>Ga0182013_10006944_pt1 | contig 12651 bp, 14 predicted proteins | sample 612S2MmetaG_FD_120487 | JGI IMG/M metagenome (GOLD analysis project Ga0182013, IMG submission 120487) | Permafrost microbial communities from Stordalen Mire, Sweden - 612S2M metaG | ecosystem: Environmental > Terrestrial > Soil > Wetlands > Permafrost | place: Sweden: Stordalen | collected... | reverse complement strand
GGGGGTCACCTGCTCTCCCGTATTATAGCCGACATTATTCAGCGGTGCTCTGGGATGGCTCTCCGGCGCGCGAACGGCGGCGACGGTAGGGCCGGCGGCGACCTCCGCCGGCCGCACCATCATCCGCCTTCCTCACGGATGGCGTCCGCTCTCTTCGACCAGGCCCGGAGCTAAGGAAGGTGTCGTCAGCCGCAAAGTAGAGCCCCGCTGCCCGTAGATCTACAGGGCCTGGCCCAGCCGCGAATAGACCTCCAGGCCGCGTGGCCAGAGCCGACGCTGTGCCGCGGGGGAAGAGGCGCTGGGAGGACCACGGAGGTCTCCCCAGCGCCAAGAGGGGGGACTTCATCGTAGAGCAAGCGGGCCGCATCGTCCGCCTGCCCCATTCGCCTGAGGAGGTCTCCTGTTGGCAGGCACCCCTCCTCCCAGCCCCCGCGACCCCGGCAGCTCGTGTCGATGTGACCCACGACGTGGGGCGTGATCAGCTGAGGTAGCGCTCGACCAGGTAGCTGGGATGGGTGTCCAGGGCCTTGCGGCGGCGGTCGTAGTCGGCCGTGGTTCGGGGGTCGGCGTGGTGAGCCGCCCGCTGCATGTCCCGCAGGCTGGCCCCCGCGTCCAGGCCCAAGGTGATGAAGCTGTGGCGCAGCTCGTGGGGGTTGAGAGGTGGGTCCTCGGCGGTGCCGATCCCGGCGATCCGGCCCAGGCGGTGGGTGACCCGGGCCACCCCGTGGCGGGAGAGCGGTCTCCCCTCCGGGTCGGCGATGAGGGGAGCCGCAGGGTCGGCGCCAACGCGCCGCTCGAGGAGGCGGTCGAGGGCGTGGCGCGCACCCGGGGAGAGCGCCTCGACGCTGACCCTGCCGCCCTTGCGCCGCACCGAGATGGTGCGGTGGCCGCGCTCCTCGCCGACGTCACCGATCGTGAGCTGGGCCACCTCGGAGGCGCGCAGCCCGTTGAGGAGGAGGAGGCGGATGAGCAGCTCGTCCCGGGGCCCGGCGTCCTCCGCCGCCTCGAGGAGAAGCGCTGCCTCCTCGCGGCCGATCCCGCTCTTCGCCGAGGTGCCCACCGGGGGCCGCTTCACCCGCAGGGTGGGGACCCGTTGCATGGCGCCGGCGTCGACCGCCTCCAGGTAGAAGCCCTGGATCGCGGCGAGCCGCCGCCGGACGCTGCGGGGCTGGATGCCCTGACCCTGGAGCCAGAGCACCCAGAGCTCTACGGTGGTGCGGTCGACCTGTAGGAGCTCCACCTCGCGTTCCTTGCACCACTTGCTGAAGGCCACCACGTCGCGGCAGTACTCGGAGGCGGTGGCGGAAGAGTGGTGGAGTAGGAACCGGCCGAGGATGCGGAGTTCCTCCGAGGCCCCGGGGGCCGTGGCCGCTTCGGCGGCGAGCTGGAGGATCTCGGGGACCGACTCGGGAAGGGCCGCGAGGGCGAGGCCCATTTTCGCCACTGCCTCGGCCCTGGGCGGCGATCTCCGGTCCGCGGGCGAGGGCTGCGGGAGTTCGGCGAGGGCCATCGTGGCCGAGGATAGCGCAAAACCGGGATTTTGCGCTAACACACTTGATTTGCATCTGATGCACAATTGAAACCCGGCCGATGTCTGCCTCCCCCGCCCGAGATCACTCCCGCTCCCGATCCCGCCCCGATCCCGGGGTCCTCGGCCGCACCCTCAAGCAGCGTCGGAAGGCGGTGGGGCTCACTCTCACCGAACTCGGCACCGTCGTCGGGGTCTCGGCCGCCCAGCTCTCGCGGATCGAGACGGGGCGCTCCCAGCCCAGCTACTCGACCTTGGCCCAGCTCCATGAGGCCCTGGGACTGGACTCCGGACCGCAGCTCGTTCCGCTGCCGCGGCCATCCCCCGAGGACGGCCTGGTGCCCCGGCTGGGGGCGCTGCTCGCGGTCCGCCGCACCCTCCCCTTCGGCGAGGCGAGCCTCATCCTGGAGGCCTCGATCGCCGGGATCCGGACCGCCGTCCCCGAGCTCTCCGATCGCCTGGCCCCCCTGGGGATGCGGGTGGTCGAGGACTCGGAGACCCTGGCGCTGCTGCCCCACCGGACCCTGGCGCTCCTCGCCGATCGCGCCGTCCTGGCAGAGACGGTGCCCCGGCTCACCCATCGCCACATCGAGATCCTCTCCATCGTGGTCTTCAACCGCCAGGCGACCCGGCGGCGCATCGACCAGCTCCGCGGTGTGGACTCCGCCGAGACCGTCGCGCAGCTGGTGGAGTGGGGGTTGCTCCGCCGAACCGGCCGGGACACCGGGGACGCCCGCGCCCACCTCTACCAGGCCACCGCCAAGCTCCTGGAGGTGACCGGCGCCACCTCCCTGGACGAGCTCCGGGCTCGGCTGCTCGGGATGGTCGACGGCGATGTGCGAGCGCTCAACCACCCCGCCGCCTCCTCGTCCGGAGAGCCCGAGGGTCCTCGGGGACCGGATCCGGTCGTCAGCGAGGAGCGGCATTGATGAGGGGGGCCGTGGCGGGGAGGATTGGTCTCCACGTCCTGGGTACCCGGTTCGGTTCCGCCCTCACCGACGACGGCAGCACCGTCTGGCTCTGGCCGCTGCCCGGCTCGCCCAGCGAGGTGGTGCGGTGCCTCAACGCGGTCGAGGAAACGGTCCAGCCGTCGCCCGAGCAGGTGGGGATCCTCGGCATCGTCGCCTACTTCGGGCAGATCACGCGGACCCAGATCGAGGCCTTCCGCGGCGAGGGGGAGATGGCGGTGGACAGCGCCTCGGTGCTCGACCGCATGGTCTGCCGGGGGCTGCTCGCCAAGGTCCGCTCCGACCGCGGCCTGGGTGCCCCCTACGTCTACTCGGTCACCACCAGGCGCTGCGGGCGGCCGGCTACCCGAGCGTCGAGGCGATGCGCGAGGTGATCGCCTGCCGGTTCACCCCGGCGGAGCTGGCGGCGATCGCCAACGCCTTCGAGAAGGACACCGAGAGGCTGACCCGGGGGGTGCGGAACGGTCGGCGCCCCCCCGCCCGCGAGGTCGACGCCGCGCCCGAGTTGCCGGACCCGCTGACGGCCGAGGGCGCGCGATGACGGCGGGCGATCCGATCAGGGCGGCACAGGAGGTCAAGCGGACAGCGACGCTGCTGCGCGACGCCCGGGCGGTGCTGCGCCGCCTCGACGCCCTCGCCGCTGCCGCCAGGGCGGCCGACGACCCGGCTCACGCCGACATCGCGGCCCTGCGCGATGGCTGCGAGCGCCTGGTCAGCCAACTCGGCCACCGCGAGCAGACCCTGCAGCGCCGGGCCCGCGAGGCCGTCCGCCGCATCCGCTGACGCCCCGCCGGACGCGACGACGCAGCCAGTGCCAGCCGGAGGAGCTGACTCGTAGCATGTCGGCATGGCACCGGTACCGTCCCCTGAAGCCGGTCTCGGGGAAGTGTTCACCCGCCCTGTGGTGCGCTCTCTGGGAGGCGCCAAGAGCTTCGACCGAGGGGAGGACTACGCCGCTCGCGGCAGGGTCACCCAGCTCACCAAAGAGAGGTCGAGCGCTGGGGCGATGGTGCGAGGCACCGCCCCCTACCGGGTGCAGCTCTGGTGTGAGGATGGCAAGCCACGCTTCTCGTGCACCTGCCCGGTCGGCGCCGAGGGGAGCTTTTGCAAGCACGCCGTGGCGCTCGCCCTGGTCGCCACCGACCCTGCGGGCGGGGGGCAGCCAGACGACGAGCCCCCGGTCGACCTCCGCGCCTACCTCGACGGGCTCGCCCGCGAACGGCTCGTGGACCTGGTGCTGGAGCTGGCCGATGCGAATGAGCTCGCCTCGGCGCGATTGCGCCTGGAGGCGGCGAGGACCGTCCCGGGTCCCCTCCCGCTGAGGGCATTCACCGAGGCCATCGACGAGGCGTTCGCCACCGAGGGGTTCGTCTCCTATCGCGAGGCCTACGCCTACGCAGAGGGCATCGACGCGGTGATCGCCTCGCTCCGGGACCTGCTCCGTGATGGTCACGCCGTGGCGGTCATCTCCCTCACCGAACACGCGCTCCAAGAGGCCGAGGAGGCGGTCGGGTCGGTCGACGACTCCGATGGCCACCTTGGCGAGATCGCGGCCGAGCTCCAGTCCCTCCACCTCGAGGCCTGCGCCCAGGCCCATCCTGACCCCGTCGTGCTTGCCGGCCGCCTGTTCGACGGGGAGCTGCACGGCGGCGACCTCGAGGTGTTCTCCGGCGCGGCCGCCACCTACGCCGAGGTGCTGGGGGAAAAGGGCATCGCCGCCTACCGCCGCCTCGCGGAGTCCGCCTGGGACCGTCTCCCTCGGCTGGCTCCCGGCGCCGGCCGTTCCTTCGACGGGGAGCGCCACCGCATCGCCGATATGATGGAGGCTCTGGCCGAGGCGGGCGGCGACGTTGACCAAGTGGTGGAGGTGCTGGCCAAGGACCAGTCCTCCCCCTACGCCTTCGTGCGCATTGCTGAGCGGCTGCGTGCCGCCGGACGCTTCGCCGATGCGCTCCAGTGGGCGGAGCGGGGCCTCCACAGCTTCGAGGCGACGGCGGATCCCCGCCTAGTCGCGGTCGCCGCCGACGAGTACCACCGGGCCGGAATGAGCGAAAAGGCCGTTCAGCTGAGCTGGCAAGTCTTCGACGCTCGCCCCGGCCCCGCCACCTACGAGCGCCTGGCCGCCCAGGCGATCAAGGCCGGCATCTGGGCGGCCTGGCGGCCCCAGGCGCTGGAGCTGCTCAGGGCCAAGGTGGCCGAAAGGGCGCAGGCCGCCCGGCGAAGTGGGCGCGGCGGGTCCCTCCCAATGTGGGCGTCACTGGCAGACGCCTCGGACCTGGTGGCGGTGTTCCTCTTCGAGCGCGATCTCGAACAGGCCTGGACCGAGGCGAAGGCAGGGGGTTGCTCTCCCGCCCTCTGGCTCGAACTCGCCCGCGGACGCGAGGGCGAGCACCCCGCCGACGCCATCCCCATCTTCGAGGAGAGGGTCGAGCGGCTCATCGGTGCCAAGCGCAACGACGCCTATCACGAGGCGGTCGACCTCATGGCCCACGTGGGCAAGTTGATGCGAGAAGCGGCCCAACCGGAGGCCTTCGAGCCCTACGCGGCCGGAGTGCGCGCCCGCCACAAAGCCAAGCGCAACCTGGTCAAGCTGCTCGACGCCCGGCATTGGTGAGCTCTCGGGAGGAGGCACCACCAGGCAGACCGGGTTCAGGGGGCCGGGAGCCTGGGGGCTGTCCGTACGCTTATCAGTACGGTTACCTGCTAGGCTTACCATATGGAGCGCACTGTAGGTGTGGAGCAAGCTCGGAACCACCTTGGCCGCCTAGCCGAGGAGGTGAGTGAGCGGTCGGAGGTGATCGTCCTCACCCGGCGTGGCCGCCCCCTCGCCGTCCTCATGGGGCCCGCCGAATACGAGCGGACCGTCGAGTCTCAGCGCCGGATGGCCCGGGAGGAGCTTCAGCGCCGGGTCGCCGCACTGCGTCAGGCCGTGGCTGAAGCCGGGCTCGACGCCTCCCTGGTGGACGACGCGATCGCCGCAGCCCGCAGCGCTGGATGAGCCATCGGGCGATCATCGACACCAATGTCCTGGTCTCGGGGTTGGGATGGGCCGGACCGCCGGCCGCCCTGCTCGACGCCATTTTCGACGGTCGGATTCAGCTCGTGACCAGCCCGGCGCTGCTGGACGAGCTGCGCCGGGTGTTGGAGTATCCCCGGCTGGCGCAGGTCCTGACCAAGACCGGCATGACGGCTCACGCGCTGGTCGACTTGGTGGCGGCGGTGAGCACGGTCGTGACTCCCACACAGAGCGTCGCCGCCGCGCGCGATGCCAGCGACAATTGCGTGCTTGAGGCGGCGCTGGCTGGAGATGCAGAGATGGTCGTCAGCGGTGACGACGACCTCCTCTCACTGCGAGCATTCGAGGGAGTCCCGATCGTTACCCCGACCGAGGCACTGAAGCGAATCTCGCCCTTGCACTGAGAACTGTCAGGCGGCTCATGCAGTTGTGATTACTGACAAGTTCGCGCGTAACTTCACTGAGAACTTCGCGCCGCGTCACAGGGAGAGGGGGCCACCTTTGCCAGCGGGGGTGTCGCGCAAAGTGAACAGGGGGGTCCCGATGCCCATGTCCCGAAATACCTCTTTTGGGACATGCCCTACAATGGCGTCCATGGTCGCCGCAGGAGAGCCGCTGGTGCCGCACCGGGCATTTGCCATGGCCGATGGCGGCCGGGTGCCAGGAGGCGGCGGAGGTCCGGTGTCGGTCGTCCAAGGGTCGGAGAGCGTCGACCCCCGCGACACCCCGCTGGCCGCCGTGGTCCCTTCCCGCCGCCGCGGCGAGCCCGTGCCCCGCTGGGTGGAGACCATCCCGGGCTTCTGCCGCTCCCTCTTCCTGGCGCTCTCGGAGGGCACCTGCCGCACCTACCTGGAGGCGCTCAGCCGCTACATCCGCGAGGTCGGCGACCCCCTGGAGGTGAACCCGGCGGAGGTCGAGGCCTTCCTGGCCCGAACCGCCACCCGCCCCGGACCGGGCGGGGAGCCGCGGCCGCGGGCGGCGTCGACCCGGGTGGTGGAGCTGGCGGCACTCCGCCGCTACCACCGCTGGGCGGTGCGGGAGGGGCTTCGCCCCGACGACCCGACGGCTCAGATCGAGCTCCGCGCCGCCGAGCCATACCGCGACCTCACTGCCCTCTCCGCCGACCAGGTCCGCTCTCTCCTCGCCGCCATTCCCGACAGCGACGAGGGGGCGCGGCTGCGTTGCCTGCTGCTCTGGTACCTGCTGTCGGGGAGACGCCGGGTGGAGATCCTCCGGCTCCGCTGGGGCGATCTCGACTTGGAAGCGGGCACCTACACCTACACCCGCAAGGGGGGTAGGAGCGAGAAGCGGTCGCTCCTCCCCGTCCTCCGCGAGCTGACCCTCGCCTACGCGCGCCGCTGCAAGGTCCCTACCGGGCCGGAGCGCCCCGTCTTTCCCGGCCGCTTCGGCAACGACGCGCTCAGCCCCCGCCACGTCACCCGGCTGATCACCCAGGCGGCCGCCCAGGCCGAGCTCCCGACGCGGCGCCCGGTCCACGCGCTGCGCCACAGCTACGCCCGGCTGCTCCGCGAGGTGGGGGCGTCAGTCGAGGACGTCCAGCACTCCCTCGACCACGCCTCGCTCGCTACCACCACCACCTATCTGCGCAAGCTCGAGGGCGCTGGCGATCCCTTCGGCCCCCAGCTCGCCGAGCTGCTGCTCGGCGCCGGCGAGGGCGGCAACGGCGGCGCCTGATCCCTCTCCGGTGCCGATCCCCGCCGATCGAGCGCGGCGCGGAAGGCCTGGACGATCCGGAGCCGGCCGTCGTCGTCCGAGGACCGTCTCTTCCCGTCGGTTCGTCCAACGCTGCGAGAGGTACAGTGAAGCCACGCCGCGCCGGCGAGCAGCAGAACGAGGATGAGGTACAGCAGCCACTCGGGCGGCGCGGCGCGCGAGTGGCCCAGAGGTGCCGCGGCTCTTCGCCGGCTGGCAGCCTCGGCCCTGCATCAGGGCCGGGGACGTTGTGGCCCTGGCCAGATTATCAGACCACGATAAAGTCGGATCAAGCTGGTAAGGTCAGGCCATGGACCCACGCCTCAACCCCTACACGCCCAACGCTGGCGCCCGGCCCCCTGCCCTAGTCGGCCGTGACCATCAGCTGCTCGGCTTCGAGGTCCTCCTGGAGCGCCTTCGCGGTGGAGGGACGGAGCAGTCGATGATCATCACCGGGTTGCGCGGGGTCGGGAAGACCGTTCTTCTCGGAGCTTTTCGGGAGATTGCCCTCAAGCTGCGATGGGCGGCGGTGGAGGCGGAGATCACCAGGCACGGGGACTTCGGCGAGCGCATCGCACAGCTGACCCGCCGAGCCCTTCTGCAAGTCGCGCCTCGCTCACGGTGGCGGGAGCGTGCTCGACGTGCCGCCGCGTGTCTCCAATCCTTCTCCCTAACCTTCAGCCCTGAAGGTGCCATCAGTCTGGGCGTGGACATCGACGCCGTAGAGGGTCTGGCGGACAGCGGCAGCCTTGTCGAGGATCTCAGCGACCTGTTTGTTGCTCTTGGGGAGGCCGCCCGCGAGCACGAAACGGGAGTTGTCTTCCTGTTCGACGAGGTTCAGTTCTTGGAGGTTCGTGAGTTCGAGGCGCTGATCGCGGCGCTCCACCGCACGGTTCAGCGCAGCCTCCCCATCACGATGGTCGGCGCCGGCCTACCTCAGATCCCCCGGCTCGCCGGCGAAGCGAAGTCCTACGCCGAGCGTCTCTTCACCTTTCCCACCATCGGGCCGCTGCCAGCCCCGGCGGCGGCGGAGGCGTTGACCTCGCCGGCCGCGGCTCTCGGGGTCAGCTTTGCTCCGGAGGCCGCTCAGCGTGTCGTCGACTACACGCAAGGCTACCCGTACTTCCTCCAGGAGTACGGCAAGACCGTGTGGGACCAGGCGGAGGCTTCGCCGATCGACCCCCAACTCGTTACGGCATGCGTTGAGTTGGTCGAGGCCAAGCTGGACGGCAGCTTCTTCCGTGTCCGAGCTGAGCGCACCACCGAGCTCGAGCTCCGCTACCTGCGGGCGATGGCCGAGCTCGGCTCTGAGCCGCAGAGGGCCAGCGACGTGGCACGGGTCTTGAGACGCACCTCAAACCAGCTCGGGCCCACCAGGTCGCGGCTGATCGAGAAAGGCCTCCTGTACACCCCGGGCTTTGGTCTTGCCGCATTCACGGTGCCCCAGTTCGACCGCTACATGATCCGCAACCATTCCCTGCGGCCCGGCATCTCTCGGTAGTAACTGAGCCTCCTGGTCACACTGGTTCCGTAATGGGTGGTTCGGGAACTAGTTTGCACTTCGTCGCGCGTTCGGGAGTCCAGGGCCTGGTAGTACAGTGACGTGAGCAGACGAGAGGGGCCGCCAGCCCCGCAGCTCGGCTCCCTCCGAATCATCGTCGCGCGCTTCTCCCCACCCAGGAGGCCACAGATCTCTTTGCTCGCGACCGCGGCCCCCGCAATCGAGGAATCGGCAGTGGTTTTTTTGTGGGCCACACCCCGCGATCGCAGTTCCTGGACCATGCCCTCTACCTGCACGCCCGCCAGCTCTCCGAGCGCTGCGGACCGGACCCCCAGCGACGAGACCGGGGCGCTGATGGAGTCGCTGGAGAGCGCGCCACGGGTCGTGGAGCGGTAGCGATGGACGAGCCCACCGATACCCGGGTTGAGTGGGTCAGGCTGGTAGCGCTGACCAGTGCGCTCAGCGACCTCGTCCTCAACCTCGTCCATCGCCTTCAGCACGATCTCGACGAGTGTCTCGATGAGGCGACGACCGTGCTGTCGATCCAGGAGGGGATCCGCCTCAGCGAGCTGGAGCGTCTGCTACAGGCAGTGAGCGACTCCGATCAGGACGTGGGTACCTATGTCAAGGGATTGGCGTCGTGGGCAGGTGTGACGACTGAGTTGATCATGCGTGCGCACCTAGCTGGCCACGCTGTGCCACCGGCGTGGCGCACCCCCCCTCCTCCTGAACTGTCTTGGCAGAGAGCTCTCATCGCCAACGCCCGAGTCCAGGCTGCGACATCCGCGGCCGCCACGGTCGCGGCGGACCTCGCTGAGCGCGTGCCCCCACTGCTCGGCGCAACCGAGGAGGAGACCGGACGGCGCTATCTCGAAACCAGAGTCCGGGACCGAGTGAGAGAGCTTGCAGAGTGCGCACAGCGTGCAGGTAAGACGGCAGCACAGCTTGCAGCCCGGACTGTCAAGCTGACCGGCGCGACCGATGAGGAGTGGCGGCGAGCCGTCGACTTCGTCCGGGTGGAGTGGGAGGCGCGCCCCTCATACTGGGGAGACGACCGGCTCCAAGCCGGTAGCTGGAGCTGGTAGGGGAGAGAGGACCTGCTTTGACGACCCTCCACCAGGTCCTCGTCGCCGGCTAGTCGTTCGGCAGGCCGCGGAGGATGGACCCGATGCGTTCGTTGAGCGTGCTGAAGGCCGTCACCATCCGACCCAGGGCTGCGTTGGCTGATCCCGCATCGCCCACTTTACGGGCCGGGATTGCCCCGAGGCCGCAGACCACCACCTCCCGCACGCCGTCGCGTACCTCAGCGTCATCGACCCTCTGGCTTAGAACCTGGACGCGCCGCTCGACCACATTGATCTCTTCCGACAGGCCCTCAGGCAACATGTCCACGGGGTACTCGGCGGGCTCCCCTGCGGCGCGCCAGGCCATCACATCGTGGTGGTGACCGCGGCCGATCAGGCGGATGTAGCTCGACATCGCTTCCTGAAGTTCCGTCAAGGAGTCACGCTGTTGCCGACGATGCTCGTCGGCCAGCCTCTGTCCACGCTCTCGATCAAGAGCTTCCCGCTCGGCCGCCCGATCCGCACGTCGCTCTGTCGCTGCCTGCTGGCGGTCCGCTCGCGCGTCGCGGGATCGGATCGTCTCCACTCCGAGGGTGACCATGGCTCCCAGTACCAGGGTGACAACCGGAACCCACCAGGGCACCCCACCTTGATCACCCGCGGCCGAAGTGGCGGAGGAGGCGGCTGCGAGAACGTGGAGCACGGCTGCAGCGTACCTGTGAGCCTGCTGCCTTCGTCAGGCGCCCGCCTGGGCCGCTGCGCAGGCGGTAGAGCCATCGGTCGCACCCGCTGCCACCGCAGCCCACCTGCCCGCCCGGTGGGGTCGTCAAGGAAGATGCGCTTTTCGCACAAACCGCTATGGCAGCCTTCGCCTGGTCGACCCTACCCTTCGTGGTCCCCATCTCCGGTCGGCGGAGGAGCCCTACGGGATCTTGGCCCAGGTGATGACGGTACTCTGCCCAGGACGCTCGCGGCGAGAGATGACCTGCCAGCCAGCATCTTGCAGGTGCCGGGGTTCCGCGGCGAGCTCATCGTCACCGTCGGCGCGATCCATGATCAGAGAGCCATCGGGGAGCCGCAGGGCGTTGGCGACGTCGTCAGGAGAGACCATGCCCTGGAGCGTAGGCGGGCCCCACGAGCGATCTGGGGATGAAGTGGTTACGGGACGCCGACAGCGGGTCACAACAGACCCCATGGATCGCATAGCCTGAGCCACCCGACTCGGCGGGGGGACGGACCAGCTATTGGCTCTTCCCGCGACCACTCCTGGGCCGCACCCGGTGCTCGGCCAGATGGGGCGAGAGAAAGCCGTGCTGCTTGCGCCGGCCACCACCCCCCGAGGACCGTCTATTCGGTAGTGGGTCAGTTTGAATCCGGCTGGGGTTGACTACTCAACTAGCCGCCGCGATGACCGTGGCCGCCGCGGCCACCGCAGCCGCGGCAATTGCCAAGACATCGAAGAAGACCGCGGCGAACAGTACCCACGCCTTGAGGTTGTTCCAGCGTCGCGCTACCTTGATCGTGAAATACCCGAGGACAGCCTCTTCGCGAGCGGCCTCCACAACATCGGGCGACTGCCATGGTGCTCGCTTGGTCCAGTCATTGAGGGGGTCGAGGCCGGCTTCGTGATAGGGCAGGGGAATCTGGGCGAGCAGAGCGAGCACAGCCGAGACGAGGAAACCCGCCACGGCGGCAACGATGGAATCTCGCTGGCACGAGTTCAGGCTGACCTTGGCAGACTGAACGGCGAAAGTCGCTAAACCGAACAGGAGCGTGGCCAATGCGCCGGACGTGGCGATCACCGAAAAGGCACGCTGCTCTAGGGACGTCTTCCGAAGCCGCTCCTCGGAGAGTTGGTCCTTGACGATTACGGCATAGACGGACCCGGCAACCTCGCTCGGCGCGCGCTTCCCCTCGGCGTCCGTCATCGCTGAGACCCCGAGTGCCGCGGAGGCCGCCTAGCGCTCGTTTGCCTCGCGCTCGCGGCGCTGGCGCTCCTGCTCTTCAAGCTCACGCCGCCGCCGCTCAGCCTCAGCATTTCGCACCGCCTCGTCCGCGCTCTTGCGCTGCTTGAGCACCGATGAGGTCTGGTCCTTGTCGTCGTCCTCGGGGGCCATGGCCGAGAGGATAGAGGACGGTAAGACCAAGCTTCAACCGGAACATGCGTTCCTCCCGAAAGTCGTTCGGTGCTCGCCATGGGCGAACTGACCCACTACCGTCTATTCCCTTCTTTTCGGCCAACGCTGCGAGAGGTACAGTGAAGCCACGCCCGCGCCGCCGAGAGCAGAACGGGGATGAGGTACAGCAGCCACCTCGGGCGGCGCGGTGCGCGAGTGGGCCCAGACGTCCCGCAGATCTCCGCCCGCTGGCAGCCTCGGCCCGGCATCAAGGCTGTGGGCGTCTTTCCATGCACATGGCGGCCTCGGCCGCCACCCGGTGTCGCCCTCCACGTGGGTGGATCAGGCACCTCGCAGGTACGCGCGCGTTGCCTCGAGCTGGTGGCCGAGGTCCACCGGGGACTGGAGCGCACGTTCAACTCGTACCGGGACCTGGTGCAGCTGGTGGACCAGCTGCGCGACACGGCGCTCAGCGACAGCGAAGCGAAGGTGCTCCTGTACGACCTGGCCCTGGACGGTCGGGTGATCGCTCCGGATCAGCTCGGGAAGGTGCACGGCTGGTACTTCACTCCCGAGGAGATGGCGAGCCCCGAGGACCGCGAACGTGGCTTCAGCGATGTGGAGCCGTGCAACGCCTGGGCGGTCGCAAACGCGGTGACCCGGGTGGCGAGGAGCTGGCCGGCTGCCCGACAGCAGGACACCGGCGTTGCCCTCTCCGGCTACCTCGCCCGGTACTTCCGGATC
>Ga0182013_10006942_pt1 | contig 12653 bp, 10 predicted proteins | sample 612S2MmetaG_FD_120487 | JGI IMG/M metagenome (GOLD analysis project Ga0182013, IMG submission 120487) | Permafrost microbial communities from Stordalen Mire, Sweden - 612S2M metaG | ecosystem: Environmental > Terrestrial > Soil > Wetlands > Permafrost | place: Sweden: Stordalen | collected... | reverse complement strand
GGTATTGAAGGCAACCGTGCCTATGCCTACCAGATAGATTTAAACCTGTTGCCACACATTGACGTGTTTTTGGAAAACGACTACACCAGGGAAGAAATGAAAATGGTAAACGAAACCCGCAAAATAATGGGCGATAACTCCATCAGGCTGACAGCAACCACCGTTCGTGTTCCGGTTGTAGGTGGCCATAGCGAAGCTGTAAACATCGAATTTGAAAAAGACTTTACCGTAGCTGATGTGCGCGCCATACTTGAAAAAGCACCCGGTGTAATTGTATACGATGACGTAAAGAACCTCAAGTACCCCATGCCTATTCTGGCGCACGATAAAGACGACACCTTCGTAGGCCGCATCCGCCGCGATGAAAGCCAGGCAAATACTTTAAACTGCTGGATAGTTTCTGATAACCTGCGCAAGGGCGCGGCTACCAATGCAGTGCAGATTGCGGAGTACCTCATAAAACAGGGGCTTTTGGAGCAATAAAAATTTATTGCAACTGCTCTAAGGTGTATTAAGCAGAGTTTTGTAACAACTCTACTATCAATTATTAACACAACATCGTCAAACCTTTGATAAAAATGCTTGCTGTAGCAAAAATAAATTGTTTATTTTTGATATAAAGCTGTAGTAATGAAATCATTCTTCCCCATTTGCTTTGCCTTGATTATGCGTACTGTAGTATTAGGCCAGTCTCCGGTATTATGGGGATTAACATCTATGGGAGGCAGCCATGGGGCAGGTACTTTATTCAGTTATAATACTTTATCCTGCAACTTTAATGTTGAGCACGAATTTGGAAATGGTATGGATGGGCAAAGCCCCCGCGGCTCACTTATTAAAGCCAACGATGGCCTTTTATATGGAATGACTGCGTATGGCGGTACTTCCGGGTCTGGCCAGTTATATGACGGTGATGGCAATTTGTTCAGCTTCGATCCAATAACAGGCACATATACAGATTTGCATGATTTCGGATCGAACCGGCAAAGGGACGGAGCAATACCTTATGGCTCCCTGCTGCAAGCATCAGATGGTTTATTATATGGATTAACTCTCTCTTCCTGGACTAATGGCAGCTATGGAAGTGGTGTTGGCGTTCTGTTTAGTTATAACATTGCAACAGGTGTTTTTACCGTTTTGCAAGTAGTTGGTTCATCGCCTAATGGAAATCTTATTCAGGCAAACAACGGCCTTCTTTACGGGATGGCTGAGGGCGGTGGTTTTAATGGTGGTAATGGGACCATTTTTTGTTACAATCCGCTTACCGGTAACTTTAGAAACCTGCATGATTTTGGTGGCTCTGGGGATGGTGCGCTCCCAGCTGGAAGCCTTTTACAGGCAAGCACTGGGTTATTATACGGCATGACCGGCGGAATGCCTTCCCCCAATCAGGGTGAAGGAGTTATTTTTAGTTATAACCCCGACAGTAATGCTTACCAGGTTTTACATTATTTTGACAATGGCTTTACTGGTGGTTGGCCTATGGGTTCCTTTATTCAGGTTAATGATACATTTCTGTGTGCCCTAACAAGCCGGGGAAAAACTGTAAATATTGCCGGCTTAGGTGATGGTACAATTATCAAGTTTAATCTTTTTACAAATGATGTAATGGTGCTGCATGATTTTGAATCGGGGTCCGACGGCAACGAACCTTACGGAGACCCAGTGCTGGCCCGAAATGGGTTGATTTATGGTAATACCATAGAAGGAGGAACCGCCGGTGGTATAATCTTTTCATATAATTTTTTAACGGGTAATGAAGCCGTTGTTGCAGACTTTGACAATTCTACCGGCAATGCCCCTTTCGGTAACCTACTTGAATTAATAGATACTTTTGCAGTCAATGATTCCTTAAATTTTACATTAGCCCCAAACCCATCCACCGGTAATTTTTCAACCAGAATACCGGATAATGAAACCAGCATTACGGCTAAAATTTATAATTCCAATGGAGAAAAGGTTTGGGAGCAAACCTTAAATGAAACGCAGAACTCAATAAATCTGATCAATCAGGCTCCTGGGTGTTATTATGTACGGTTGCAAACAGCCACATCTGCCGCCACCGAACGGTTGGTGATAATAAAGTAACCAAAGCGCCTTTTAGACATACCCGGCACGGTATTTTATGATAAGGCGGAATAGAGCTTCCGTCGGATTAACGGGAAGTTTTCAACTAAAAAGCCACCAGGATATTTATCACAAACCACTGATAAGTGTGGTTGATGTTTTACGTATCATAATATTCAAGGACACCCTCAGAACTAGCTGCTCATGTTCGTTTTGTAACTTGCACTCAGCATAACATGAAGCCATACTGCGTTTATAAACCCTTATTCCTGACCATCAGTATTGCTACCAACGCCGTGCAGATTGCGGAGTATTTGATGGAGAAGGGGTTGCTGGGATAGTCGACCAGCTCTCAAAAGCTTACCCCAATATTCATTACAAACCGCTGGTATGTGCGGCTGATATTATAGCTATCGTAATAATAGTACTGATAATTATAGTTTGAACTGCTCATATTCATTTTATAACCTGCGCTTAAAATTACTGAAGCCCTGCTGCGGGTATATATTCTTACACCACCACCGGCAGCAAAATAGGCCCCGCCGGTATTTGTTATGCTGGCGCCATCATCGCCTGCCGGTTGTTTCCACATTACCGAATACCCGGCGTCGGTATATAAATAAGGGGTAACCTTGCGTTTCAGAAACTCGCTTGAAAGCCTGATAAAAAATGGCGAGAAGGTTTGTTGATAGGTAATAAACCTGTCGATACCTATTCCCCCACCAACAAATAAATAAGGCCAAAACTGGTAGCCGTTAATAGTTTGTAATGAAAGGCCAATATCATCAGGGTTGTTGCTGTTATTCGGATCATTCTTAAAGTTAACGCCGTAAATAATAGCCAGCTCGGTCATGTTTCTAAAGCCGCGGTCTTTGCGGTAATAGTTTTGTTTTATTTCTTTCAACTGATTTTTCAACCGGTTTTCTTTTTTTACACTGTCGATATCTGCCGTAGCAAAAACAAATACGCTGCCGCCTTGTAATTCAATCTTTACTTTACCGGTAGTTAGCTGGTCAACAATGGTGCCACGGATAACCCCGCCGCTTTTTAAATAAAGCACATCTTCGGTGTTCGACTGGGCAAATGTTGCCAATGAAAGCGTGGTTATTGTAACCGCAAGGAATATTTTTCTGAACATAATTTAGTTTTTCGTTTGTGAAGTTGATGCGCCTTAAACGCACTTATAACTATCCAAACGTTTCGAAAATCAATACCGTTGCCTTGCCTCTGTTTAATTAGCTAACAAGTCAACAAAAGAGTGGGGAATTTGTATTTCCCCTCTCGAGAGGGGTGGCCGCAGGCCGGGGTGTGTGGCTGTTCGGGTAATGTGCCAACAGCCACACACCCCGCGCTTCGCGCTTCCCCTCTCGAGAGGGGAAATACATTAATTTTCTGAAGCAGGCAACGCTTTTCATATCCCCGTCGTTTCTTACCCAACAAAGCATTTGCTTTTAATTATTCACCGAAAAAAATCCGGCTATGAAATCAACAATAACTCATTTACTGACGGGCCTTATTATTTGTTCCGTATTGGCTATGTCGTCATGCAAAAAGGATAAATGCGTGGAAACCATGACATATACCACCTACGTGCCCGTTTATTTAAACTACACCGCAATGCGCAACGGTGTTAAAACAGGCCCGGCACAACCGCTTAAAAACCCCGGTAAAATTTATTTAAACGGCAATTACATTTTTGTAAACGAAGTAAACCAGGGTATACATGTAATTGATAATACCAATCCGGCCTCGCCGCAAAACGTTGCGTTTATAAGCATACCCGGCAATGTTGACCTTGCCGCCAGCGGCAACACTTTATATGCCGATAACTACATTGACTTACTTGCATTTAATATCAGCGATATAAATAACATTACCCTGGCTAAGCGCATAGAATCAGCCCTGCCTTATAACTATGGCACTAACGGCGGCAGTTATAACATAGACACCACCCAGGGAGTAATCAGCAGCTGGCAATCAAAACTGGTTACCGAAAAAATGAATGCCGATTGCAGTCCGGCGAGAGTAATGCCTTTGATGGGTGGGCCGGTTTTTTATAACTCACAGGCGCAAACCGGCGCAGCAACTACAAGCGCAACTACCGCAATTACCACTGCTCCCGGTATCGGAGGCTCAACAGCACGTTTTGCAGTGGCCAGCAACACGCTTTATATAGTTGATAATTCTACGCTGCATGTGTATGACATTACCAATGCTGCCAACCCGCAATACAGTAACGACCAAAACATTGGCTGGGCAATAGAAACTATTTTCCCTTATGGTTCGCACCTGTTTATAGGCGCGGCTAACGGGTTTTATATTTTCGATATCAGTAACCCGCATAACCCCAGCTATGTTTCGGTATACGCCCACATGACGGCCTGCGACCCTGTGGTGGTTGATAGCCACTATGCTTATTTTACCCTCAACAGCGGCGCGCCGTGCGACCAGGGCATAAACGAACTGGAGGTGGTTGACATCAGCAACATGGCCAGCCCAACCCTGGTAACAGATGTGCCGATGACCAGCCCCAAAGGCGTGGGCGTTGACGGACAAACCCTTTTTGTTTGCGACCAGGGGGCAGGGCTTAAAGTTTACAATACAGCCAACATGAGCAACCTGCAAAACAGCATGATAGCACAATTCAGCCATATCAATTCCTTTGATGTAATACCTTATAATAAGGACCTGATAATGGTAGGCAGCGGCGGCTTATACCAATACAATTACAGCAACGTTCAAAATATTACATTAACAAGCACTATACCGGTTTCAAATAACTAAGCAGCTGTTTAAAATTAAATACAAATGCAACTTAACACAAACCTGCCTGCCGGTAGGCAGGGAGCACAAAGGAAAATGCCAATACAAAGGCCACAAAGAATATATTTTTTGGTGTGCTTTGTATTGAACTTTGTGCTCTTTGTGTTAAACTGTATTTCTTTAATTTAATTTGAAGGGGCTTATAATCTTACAGTTAACAGCGGCTTGCGGCTCAAAAATGTTTAACCGCCGCAATCCACCAATTAACGCTAAATTCATGCATATCTCGTTCAGTAAAGTGGAGGAAGAACTTATAAGAGGCTGTGTTAAAAACGAGCGTCTGGCCCAGAAGCAGTTATACGAACGCTTCTATGGCAAGATGACTGGCGTATGCATGCGTTATGCAACCAACCGGGCACAGGCTATTGAAATGCTGAACCTCGGTTTTTTCAAAGTTTTCAAAACAATTGAGTCTTTCAGCAAGCGTGGCGGTAACCTGGAAGCATGGATTTACCGCATCATGGTAAACACCGCCATAGATTACCTCCGGGCTGAAATACGCCATGCAAACACGGATTTGGAAAGAACGGTGTATGCCGAGGACAGCAGCAACGTTATAAGCGATATGACGGCAGAAGAAATACTGGAATTGGTTAACCGGTTAACACCGGGCTACCGCGCGGTATTTAATTTATATGTGGTTGAAGGATATAACCACGCTGAAATAGGCGAATTGCTGGGTATATCGGAAGGAACATCAAAATCGAATTTAGCTAAGGCAAGGGCCCGTTTACAGGCCATGATAATTGAACAAAACAAAGTGAATTTAACAGCATATGGAAAGTAATTCAGATAAAGAGATGCGCGATAAACTGCGTGGGGTCGAACTTCCGTTCGACCCAAAAGCATGGGAGCAGATGGATGCCATGCTTGAAAAAGACCGTAAACCAAAAGCGTTTTTATGGTGGTCGATGGGTGGCATCGCTGCGTGCCTAATCATGGCTGGCGGCATATACAGTTCCTTTCAGTTTACAAACCCCCAGTCAGCTGGTACAACCATAGCAGCCGTTGCTAACAAAGAAAATATTACAAACGTAAATGCCGTTTCAAATTCAACACCCTCAACCTTAAAGACTAGCCCGAAAGAGCATGAAACCCATTCGGGCCTGACTGCAGCTACAGATAAAAAATCAAGCACTAACAGGGTAACCGCTAAAGAAAAAAATACATCATTATCTCAACCAACAACAAAAACTTTGGCGGTTCATGAAACCGGCACGCAACCGGTGGCCCTTAGTGCTGAAACGACGGCTGAAAAAGGAACAGCGTCCCTGAAAACAAATAACAGCATTGCTTCTTTAGCTGCAATAAATTCGTCTCCGCAAGCATCCTCACAAAAAACGCATAAACAAAGTAACCCACAGGCGCACAACAAAACCAATAAACAGCAAACCGGTGAGCCCGGAATATTAGCAGGCAGCGCCGGTGAAAATCCTGAATTAACGAATAATAAAAGCGGGTCTTTAAGTAATGGCCCGGTAACGGCTTCAATAGCGGCACCACCGGCTACCGCTGCCGACCTGATGCTGACCATGAAACCCGATGGCTTAACCACCGGTGATGAAAAAACAGAAGACGATTTAAAAAAGAAAGACGATGATGCTGTTGACCTTAAAAAGCTGAAGAAAAAAGTGGCCTTCACTTACTCGTTGGGAGCGGCGGCTAATATAACCGGCAGCACATTGGGCAACCAAGGCAGCAAAAACATATTTGATAAGAAGCCTTCGTACATGGTTGGCGTTATGCAGGACTTTATGTTTCTGAAGCGCATTGCCATTACAACAGGGTTTATGTTTTCGCAAACCTCTTATGCCGTGCCTGATTTTAATTACACTTGTAATATTACCGAACTGAATATTCCCATTGGGCTGAAGGCCTACCTGGTTTCAAAAAGTAAAGTGCGGTTTTATTTAGATGCCGGTATCATCAACCACATTAAGTTAAAAGAAACGTTTGCGCCCATTAATAATTTTAACCTCGCTAACACGTTTGCGCAAGCGCCATACATATTGGGTTCGGGTGGAGCATATGCAAATTCCTTTTCCAGCAATGATCGATCAGCCGCTGGCAGCTATAGCATAAACCAGGGCAAACGCTATTATGCTTCTTTCTATACCGGTGCCGGTGCTGAGTTTATTGTAAAAAGCCGCCTGATATTGTTTACTGAGCCTCTTTTTTATATGAGCCTTGAAAAAGTTCTAGCCCCGGAGCGGTACAAATATGATTTAGGATTGTGCGGCGGGTTTAGGTACCAGTTTTAATGAGAGGCTATTTCCTCTGGTTGCCCTGATATTTGTATTTAAAATAAAACAGATGTCATTGCGAAGGTATGCCGATAGCTATCGGCACCCGTAAAAAATAAATGTGTTATTACCTGTGGCAATCTTCCGCTTTGTCTTTAAGTGAAACATAGCCTTGAAAGACAAGGCGGAAGATTGCCACATCCCTTTCTCTAAAATTATTATTGGAAATCCTGATAGCTATCGCATGTGCGTCAACCTAAAAAATAGCCTAACCCGTTGAAACACTCTATTGACAAGGGTTTCAAGAAGAAACATTTTCCGCTTTTATATCTTTTGTCTAAGGCGGCTCCTAACCGGAGCGCAACGATATGTTATGACGATACTACAAACAGACGGCTCCTCCGGAGCGTTTTTGGGAATTTTATCCCGTGCAGGCACTCCGCGTTGCAGAGCAACCGCCTGTTTGTAGAGAAAAGGACAAATGACGTTGCGCTCCGGTTAGGAGCCGCCTTGACACTGCAAGTATATCTGGCACATTATAATGTAGGGCTGAGACCTGACAATAGCAATGGTTACAGCTGCCTTTTGCTACAGTTAGGTTGACGCAAAGCCGATAACTATCGGCTTTGCAATGACATCGGTCTATATTTAATCTTCCAGTACAATATCAAACTGCACTAAGTCTATAAAGTCTTTAACGCGCTCTTCAATTTCGCGGTGAGATAAGGTGCGAAGGCGCTCGGTGCCAAATTTTTCTACGCAAAAAGAAGCCATGGCCGAGCCATAGATAATAGCGCGTTTCATGTTTTCAAAGCTGATGTCGCGGGTTTTGTCCAGGTAACCGCAGAAACCGCCGGCAAACGTATCGCCTGCACCGGTTGGGTCAAATACATCTTCCAGCGGAAGGGCAGGTGCAAAAAACACCTCGTTATCGTGAAACAACAGGGCGCCGTGCTCACCTTTTTTAATTACCAGGTATTTAGGGCCCATCAGCAATATCTTCTTAGCCGCCTTCACCAGCGAGTATTCGTTTGATAGCTGGCGGGCTTCGGCGTCGTTGACAGTAAGCACATCAACCATGCCTATTACTTTGCGCAGGTTGGCAATAAAAGGGTCTGTCATCCAAAAGTTCATGGTATCCAGCACAATCAGCTTGGGTTTGCTGTTTAGCTGCTCAATTACTTTTATTTGCAGGGCAGGGTCAATATTGCCCAACAGCAAAATATCGCTTTGCTTGTAGCTATCGGGCAAAACCGGGTTAAACTCCATTAAAACGTTCAGGTCGGTAACCAGGGTATCGCGGGTGTTCATGTCCAGGTGGTATTTGCCGGCCCAGAAAAACGATTTTTTACCCTCCTTTATTTCAATACCGGTGGTATCAACGCCCCTTGCATTCAGCAAAGCAAGTTCGTGCATATCAAAATCATCGCCTATCACCGACACAATGTTTACCTTTTTCGAGAAATAGGAAGCGCTCCAGGCAATGTAGGTAGCTGCTCCGCCTACAATTTTATCAGTTTTGCCAAACGGGGTTTCAATAGCATCAAAAGCAACGGTACCAACGGTAAGTAATGACATAGCTTGTTTATGGGTTTATAGTGAATGCGGGCGCAAATGAACGTTATTTTAGGTCAATTTTATAATGTGGGGAGGTAGTAAAATAGAAAAAGCGGTAGTTTTTAAGCTACCGCTTTTTTGCTCCCCGACCTGGGCTCGAACCAGGGACCCTCAGATTAACAGTCTGATGCTCTAACCAACTGAGCTATCGAGGAATCTCGTTGAATTACCGAAATTTCGGACGGCAAAAATAGAAATCATTCACAAATACCACAATTTTTGGGTTAGATTTTTCGATTGGAGGGTTTTTAAGGCAGGGCGGGTTAGAAACCAAAAAACAAGTTGTATTTTTAAGCTATGATTCATGCCAGCATACAAGGGAAATTACCGGACCTGATAAGCTTATTAAAAAGCCACCGGGTTAAACGCGCCTATGCCTTTGGTTCCGTTTGCACCTCCAATTTTAATAACAACAGTGATGTAGACCTCCTTATTTCGTTTGAACAAGGCATTGACCCGATTGAATACGGTGACCTATACTGGTCTCTGAATGAAAAGCTACCGGCATTACTTCACCGACCGGTAGATTTACTTACAGAAAAGCAACTGCGTAATCCCTACTTTATTAAGGTGATGAACAATACTAAAACAGCGCTTTATGAAGGATGAGTCTTAGCCATTGGCTACAAACATAGTTGAGCAAAACTGGACGTATTCGCTCCAAGAAACACGTTGCGTATCCTGGGGTAAAAGTTGTATCTGTCTAAATAATTCCAAGTCAGTTTAAGGGGCCAATAAATAAAAATGAGTTATCTTTGGAAGATGAAAAGTAGAGACCCTCTACATCACTTCATAGCAGGGATGACTAAGCTCTTTCTTAATCAAAATCGCGGTTTATATAACTTTTGTAGTAACCTAGATTGACAAACCTAAGGTTTTATTGGGTGTTAAAGCACCTCCATTGATGACGGACGGTAAAAACACATAAATATTTAGAATATTACCTAAAGCCGGCACTCCTTCGCAATTGAGCCAAAGAAATTTCTTATCATCACAACTTAAAATCCTATAGTGGAGAGGTGATGATAAAAATTACTGACGCCGATTACCGACTACCGATTATTCAAGCACTTGTTCCACTTGATACTTTTGAAACAAGTGCTAATAAACCTATACTCATTTCTGGTGTTGATGCCGATAACGGAGAGCGAGGCGAATATGTGGTAAAGTTCAAACGTGCCGAACGCATGAGCGAGGAAGCTTGTATGCGAGAATTACTTGCTTCCTTTATTGCCTTGCAAATGGAAATTCCTGTGGTAATGCCAGCTATTGTAAATATTATTCCTCCCTTTGTAGAAACCCTTAAAGGCAAGGATATTTATTCGGTGGCGGCGAAAAGTCTCGGTTACAATTATGGCTCTGATTATATCCGAACACACTCAACCATTCCAACTAATCAATCCTTGAATAATCATCAGTTGGAGTTTGCACAAACAATATTCTGTTTCGATGTGTTCATTCAGAATACTGACCGAACACAAAACAAGCCTAATATGATAACTGATGGCAAAGAAATAGTTATCCTTGACCACGAAATTGCCTTTGGATTTGTTTTTGACTTTGCTTTTGCTCAAAATCCGCAGGCTTGGGTGATTAGAGAACAAGACATGCAATGGGTAAATCAACACGTTTTGCTATCTAAGATTAAGGGTCAAGCCTATGATTACAACATATTTTTGTCAAAACTTGGTAACTTGGACAATGCTTTTTGGGGTAGGGCGTTTGAATTGATACCTGCCGAATGGCGAAACGAGCAATTTGATAGGATAAAAGCATTTTTAACTTCTATTTGCGACCATAAGGAAGAATTTATCGTTGAACTAAAAAAACTCATGCTATGATAACCTATCAGTATCAGGTCTTGCGCTACTTGCCTGACCGAGTAAGTGGCGAGTTTGTGAATCTCGGATTAGTGATATTTGAACCTACACATCACAAGTTGGTGGGCAAGTTTATCGGTAACTATAAGCGATTGAACGCGTTATATCCCGATGCTAACTCAAGGTTCATTCGCAAAACCGTTGAGCATCTAAACGAGGAAACAAAACGGCTTTCCAGACAATTTAAGACTGAATTTGCTTGGGATAAATTTAAAAACCTTGACCTGCTGACTCGAACTATTTTACCAAAGGACGATAGTGCAATTTTCTTCTCTGAGGTAAAGGAAGGTGTGGATTTAAGCATAGAAGCAGCATTAAAAGGGCTTTTCAATAAAGTTGTGCATGAGCTGCCAAATGAGGATGACAACGAAATACGGGAGGATAAAGAGGTTTGGAATCGTGTTTATAGGGAACATTTCGAGAAGCATGGGATTACAGCTCATTTGAGCGAGCATACTGTGCGCACAAAAAGCGACCAAATGAAATTTGAACACGCTTGGAAAAATGGACAATGGCATTGCTTTGAATCAGTATCGTTTAATTTAAAACGCGCCGACTCTATAAAGAACAAGGTTTACAAATGGGCGGGAAGGATTCAAGAGCTGCAAACTTCCAATGAGCAATTAGATATTTACCTGCTCGCTATGATGCCGCACACTCATCCTACATTGAATCAATTTGTAAAGCAGATGTTGAACAAGAAGGGAGAACATGCCCGTGTTCATTTGGTTTCCGAGTCTGAAGCAGAAAAATTTGCGAAAGGGATTCATGGTGAAATTGAAAAGCACAATAATTAGAATTTGGCCATCCCCACTTGTCTGTGTCAATTACGCTAAACGATAGACGTGGGCGAGTGGTGATGACCAAATCAATTCCTAAAGCTTTCATGTAATTGGAAGCGGAATCTTTTCCTCAAGTATTTCAATCCAGCACCGGCACCAATTCCTCCTCTCTCGCCCTAATCCTCACCTTTTTAAGCTTCGCAATTCCTAAAATACTCAACCCATATATCAGCAAATAGCCAATATCAACCTCGTACCATTTATAGCCCAGGTTAGCACTGCGTGGATTGGCGTGGTGGTTATTGTGGTAGGCCCCGCCCATAAATATAAAGTCGAACCGCAAAACATTGGTGGAGCGGTTGTTCGTCCCCGCGGGTCTCCGCCTCGGGACCCTGCGTTTTTTTAGGCAGCGAGGTAGTTTTGCAATTGTAGCGCTAATTAAGCCGCAGGATCCCTATTCTGCAAAGCCAGAAAAGGAGACCCTGCGAGGACAGAAGTCTCGGTAGGTGGCAAAGAAGCCGAAAACCGAAGTGAATACTGCTGCTATGACAGTTCCAATACTCAATCCAGCAAGAACCTTTACTAACGTTTCTTCGCTCATAAATTAAGGCTACAAAATTATTCAAACCCCTGGCTAAAAAACTCTTTGAGTGTCAATCCGTGCATTTCAATAAGTTTCACTAAAGAGCTAAACTGCATGTCCGAACCTTGTTCATACTTTCCATATTGAGATCGGCTGATGCCATTCTCATAAGCAAAGAACTCGTAGTTAGTGAATCCTTTCTTTTTTCTGAGTTCTTTGATTCTCTTTCCAAGGTTTTTAATCTGTTCGTCTACCCGATTCTTTGAGGGTGTTTTAGTCGTCTTTGCCATATCCCAAAGTTCCAGCTAATCCCGTTTAAAACATACCGTTATAAGCAAGCCCGTTTTTGAACGAGCCATTTAATATAAGCCCGTTATTAAAATACCGTTTTAAATAGGTATATTTGATATTAGTACCTTAAAGTAAAGCTTGATAAATCCAGCAAAAATGCAACTAATCCTCCAGGGCAACCTCCCCCTATCCATGCCTAAAAAATTCTACCGGAAAGGGGTAATATTCAGTGTGTATATAAACCCTTTGCATGGAAAAGAGTTTGAGGCCTGTACTTTACAATTCTATCACTCGCAAAACCTGTTTGAACCGGTAGAAAGGAATTATAAACCGGACAGAACCCAACCCATTAAAGGCTTGTTTTTTG
>Ga0182013_10006941_pt1 | contig 12655 bp, 11 predicted proteins | sample 612S2MmetaG_FD_120487 | JGI IMG/M metagenome (GOLD analysis project Ga0182013, IMG submission 120487) | Permafrost microbial communities from Stordalen Mire, Sweden - 612S2M metaG | ecosystem: Environmental > Terrestrial > Soil > Wetlands > Permafrost | place: Sweden: Stordalen | collected... | reverse complement strand
TTAGTATCATTTAATAACTTATATAGTTCTATATAAAACATATTTGTTCCGTAATACTCTGCAGTCAATCCATCATATCCGAATCTATAAACAGGATTTTGAATATCTAGTAACAGTTCTTTTAATGATGAGTAAATTGTTTTATTGAGTCTGATATTTTCATAACGTTCTGGATTAGTTTTAATAAGTTCGTTCAATTTGTCATAACATGATTTATCATATGTTGCTATATCGTAAAAAGATGGAATATTTACACATCGCACGACATTTTCTATTATTTTTCCAGAAATAACATACTTGTCAGATATTTTAATGAAATCATCTAAATTAATCGAGTCGATCATCTCCGTCTTATTCACTGCAATTTTATTTAATTTGGGTATTTCTGTTATAAAATCTAGTGGCCAAAGGATTTGTATTTGGGATATATCATCAGTTTGAGTATCTATTTTATTTTTTTGTTTGGTTTGTTTGGTTTGTTTGGTTTGTTTCATTTGTATTATTTGTTTTATTTGTTTTGGTTTTTTAATTTCTTGTTTTTGCTGATTTTCTAAATCTTTTATAATTTCATAAATTGAATTATCTTTTTTCAACTCGCGTAATAACTCATTTATATCCAATAATGTTATATCGTTCATATATCTTCTAATAATGTATGAATATTTATATGCTATTTATAAACTGTATAAATAAATTAAAAATACATTTAGAACGATTGTTTACTCGCCATAGTATTTATATCAAACATTGATGATATATGATTTTTTATTTGAGTTTGTGTTGCATTGACTTTAGAATTATCAAATGAAATCTTTACTGGATCTCGAGCCAAGGGACATGTCGAAAATGTTAGGGTCACATCGCCAAAAAAGGTAGCAACTACTTCATCTTTTAGTTCCGGAATAAAATCACATATAACATGAACCATTTTATCAGCAGCTCCTTTTTTAACAATATCGTTACCAAATAACCACCAGTCATGAGCAACTTTTTCTCTAAAAACATTTTCTGGGATACCAATACGACGACTTTGTTGTTCCTCCAATTCGTTTTCTATAGCTGTTACAAAATCTAAATAAGTGGTGACTTGCCTGATAGGTCCTTTTATACCTAGACTCATTTGATGTTGCATAAGTACTGAGGATTCGGTGACATATCTTTCCGGACAGGTTTGAAAAATAACAAAAGCCATTGACATCGCAGTATTTGCAATACACTTGACATTAACGCCATTTTTTGTTAAATCGTTTATAGTTCGGACTATTTCCATTCCACTTATAACACTACCGCCTCCCGAAATAATATATATGTATAATTCTTCGCCACTCTTATATTCAACAATCTCATTTATAAAATTAGAAGCAGTGATACCATTAATTTCACCACGCAAAGTAACTACATTGTCAGTAGTTAAATGGATAATATCATTTTTATTATTACTTTCTGCATGAACAAATTGTCCTAAAAGAATTATTACCAATAACCAAATAATTGTTTTCATTTATATTGTTTTGATTTATTTAATTGATGAATTATGTATATTATAGTGTATTTGGTGAAGCCATATTTGATTCAATTTTTTTAAAAAATTGAATCCACTATCACATTGAATTTGTTTATAAATTACAAATTTTAAGACAATAATATATTGTGATAAATCATGCAGCGTGATATTGTTCTTATTACTGATGCTTTATCCGTTGATCCTGATGATGTTTATACTATTATAATGTTAAGTGCATTACTAAAAAAATTTCTCTTCAATATGGTAGGAATAATTGCTACACATCATTTTGCAGAAATACGAGCAAAAGTTATTAAGGAATATATGGACGAATTTAAAATCGATGTTCCTGTTTATGTTGGACACGGTATCCCGTATAATACAACATATAATGAAACTTTACGTAACGAATTTTTAAACGAAAACGAACATTTTCCAACAAATGTTTTTGGTTTTCCGCTTGGAACATGTAAAGAAGGTGAACGATTATGGTTTCCTAAATTTGCCAGTGCATATCAATATATGTTAGGAGAAGATCTTATTTCCGGTAAATCTAAAGAAATTTTTCCTGATGGTGATATATTTTTATCTAATATTCTTAAAAATTATTCTCCAGAAAATCCCTTGATTGTTGTTTGCGTAGGTCCACTTCACGATCTTGCTAAGGTTCCTGTTGAGTTGTATCCTAATATGGAAATATAGGCGATGGGTGGCGGGTTTGATCAATATGATTCCATCAAAGAATATTTAGACAATAAAAGAGAAGACATTTTTGTAAAATCTCCAGGTTATAATTGGGGTATAAGTCCAACAGTAACAAATATTGTCTTAAAAAAATGTCAAGAATCAGGAACTAAAATAATGACAATTTCATCAGATTTCGTCAGACGAAATTCAATCGAAATAAAAAGAGAAAAAATTATTTTGACAAAAGCATCAGAATTTTATCATGCTTCACCCCTTCTTGTAAGTACTATAAAGGACATGGAAAACTCTAATCGCGGAAATAAATTAACTTCTGATTGTAAATATCTTTGTGATCCCCTAACTTTTCTACTGGCTTTATTAGGAAAAGAATCTGTCAAAACAGTCGATGTTGATTGTTCAATTAATGATTTTCAAAGATTTGAATCCTATTTAAAAGCAGATCATACAGTAATGACAATGACAAAACCTAAGGATAAATTACCAAATGTTTCCCTAATTTATGATTTTCGTGATGGTTTAAATGGTAATATTATTTCTGAAATGATTTGTGAAGAAATTATGAACGCCATTTGTCCTCATACCTATCTTCAGTTAGATGATCATATTAAAGATGTGACCAAAACAACACCATACGGATATCAACAGATACATGATATGAAATTCTTTAGTGTCCATAAAAATATTGGGAAAATAAATAAACAAGAGCTTATTGATACACTTGAATTTCCTAAAAATTCTGAAATACTTCAAATAATAGGTGATTCTGTTCGTTGTTTTTCATATGAAGGATCAGTTCGTCTTCAAAAATATTTTGAAAAGGAACTATGTGAAATAACTCCTGATGGCAAAATTTTACCAAAACCAATTATCATCCAATGGGGTCTTACGGGTTATTATCATGCCGATTTGTCTGGATCATATGGAGATATTAATGGTATTGTTAACAAACACATAGATAAATTTGAGCCGATGTCTATAGCAAATATCGTTGATTATCACACACCAAAAGCAATTAGTGAATGGAATTGTTCAATTTCCCGTCTAAACAGAAAATTTCTTCTTGTTCATAAAGAAAATGGAGCCAAATTTGGTGATGACACGTTCATGGACTCTTTATGTGATAGAACTATATGTGCCGAGGGCGGTATACAATCGTTTTTACAATCTGTTAACATTCTTCTAATGGATAAACAAATTGTTTTCATTCTGGGATTACGCACTGATAAAAACAAAGATTTATTTTCTTGTGCAGAATTTTTTGAAATGATTACGGATGAAAATGTATATAATTCATTAAAAGACTCAGATAAACAAACACAATTATTGAATCAATTTTATGATTGGTGTATTAAAACTAAAACACTTTTCGATTCAAAATCGTCTGATGCTGGCTGTAAACAAGCATTGTTTGATGAAGCATGGACGAAATTTGAACAATTAATTAAAACAGATTTTAAACAACTTTGCAGTTTTATTAATTTACAATAATTTAATTATTTAATTTATTCATAATATTTTCCACTTAATTTTTGTTCGCGGTCTTTTGCAGAATTTAGTTTATTGATTCTAGGTCTTTTATGTTTTGCCATTTGTGAATCCGTTCTAAATGTAACATTCAAAAATTTAAGGAAATGATTAATACCCTCACTAAATTTAACAGATTTATTAGCAATACTTTTTCTTTTATTTGTATCATGATCTACATATGTATCCATGAATACAACTTGTGAATTTAACTCACTCCCGAGAGATGCTGCTATCATCATATCGTGTTCAACAACAAATAATATTTTGCCATAGTGTACAGCGAATCTTTTTAATACTTTTGCTACAATAACGCGTTGTTCAATATCAAGCATTCCAGAAGGTTCATCAATTAGATATATATGTGTGTTTGCGCCTAAACAATACGTTATGAAAAATCTTTGTAGTTCACCACCGCTCAATTCATTTAATGTTCTGTCATATATTTTCTCCATATTCATTGGTTTAATTACATCACTGATAAACATCGGTTCTATACACATTGATCTAATATTATTCAGTAAAAAATCTCTAACTGTTGGATATGTTCCATCTTTGTTTACGAATTTATCTATGGATAAGTATTGTGGCTTGAAACTAACTGATATATCTAATTCTTTAACCAAATGATTAATAAATGTTGTCTTTCCTGATCCGTTTTCGCCCAAAATAACAGTTATACTAGATTTCATCGGCACGGATCCATTTCGGATCTCGAGGTGAAAGTTATCAAAAATAACTTCACCTCCTTTATATTCCATTTGGTATTCATTAATAATAGTATCATTTTCCGGTACATTAAGTCCCATTAAATTATATTCTGATTCTCTAAATCTCATATTTTCTGCCGCAATATATCCCTCAAAATATGTATTTATAGCATTTGCTGTACTCATTGGAATGCTCACAATACCAAATGCACCAGGTGTTCCGTACATAATACAAACATATTCGCTCATATAATCAAGAATTGTCAGATCATGTTCGATTACTAACACATAAACATCGGGTCCAACTAAATGATTAATAAGATGTGCCATATCTAAACGTTTCCTTATATCTAAATAATTCGTTGGTTCGTCAAATATATAAACGTCCGCTTTTGTTAATAATGTTGTCGCGCAAACTAGTCTTTGAAGTTCTCCACCGCTCAACGTTACTACCTTGGAATTAGCAATCTTATCGAGTTCCAATTCTGTTATGACTCGTTTAAACCATTGACTACCTTCATCATTACCTTGATTAGGATCATATTTATATTCACTTTTTGATTCTAAATATTCTGAAACTGTCGGATCCATTTTCTTTGATTTAAGGTACAAAATTAATGCGTCGACATGCTGTGGTTTTAAACTGACTTTCAACTCATTATTATAAAGTTTTGTCATATATTTATGCATTTCAGAACCTTTGAATCTTGAAATGATTTCATTGTCGGGCAATATCTTATTTTGTACTTCAAAATTGGGTTTCATTTTATTCGATAGTATGCTTACAATCGTTGATTTCCCGATTCCGTTTTGCCCCAACAACCCTGTCACACAATTGGGTTTGAGTACAGGCATACGATAAATTCTGAAACCATTTTCACCATATCTGTGAATGCCTGTGCCATCTAGTTCTGTAGGCAAATTGCACATTATTACAGCATTGAAAGGGCAAACACGACTACAAGCATTACAACCAATACATATGTCTTCATTAACTTTGGCAATTTTTTTAACGTTATTTTTGTTCAATGGTTGAATTTTAACCAATTTACCAACATCTTCAATATCAACAATGGAAATACATTCTTTTCCCATTTTCTGTGGGGGGCAGACCTTTTGGCACTCCTTTTGACACTTGGTAGGCTTACACCTATCTTTATCAATAATTGGAACACGTTTGTATCTTTGTGCCATGTTATCAGTAATATTCAGAAAGTAATATGAATATAACTATATTGATTGTATGTTTAAATAGAATATTATTTTAATTTCTTTCAATTTTTAATAAACATTAAAAAGCTTAAACATAATTTTAGTCAAATATATATTGATATATCAAATAATATTCAAACACTATGTCATTTACATTCAAAGAAACAACCGAATTCAAAACATCACCAAGTGGATCGAGAAATAAATTATGTAAAGTTACGGATTGTAAACTATTAGCAAGGGCTGAGAAAAATGATTTATGTTGTACACATTACAAACTTGTTAATAAACTATGTACATCAAAATGCATGAATAAAGCTCTTGATGATGGAAGTGGAAAATGTGAAAACATCATGGAAATGAAAAATTAAATTTTGATACTGGATATAAATATAAAATTTTACCGAGTGGTCATAAACAACGATTATGTGCTGTAAAAGATTGTAATATATGTGCAAGACAGGAATACCTTTTATTAATGCACACATTTCTAAATTTTCTTTTAAAATGTCACTCGATAGAATAGATAATTCAAAACTTCATACAGCTGATAATTGTCAGTTAGTATGTATGGCAATCCAATTCGGAAGAAGCGATAAAACAATAGAAGAAGTTAAAAATTATATAAATGAAATTCGTAATATTAAATAATTGTATTAATATCATAAATATTTATGACATTAACAAAATCAATACACTCATTAATAATATCATTCCAACTGAAGCACAACAGGATTCACATTAAATGTTCCTCTCAATCTGTCAGAAATATTATTATGTAACATAAAACATTCTCTCATTTTATCACTAATTTTATTATATGTTTCAGTCATATGTTGTGATATAGTTGTTGATGTTGCCGTTTCGATATCCATTTCTGTTATATCAATATTATTATGTTCGTAATTAACAACATTATTATACTCAATTATGTTTGAAAAATCAATCACATTATTATTATTATTAATATTGTTATTATTATTTTGTTCCAATGCGAGAGTAGATCTATAAACTTGCTCTAAATTGAACGAATATTCTATTAATTTTTGTCTATTTACCATTTGATTTTTTGTTGTTTTCGCTACATTAATTAGATTATTTACAATGACGCTGACTTCTTGTGTATAAATATTTACTTGTTCAGTATTCGAGTTGATTGTTCTAACAATATTAAGATTCATAAGTTTTACATTAAGATTTCTTAATTTTGTTTCTGCTGTAACCACATCGAGATACTGATCGGAAAATAATTTATCCATTTCTTTCAATGTATTATTATTCGATCTTATCTTGCCCAAGATGGTTACAGAAAAATCATTATTCATGTTTGTTTTAAAAATTTATGTAAATATTAAATATATAATATATATCGGGTGATATCTTTTTATATATTTAATGTTTTACTAAAATAAAAAATAAAAAAAATAGAAAAAAGAAATTTCAAGACTCATCAGTCCGTTGCTTGTGGCAAGGAAAACCATCGTCTCCAACAGAGTGTTGACGTTTCATGGAAACGATGGTTTCCCCTGAAACGTCAGTTCGTTGCTTCTGGCAAGGAAAACCATCATCTCCAATAGAATGCTGACGCTTCATGGAAAACTCTCCCTGTCCCTCAGCACCATTGTCTGGATGATGAACGTCGGCGTCCATGACATCCGGATCATCCATGACATCTATGCCATGGGCGACGTCGTGAACAACACCGAAATCTGCGTCATCGATGTCACCAAGCGCCAAATTGAGTGCAAACAACTGGTCTGTCAAAACCTGCTGATCTTGCTTAAGCAGGAGACCGATCTGCTCGGCGAGTTCATCATGAGATGTAAGCTCATCAACATTCAGCATTTCCTCCTTGTGCAGTTCCTCTGCATTCAGCGCCAACATCTTCTGAACAAGTTCCTCGTACTCCAGATGCTGACGCAAAGCCATCTGAGAAGCGGTGTAAGACTCAGCCAAAGACATGCTTACTGTTTGTTTGAGGATTTGCTTGGGATTTGCTTGAAGTTCGCTTAAAGTTTGCTATTATGCAAAGAAATATGGTTCATGTAGGAAATCCAATAGGTTATTCAATTATTGAATTATTTCAATTTTTTATCAAAAAAAGATGAAAATCCTAATCATTGAGGGGTTTATTATTTAAAGAATAACCTTATACACTCTAGTACAGAGATCAATCATAAAACAAAATGGAAGGAAATCAGTATGAAACCCTCGTTCTTCGTAAGAAGCTGACCAAAGCTGAAGAGGCTCGCCAAGGCAACACTTCAACCGTTGCAAAGTTTGGTGCAGGCAAGAACGTTCAAAACAAGTCTGATGCTAACAAGGCAAAGATCGACAGGGAAGAAGTCGCTCTTGTCAAGTCTCCAAAAGAGATGCAAATGGAGATCATGCAAAAGCGAAATGAACTCAAAAAGACTCAAGACCAACTCGATCAAGATTGTGGTTTTCCTAAGGGTACTACGAAGAGTTACGAGAATGGTACGGCTGTCATCAACTCTGTCCATCTCAGCAAGATTAACCGTGTTCTGGGTCTTGCTCTGAAGAAACCAAAGGTTAAGATCGCTCCACCTGAAGATTAGATCATAATTAAATCATCATTAAATCATCATTTGGTTATTTTTATTTATTTTATTTTATTTTATTTTAATAAAAAAATTATTTTTTAAGATCCCTGAATGACATTATTTTGGGATGCTTATTTTTATCAGGATCAGGAATATTTATAGTAAATTTGCCAGGTAGTGGATTTTTTGGTGGATTCGCAGGTTCAGCCGGTTTAACTAAATCAGACGGATCAATTTGTGAATATTTTTTTGTATAAAGTTCAACTAATGATTTAGAACAATCAATCATTTGTTGATATCTGATGCCATTTGTTGTTTCAGGATCAATTTTATCCCATACTTTTGCTATATATTTTTTTTGTTCTTCAGTCAGATATAATGTTTGGTCTGTTTCTAAAACAAAAATTGGCATGTCTGGAAATTTTCCATATATACGCAAATCGATCATTACAGTAAATAATTTTGTTTCCATCAATGGACATTTTTCTGTTGTGTCATTATTGATATTATTGAGACCCAGCGATTCAATGATCGCTTGTTTCAATACATCTTCTGTAATTCCAGCTGTTACTTCATCGATTAATTGTTTTCTATTGGTTTCATTGCCTTTATTAATGTCATCTAATATACTTTTTTGTAGATCAGCTGTATACAAATTAAATTCAGTCATTTGAAGTCTCAAAGTAAATAGACCAGGTATTTTATTTTCTTTATAAGAATTTTTGTTTGCGACATCACGTAAAACATATTTTTTAGTAAAATATTTGATCCTATGCAAGCTTCTATTAAAAGAATCCAATATTAGGAGCTTACTATATTTGTCAATTAAATATTGTTTTCTTGTATTACGTTCATATTTTTTTCGTTGTTCTTCACGGTATAAATCCATTTGATTTAAAATTTTATCGCCCATGTTTAATTTATATTATTGTTCCTTATATCGATAGGTTAAACAAATAAACAAGTGATCAAATATTTGTTTATTTTAAACTGATCTAGTTATTATTATAACTTAATTAGTACAATATATTATGTAATATTTTTAATCATCAATTTTTTTTTATTTTTATTTTAAATAAATGCAACAGTTTCAGATAAACTTATAATTTCATGGTTATTGGTATTATTATTTGTATTAATTTTACTAGGCCATTCCATATTTTCATACATATCCCGTCGTATTTTGTACGGTCCTGTTTCAGTATATGCAATAATTCCTTCGATATTAGAAAATTCCTCAAATAATTGTTTGAATCCCTCATAATTTCGGTTTTCAGGAGGAATATTTATACGAAGTAATCCATGTAGAACAATTACACAATTTTGTTTTATTGGATCACATGGTTTCCAATTGACTTTTTTTCCCATGTATTCCAATGTATAAAATTTTCTCGAAGGATTCAAACTATCAATATACTTTTTAGCTATTTCATATGCTTCAATGAACCACTTATATGAACTTGGATCTTCATCACATGGTCTAAAATGTGGCCAATGTATTGAACTATCTGAATCTATTGTTGGTTCAGGACCACATTCGATCCATCTATTTGTTTTGAATTTGCATTCAAATACTCCTTTTAAATTCTTTTTAATATCATATCTGGCAAATGGAATAAATTGTTTGTTTTGTTCATCATATACGAGCGCACCACATGAACCGTCATGTTTAATATCAAAACGTTCACATTTTGTAATAGTATTTTTAACATCATCTGATACAAATTCATTTAAATATTTAAGTTTATTTTTGTCAACTTTGATTGTACTGAATGGATGAAATAATTTTTCTCCTATGAATCCGATAAATCCTATTTTATTAGATTGGTCTAATTGATTAGATTGATCTAATTGATTAGATTGATCTAATTGATTAGATTGGTCTAATTGATCGGGTGATAACGTAATTAATTTGAACATACTTATGTACTTGTGATAAAAATTGTTGAATAATTTTATGATAAATTAATATTATTAGATAATTGGTAAAATCAATTTTTTAATTATGATAAATACAAACTATTTACTGTGACAACATCTCTAATTAACTTTTCTTCTACTTGTCCAAGTATTGGAATTATATCAATATTCCCCGAGATTTGACATAAACTCATCATATCCTTTGCGATATTATTTATTTTTATAATATTCCGAATAAATGATCCGATATACATCCCATTCAAAAAATTTACAGTTACATTAATTGGATCACCTGATGCCCAACTATATGATGCATCAATAAAGTCTGTTGAAATTTGCCAACTAACCACTCCAGTTAAATTCATTTTATCTTCTAATGTTTCATATTGCTCAATAATTTTTTTAATTTGTTTAATTCTATTATAGACTTCTTTCGTAAGAGAACCAGATTGCGATTCAATTTGTGTATCTTCATCTGTTTTATCAGGTTCGATAAAAATAGATATTACAGCAATAATTTCTTGGACTGATAATCCATTGAATACTTTATTTTCAATCATTTCGGTTAATAGTATGCAATTACATTCATTAATTTGTGCTGCTATAACACCTTTTTTCATTATTTGATTATCATCAGAAATATAACCACTTATTTTCAACATTGATACAACGAGATCGATCGATGATTCGATATATTTTTCATTAATTTCCAAATCTCTTTCGACATTCTTTTTTTTCTTTGCGAGAATCATATAATTAACAAATTTTTGATATTCTTCTTTATTATTACTATTGATTTGTGCCTTCAATTGTTTTTGTTGTTTCATTTGAGACTTTGATGGAGTTATTTTTATATCACCGAATGTTCCAAAAGTATTTTCAGGTTTCTCTGAATTATAAACTGATTGAAACAAAGATGAATTCAATGTATCTGGTTTCATTGACATAATTACTTTGTTTATATCTTTATCGATGTTATGAAGTTCGTATTTTATGGAAGTTGCAATACTCATTGTGTCGCTATAAAATAGAGATTTTCTCATAAATTTATAAATATTTGTAATGGGATCCGAATTTGTTATATTTATTTCAGGATTATTATTTGAACTATCAGAAATATTTAATATTGTTATCGATTGTAATACTTTGAGCACAAATTGGTAGTCAATTTTAAATTGTGACGTTATCGAGTTTATTTTACCTAACATAATTTGTCTAAATTGTTGTTCATCAGGCAGATCATATATTGGAAGTATAATAACTGTCCCTGCTGTATCAATTCCTCTTCTTCCTGCTCTTCCACTCATTTGTTTATATTCAGCTGTTGTTAAAAAACGCTTATTTTTATTAGTGAATTTTTCTAACTCGGTAAAAACAACTGTTCGTGTGGGCATATTTACGCCAACAGCGAAAGTCTCGGTGGCAAACAAAATTTTTATTAATCCTTCTTTAAACAATAATTCTATTATTTCTTTTAGAATTGGAATTAATCCGGCATGATGAAATGCAACACCTTTTGATATAAGATTTCTTACATTATTACATTGGTCTATTTTTTCATAACTTGCATTTTTTGTCGTAACGAGTGACATATCAAAAATGTCGGTCGCATGTTTAATTTCTTCATGGGTAAGTAATGGCTCAGTCACCATATTTGCATATTGTTCACAATTTTTTTTTGAAAACGAAAAAAAAATAGTTTGTAATAAATCATGCTTTTTGAGATATTTAACTAAATCAGTTACTACATTAAAATCTATCCTACTCATATGTTTTTTTTCTCTTTTTTCAATGTTCGCATTATATTCCTTTTTTGCTATCAATAAATTATCTTGTAAATATTTATCATCCTTTTCGAGGACTGTATACAACTTATCGTTGACAAAAATATGATGTCTTAATGGCACAACTCTGTGATTTGTAGGAATTAAATTGATTCGTTTGTTACGTGTTTTAGCAATCCAAGAAGCGAATTGTTCGGCTTTATCAATAGTCGCAGATAACATAATTAGTTGTACGCCTTTGTCTAGTAGGACTATTGTTTCCTCATAAACGGTTCCACGATCTGGTAAATTTATGAAATGTATCTCATCAATTACAACACAACCCAACTTATCAATAAACTCTTCTTTAATTTCGATATTATTCGGATCATCTAATTTTGTATTATCTATTCTATTAGGATTTTTTAATCTATATAATGCATTACGTAAAATTTCAGCGGTCATGATTATACAGTTTCCATTAGGATTAATTTTATTATCACCGGTCATAATCCCAAGATCGAAATCGTCTCTGGAACTAAACTTTTTACGAAAATCATTAAATTTTTCATTAGATAGTGACTTAATCGGTGATGTATATACAACATTTTTGCCTCTTTTAATTGTATCAATAATGGCATATTCGCCAAGTGTTGTTTTACCTGATCCTGTATGGGCTGTGGCTAAAACATCTTCTCCCTTAGCAATACAACAAAAGGCGAATTTTTGAAATTCATCACATTCATACGG
>Ga0182013_10006934_pt1 | contig 12659 bp, 9 predicted proteins | sample 612S2MmetaG_FD_120487 | JGI IMG/M metagenome (GOLD analysis project Ga0182013, IMG submission 120487) | Permafrost microbial communities from Stordalen Mire, Sweden - 612S2M metaG | ecosystem: Environmental > Terrestrial > Soil > Wetlands > Permafrost | place: Sweden: Stordalen | collected... | reverse complement strand
CGTACCTGCGCGGCTGCTGTGAATCGCAAACGAGACAAACCGCAGCCCATTCATCGTGGGCGGTGTCGCAAAGCGGTCATAGAACATCGCCGGCCAGTAGATGATTCCCGGAGCCTTCTCATCCACGCCATGCACATGCACGTCCTCCACTACACCAATCACTTCTTGCCACGGCGAGTTCTCATACTTCCTCACCCGCTTCCCAATCGCCGCTTGAGCCGAACCCCAGTTCTCGCGCGCAAAACTCTCCGACACCACGACCATCGGCCGCACCTGCTCCAAGTCATCCCACATAAAGTCGCGCCCCGCGACCTGATGCGTGCCCAATGATTGGAAGTACCCTGGCGAAACATAGTTGTAGAGCTGCAGCAGCCCTTCTCCGCCTGGGTACACCTTGCCTTCCACCGCAATCAGGTCCCAGTTCGGATCGTTCCCGTCCATAGGCATCGCGGCCGCAAAACCCACTGAAGATACTCCCGGAATAGCCGCAAGCGCATCGGCTATTCCGCGCTGCATCACTGCCACCGTGTGCGGGCCCTTCGCCATCTGCTCTGGAATGAAGATGCTCATCGTCTCCACGTGCGGCGCATCCGCAAAGCCCGGTTCGACTTGACGCAGCGCGGCAAAGGTGCGAATCATCAGCAGCGCGCTCACCATCAGAACCAGAGCCATTGCGACCTGCGCAATCACCAGCACGCTACGTGAGCGCTGACGAGCGCGACCCACGCTTGCCGTACGGCCGGCGCCGGCCATCATGGCTGAGGCCTCCATTCGCGCATATTTAAACGCCGGGATCGAGCCAAACAGCAAGCCCGAAAAAGTCGCGAGTGCAAACGTGAATCCCAACGAGCCCGCGTCAAAGGAGACCTCACTGAGCCGTGGTAAATCCGTCGGCCCCATCGCCACCAGCAGCCGCAGCCCCGCATAGGCCACGGCAGTAGAAGCTACGCCGCCCATCAGTCCCAGCAGCACGCTCTCAATCAGCAGCCCGCGCACAATCCGTGCGCGCCCCGCCCCCAGCGCAGCCCGTATCGAAAGCTCCTGGTGCCGCGTTTCCGCGCGAACCATCAGTAGATTCGCCACATTCACGCAAGCAATCAGCATCACGAGCATCACCGTCGCCATTACTACCCACAGAACATTGCCCACATTGCCAATCACTTGCTGCTTGAGCGGGCGGAAGTTCGGCGTAATTTTCCAAACTTCGTAGTAATGCGGATTGGAGCCTGGACCGTTCGTCCACGAATCCATCCACACGGGAATCAGCCGCGAGGCTTCCGCGTTGGCCTGCGCCAACGACACCCCCGGTTTCAGTCTTGCAATCCCCGTATATCCGAATCCAGCCAGCTTCTGATTTGTAGGATCAAAGGCCAGCGGAATCAGCAGATCGAAATCCTGATCCACCAGACGAAAGCCCTGCGGCATCACCCCCGCAATCGTGCGCGTTTGCCCATCCACTTGCAGGCTGCGGCCAATCACGCCGCGGTCGCCTCCGAAACGGCGCTGCCAGTAGCCGTAGCTCAGCATCACCGTTTTTGCTCCGCGTGGGTCCTGGTCCTCCGCCGTAAACCACCGTCCAAACACCGCCGGTGCTTGCAGCGTCTCCAACACTCCATCGCTGAGGAATGCGGCGTTCACCTGATCCGGCTGCGCAATTGCCGTCACGTTCGCGCTGCGCATTTGCCACACACCCATCGACTGGAAGCTCTGGTTGTGCCGAGTGAACGTCAGATACATCGACGGCGAAAGCCGCAAGCCGCTATTAAAGCTCGACAAACCTCCGGCTCCGGGTGCATTCATCCACAAAGCCACCAGCTCCTCGGAGTGCGGATAAGGCAGCGGCTTCAACAGTACGCTGTTAACTACACTGAACACCGTCGAGTTTGCGCCCATCCCGATAGCCAGCGTCAACAAAATGGTCGCCGTAAATCCTGGCGATTTGCCCAACCTTCGCAGCGCAAACCGCACATCACTCAGCACAGATTCCAGCGCCGACCACTGCCACACTTCGCGACTGCGCTCCTCTATTAGTGCCACATTGCCAAACTCGCGCCGCGCCATCGGCTCGGCCTGCGCGCGGGGAGTGCCTTCCGCCATCAGTTCATCGATGCGCTCATCAATATGCTCCTGAATGGAGACTGCGATATCGTCATAGCGCCGACGCCGGAAGAATAGCTGAGCAAGCAGTCCCATCGTGAACCTCCTATGTTCTGACGAGAGTAAGTACGCGAGTGATTCCTGTAAACATCCGCTCGAAACTCACGACTTCCTTTTCGAGATGGCGGATGCCTGCCTCGGTGAGGCTGTAAATGCGTGTGGGGCGGCCCTTGGTAGAGATTCCAGTCTCCGCCTTTAACCAGCCCTCTTTCAGCATTCGCTGCAGCGCCGGATAAAGAGAGCCTTCCTCCACTTGCAGCAGATCCTCGGAGGCCTCTTTAATGTGCTTCACAAGCGCATAGCCGTGCATCGGCTTCAAACGCAGCGACTGGAGGATCATGATCTCCAGCGCCCCCGGAAAAAGATCGCGATGTTGCGGATTTTTCGCCATGACGAGATAGTATTACAAAATAGCTATTCTTTAAATAGCTATTTTAATCATCTTTCAGGGGCGAAGAAGTGTTACAAATCCGAGTCGACACGACACTCGTGGAATCGAGGCATCTCGAGTGTGGGCGGAAACCATCCAGCTCTTTTTCTAGAGGAAAGCCTTGCGAGTACCTATTAACTGAAGTCGGCCCAAGTAGCAGATAGAAGATGGCTTGTTGATCGTACTCTGCAACCGTTCGCACTACCGCATAGTTTAATCATGTGATGGTTACGCGCCTTCTATATTGATGACTTCAATTGGCTGTGGCGGAACCTACATGATCCCACCTGCCCGCTCCCATCAGCACTAGCGAGCGCTGAGCAAAGGGCGAGTAGACGAGAATCGTGGTGCATGAGAGCGCAAGTCCGTAGTTGATGTGATGCAGAAGCAGAAAGGGCGCGAGCGACCAAAGCTCGTCTACAGCCAGAAGAAACGGCCACAATTTAAGGATCTTCTCGCGAACGCCAGGCGCATGGAAGAGCACAGCACAGAGCAGGAAGACACGAACCGGAATCAGAATAGCGGCCGTTACGATCAGGAGATTCAAAACCGCTGACGCTTTTGGCAGCACGGAAAAGAGGTCTTCAATCTCCGCCAGATTAGCCAACGCCCCGACATAGAATCCCATATACATAAGTTGCAGCAAGACAAAGAGCGTCTGAACTACTGGATATGGGGTCTTCGGAAGCTCTTGTGGCGAGGCAAGTATCCGGCTTCCAAAACGGCCCTCAGACTCCGCTGGAATTGCTATTTGCACCTCAGAGACAGCGGATGGAGACTCTGGATCTTGCGCAGGATAATCGGAGAAAATCCGCTCAACAGGGGCCACAAAGCGGTAACCGCGACGTGCCAGAGTCTCAACGAATCTGGAATTGCCGGCCCTGTCTCCGAGCGCTTCACGTATGCGATTGATCGCCGAGTTTACCCCGTGCTCAGAATCGACGAACGTTCCCTCTGGCCATAGTTCGAGTGAGATCTCTTCGCGAGTCAACACCTCGCCGTGGCGTTCGAGAAGCATGAGGAGCACTTGGAAAGGCTGCGCATGCAGCTTGATGCGGACCCCCTGCCGGCGAAGCTCTCCATGGATGGCATCCGCTTCAAATATTCCGAAGCGATAGCAACGAGCTGGCTGTGGGTCCGTCATATTGTTCATCATTTTATCCTGCCGTGAGCTCAATTCGATCTGATCTGGCATTGTACAAATCCATGCATGCGCATGATTTTACATGTACTTGCACAGTGAGAAACAACTATTCACAAAGGAGATTTCATGCATTGCACCAAAATGCCGGATTGGAGCATGGTACTGTTCATGACGCATCGCCCCAACCCGAATTCACACCCCATTTCCGTTCTTTGCGGATTCCTGACCCTGTTGTCCGTGGCAGCCGTACCCTTCTGGGTTGAGGCCGAACCTGCACCCGCGGCGGTTGCTGCCTACAACTCTTATATCGGAGCCGTTGGGTCGCGCCTCGCTCAGCAGCACCGCGCACAGAACGGATTTCTTGCTTCCTTGGCTTCAGACCTGCAAACCGGGATGCGCCTGCGCCGGGGAGAGTTCGTCGTCGAAAAGCTCACGCCAGTTAACGGTGCAGCGATGCCGGGCGCCATGCTGCACCACTGGCGCGGCACGGCCTTTGCCCCCGGGGCCAAGGCCGCCGACTTTGAGCGGTTGATGCGAAATTTCAGCGCCTACCCGCAGATCTATTCTCCACAGGTGATCCAGGCAAGAGTTCTGACGCAACAGGGAGATCATTTTCAGGCAAAGATACGGGTCCGTCAGCGGCACATCCTCACGGTGGTGATGGATACGACCTACGAGATCACCTTTGGAAGATTGGATCTCCAACGCGGGTACAGCATCTCCCGTAGCACTCAGGTTTCCGAGATCGGCGCGCCGGGCACCAACGCCGAACGAGCACTCAGCGCTTCGGAGGAGCACGGCTTCTTGTGGCGCCTCAATACTTACTGGAGTTACGAAGAACGCGATGGGGGACTGTACATGCAGATCGAGTCGGTCTCTCTGACCCGATCCATCCCCAGCGGCCTCGGCTGGGCGATTGGTCCCTTTGTGGAGAGTGTTCCGCGCGAATCGTTGGAATTCACGCTGCGCTCCACATGCAACGCCCTGCGCAAATAAATCAACCGAACGTACCCCTTGAAAGGAATCGAAGATGACTGTTGCATCCGCCGCTACGAAGATTGACATGGCATTTCGACCGGCGCGCAGGATCAACCATGCTTTGACCGCTTCGATAGAGAAACGCGCATTGCAATGGATGGCCGAGCGGGCGCCAAAATGGTTAACTTCCGACCAACTCACCGCGCTCGGTCTAAGTGCACAAATCGGAGCAGGCATCTGCTATGCCGTCGCACGCTTCAACCGCTACGCTCTGCTATTGGTCATCTTCTGTTTGGTCCTCAACTGGCTCGGTGACAGCATGGACGGAACTCTGGCCCGCGTCCGTCAGCAGCAGCGTCCTCGTTATGGATTCTATGTAGATCACATGGTAGACGTCTTCGGATCCATAGCGCTGATGTGCGGACTCGGCTGCTCGGGATTCCTGCACTGGCAGACGGCGATCGCCATGCTGGTTGCCTTTCTGCTGCTATCGAGCGAGAGTTACCTGGCCACCTACACTTTGTCGTGCTTTCAACTATAGCAAGGCGTCTTCGGTCCTACGGAGATTCGCATTCTTCTGATTGCCGGCAACCTGGCGTTGCTGCACAGCCCCTATTCGACATTGTTCGGGCATCGGATGCTGCTCTTCGACCTAGGAGGAACCATCGCAGCCATCGGCATGTTCCTGATGGCTGTTCTCGTCACCATCCGCCATACGGCACAGCTCTACCGCCAGGAGCCGTTGCCATGAACACTCTGATTCGCTGGGGAAAGTTCAATCTCGTGGGAGCTATGGGCATGGTCGTGCAACTTGCCACGCTAACATTGTTCAATCGCTGGACAGGGGGCCGTTACCTGCTTGCCTCGTCTGCGGCTATCGAAATCACCCTATTGCATAACTTCGTCTGGCATTTGCACTGCACTTGGCGAGACCGTCGGAATCACTCCACATGGCTCACCCAATTGGTACAGTTTCATCTCTCTAACGGTCTGGTTTCGTTGGCTGGAAACCTGGTGCTGATGCGCATCCTGGTTCAAGAAGCACACCTACCCTTGCTCGTCTCCAACTGCATCGCAATTCTTTGCTGCTCCATCATCAACTTCTGCCTGGGGAACAATTGGACTTTTGCGTCTGGAAGCCAGACAAATGACAGTCCCGCCAATATCTCGCATCAGCCGTTATGTGCCTCCGCGAAAGGATCTCTTGATCAATGATCTCGTATTCTCCAATCTCGCACATAGACCCGTGCGAGCAGTCCTGAGCGTGCTCGCGATTGCCGTCGAGGTAACAATGATTCTCACGCTGGTCGGCGTCAGCTATGGCACCTTAGACGGAACCGCCCGGCGTGCTCGCGGCGTCGGCGCCGACTTGATGATTAGCCCTCCTGGATCCTATGTGCTTGGCCTCATCACTGCGCCTATTCTGGATCAATTAGTGAACTATGTCGCCCGGCAGCTGCATGTCGCTCAGGTCACTGGAACTGCTTTCCAACCGCTTTCTGGCTTCGGCACAATACGCGAATCAATTCGTCTGGCAGGCTAAGTCGAGGTCAGGCTTCTGCTACGGAATTCCTTTAGCGCCTCATCCATTGAGGCTCGCCAAAATAGCGATCTGCAACCGAATCAAATAGATGATTGCGGTTCATCTCCGTGCAAGAATTGGCTGACATTGACTCTGCCGAGGCTTCACTGCCATCTGGTTATCCGATCCTTGCACTCTTGCCGCAACCTGCTCTTGGAGAATGTCGCCATGGCGACATTTAAAGACCTATCCGTGTTCGGTGAGTTCACTAGCGATTTGACACATATTGAGCTTCAGAATAACGGAACTTGAGCATCAGGATTATGATCGGCATCCCCCCTTGACATTCGACAGGACATTGGTTCATTCTCTTGTAGAACGTCGTGAGGAACGGTATGCCACAACCTACAGACCTTCTGCAAGGAACTCTCGACCTGCTCATCCTGAGAACGCTGGTGCTTGAGCCTATGCACGGCTGGGGAATTGCCCAGCGGATTCAGCTGGCCTCGCAAAATGTCTTTCAGATCGGACAGGGATCTCTATACCCTGCGCTTCACCGGCTGGAATACAAGGGATGGATTCAGGCCGACTGGAAAGCGTCGGAGAACAATCGAAAAGCGAAGTATTACGCTTTGACGCGCACGGGCAAGAAGCAATTGGAGGCGGAGATCGAAAGCTGGGATCGCCTGGCAGGCGCGGTTATGCTGGTGCTCGAGCAAGGTTAGGAGGCAACGTGCTCAATGAATTTCTGACACGCCTACGCTTCTTTATCGCCGGCAGGAGCTACGGCGAAGTGGACGAAGAAGTGGGATTCCACCTGGATCAGCAGATCGAAGCAAACATCCGCGCTGGCATGTCTGCCGAGGAAGCGCGAAGGCAAGCCGCCATCGCATTCGGTGGAGTGGAGCGCGCTCGCGAGCAATGCCGAGAAGAGCGGCCGGGTTATTGGCTCGAAACCTTTGTGCAGGATGTACGGTATGCTGTCCGCGGCTTCCGACGCAATCCAACGTTTTCTCTCGCGGTCGTGCTGACGTTGATGTTGGGGATAGGATCGACCACCGCTGTGTTCAGTGTTGTGGACAGAATTCTCTTTCGCAGCCTGCCTTATGGCGATTCAGGCCGCCTAGTATCTGTTGGGCTGGTTGCGCCGATCGAGCCGCAGGAGTTCATGCTGGGCGGTTCCTACTACGAGTGGCAAGACAATCAAAAGCCGTTCGCAGCGCTGACTTCCGAGATCGGAGCGGAGCCCTGCGATCTTACGGAGAACAACCCCGCACGGCTTGACTGTGCTCGCGTGGAAGGGAATTTTCTGCCTACTCTGGGTGTCTTGCCGGTCATCGGCCGGAACTTCACCGAAAACGAAGACAAACCCAACGGCCCGCGAGTGGCGCTGATTTCCTATGGCCTGTGGCTCAGCCGTTTTCGCCTCGATCCAGAGGTAGTTGGCAAGTTGATCCGTATCGACGGACATGCGACGGAAATCGTGGGAGTATTGCCGAAGAACTTCGAGATGCCGCGGTTGCAGGCCGCAGACGTACTCTTGCCGCAGGCGCTGGATGTGGCCGCCGAACGCCGCGCCGATCCGGGTCATCCCATGTGGGCCTACGCCCGGCTCAAGCCGGAGATCAGCATTGAGCAAGCGAAGGCAGAACTCGAGCCGTTGTTCGAATACTCGCTGCGATTGGCTCCTGCGCCGTTCCGCAAAGAGATACACCTGCAAGTGCGGTCACTGCGCGATCGCCAGGTGCATGACGTGCGGCTGGCCGCGTGGATTCTTCTCGGTCTGGTCATAGCGGTTCTGCTCATAGCCTGCGCCAATGTGACCAGCTTGTTGTTGGCGCGCGGCGCAAGCCGGGAGAGAGAACTGGCTGTGCGGTCGGCATTGGGGGCGAGCAGGATGCGGCTGGTCCGACAAGCGTTGGCTGAGTCCTTTACCTTGTCTCTCGCTGGTGGAGTTGGCGGATGTACGTTTGACGTTCTACTGCTGCGGCTATTCATCGCCATGGCTCCGGATGGAATGCCCTTCCTGAGCAAGGCGCAGATTGACCTGCGCATCCTCGCCTTCGCTCTCGTGACTTCGCTCATCTGCGCTGTTTTCTTCGGGTTGCTGTCAGGAATGCGCAAGGCCAGCGCGGAAGCGCTCACAGGCCGCGTACGGACGACCAAGCGTCATGCCGTGTTGCGACGGGGACTCGTCATTGCACAGATTGCAGTGAGCATGGTTCTTCTTGCTGGCGGAGCGCTCCTGGCGCATAGTTTCTGGAACCTTGAAAAACAGCGCCTCGGAATGAACGCCGAGAACATCATCACTGCCGCGATCTCCCTGGGCCAAACCTCCTATCCGACAGCGGAAAGTCAGATGGCTTTTTTTCAACGATTGGAACGCAATCTGCGCTACGGGCCAGGCATTGCGGCATTCGCAATTAGCGACTCTCTGCCGCCGGGTGGATATCACCGCGACCAGGTCTATGCCTCGCTGCGGGTGGAGGGAAGACCCGCCTTGTCGTCAGGGACGGGCGGCACGGTCGCATCGAGGCGGGTGACACCAGAATATTTTCAAGCATTGCAGATCCCAATCGTGCAGGGGCAGGGTTTTACCGACGAGGAAGTTACATCGAACGACCGTGTCGTGGTTCTGAGCAGGTCGCTTGCGGGGCGTATTTTCCCAGGGCAGAACGCGCTGGGGCAGCATCTGCACCTTCATAATGGTGCGGCTGCGGAAGCCGATCCCACTTACATTGTGGTGGGTGTTGCCGCAGATGTGAAAAATGGTGGACTGGCCGAGGGTGACGAGCCCGAATACTATATGCTGCGGCGCCAACAAGCACAGGATTGGGACCGGAGTGCTGTTCTGATTCTCAAGACAACGCTGCCTCCGGGCGCAACTGAAAGATGGATCCGCTCGCAAGTTGCGTCGCTCGATCCGACGGTCCCAGTTGACATCAAGACCCTCTCCGAACGGGTCGGAAAAATGGCGGATCGGCCTCGCTTTGAGATGCTCCTTGTAGGTTTTTTTGCCTGCACAGGGCTAGTCCTAGCAGTGATTGGACTGTATGGAGTGATCTCCTTTTTTGTCGTTCAGCGCACCCAGGAGATTGGAATCAGGATGGCGGTGGGAGCGTCACGTGTCGACATCCTGAGGCTTGTGCTGGCGAACGCATTGCGGCTGATCGTGCCAGGAGTGCTTCTCGGATTAGCGTTGGCGTTGGCGCTTTCCCGTGTACTGTCCAGCCTGTTATTCAATATTGCCCCGCATGATCCTGCGACCTTCGCAGCAGTGACAGGCTCGCTGATTCTGGTTGCGCTTCTCGCGACGCTGATTCCGGGAAGCTCTGCGACTCGGGTGAATCCGGCTGTTGCCCTGCGATGCGATTGAATGACGCCGTTGCTGCTGCGAGAAGATCAACAACACGGTGGAGCTTAGGTCTTCTCTATCACGATGACGCCAACCAGAAGCGTTGGTGCTGAAGTTCAAAGACGCGAAAACCATCGCGCAAATCGACGCAGTCTTCGTCACCGTCGAGCAGACGCGGCAGCACGAAGTGAAGTGGAAAACCACTGCTGTTCAGCTACCTTGGCCTTTACCCCAATCACCCGTAAAACATAGTCAATCGAGTTCCGACGGTTCGCTGATAAGAACCGTCGGCAGAGAGAAGGACGCGAGCCGGAGATGCTCCGGCGCTTCCCTGGCCTGGCATGCATCTGTTGCAAGAAGCACTGGAGCGGCAGCTTTATCCTGAAAAGGCTGTCAGGCAAGGTCGGTTACGGCCTCCAACACTGGCCATATGTGTTTTGCGGAATCCGTGCTCAAGATACACCCTGCAATTGGCATGGCCCTGATGCTAGCCAAGCGGGATCATAAAAAGTCTGTGAATCCCGTGCCAGCGAAAGTCGGCGAAATTTCCTGATGTTCAAGATCGGCCCACGTTTCTTCCTGGAAACTGCGGCGCGATCACCCTAGGGCGTCACCCGTGACCTTCGCAGAGTCACATGCCTCATATCGCTCCAGTAGGAAAAGCTCAATAACATATCACTGCCAGCCACCACCCAGCGCGCTATAGAGTTGGACAAGTGCGAGCGCCTCGTTCTGCTGCGCAGTAGTCAGGTTAAGCTGTGCCGTAAACAGATTCGAGTCTGTGGTTAATACTTCCAGATAGCTTGTCGCGCCGCCGCGATAGCGAACACGCGCCAGGCGCGCTGAGTCTTCGGCGGCCGCCACCAGTTTTTCTTGCTCCTCACGCGTCGAGCGCTGTTTGTTGACTGCGATCAACGCATTGGACACATCGCGGAAGGCGCCGAGAATGGTCTTCTGGTAAGACAAGACCATCTCCTGCTTTTGTTCCTTCGAGAGCTGTAATTGGCCGCGCAGTTTGCCGCCTTCGAAGATGGGCTGCGTCAGCGAGCCAATGCCATACACGAGGCCGCTGGAAGAGTCGAAGAGATCGCTCAGCGAACTGCCGCTGGTACCGCCAGATGCGCTGATGGAAAGCTGCGGAAAAAGCTGCGCGCGCGCCACGCCGACTTGCGCGTTGGCCGCCTTCAGTTGAGCTTCGGCCTGCTGGATGTCTGGGCGGCGTTCGAGCAGTTGTGACGGTAGGCCCGTGGGCAGATTCTCCGGCGCGGGAGACAGTACACCAGGGCTCGTGTGTGCGACTGGGCCGGGGTTCTGGCCAAGCAGCAGACGCATGGCATTCTCGTCCTGTTGAGCCTGCTGCTGGATCTGAGGAATCTGCGAAGTTGCCGTGTAGAGCAACTGTTCCGCCTCACGCACATCCGAGAGCGGAGCATCGCCGCCCTGCTCCAGGGTACGCGTCAAATCGACGGAATCCTGCCGCACCTTCGACGCTTGGCGTGCAATTTCAAGCTGCCGGTCGAGTGCGCGCAGTTGAATATAGGTGGTGGCAACCTGCTCAACGAGACTCATGCGCACGGCGCGCTGCGCCCATGCCTGAGCTAGCATCTGGTCGCGCGCAGCCTCGGTCTGCTTACGATAGAGGCCCCAGAAGTCCGGCGTCCACGCAGCGGAAAGATTCAGGCTGCCTGTCGAAAGAGGACTTTGAAACGAATTCCCAAACTCGCCGGAGGGAAATGCAGCGCCGATGCCTGTGCCACCGACGGTAATTTGCGGAAACTGCTGCGAGCGCGTGACGCGCACCTGCGCCGAGGCTTCCAGCACATGCTGCGCAGCGATACGCAGATCGTAGTTGCTGGCAAGTGCGGTGCGGATCAGATCCTGCAGTTCCGGTTCGTGAAAGACTGCGGCCCACTGCTGATCGCCGAGCGAATTCTGCTCATCGCTGGAGACCGCGGCCTCGTCCGCGCCTCGATATACCGGCGGAGCTGTCACTTGTGGCCGCACGTACTTCGGGCCGACGTTGCAACCGGCTACAAAGATCACGGTGAAGCCTATCGCTAGCGCAAATCTGCTCATTCGTAATTGCTCTTTCATGCCTGGCCTCCTTCTGGCTCGGCCGGGGGCCGGTCGCCGCTATGAAGCGGTTCGGGCACATGGTGCGAATCCATCGATGTTCCCTTGCCGCCATGGCGTAGCCTGTGCGACAGGTACTCCACCACCGAGAAGGTCACCGGAACCATGAGGATGCCGACAGCAGTGGCCAGCGTCATTCCTCCGATGACGACGGTGCCCAGAATGCGCCGCGACGCCGAACCCGCGCCGGTCGCGGTCCACAGCGGCAGGCAGCCAACGATGAACGCCAACGCGGTCATGACGATGGGGCGGAAGCGAAGCCGCGCCGCATGCAAGGCTGCTTCGGCGATGCTGTGGCCGCTCTTGTAATTGAGCACGGCGAACTCGACGATCAAAATCGCGTTCTTCGCCGAGAGGCCGATCAGCATGATGAGGCCGATGGTTGCGAAGATGTCGTTTTCCAGTGAACGCATGCTGAGCGCAAGATACGCCCCCAGAATCGCGACCGGTGTGCTGAGCAGAACGCTGAAAGGCAGCGTCCAGCTTTCATAAAGCCCCGCGAGAATCAGGAAGACGAAGAGCAGCGACAGCGCGAAGACCGCCCACGCCGGCACACCCCGCGCGGCTTGCTGCTCTTGAAAGCTCATGCCCTGGTAGTCGAAGCCCATACCCTGCGGCATGGTCTCGTGGAAGGCATCCTCAAGTGCGGCTCGCACCTGGCCCGAGCTGTAGCCAGGCGCGCCAGTGATGTTCAACTGCGCGGCGTTGAATTCATTAAAGCGCATGGTGAACTCAGGCCCGGTAATTTGCCGTACGTGCACGAGCGACGACAGCGGAACCTGGCTGCCGTTGGCGCTGCGCACGTAGAACTGATCGATGTTGGCAATCTGCGTGCGCGAACTGCCTTCGGCTTCGACATAGGTCTGCCACTGGCGGCCGAAACGGTTGAAGTAGTTCACCAGGTAGCCGCCCATGAAGGTCTGCATCGTCGTATAAAAAT
>Ga0182013_10006933_pt1 | contig 12660 bp, 9 predicted proteins | sample 612S2MmetaG_FD_120487 | JGI IMG/M metagenome (GOLD analysis project Ga0182013, IMG submission 120487) | Permafrost microbial communities from Stordalen Mire, Sweden - 612S2M metaG | ecosystem: Environmental > Terrestrial > Soil > Wetlands > Permafrost | place: Sweden: Stordalen | collected... | reverse complement strand
ATCTGCGAGTAGGAGGAGATCACGGCCAGCGGGGTGTTGATTTCATGGGCGACGCCGGCGGCCAGCAGACCGATGGAGCTGAGCTTGTCGGCCTGGGTGAGCTGGGTCTCGAGGGTGACGCGCTCGGTGATGTCGTCGACCAGGATGATGCGGCCCACGGAGACGAAGTCGCGGGAGAGCAGGGGCGCGATGGCAATGTTGGTGATGCGCTGTTCGCCGGCTCGGGTGGTGAGCGGGAACTTGTAAAGGTGATGGACCCCCTGCTCGGCGCGGAAACCTTCCAGGGCCTCGATAAATTCCGAAGGGAAGACCGCGCGAAGCGCCTGGCCGAGGGCTTCGGCGCGGCTCATGGCGTACATGGCTTCCATTTGCGCGTTCCAGCTCTCGATGCGGTCGTCGAGATCGATGGCCAGAATGCCTACGTTGATGGACTCGACGATATTCTCGTTGAACTCCTTGAGGCGCTCGAACTCGACGATCTTCTCTTCGAGGCGGGCGTAGAGGCTGGCGTTCTGCAGGGCGATGCCGATGTAGCTGGCCAGAGAGCCGAGCAGTTCGACGTCTTCGCTGGAGAGGAAGTCGCCGCCGAGGGTGCGGCCGAGACCGATGACGGCAAGGGTGCGGGCTGCGTTTTTGCCTTCGGAGGGTTCACCGGTTCCGACGCGGCAGGGCAGGTAGTAGTTCAGATCGAGCAGGGCCGCGGTGCGCTGCTGGTCTTCAGGCAGATGGAGTGCAGCTTGAGCGTTCTCGAGGAAGATGTGGGAGTGGTCGGAGGCGTGGTCGAAGTCGAGGAAGGCGAGGGCGAGGTGCTTCGCGCTCTGGAGTTCCGGAGGAAGTCCATGAGAGGCTGCAAGGTGCAACTCGCCGGAGTCACCGGTCAAAAAGATGGCGACGCGGGCAACCAGCAAGGTGCGGGGCAACTGCTCAACAATGGATTTGAGCAGAGCCTGAAGATCGGTCTCGGAGCTGAGGCCGCTGCCGAACTCGACCAGGGCTTTGCGGTAGTCATAACGATGGCGGTCGAAGGCGCGGTCGACCCAACCCTGAATGCGGCGCTTGAGGGGATCGAAGATCATGGCGAAGGCCACGAAAGAGATGCCCAGGCCCCACTCCTGCACTCCTTGTGGAAGACCATGGTGGACCAGCACGGCAATCAGGGCAATTACGCCGAAATAGACGCCGAGGAGCAATCCGGTGGCCAGCGTGTAGGCCACGCCGCGCTTGAAGATCAGGTCGGTGTCCATCAGCCGGTAGCGGACGATGGCCCAACTGAAGGTGAGCGGCAAGAAGACCAGAGACAGGCCGGCGAGATTGGTGAGCAGCCAGGGCGGGTTGAAATCGAAGAGGAAAAGAGCGGAATAGAGCGTGAACGGGACCACCGCAAGCAGAGTGCCGCGGGTGACCCACTTCAACTGCTGGCGGAGCAGGGGGGATTGGGCACGGCGGTAACTGAGCAGGAACAGCGCTGCAGCCCCAATGTAAAACAGCGCGTCGTATGCAGTCGCGGTGCGATTGAGCTGGTGAAGCAGCAGGCCGGTCGCTTCGCGGGTCGTGATGCTCCACAGCCAGAGCGCGAGAAGACCGACGCCGGGGGCGTAGATGAGGGGAAGCAGCCAGCGGCGACGGCGATTTTTGAATCGTTCCTCGGGGAAGCTGAGGGCGAAGTGGAGAAACAGGGCGGGCTGGAGCGACTCGGCCACCACGTTTGTCCAGAAGACGGTCCAGTCCAGACCATCGAATTGCCCGGTGTATTTGAGAGCGTACAAGGCGAAGGATGCCAGGCAAAAGAGATAGAAGTGAGTGGCGCGAGGTGCGCCCCAGCGGCGAAACAGGACGTAAAAGCCGATGATGAGATAAATGAGCCCGATCACGCGCAAGCCCAGTTGCAGGCTGCGGTCTACCGCTACGGGAATGAGCTTGACCGGGGTTTCGAGTGGGATGCCGTCGCGGGTAATGGCGTAGTAGATCTGGCCGTAGGGGCCGGTGCGGTAAAGGGCGTGCTCCAGATCGGGAACTCGCGAGACGCCTGTTACGCTGGCCGAGACGGAATCGCTGACGCCGGTGAGGATGTCTCCCGCCTGGATGCCGGCGCGCTGGCCGGGCATGTCGGGCAGAACCTTCTGAACCTGCAGGCCCCCGGAAACCTCGCGCCACCAGATGCCGTCGTCCGGCTGCTGGAACTGGCGCTCCTCGTGAAGGTTCAGGAATGCTAACACCAGCAGGGCCAGTGTCGCCAGGGTTAGTAGCGTCGCCTGAACACGGTTAAGGAGGCTTGTCTCCATGGGGACTTTCTCTACATCAACTGACTGTCTAGCACGTGGTGTGCCATGAGCGAGCAATCGGAACAGATGTTCCGGAGAATTCGCAACGTATAGAGAACACGCGAGATATTGACTTCCGGATTCACCAAAAGTCACCGGCGGATCAGGGAAAAACTCTTGCAATGCAGAAAACAGTAGCGCATGTACTGAGAAAGGAATCAATCTATTGGAATTGGTAGACGCTTTGTTGGTAAGCCGGTTAGGGGAACAAGTGCTGAATTGTTCATTCCCGAGCCTCCTTCAGGCCGGCGCAAACGGGGCCTTCAAAACTGGCCGTAGGTGGCTTTGGGGCCATGCTTGCGCAGGTAGTGGTGTTCGGAGACGTACACCGGAATTCCGGAATTGGATGCATTAAGGAGGACGCTGTGATAGGCGAGCCGGGCGATGTATTCGAGGACATCGGCGTGTTCGACTGCTTCTGCGGGTGATTTTCCCCAGGCGAACGGGGCATGGCCGGCGACTAAGACTCCGGGGACGGCGACGGGATCGAGACTATCGAGACGGAAGCGGCGGACGATGACGGAGCCGGTATTGCGGACGTAGCCGCCGGAGACCTCCTCGGCGGTCAAAGGCTCGGTGACCGGAACAGGACCGTGGAAGTAGTCGGCATGGGTGGTGCCGAGGCAGGGAATGGGGCGGCAGGCCTGGGCCCAGGACGTGGCGAACTCGGAGTGAGTGTGGACGATGCCACCGAGCGCGGGGAATTCGCGATACAGGAGGGTGTGGGTATCCAGGTCGCTCGAGGGGCGTAGCGAGCCTTCGACGATGGCGCCGTCAAGATTGGTGACTACCATGTCGGCGGGAGTCAGGGAGGCGTAATCGACGCCGCTGGGCTTGATGACGACGAGAGGCTCGGGGCCCGACCGGTCGATGCCGCTGGCGTTCCCGAAGGTGTGGGGAGCGAGGCCGCGGCGGGCGATTTCCTGATTGGCGTGGAGGACTTGTTGACGGAGAGAGTCGAGCAGCATGGTTTGTTCCTCGGAAGATGAGTAGGAAAGCGTTTACCGCGCGGGTTCGGCGGCAATGGCCTCCGACCCGGCTCCTCGGCTGAGAGTCTTGGCCCAGTTAAACGCGGAGCCAATAAGGTTTTGGGGCTACGGCGGCCAACTCGGCGAATTCGGCGTCGGTAAGCTGGAATTCGGCTGCGGCCATGTTGTCTTCCAGATGCTTGACGGAACTCGTGCCGGGAATAGGCAGCATGACGGGCGAGCGCCGAAGCAGCCAGGCGAGTGAGACGACCGCGGTTGACACCTTGTGCTCCGCCGCGATTTTTTGAATGACTTCGTCCGCGGCGCGGCCCTGGGCCATGGGCCCCCAGGGAAGGAAGGCGATGCCCTTGGCTTCGCAATGGTCGAGCAGGTAATCCCACTCGCGGTCTGAGAAGCTATAGCGGTTTTCGACCGAGACGATGGGGACGATTTTAAGGGCGCGCTCCACGTGTTCCTGAGTGACATTGGAGAGACCGATGTGGCGGATCTTGCCCTGCTCGCGGAACCGGGCGAGGGATTCCATGGAGGCGTCGAACGAGGTTGCGGGATCGGGTATATGCAACTGGTAGACGTCGATGCGCTCGAGATGGAGGCGTTTGAGGCTGCCGTGGAGGGCAGCTTCAATGTGCGCGGGGCTGGCGTTGTGCTGCCAGACGCCGGCGCCGTGGCGGACCCAGCCGACCTTTGTGGTGATGACCAGGCCGTGGGGATAAGGCATCAGCGTCTCGGCGATGAGCTCTTCAGAGACGTTGGGGCCGTAGGAGTCGGCAGTATCGATGAAGTTGACGCCCAACTCGATGGCGCGGCGCAGAGTGGCCTGGGCGGCTTCGGGATCCGGGGGCGGACCCCAGATTCCCTTGCCGGTGATGCGCATGGCGCCGAATCCAAGGCGATTGACGGTTAAATCTCCGCCGAGCGTGATGGTTCCTGCCTGGGCGGCGGACGCGACTCGGGATCCGGTGGGCATTGGCTTGTCTCCTGCAGGGTTAGACAGTAACTTCCCAGCCTTTTTCGTATTCGCGGCCCCAGTATCTCATGGCCTCGGGGTCGTTGAGGATGTGCGCGTTCTCAGTATTGAGATGCAGTTTGCGGTCGACGAACCAGGAGACGTTGGAGAGGAGCAGCATGGTGACGGCGACGTTGGCGACCTGGATGGGCGAGTTGAGCTGCTCCTGACCCTTGATGGCGGCAATGAAGTTTGCGAAGTGGGCATCGGTCATGCTGTCGATGCCGAGCAGATCGCTGGTTGAGGTCTCGTGGCCGGTGCGGAACTGATCGGTCTGCTTGCCCTTCCAGTCGAAAACGTCGTAGCCGTCGCGATCGATCACCACGGTGCCCTTGGTTCCAAAGATGGCTGAGCCGCGGTCGCGGCCATAGTCCTTCATTCCCTGGCAGGAGCGGCCTTCCCAGGAGACGGTCTTGTCGGGATACCCGAACTCGGTCATCAGGGTGTCGTAGAACTGCCAGTCGTCTTTGTATTGATAGCGTCCGCCGGTGGAGGAGACGGTCTGCGGAATTTCGGCCTGGAGAGCCCACCGGCACACATCCACCTCGTGAGTACCATTGTTCAGGGTTTCTCCGGTGCCGTAGCGGCGCAACCAGTGCCAGTTATAAGGGTGGATGTTGTCTTTGTATTCGCTGCGGGGCGCGGGACCCTGCCAGAGATCCCAATCCAGGGTGGCGGGAACGGGCACGACCTTTCCGATTCCCATAGAGCCGCGGGTGTTGGCGTACCAGGCGCGGGCGAGGTAGGGGGTGCCGATGAGGCCGGAGTGAATCTGCTCGATCATTTTCCGGGTGTAGGCGGAGGAGCGCTGCTGGTCGCCGACCTGGACCTGCTTGCCGTATTTCTTCTGGGCGGCGACGATCAGCTCGCCTTCGCGGCAGTTGTGGCTGGAAGGCTTTTCGACATAGACATGCTTACCGGCCTTGAGGCCGAGTACGGCCAGAGGCGTGTGCCAGTGGTCGGGTGTGGCGATGGAGATGGCGTCGACTTCTGACGAGGCAAGAGCGTTGCGGAAGTCGGACTCAGTCTTGGGGGCGTAGCCGAGAGCGGCCTGGGCTTCGGCTGCGAACTTGTTGCGGATGTTGGCGTCGGGATCGCAGATGTAAGCCACGCGGGCGATTTTACTGTTGTCTTTGAGCGCGGAGAGGTGTGCGTGGCCGCGACCGTTGAGACCATTGATGGCGAAGTTGATGCGGTCGTTGGCGCCGGTTATCTGCGCGTAACTCCTGGCGGTGGACGCAAATGCCGTGGCAGCGGCGCCTGCGGCCAGATCACTTAAAAAGGCTCGGCGGGAAATCATGCCTGTCTCCAATTCCGGAAAGGATCCGGCCAGCCTTGCCGGTGCAGGGTTGGCGGCCTGAGCAGGAAAACCTAGAATTCGGGCCAGGGAAGACGACCAATCGCCCAGCCAGTTGATCGGGCAATGCCGGGATAGATTCCGGCCCTGTGAAGGCACTATTTCGTTGCCGCATGAAATTATATCGCCGGGAGGCCTTAATGCGGGGGGAGGATGCCGATGAACGAATCGCTAATTGAAATGCCAGGCTGTAAACTTGCGCGATATGAAGGCGTCTACCAGAGTGATGGCAGCCGGGTCGCAAGCTGAGCCAATGACGGCGCAAACTGCGGGGGAAATTGCCGCCCAGGAGTTTGCGCGCGTAGTCGAGAAGCACCGGCCGCAGATCTACAGGTTTTTGCTTTCGTCGACGCGGGACATCGATCTGGCTGAGACATTGACGCAGGAATGTTTTCTAAAGGCGCACCGGAACTGGGAACATTTTCGCGGCGAGTCGAGCGCGATGACCTGGCTGATGCGGATTGCGATCAACCTTCAGAAGGACCACTGGCGGAACCGGCGGATGCAATTCTGGCGGCAAACGCGGACCAACTCGGTGGACCTGGATGAGGCGAGCGAGTGGCTGCCCAGCGGGGAGCGGAGCGCAGAACAGCAACTGCTGGCGCGTGAGCGGGTGAAGCAGGTTTGGAAAGCGGTGGAAGGATTAAGTGAGCGGCAGAGGACGGTATTCCTGCTGCGATACGTGGAAGAGCAGGATTTGAGCGAGATCGCGCTGGCCACCGGACTGAGCGAGGGCACGGTCAAGGCGCATCTTTCGCGGGCTCTGGGCAAGGTGCGCGCAGGGCTGGGAGGCGAACGATGACGAGGAATTTGATGAGTTCAAAGCAGCAGAGGTCGGCGTCGGTGGTGGACGACGGGGTTATGGAGCAGGCGCTGGTTGAGTTTCGGCAAAGTGTTCACAACTGGAGCGAGGCTGCTTATAACCGGCCCCGCGAGGTGAGGGTCGCGGTGCGCCGGAGCTGGCGGCTGGCGGTGGGCTGGGCCCTGGGGTGCGTGCTGGCGGCGGGGAGCCTGAGCGGCGGGATTTACGAGCATCATCGCCTCCAGGTTGAAGCCAGGATGGCGGCGGAAGCCCAGGCAGCCAAAGAGAGACAGTTACAGGTCAAGGAAAAATCGAAAGCGGTTGACGAAGACTTGATGGCGGCGGTCGACAGCGATGTGTCGCGCGAGGTTCCGGCGGCCATGGAGCCGCTGGCGCAGTTGATGGATGGAGACGAAAGCAAGTAAGCGTAGCCAAAAAGGCATTCACTGATTGGGATTCAAGAGAGGGATAAGGCAATGAAGGCAAATTTTGCGGCACGGATGGTATTGGCTTTGACGAGCGTTGCGCTGACCGCGGGAGTGGCTGTGGCGCAGGGGCCTGGCGGCGGTGGGGCTGGAATGGGGCCGGGATTCGGCGAGCATCGGCCGCCCATGGAGAGGGCGTTTGGCGAAGGTTCGAGAGGTCAGTTCTGGAACAATCCGAAGATTGTGGAGCGGTTGAAGCTGAGCGACGACCAGCGTAAGGCAATGGATGCGATTCTGCTGGAGCATCGGGAGAAGCTGGTGGACTTGAAGGGCAGCGTCGAAAAGGCGGAACTGGAGATGGAGCCGCTAATGAAGGCCGATGCACCGAATGAGAGCGCGATCTTGGCGCAGATCGACAAGATCGCGCAGGCGAGAGCCGAGTTGGAAAAGGCGAATGCGCGTTTTCTGCTGGCGTTACGGAGCAAGCTGACACCGGAGCAGTGGAAGCAGATGCAGGAGTTCCGCGATGAGCATCGGGAAGGGCGTGGCGGCTGGGGCCAGGGCGGTCGCGGGCAGGGACCGCAGGGCCAGGGCGGTCAGTTTCATCGTCAGCAACAAGGGCCTCCCCCACCTCCGGACGTCCAGCCAGGAGCTCCCGCGGCTCCCGCGCCTGGGATAGGCGATCAGCAGTAACGAAGATCGGGCTTGTATAGAGTGGGATCGGGCTGTCCCGAGCGGACGGGTGAAGATAAGGAGTTTTCAAAGAGGCAGAGAGCAATTACGGTTTTTGACGAGACCGTTGGCGGCGTGGGTGACCCCCATGCCGCCGATTTTTTTGGTGCGAGAGACGGCAGAGGCAGGGAGGTCAGGAGGCAGAAAGCCATTGCTGGAATGGGGTTTGGCAACGGTTGCGTCCGGCAGGGATGGCTCGAAGCGGGACAACGGACTGAAGCGAACTGGGACAGCGTTTGAAGTGGATTGGGACAGCATTTGCAGCATACCGGGACAGTGCATGAATGAAAGCGAGACACCTTGATTCGGAGCGGTACAGAAGCGGCAAACGGGGGTCCTCAAAAAATATGACTAAAGTTATTTCCGGCTTCTCCGATGAAGAGGGTGGATGCAGAAGGCCCATAGGCAAGTGAAGGCCCCAGAGGATGTTTAGCCGGGGCAGGGCAGCAGCAGAGCAGCATCCGAGAAGGAGTTCAGTCCCATGGCCCTCGGTGTTTTGAATAACCTGTCAGCGATTTACGCAGAGAACAATCTGAATAACACGAACGCGAGTCTGCAGACGGTTCTGCAGCAGTTGTCGTCGGGGTCGAAGATCAACTCGGGCGCTGACGACGCGGCGGGGCTCTCGCTGGTGAACGGCCTGGCAGCGAATTCAGCGGCGTTGACGCAGTCGGGAACCAACGCCACGGAAGGCGTGGGCCTGCTGCAGGTGGCGGACGGCGCACTGTCGCAGGTGACGAATCTGTTGAACCGCGCAATCACGCTGGCCACCGAAGCCTCGAACGGAACGCTCAACAGCACGCAGGAGGCGGCGGCAAACCAGGAATATCAGTCGATCATGGCCGAGGTCACCAACATCGGATCCACAACCACCTATAACCAGGAGCAGGTGTTCACCGGCACCGACATCGCGATCTATACCGGAGACTCTTCGGTTTCCGGCGCGTCGCTGGACCAATTGAACATCCGCACGTTGAGCGCTACCAGTGTGGGCGACTCCGGCGGCACCATGTCCTATAGCACCAGCCAGTCCTCGGGCACTGTATTCATTGACTTGACCCAAAACCCGACGGCTGGCGTCGCGAAGGCCGCGAGCAGCGATTTCCTGGCCGGCGGCGCGGGCGGCACTTCCACCGTCAGTGTCGACACGCTGAATGGCTCGGGCGGAATTCAGACCACGGTCGTCAAGGCCGGCGCGGGCACAAACTTCGCTAACACCGCCGCGGGAATGATTCAGGCGATTAACGCCTCGGGACTGGGTTTGACGGCAAGTTTCACCAATGCGGCCATCGCCGGGGACGCCTCTGCGGCCGCGCAAACCGATACCGGCATCATGATCACCGGTTCGATCGGGGCCGGAGTTTCCCCAAGCGCGTCAAGTTACACAGGAACCCTGACTCAGGCCGGAATCGCAGACACCGACAGTCTGAGCGGCACTATTACGTTCAAGGTTGGGAATGGCCCGGCACAAACTGTAAACATGACCGCAGTGAATTCCGCCGAGGGTGGTGTTTCGGTTGCGAAACTCTCCGCCTACATCAATGCCGATACCGCTCTGGGCGTCACCTCTGTCGACCCAGGCACCGGTGTACTAACGCTGTCCAGCACTACCGGTTCATCCTCCGGACTCACAGTTACAGCGAATCTGACCGATACGGTGCTTGGCAAGCAGCTGAATTACACCTCGACTGCGCCCTACGCGGCGGGCCTGAACGCCAGCACCATCAAGGACTCAACCATTAACGGAAACGTAGCGGATCCTCAAACGGCGGTGTCGGCCATCGATACGGGCACGGCCACGACGGCCAACGGCACCGCTACCATCAGCTACTCGGACGGCGCGGGGGTGTCGCTGGCCGGCAGCGATCTGCTCGACCAGACCGATGCGCAGACGGCGCTGAACACTCTCAACCAGGCTATCGCCGACGTAGCGTCGCAGGACGGTTACATCGGCGCGCAGATCAACACGCTCAATTCGATCAGCCAGGTAATGAGCACGCAGCAGGAGAACGTGGTCTCGGCGCAGAACGCGATTCAGGCTACCGATTACGCGGCGGCGACTTCAAATATGTCGAAGTACGAAATTCTGTCGCAGACGGGCATCGCGGCGTTGGCACAAGCCAACAGCGTGCAACAGGAAGTGACCAAGCTTCTGCAGTGATAAGTGGGCAGTGATCGGTTAACGGCCCAGAGGGCTTGCGATCGCGATCAAATTTTAGCAGGATTGCAGTACTTTCAAGACAACCCAGGGACGGGCGGCGGCAGGGGCGACCTTGCCGCCCACTTTTTTGCAGCTGCAAATAATGAACGGTGAACGGACTTTGGAACCGGCGTGTTAACTGTCCCACGCGCCGTCTGAGACGAGGTACTGGTGAATGGATCTGGCGGCTTTGCGCCCGGCGCCCATGGCCAGAATCACGGTGGCGCCGCCGGTCACGATGTCACCGCCGGCGAAGACGCCGCGCTTGCTGGTACGGGTGGTAACGGGGTCGGCCACGATGTAGTTGCGAGGGGTGGTCCTGAGGTCGGGCGTGGTGCTTTGGATAAGGGGATTGGCGGTGGTGCCAACGCCGATGATGGCTACATCGGCAGGCAAAATGGATTCGGAGCCAGGGATCGGAACCGGGCGGCGCCGGCCGCTGGCGTCGGGTTCGCCGAGTTCCATGAGGATGCAGCGGGCACCAGTGAGCCAGCCGTTTTGATCGCCCAGGAACTCAATCGGGTTGGTCAACATGCGAAATTCGATGCCTTCCTCGCGGGCGTGCTTGACTTCTTCAGCGCGGGCGGGCATCTCGGCCTGGGAGCGGCGATAGACGAGCGTGGCGGAGCGCGCGCCGAGGCGCCTGGCGGTGCGCACCGCATCCATGGCGGTGTTGCCGCCTCCGAAGACCAGCACGTTGCGATCGCGGCAGTCGTAAACAGGCGCGTCGGAGACAGGGAACTGCCAGGCGCGCATCAGGTTGACGCGGGTGAGGAACTCGTTGGCGGAGTAGACGCCGTTGAGCTGCTCGCCGGGAATGCCGAGGAATTGCGGCAGGCCGGCGCCGGTGGCTACAAAGACCGCATTGAAGCCTTCGTCCCTCATCAACTCGTCGATGGTGACGCTTTTGCCGACGACCACGTTGGTTTCGAATTCGACGCCCATCTTGCGCAGGTTTTCGATCTCGTCCTTGACAATCGATTTGGGCAGGCGGAACTCGGGAATGCCATAAACTAGGACGCCGCCGAGCTCGTGAAGGGCCTCGAAGACGCGCACCCGATGGCCCTTCTGGACCAGGTCGCCGGCCGCCGAAAGACCGGCCGGACCGCTGCCGACGATGGCCACGCTCTTGCCGGTGGGCGCGGCGTTGACGGGTAGTCCCAATTGACCGCTGGCGCGCTCGAAGTCGGCAATGAAGCGCTCCAGATTGCCGATTGCGACGGGTTGGCCCTTCTTGCCGAGGACGCAACCGCCTTCGCATTGATTTTCCTGCGGGCAGACGCGGCCGGTGATGGCGGGCAGCGCGTTGTCCTGGCGCATTTTGGCGGCGGCGGCGAGAATGTCGCCCGCAAAAATGAGGGAAACCACTTCTTTGATCTTTACACCCACCGGGCACTTTTCGGTGCAACCGGGCCTCAAGCATTCGATGCAGCGCGTGGCTTCGTTTTCCGCCTGAAGCAGGTCAAGGCCGAGGTTCACCTCGTCGAAGCTGCGGGAGCGAACTTCGGCGTCCAGCTCCGGCATATGCACGCGTGGGATCTTCAAACGATCTTTAAGTGGAAGCTGGTTCTTCTCAGGCATCGCGGTTCTCCGCTTCCAGATGTTCAAGGGCGGCCTGATCGGCCCGCAACTGGGTCAGTTCCTGCTCGCTGTTCTTTTTGAAGTTGGCAAGGGATTGGCATTCCTTGTCTCGATACATGGCATTGCGCTGCATCAGAACCTCGAAGTTGACGAGCGAGGCGTCGAATTCGGGTCCGTCGACACAGGCGAACTTGCTGGTATTGCCGAGCAGGACGCGGCAGCCCCCGCACATGCCGGTGCCGTCGACCATGATGGAGTTCAGGCTGACCATGGTCTTGATTCCCAGCGGCGAGGTGATGGCGGCAACGGCGCGCATCATGGGAACCGGGCCCACGGCAAGGACAAAGTCCAGCTTGCGACCGGCGGCCAGCAGCTCGTTGAGCTTCCCGGTCACCAGGCCTTGCTCGCCATAACTGCCGTCGTCGGTCATGAAGTAGGGCTCATGGCTGGCCTGGCGTACCTCTTCTTCAAAGACCACCATGTCTTTGCTCCGCGAGCCTTCAATGAAGATGACATGATTGCCGGCTTGCTTGAGTGCGTTTGCGGTGGGCAGCGCCATGGCTGTGCCTACACTTCCAGCGAGGATCACGGCTGTGCCATAGTTTTTGATTTCGGAGGGTTGACCGAGCGGGCCAACCATGTCGAGGATGAAATCGCCGGCTCCAAGGCAACTGAGGAGCGTGGTAGTTTTGCCGACAGCCTGCACAACGATAGTGACCGTTCCGGCTTCCGGGTCGGAGCTCTTGATGGTGAGCGGAATGCGCTCGCCGTTTTCATGCAGGCGCAGGATGAGGAACTGCCCAGGCCGTTGCTTGCGAGCGATGCGAGGCGCTTCAACGACGAACTGTTTGATATTGAGACCGACGTTGCGGGCTTCCAAAATCCTGTACATGCGAGGCAAATCTCCGGAGAAATCCGATAAGCAGCGGGGCCAGAGTGACCCAACATGATTATTCAGGGAGTGGGTGGGGCGATGGTGTGATGAGGATCACCCGATGGTGCGGCTCGATGGGCCGGCGCGTCCCAGCGACTGGGAGGCGAGATTGACGAACGGAAGCTAAGCGGAGACAATAGAGGAGTCGCATCCTGCCTGTGTGGGCCTGTGGCGCAGCTGGGAGCGCGCTTCCATGGCATGGAAGAGGTCATCGGTTCGATCCCGATCAGGTCCACCAAATCTTTTCAAGCATTTAGCAAATCCCCACTCTCCCCGTTTGGCAGCAAATTGGCAGCAAATTTCAAAACCTTCT
>Ga0182013_10006928_pt1 | contig 12665 bp, 11 predicted proteins | sample 612S2MmetaG_FD_120487 | JGI IMG/M metagenome (GOLD analysis project Ga0182013, IMG submission 120487) | Permafrost microbial communities from Stordalen Mire, Sweden - 612S2M metaG | ecosystem: Environmental > Terrestrial > Soil > Wetlands > Permafrost | place: Sweden: Stordalen | collected... | reverse complement strand
TGATTTAAGTGCAATGAGTGGCAGCAGCTCATCTGGCGGATTAATGGCTCTTTCCGGGCAGAAAGTATTTCAGGCGCCGATGGTAATACAAGCGCCACTGGCCCAGGCGCTTGCTCGGTTTGAAACGCCCGTTGCTACGCAGGTTGCTCGGGGTGTGATAGCGGGTGCTAGTGAGCAACAGGCAATAACTAATAGCTCTGAAGTTATTACTTTGCTTGAAAATCCAGCTCACAATGTGAATCAGTATGAAAAATTAAAATCGAGCTTATTGGTCGAAGAAATTACAAGTGTTATTGATGTTACTGTGCACGGGCTAGAGAGATTTATAGAAAGGGGCTTTTCACCAGATGAGATCGTGCAGATTGTTACTAAACCTAGTAATACTGCTATACAAAGTGATGGTGCGAAAGTATTTATACAAGAGGTAGGTGCGAATAGATATTCATTTATAACTGTAAATCAAGAAAAAAAAGAAGTAGTGACTGCATTGAAGAAAATTGATTCAAAATCATTGAAAAACCTTGGTAAAAATTATGGATGGAAATATGAAGAATAAATCTGGATTCGAATGTTGTTTTTGTGCAAAAACCATATTCGAAAATAACTTTGATCCTTGCAATATCACAATTATTGGTAATTCTGAGATTAATAAGCCTAAGGATGATCGTGCGGAATTACTTTTTTGGAGCCATTTAGAATGCTTAAAAGAAAAACTCAATCCTAAAACGCAAGGATATTTAGCAGTCTTTGATTCAAATGATGATGAATAAATGCGCGATCGACACGCATTCCCTTGTGCTAATGAGACTTTCTGTTAAAATAGAGCAGTATGTTTTACTTAAAAAAATTGGATTTTATAATGCGTTATTTTCTTATTCTTGCAGCGTGCCTGTCTTTAAGTACACAATCAATGCACGGTATCATAATGACTGGTGAAGGTATTGAGACAGCCAGTGGTTTTATTAAATGGGATAACCTGGTATCAGTTTCTCATCAAGTGAGCGCATTACAGAATACTTGCAATGACTTTTCTTCTCAATTGGGCATATTGCAGGATAAATGTAAAGATATAACATCGCTTTCTAGTCGAGTACGCATATTACAGGCGGCATGTATTGTGCTAGCTGCTGCGGTACTTTATATAAAATATTTTGGTACAAAATGTGATAGTAAACAAGAAGAATCAAAAATAGCGCAATAACAATTTATTAGAGAATTACTTTTTAGAGGGGCAGTTAACACTCTATTTTTTTAGGAATTTACTATGTATTTAAAAAGATTTTTTTTAGCCATCAATGTAATGATAATGTCTACATCCCTAGCGACGCCCAATGTTGTCTTGCATAAAATTCAGCAGGCGCACATGGATGTCATTTCCTGCCATTCAACATTCTCAAAAAACGCTTTTACTGCAGCGATTTTAAGCATCAAGCAGGCCATGCTTGTCGGCACCGGCGCTGGGGCCTATGCTGGAATGGTGGCTGGAGCGCTTGCAGGGGGTCTTCTTATTGATTGGGATAGCAACGAAATTTTTTCTGAAGCACCGGATGATTACATAGTCCGCAAAGCAATCGGAACTATTGTTAGCGCAATGGGCGGCACTATTATTGGTGCATCCACTGGAGCAATTTCAGGTTTTTTCGGAACTCCATTTTACTATACGTTTTGGAAAAAATATTTTGAGCGACAAATTACAGAAAAATTCTTCAATGTTTTGGAAAGCACTTCGTCTGAGTTGCGTCAAGAGACATCTGATTATTTAAAGACGCAACCAGAACGCGCTGTCGCTGAAAAATATTTTGCCGGAGATATAAAGGCTCTAGCTATCTTTAAAGCTTTGCTGGAAGACTCCTTGGCATAATTTGTTTCTAATTTAAGGGCAGCTGTATTATCATATATAAGCATATATCTTGATAATAACTGCCCTTAATTTTAAAACGGTGGAAGAATTATGAATAAATCTGGAATAATAAAAAAACGCAGCCTCGTTGGTATATTTTTTCTTATGGTTTTCACCTGCGGACTCTATTCTTTCTACTGGTGGTATAAAACAAAAAATGAGATTAATCGCGTCGGTGGGTCTATTCCGCCCTATTGGTTTTGTCTGTTACCTTTCTTCAATATCTATTTTGACTTCAGATATGCGCAGGATCTCGTGCGTTTCGTGCGTAAGCAGGATGATGCAGTTATTGAGTGGGGATATTTCTTTCTCATTATATTTCTGCCATTCATAAGGACGTTTATTATTCAACGTGACTTGAATAACTACATATCAAAAACTTTATAAAGTTTTTATCGTTTTGCCAAAATTTTGATGTCGCCATTTTCAGCTTCAAGGGTGATAGGTGCGCCGCCTTCGCCAAGAGATCCGTGCACATCTTTTTTAATCTGCGCCCAGAAGTCGCGATTCAGGAGTGTGGTGTGCGGTTGCAGGGTGATAAACAGTTCAGACGTTACCGATCCGCGTAGCGTCGATGCAGAAAGTTGCGCTTGGATTTTTTTAGGCGCCTCCACGAGTATAGTGCCATATTTATTGTGCGCGAACACAGAACTTTCAACAGAAAACTTATCAAGAATTATTTCAATAGTGCCGTCATCAGCATAGAGTGTTTGCGTGCGGGAAAGATTTTTTGTTTTAATAAGCCCTTTTTGTGAAGATACGGTGACGCTGCAGGTGAAAGGGACATGCGCAGAAATGGTAACATTGGCGATATTTTTCTCTTCATCTTTTTTTGTTACTGTGCAATAAAGTTCGTGCGGTAATTTGCTTTTATCAACGGTGACGACCGTGTTGGCTAAAGCCTCAGGGTGGCCCTTTTGGACTATCTTTATCGATATTGATTCTTTATCCCAGCCTTTTACTTTAACGGTGCCCTGTTGTTGTGTTACCGTAAGTGAAGCGGGCTGTGTCACTTTTATAAACTCATGAGATGCGGTAGACTCATGACGAGTAAATAACGCCTTCGGGGTAAAATCTGACATCTGCCACGCATGAGTAATAAAAGACCACATCATTAAACCGATAAATAGACGTATGTTCATAGAAAAATCCTTATTGTTAGCTTCTATACCCACGCAAGTTTTGCCTAAATTGACCGATGTTGTCAACCTTTTATTGAAAGAGGGTGCACGTGTCTACGCAGTGGGCGGCATCGTGCGGGATATTCTTTTGAAATTACCTGTACACGATCTTGATATCGAAGTTCATGGAATATCGGCAGAAAAGCTTGAAGAGCTCTTGTCTCGTTTTGGTACTGTGCATTACGATGGAAAAAGTTTTGGTGTATTTCGGTTGCACGAATTGCCTGTCGATTGGTCATTGCCTCGGCGCGATTCTTCCGGCAGAAAACCGGTGGTGGAGGTTGACCCTTCTATGGATATTGCAACAGCACTTAAGCGCCGCGATTTAACGATGAACGCCATGGCGATAGATTTTTCAACCGGGCAACTGATAGACCCGTATGGCGGATTTGATGATCTAAAAAATAAGGTATTAGCAACGCCCGATCCAGCGTTTTTTATCCAAGATCCCTTGCGTTTTTACCGCGTGATGCAATTTATTGCGCGCTTTGAGATGCAGCCCAATGCTGAGTTGAACCAAGTATGCGCCACGATGAATATTGAACATATTTCAGCAGAACGTATTCATGCAGAATTTGATAAACTTTTTATGCTCAGCGCGCGGCCATCGCTCGGGATACGCTGGTTGAAAGATATCGGCAGATTGTCTGAAGTCCTGCCGGAAATAGCTGCACTGGTAGGCGTGCCACAAGAGCCAAGTTGGCACCCAGAGGGAGATGTGTTTGAGCACTCTATGCAAGCATGTGATGCCGCGGTATCGCGACCGGTTACTGATAAAAAATTATTACTCTATGCTGCGCTGTGTCATGACTTGGGTAAAGTAACCACTACAAAAAAAATTGACGGACGTTGGCGCAGTTTTAACCATGAAGCTGCTGGTGCCGAACCGGCAAAAAAAGTATGTAGCCGGTTAACGGGAAATAAAAAAATGATCGAGCTCGTTACCGTATTGGTAAGACATCATATGGCGCCGGGGCAGTTTGTCGCGCAAAAGGCCACTGCAAAGGCGTATAAAAAATTAGCGCATATACTCGCGCCAGATTTAAATCTTTTTTTCTTGGCACAACTTGCTTACGCTGATAAATCTGGCAGAAACCCGGAAAAAAATTATCCATTGCAGACAGCGCTCCCCCAGATTGATGAATTTATTGAGCATGCACAAACATATGGTGTTTTGTATGAACCAGAAAAGCCGTTGGTAACCGGGCGCGACCTGATGCCACTGGGGTTCTCTGGCCCAGCTCTAGGCCGTGCATTGGAAAGGGCGTACACCTACCAGATAGAGCATCACAATTCTACGCATGAAACTGTTTTGCGTTACGTACAACGTATGGTAAAATAGTGAAGCTTTAATAAAAAAAGGGAAACAAATTATGAGTCTTTTTTCAGGAAACGCAGTAGCGCAACTTATCTTTCAATCCGATATGGTAAGTAAGGCCGTTCTAATGATACTTCTTTCATTGTCGATTATCTGCTGGACCGTCTTTCTGCAGCGTTACTTTTTGCTGCGTATAAAAATTGCACAATTAAAACAGGCACGTTCTGCGCTGGCGTCAGTTAATAGCCTTGATCAGCTGAAACTCACTGTAGCAACACTTAAAAGTTCGTATGCGGGCCTTTTTCTAGACCCGGCCTATGCGGCACTGAATGATCGCTTAACTACAAAAACAGAAAGTTCCGCGCAGGAGAAAGAGTTTTTCTCACAGCAATTATTTTCACTTTTTGACGATTTAGTAAAGCAAGAGCAGTCATATCTTTCACTATTTACTGCAACTGCTGAGATAGCGACGCTGCTCGGATTATTCGGAACCATTTGGGGTTTGATCCATTCATTTATTCGTATTAGTGAACGGCAATCGGCAGATATCATAACGGTTGCCCCTGGTATTGCCGAAGCACTGATCACCACGCTTGCGGGACTTTTGGTGGCGATCCCTACCATTGTATTGTATCACGCGTTAGTAACCAAGATGCGTCAAGCTGAAGATGAGTTAATGGTTGTTGCCGACCGGTTTGAAATGGTCGCAAAAAAATTATGGGAAAAGGAGTTTATACATGCGCATGCACAAATATCGCCAACAGAGAAGCCAGAGCATACCGCGGGTAAACCTTACACCGCTTATTGATACGGCGCTCACTCTCTTGGTTATCTTTATGGTGACCACGCCATTGATACAAAATGGCATCAAAGTTGAACTCCCTAAGGGCCAAGTAAGTGAGATTGATCTTGCCGCGCAGCCAAAAGAATGGGTTGTTTCCATCGATGCGCAGGGGACTTTATTTTTGAATAAGCAGCAGGTTACTACACAAGATCTTTTACAACAGTTACGTTACGCAAGTGAAAATAGTGGCGTTGATGCCGTGGTGGTGCGTGCCGATGCCGGAGCGCAATTTGGAACAATTATTGAGCTTGTCGACGCAATAAAAAATATAGGGAAAATTCAATATGTTGCGTTTGCTACAGAAAAAATTCAGGGCGGATCCTGATGTTATCCATTATGCTCTTTTTGTAGTAACTATTCACGGCATGCTTGGCCTGATATTTTTCGGCGCGTTGCGTGAAAACCCGTTACGGATAACTATCAAAAAAGCGCATAGCGCATCTCATGTGCGTGTCACTTGGACCGGTTCTAAAAATACTGAGGGCAAAGCATACGCAGGCCCCCTGGCTAAAGCAGCTATTGCAGAAAAGCCAATACAACAAGCAAAACAAAAAAGCAAAAAAGTTGAGCGGGTGCTGAAACCGCTAACCCTTCCCTTCGACCATGCTCAGGGTAAACTGGCTCAGGATGAGCGGCGGCGGACGGTCCCTGCGCAAGTAATTTCACGTTTTTCCACTATTAATCTTGGTCCTAAAAAAAAGAAAAAAAAGCCAGTTGTTGTAAAACACGTAAAGCCTGTAGTGTCTCCAGTACCTATTGTGCCTGCCCCGGTTACGCCTGTTGCAGTCGAGCCAGTAGAAGAAGAACCTGTTATACTCAGTGTGCATGAACATCAACAAGAGCAGGAACTTCTTGAAATTATTGATGCGGTGCGCCGTTGGTGGCAGCCGCCATTGGGCGTAGCTGCCGGCGCGCTCTGTGCGATTAAAGTAAAAGTTTCTCAAGAGGGCGCTGTGCAAGAGGTTATTGTCGAGCAAAGTTCTGGCGTTCCTGCGTATGATATAGCCGCCAAAAGTGCTCTATTAAAAAGTATATTTCCTAAAAAAGTGTGGGGCAAAGAGTGCGTATTTCAATTTTAAGTATAGTTACACTGTTTATTTTTTATATGTGTGCGCAAGAGAACTCTATTAAAATTACAAAGCCGCAGGCGGCACAAGCTTTTTCGCTTGCACTTGTATATGAAAACGAGACGATGCGTGAAGATGCATCACTGCTACAAAAGATGTTGGCAAGCACCGGAGTTTTTGATGTCTCTTGTGTGTGCGGGAGTATGCCCGTTTGCAGAAAAAATATTATCGATTATATGCATAAAGGCTTTTCGGCGATTCTTTTTATCCAAGCACATAAAGACCATATCTCCTGGCGACTCTATGACACCACCCAAGCAGAGATGTTATTAGGAAAAACAACCGGCAGCAGTTCACGCGAATTAACAGCGCGCTTAGTTGCAGATGCAGTATATATGCATCTTTTTAATCATGAATCATATTTTCTCACCAAGATAGCGTATATTAAAAAAAGCCCGACAGCGCGCAACAAAAAGGGAACTGAATTGGCACTACTCGATCCTGCTGACGGGACATCGCGCACGATTTTAAAAGATACGAGAACCTTAGTTGCGCCGCAGTGGTCACGTGGCAAGCAGGGGAAAAAGATATGGTTAAGTGTTTCTGAGTTTACGCCGAGCAATGTGCGGTTATTGGGCACCGATTTACAGGGACATACCTGGAGTATTATCGACAATGAAGGCACCTATGTCGGAACGGCGCAGCAAGATGATGCCACCTTTGTCTATGTAAGATCCGGTGTTTTGTGGCTCTATACTTTTGATAAAATAACCAAAAAGGGTAAACATACGCGACTGACCAAAAAGGGGCAGATATGCGGATGCCCATCGCTGTTGCAATCAGGCGATATCGTCTATTCTTGCCAAGGGAAAATATACCGTTACGATCGCCAAACGCAAACGAATAATCTTTTACCGATCTCGGGCAACTGTTTAGCGCCCGATGCGCATGCACCAAGTAATCGCATTATTTTTTCTCGTTCAGTAAACGGTGTCTTGCAGTTACACAGTGTCGATGCTCAAGGCAACAATCTGAAACAGATCACTCATGGACCGGGGAACAAAGTGGATGCCTGTTGGTCGCCCTGCGGCAACTATATTGCGTACACACGTTGCGCACAGAACCAGGAACAGATTGCACTCTTTAATTGCTTAAATGGCGTTGAGAGAATACTTACTCCTGAACATCAGTTATGCGGATACCCTTCATGGTCGGCCAGTGATATGTCACTGTATGCTTTCAATTAACGCTGCGTATTAAAAATGTAGTGAAAATACCAATAATCTGTATCAATGGCTCCCCCATTACCCGCATCATCTATAATTGCCACAAAAGGGGAACTGCTGTTATTGACGGGTATATTCGTGCTTAATGAACCGACAGCCACGTCATCGATAAAGAAATTGACGTTGGTACCTGTACCGTTCACTTGAAATTTAAGTCGTTGAAAAGTATTTGCGCTGGGCCCGACTCCGGTAGCCAGCTGAGAAGTGCTTCCGCCTGATGCAGTATTAATCACCCAATTTGCCGAGCTGTTATTATAAGAAAAATAGACCCCGTTATTCGGTGTCCCTTCAGGATTGTCTCCTATTCCCACATTAATGGTAAAATTGTTTGATACGGTTGCAAGCGCTGGCAACGAGATTGACCATTCATTTAAACACGACCCCAGTCCAAAGCGCATACTTTGACTTACTGTGCCATTGGTTTGTTTAATTAAGAAATTTTGAGTTGTTCCCGTCATGAGCCGGGTAATCCCAATGGCAGTATTTGTCGATGTTACTGTTGTTATAAAATTGTTATTGCCCGCTATCCAGGGTGTGTCGCCATAAAATTCATAGGCAGATGTTGTTGCATCAAATGCCAAAAAGTCATCGAAGAAATAGGATTCACGAGAAGGAGAGATGGGCTGGAAAAAGGTCACTGGTGTTGAGCTTGTTAACGGGAATGATGCAAGACGTGTGCCATCAGTGCCTATGGTGCTTGTGTAAGAGCCACTTGTTGCAATAAGAGCCCCATTTTGTGTATCTACTGTGAGATTTGAAATAGTGAGTGTTGCTATGGTGCCGGCGCCCAATTGATTCGCGCTATTTATTACCACAAATGAAGTCGAGCCCGGTGGGGTGTTGCCACTAATGCCGGCGATAAAACAACTATGCGTCGTGAGAGAGTTTAAGCCGATTCGAATGGTGTTTTCATCACCCGCTACCCCCGCGTTGCCGATGAGAATATTATTTGATTCGGAGTCGGTGTAGTTGCTGCCACTATTTGCACCTACGCTGATATTCGATGACCCGGCCGTGACAGTTGCCAGCGTAGAGGCGCCGAAAGCAGTATTTAAAAGACCGGTGGTGAGTGCTAGAAGAGTATTTACCCCATATGCAGAATTTGCAGTTCCGGTCAGAAGCCCGTTTCTGCCCGCATTGAGTCCAATAAGAGTATTTTGGTTAGTTGGCGCGAAGATAAAACCTGAGCCGGTGCTACAGCTGCTGGTGCCATAATTGATTAAGCTATTTCCCGTTAAGGTAATTGTTGTTGCGACAAAACTGCCTGTAGTGCTGCGCATCACCAAAGTGCCAGCCACTTGACAAGATGTCGCGGTAAAAAGAAGTGTAGGGCTATTATTAAAGCCAAGCTGATTCAAGGAATTAACCGTCACAAAAGAACCTGTTTGTAATAAGGCGGTGAATATATGGTCAATGCGGCATACAGCTTGGTCTGTTGATTGGCCAGAATCACCTATAAGGATATTATTGGCTTGCCCTCCTGTATAATTGGAGCCACTATTAGCTCCTATGACTATATTGGGGAACGACCCGATAATATTGGCTAACGCAAACGCGCCGATTGCCACACTATCTTTTACCCCAGTGGTTCCCGATGCTGCAGCGAGTGCATAGTAACCGATGGCAACATTATTAGCATCAGACACAGCGGGCCCAATAGCGTTTTTCGCAAGAGCATTGACCCCAATGGCAACACTATGTTCGCCGGCGGTATTGGCCTGCAGAGCTGCAGAGCCTACTGCGACATTATTCGCCCCAGCAGTGTTATTCGTCAAAGCATTATTGCCGATCACAATGCTGTAGTAACCGGCCGTATCTGCCATAAAAATATTGTTGCCAATTGACACAGACTCATTAACACTGCCCTTGGTATTATTACCTACCATAGTATTACTCACTGAGCCCCCCATACCCTTTGTATTAAATCCAATTGCTGTATTATTCGTGGTGCCGACTATCGCCAAGAGAGCATTGGTGCCAATTGCTGTATTGGTTGATCCTGCGGTGTTTGCTTTTAAAGCATTAAACCCCAGAGCAGTCATTTGTGAATTGTTTGCCAAAGTGCTTAAAGCACTGCTCCCGACGGCAACGCTATTGCTCCCATTGGCGACACTTGAAAGGGCATAATAGCCCAGGGCCGCATTGGTTACGCCTGTCAAACTATTATTATTACCTGCATTGAGGCCTACAATAGTATTTTGGTTGGTGGGGGCAAACACGAAGCCTGAGCCTACGCTACAAGCACTGGTACCATAATTTATTAAACTATTACCCGTGAGTGTAAGGGTAGGCGCGATAACACTACCCGTTATGTCGCGAATTATGAGCGTCAGGGGGACATCACAAAATGTCCTCGTGGAAAGAAGTGCCATAGAGAGTGTATTTGTCAGGGTAGTGATCCATGAAAGATCGCCCATTGAATCGATAAGTCCCACTACCTGTCCCGTTTGCCCTTGAGTAGTCGGCAGAACCAGCATATATTCAGATGGTGAAGACATGCATGCTCGTGTCTGTAGTGCATCTAGGGAAGAGAGTGTTGATGCTATTATTACTATCATTAACGATAATTGAGAAAAATTCATAGTATATGCTCTTTATGTTAACGCCGAGTATTAAAAATATAATGAAGGTACCAGTAATCCAGATCGACAGAGCCTCCATTTCCACTTGCATAAAAAATATTGGCAAAAGGTGAGGAGCTATTACTTGTAGGAATAGTTGTGTTGAGGGAACCGACAGCTATATCGTTGATCAGGAAATTAACCGAGGAGCCGGCACCGTTTACCTGAAATTTCAGGCGCTGAAAACTATTCGCAATTGGGGCAACTGTGGTTAATAGTTGCGAATTACTTCCGCCAGATGCGGTATTGATCGACCAATTTGTCGAGGTGCTCGTGTAGGAAAAATAAACACCATTATTGGGGGCACTTGCAGGGTTATCGCCCACTCCTATGTAGACGGTGTAGGTATTGATGAGTGAAGTATCAGGCAGTGATACGCGCCATTCATTCAGGCAGGGTCCAAGGCCAAATCGCAAACTTTGGTTTAACGTGCCATTACTTTGTTTAATTAAATAATTTTGTGCTGTTCCTGTTGTTAATCGAGTAATGCCGATGGCAGTAGTATTGGATGTTACCGTCGTTATAAGATTACTGTTGCCTGCTATCCACGGAGTGTCTCCAAAAAAAATAGGACTCATACCCGTGTTAAAAGACAAGAAATCATCAAACGAATACGACTCACGTGATGGTTCAACCGGTTCGAAGAAAGTTACTGCCGGTGTGCTTGTCAAAGGGAAAGATGCAAGGCGTGTGCCATCTGTTCCTATAGTGCTTGTATAAACACCATTTGTTGCAAGAACTGCACCACTTTGCGTATCTACCGTGAGGTTTGAAACAGTAAGCGTGGTCACGCTCCCGACACCCAACTGGTTCGCACTATTTATTACAACAAATGACGTTGAGCCTGGTGGAGTAATACCGCTGATGCCGGCAATAAAGCAACTTTGTGTTGTGATAGAATTTATACCGATACGAATCGTGTTATTGTCGCCCGCTACGCCTGTATTGCCGATGAGAATATTGTTCGATTCAGAGCCGGTATAGTTGCTGCCACTGTTCGCACCGATGCCGATATTATTCGAGCCGGAGGTGATGGTTGCCAATGCAGAAGCACCAAGGGCGGTATTTAAAAAACCTGTGGTAAGTGCCAGTAGTGCGTTTGATCCATATGCGGTATTTGCACTCCCGGTTACCAGGCCGTTTCTGCCCGCATTGAGCCCGATAAGAGTATTTTGGTTAGTTGGTGCGAAAATAAAACCTGAACCAGTTCCACAGGTGCTTGTGCCATAATTGATGAGGCTATTTCCCGTTAAGGTGATAGTGGTTGCGACAAAGCTGCCTGTAGTATCACGTAACACTAACGCGTTTGCCACGCGGCATGATGTCGCGGTGAAAATGAGCGAAGGTCTATTATCAAAGCCGAGCTGATTCAATGAGTTAACGGTCACAAAAGAGCCTACAAGGGGAGTTGTGGCTATATTATCAATGCGACATACGCCGTTGTCACCACCCTGGCCTGAATCCCCGATAAGAATATTATTAGATTCTGACGAATAGTTTGAGCCCGCTCCGGCGCCGATAATAATATTTGAATTACCATATGCGTTCATTGCTGCTTGATAGCCTATGACAACATTATTACTTGGTGATGGTAATCCTCCTTGCCCGGCCAGTGCTTGGTAGCCGATAGCCACATTGTTTAAACCGGTCGAGCTTTCCTGAAGGGCGGAGGTTCCGATACCGATGTTATTCGACCCGATGGTGTTATGTTCTACTGCAAAGTAACCCAGGGCTATATTATTGCTTCCGGTAGTATTGAATGCTAATACGTTTACTCCCAAAGCTATATTATTAGAGCCTGAGGTATTAACTGGCAGTGCATTAACGCCGCATGCGATATTATTTGACCCGATAGTATTAATGTTTAACGTGCTCGACCCAATTGCAATATTATTAGAGCCAGTCGTGTTAGCAGTAAGAACATTGTAACCCACAGCGGTGTTATTACTCCCCGTCGTGTTATTCATGAGCGCTTGAAATCCGACGGCTGTATTTGCGGACCCTGATGTATTTGCTGACAATGCCATATATCCGATTGCCACCAGCCCCTGTGCAGCAGTTGCGGTCGCTAAAGCGCTGTAGCCTATTGCGACATTACCCGTTCCGGTCACATTTGATGCAAGTGCCAATGCGCCAAAAGCGACGTTGTTGGTGCCTATCGCATTACTGGCATTCCCCGCACTCAGACCGATAAGAGTGTTTTGTAGTGTAGGTGCAAAAATAAACCCAGAGCCGGTTGAACAAGAACTGGTTCCGTAATTGATTAAGCTGTTTCCCGTTAACGTGATAGTGGTAGCGACAAAACTTCCGGTAGTATCCCGTAAAATGAGTGTTAAGGGTACGTCGCATGATGTTGCCTGATCCAGCGCGTTTATGAGCACCGAGTTAGTAACGGTGGTAATCCATGAAAGATGGCCAACATTATCGACGAGTCCGAGCACTTGGTAT
>Ga0182013_10006925_pt1 | contig 12666 bp, 10 predicted proteins | sample 612S2MmetaG_FD_120487 | JGI IMG/M metagenome (GOLD analysis project Ga0182013, IMG submission 120487) | Permafrost microbial communities from Stordalen Mire, Sweden - 612S2M metaG | ecosystem: Environmental > Terrestrial > Soil > Wetlands > Permafrost | place: Sweden: Stordalen | collected... | reverse complement strand
TCCATCGGCGCCAGCCGCGCACGCTTGTTCGGGCAGATGATCAGTGAGGGACTGCTCCTGGCCATGGTCGGCGGAGCGGCCGGCGTGGCGCTCGGCGGGGGAATGCTAAAACTGCTCCTGCATTACATGCCGGACAACACGTTGCCCTCCGAAGCGGACGTCAGCTTGAACCTGCCGGTGCTCCTGTTCGCCCTGGGCGCAACCCTGATGGCCGGAATCCTCGCCGGCAGCGCTCCCGCCTTCCAGGCTGCCCGACTAAACCTGAACGCCGTCCTCAAGCAATCGGGCCGCTCCGTCGGCGCCGGCAAGCATTTCGTCCGCCGCGCCCTGGTAGTAGGCGAATTCGCTTTGGCGCTGACTCTGCTGGCGGGCGCCAGTCTGGCCATCCATAGCTTTTGGAAACTGACGCAGCTCGACATCGGGGCACGCACCGACCACATCCTCACCTTCTACCTGCCTGTCCCACAAGGCCGTCTCACCGAACCCGACAAGATCCGCAATTTCTACCGCGACGTGTTGGCGCGCGTGTCCGCCGTACCCGGCGTCCGCGACGTCACGGCGACCACCGGCATGCCCGTGCAGGGCACCGGATTCGGCATGGCGTTCAACATCGTGGGCAAGCCGCAGGCGGAAGCGGCTGCCCGTCCCAACACCGGCTTCCAGATGGTCACCCCGGGGTACTTCCGAACCTTCGGCATTCGCACCATTCGCGGCCGCGAGATCGATGAGCGCGATCTTCCCGGCTCCCCGCGCGTCGCCATGGTCGACGAGACTTTCGTACGCCGCTATCTGAAGGATCTCGACCCGCTTAAGCAACGCGTCCTCATCGAAGAGCTCGTGCCCGGCGTCGCCAAAACACTCCCCGAGCAGGAGTGGCAGATCGTCGGAGTGTTCCATACCGTCATCAATGGCGGACGGCCCAGCGATTTCCCCACCGTCTATGTGCCGTTCTGGCAAAGTCCCTGGCCCAGCGCCGGCCTGGCCGTGCGCACCGCCGGCGATCCCGGGGCCATGACCAAGAGCCTCGGCGCCGCCATCCGCTCGCTCGATCCCGACCTGCCTATGGCGGGCACGGAAACCATGGAGCAGGTACTCGCCGATTCCCACGCTGGCGACCGTTTCCCCGCAGTGCTCATCGCCTGCTTCGCCACCGTGGCGCTGCTGCTGGCGGTGCTCGGAATCTACGGCGTGATGGCGTTCCTGGTGGCGCAGCGTACTCACGAGATCGGCCTGCGGATCGCGCTGGGGGCCGGTCGGCTCGACGTGCTGCGCATGGTAATCGGCGAGGGCCTGCGATTGTCCGCCATGGGCTTGGCATTGGGCTTGGCCGGAGCGTATCTGGTGGGGCGCGGTATGCAAAGTCTGCTCTACGGAGTGAATGCCCTCGATCTCACCGCCTTCAGCGTAGTAGCGGTCATCCTGATGGGCTCCGCGCTTCTGGCATGCTGTATTCCGGCACGTCGTGCAGTAGCGGTGGACCCCATGGTCGCCCTGCGCGAAGACTGAGGGCGTCGAGAAATAGCAACGCTCCGATCTCCTGAAGTCGGCGGAAATTTGGGCTGTGTGTTGTGTGGCAGCCAATCCTGGCTGCAGGCGGGCTTTCCAGCCCGCCCGGCGGGTTTGGCAATTAGCCGCATGCAGCCAGCCGGCCAAGTGGGGCAGGCTTCAGCCATCCCCAAAGGGGCCCCGGGGTTTAGCCCGACTTTCTTCGGCTTCATCTACAGCCATGCGGCGGTGCCGAAGTCCAAGAAATTCGTCACGTATCGAATACGGCGGCCTGAAAGGCCGCCTGCAGGCAAGATTGCCTGCCACACGAAGTTCGCACGTGGACGCTTCTGGGGCTCACTTCAATTTTCTCGACATCAGAGTTTCCAAGCCGCGCCAAAGGGAGCGTTTTCTTGATAGGCACTAAACGACTGCCGGAATGATAAGATACCCCCGTGACCCGTTCCGAGCGTAAGTTTATTTCCCCATGCCAGGACGAGCGTACGAGGCGCGCTGAGCCACAGGGAGAAGCATCTCCTCGACAGCCCATCGCACAGCCCACCAACCGTGCACTTCTGTACAGCGCAGTTCTTCTGACTGCGTTCGTCACCGCCGGGCTAGTCGTTTTTCATGCGGATGCTCTCGCGGCCCAGAGCCATGCGGCTCAAGAACTCCCGTCCGGCGGTCTCCGTACTTTCGAAATTGTTCCGCTGGAGACAGTTTCGGAAACCTCGTCCAACGCCAGCATAGCCGACCTCAACGGCGATGGATATCCCGATATCGTCCTGGTCAAAGGACGTCATTGGCAGGTTTCCAGCCTGATCTTTTTCGGCGATGGCAAAGGACACTTCACACCCGCGCCGCCGCTCCCCAGTAGAGCCACCAAGAGTTACTCAGGGTCTTTGGCGGATATGACCAAGAGCGGCCACCTGGACATTGTTCTGAGCAATGACCAGCCCGACCCTAAGCTGATCCTACTGAACGACGGTAAGGGTAATTTCACGGTCGGTGGCACTTATGGCGATCCGCATTGGCCCACTAGAAACGCTGCCGTTGGCGACTTGAACGGGGATGGGTACCCGGATATCGCGGTCGCCAATCGCGGCACGACGAGCTATGTCTGCCTGAACGACGGCAAGCTTCACTTCGATTGCCGTCCGCTGGAAGACTCGCCGAGCGCCGCCACGGTGGCCATTGCGGATATCGATGGCGACGGCGCCAACGATGTCATTTATGCCTGTCGGGATTCCTGTCAGAGCCTTGTGTATTCCAACGACGGCAAAGGTAACTTCACACGCCGGGCGCCTTGGGGACCGCCGCATTCATCCACCCGCGCCATGGCAGTCGCCGACTTCGATGGCGATGGCCATCTCGACATTGCCGCGTGCCACGAGCGACTCGGCTGCTTTGTGTACCTCAACGACGGCAGAGGCCACTTTGGCGCCGGTATTCAGTTCCAGAAGCCCGAGGCGTTGCCCTATTCCATGATCGCCGCCGACTTGAACCGCGATCGCCGGCCTGAAATCGTCGTCGGCTATGTGAACGCTCCAGGCGTCATTTATTTCAACGACGGCACGGGGAAAAAGTATCGGCCGGTGCGATTCGGAGACGGCAAAGGATCGATCTATGGCATGGCTGCGGGCGATCTCAACGGCGACGGCTGGCCGGATGTCGTAGTGGCGCGGTCGGACGCTCCCAGCTTTGTGATGTTCAATCGTCCAATCGGGAAATGAGTGGAACGCCAGTTGGGGCCGCAAGCTGCGTACGTCCGGCAGGGCGTTCGATCGGCACAGGGTCGGCGGACCTACGCGTGGCAAGGGTCGCGGCAGTTACGCTTCGTGCGAGCGTACTTACGTCCTAGGGGTGGTGCTATTAGACCGCGCTACGAATCCAGCTCCGATTCCGCTTCGATGTCCGAGTCGGTAGCGGGCTGTTCCAGCGGCGCCAACAGGGCGCGGGCCTCACTCTCGCATTCGCGCGCCACCTGAATGCTGCAAGCGCACCCTGTGCCTAAAGGGATTTCGCCAATCCCGTAAGCACCGGGAATTCCGGCAACATATCGCGGATCGTCTCCGCTCACCACATACGCGATACCAGCGTCGTCGAGCGACGACTTCGCCAGTGTCAGAGCGAACGAATCGTTGGCCTCAAGAACGGTGACGAAGTCAGGATCGTGCGTCGGCATAACAACCTCCGTTTTTCATGCACTCTCATCGTAGCGCCGCTGCGGCACCAACGTGGCCGCCGCACAGCGTCAGCAGCCCCCTCAGCGCCCTCTGCCTCCTCTGCGCTCTCCGGTTTTGACTTTATGTTTTCTTCTCTGCGTCTCAGCGGCTCTGCGGTGAACGCTCTCTTTGACGCTCTAGGCATCCCGGTGGTACGCTTTCCTTGGCAGTCTAGGAGAACTCATGGCAGCCCGGCTCGACCTTCTGCAAGGCACTCTCGATCTGCTCATCCTCAAGGCCGTCTCGCTTGGCCCCTTGCACGGGTACGGCGTCCTCCTGCGCATCCAACAGATCTCGCGCGACCGCCTGGAAATTCAGCAAGGCTCGCTCTACCCCGCGCTCTATCGCCTGGAACACCAGGGACTGATCGCCAGCGAATGGGGCGAATCCGATAACAACCGTAAGGCGAAATTTTACAGCCTCACCACCGCCGGCCGCCGCCAACTGCGCTCCGACGCCGAGAAGTGGAGCCAGATGGCCGGCCTGATGGCGAGCATTCTGAAAACCACGCCGGAGGAGTTATGACCATCGTTGCCCGCCTGCGTTCCTGGTGGCGCGCCACCCGATACCCCGCGCGCGCCGAGTCTGAAATGGACACCGAAATCCACGCGCACCTCGCTGCCCGCGCCAACGACCTGATCGCCACCGGCATCGCGCCCGGCGAAGCGCACCGCCGCGCGCAGCTTGAATTCGGCCCCGTCGGCCAGACGATGGAAGACTGCCGCGACGCCCGCGGCGCCAACCTGCTCCCGTCCCTCGCGCAGGATCTCAGCTTCGGACTGCGCATGCTGCGCAAGACTCCCGGTTTCGCGGCGCTCTCGGTCATCACCCTTGCGCTCGGCATCGGCGCCACCACCGCGGTCTTCAGCCTCGTCAACGGCGTAATGCTCCGCGCGCTTCCCTACGGCAATCCCGATCGCCTGGTCTACCTGCTCGAGCCCATTCCGAGCGTCAAAGGGATCCCGCTCGACGCGTTCGGACCGTTCAATGCCGATTTCTACGACTGGCAAAGTCAGAGCCGCTCCTTCAGCAGCCTCGCCCTTTTCAGCACTGACGCCACCAACCTTTCCATCGGCGGCGCGGCGATTCGCGTAAACAGCTCGCGTGTCACCGCCGATTTCTTTGGAACCCTCGGCGTGTCGCCCGAACTCGGCCGCACCGTGACCGCCGATGACGACCGGCCGGGCTTCGAGCAGGTCGCCGTCATCAGCCACGCGCTCTGGCAATCGCAGTTCGGTGCCGACCGCCACGTGCTCGGCAAGGACCTCCTGCTCAACGCCGAGTCTTACCGCATCATCGGGGTCATGCCCGCCGGCTTCGCTTTCCCGCACGGCTCCGAGAACTTCGAGACCGCCGGTAAGGTCACCGATGTGTGGGTACCCTGGGCCATGACGCCGGAGCACAAAGCCCAGCGCGACGACGGACCGGGCAACGCCATCGGCCTCTTGAAGCCCGGCGTACCACTGGCACGCGCGCAGGCCGAGATCGCCACCATCACCGCCCGCCTCGACAACCTCCATCCCTCGTTCTTCCGTGGCTGTACCTCCCTGATCCGTCCGTTCGACGTGGTCATCGCCGGCGAATCGCGCCGCACCTTGCTGATCTTCATGGCGGCCGTATTCCTAGTGCTGCTGATTGCGTGCAGCAACATCGCCAGCCTGGTGCTCGCACGCATGCACGGCCGCAGCCGTGAATTCAGCCTGCGGACCGCTCTTGGCGCATCGCGCGGCCGTCTCATCCGCCAGCTATCTGTGGAATCGTTATCCCTCGCCGGCGCCGGCGGAATACTCGGCACACTCGCCGCGTCCCTCACCATCCAGCTGCTCATTCACTTCCACCCCACCAACATCCCGCGACTCGAAGAGACGGCCATCGACGCGCGCGTGCTCCTCTTCGCCGTGGCGGCATCTCTCGCAACGGTCCTGCTATGCGGCATCTTCCCCGCGTGGACGGCCTCGCGCTGCGACGTCAACGACGTCCTCAAAAGCGGCAACCGTGCGGTGAGAGGGGCGCTCAGCGGATTACATCGCGGCCTTATGATCGGTCAGGTGGCGCTTACTTTCGTCTTACTCGCCGGCTCCGGCCTGTTGATTCGCAGCTTTCTGAACTTACAGGCTGTCGATAAGGGCTTCCGCCCCTCGTCCACTGTGAGCATGAGTCTTCGCCTCGACGGCCGGTACAACAAGCCCGAACGCCAGATCGTCTTTTACCGCGACCTAGTGCAGCGCACCTCCGCGCTACCGGGCGTGGACGTGGCGGCCGCCGCGAACCATCTGCCTCTGGTCCGCGGCCAGTCCCTTAGCGCGATCGAAATCGAAGGCTACCCGTTCGACGAGAAGACTTTTTTCGAACAGCGCGATGTCAGTCCGCAATATTTCGCCGCCCTCGGCATTCCGATTCTCGAAGGCCGCGCCTTCACCGATGAGGATTCAGCCAATCGTCAGCCCGCGATCGTCATCAGCCGCAGTTTCGCCCGCAAGTACTTCCCCGGCCAAAGCGCCCGGGGAAAGTGGATTCACTGCAACGGCAAGAGGATCATCGTCGGGGTCGTGGGCGACGTTCGTCAATATAGTCTGGAGAGCGCACCGCCCATGCAGTTCTACCTGCCTCTCTGGCAGACCGGCGAATGGGGGGTCAACATCGTCGCCCGCACTAATCTGAGCGCGAACCGGCTCGCCTCCGGCATGCGCGCCTTGGTGCGCAGTCTTGACCCCGCGGTCGCGATCGCCGATGTCCGCACAGGAAGCGACTTAGTCTCCGAAGCCACCGCGGAACGCCGCTTCGAAACGTACTTACTAACTGCCTTCGGCGGCATGGCACTCTTCTTATCGCTGGTCGGGTTGTATGCGCTTATGACTTACTCGGTAGAACAAAGAACCGCGGAGATCGGCGTCCGCATGGCATTAGGCGCGCAGCCGGACAGCGTGGTGCGGCTGGTGCTCCGTCAGGGGTCCAGGTTGGCGCTCGCCGGAATCGCGCTGGGCTTCGCCGGCGCGTGGCTCGCCGCCCGCTCCATCGCCAGTCTCCTCTTCGAAGTAAAGCCCACCGACCTGCCGACCTTCCTCGCGGTGGCGCTCCTCTTCTGTGTAGTGGCCCTGGCCGCCTGCTACTTCCCGGCCCGCCGCGCCACTCGCGTCGACCCGCTCGTCACGCTGCGCGCCGAATAAGTACGGACACGCAATTTGCACCGGGCGCGTCCGGAATAGTGAGGCAAACGATGCAAGAACAACCGGAGCGGGAACCGGTCGAAAACAGCCGGCCAAGTGTCCAGGCAGCCATTGCCGGACTCTTCCGCCGCAATTATCCCTGGCGCCTCCGCCACGCCCGCAGCATTCTGCGCTCGGAACCTGACGCGCAGGATGCCGGTCAGTCGGCAGGACATGCTCTAGGCTAGCTTGTACGGGCGAGCGGAGTTCGCCCAGCCCGAGGCGGGGAGTGAACTGAGCCCCGAGTCTTCTCTCCGTGGCCTCCCCCACCTCTGTGGTCTCGAAACTCAAGGGAAGACGAAGCGCTTTTAGTCCCGCCAGTCGGTGGGCGGACTGAAGTCCGCCGCAGACTGAAGTCTGCCCCACAGGAGCTTTTCTATGCGGTCATTGTACTAGCCAGTTCTTAAGTTTTCCTCTGTGTCTCCGTGGTGTAATACCTTGCCCTCCACTTACACCGGCACCACCCCGCAAGTCCCCGGCGCACCCTCGATCGCATCCAGCGGACCCAGCGGACCGCCCTCCCTCATCTTCGCGCTCGCTTCCTCGATCTCCACTTCGATCAGCGTAGTCGACTCCAGATGCGCCGCCGTTGGCGCGGCATAATCGCGCCCTTCCGTGCGATCCGGAAAGTATCGCCGCACCATCGCCTCATACACCGTGCGCTGGACCGCCGAGTCCATCACCTGCCGCCCGCGGCCGAAGCATACCGCGCTGCGATAATTCATCGAATGATTGAGCGCCGTCCGCGAATAGACTAGCCCGTTGAGCAGCGTGACGGTGACGCACACGGGCGCGCCCGTTGCCATATGGCGCATGGCGCGACTCCCCAGCGAGCCGTGAAAGTAGATGCGATCCGGGGTCTCCGCACTGAACTGATAGCCCAGCGGAATCACGAACGGCTGCCCGTCCTGGACGAAGCCGACATGCGCCACATGGCCTTCGGCCAGGATCTTGGCGGTTTCTTCCGGCACGCTGCGGTCGGCGTGCGTGCGAATGGTGGAACGTGGTGGCATATCCGACTATACTGTGCAGAGTGGCTCTACTGAAAGGGCCACTTCCGGAAATTTTATGGTGCCACTCGCCCTTGCTCTCGACCCGCGCTCTTCCACCCCGCTGCACCGTCAGCTCTATGACGAAATCCGCACCGCGGTGCTCGCCGGCCGTCTTTCCGCCGGTGCGCGGCTGCCCTCCACGCGAACCCTCGCCAGCGATCTCGCCATCTCGCGCAACACCGTGGCGGGCGCGTTCGACCAATTGCTCGCCGAGGGATACATCGCCAGCCGGCCGGGCGCCGGCACCTTCGTGGCGAAAGAACTCCCTGAGGAATTGTTGCGCGTATCTCCCGGCGCCCGCACGCCCGCCGGCCATCGCACGCCCGCGCCGCAACTTTCCAAGCGCGGCCGCATGCTCGCCGCCACCCCCGTCGCCCCCGCCGCGCGCCAGGGCGCTTCGGCCTGCGCGTTCCGCCCCGGCATCCCCGCGCTCGACGCCTTTCCCCGCGACCTATGGGCGCGCATCGCCGCCCGCCTCTATCGCCAGTCCAAGGCAGACATCTTCTCTTATGGCGACCCCGCCGGCTATCCGCCGCTCCGCCGTGCCATCGCCGAATACCTACGCGCCGCCCGCGGTGTCAACTGCATCTGGGAGCAGGTGATCGTGACCTCGGGGTCGCAACAGGCGCTCGACCTCGCTGCCCGCGTGCTGCTCGACCCCGGCGACACCGCCTGGGTGGAGGACCCCGGCTACTGCGGCGCCCGCGGTGCCTGGACCGCGGCCGGCGTCCGCTGCGCGCCGGTCGCCGTCGATGCCGAAGGTCTTAGCGTCGCGCACGGCGAGTCTTCGGCGCCGCAAGCGCGCATGGTCTACGTCTCGCCGTCGCACCAGTATCCTCTGGGCGTCACCATGTCGCTGGCGCGGCGCATGGCGCTACTCGCCTGGGCCCGCCGTCGCAGCGCCTGGATCGCGGAGGACGATTACGATAGCGAATTCCGCTATGCCGGCCGGCCGTTGGCCGCCTTGCAGGGGCTCGACACGAGCGGCCGCGTCATCTACATTGGAACCTTCAGCAAGGTCCTCTTTCCCGCGCTCCGCTTGGGCTACATGGTGGTGCCAGACGGCACGGTGGACGCCTTCGCCAGCGCCCGCGCGTTGGCCGACCGCCATCCCCCGGGACCGTCGCAAGCGCTGGTGGCGGAGTTCCTGGAAGAGGGTCACTTCGCGCGCCATGTCCGCCGCATGAGGACGCTCTACGGCGAACGCCAGGCCGCGCTGGTGTCGGCCGCACGCCGGGAGTGGGCCGGACTCCTCGATGTGTCGCCGGCCGACGCGGGAATGCATCTCGTGGCGTGGCTGCCCGTGGGCTTCAGCGATCGCGAAGCATCCAACCGCGCCGCCGCCGCCGGCGTCACGGCGCCGCCGCTCTCGGCCTATTGTCAGTCGGCAACCGCACGCCCGGCTCTGCTTCTGGGCTATTCATCGGTGAATGCCAGGAAGATTCAGGAGGCCGCGCGAAGGCTCGCCGCCGCTATGATAAACTGACTCAGGTAATTGATATTTCTACAAGTTCCGCGCCCCGGCACTTCTGTTCCCCGGCGTGTCAGATCGCGATCTTACCTCGCATGAAGAGCTCGTTTTCGAAGGGTCGGGGATGCGTCCGCAAACTCCCGTACCTCTCACGTTAGAGGAACACAGGGAGCTGGGCGCCGAAATGCGTGCGGTCAACGCGCGGCTGCAAGAGCTCTGTAAAGTTGTAGTTAGCGTCTACGGCCCCAATGCCCAGGCGGCCTTCACGTTCATAAAAGCTGCCGAGCAGATCAAGCGATTGTGCCAGGATCTGCAGGCGCAAGCGGCCAAAGATCTCCCCGGCCACCCCACCGACGGCTTGTACTTCTGAAGCCGGACCCATCCGCGCCAGACGATGGCACGCCGCCTGCTAGTCCTACCCTCACGCGAAACAACTCCTGCGAAATGCGAAAATCGGAACCGGGGAGGTGGCACGTGGCGGTCACAGTGTGGTCCGTCTGGGCCATGGGAATAGCGACTCTCATGGCGCAGACAACTCCTCCCGAGAAGTGCGTCTTCGAGGGCACCGCGCGCAATAGCGTGACCCAACTTGGCATACCGAAGGTCACCATTCGTTTGATCCCCAACAACGGATCCATCGGCTATGTGGGGTCCAGCAAGCCGGACGGCACATTCCGCTTCGAGAATGTCGTCCCGGGCGACTATCGGGTGGAGGCGCAACGCGCCGGTTACTCGGCGCAATGGGTGCTGTCCGATCGATCAGGACACGCCATCCCCACGCTGAGTTTGACCGCCGGGCAAATTCTGACCGGCAATATTCTGGGATTGACGCCAGACGGCGCGATTTCCGGCAAGGTCATCGCCCCCGACGGCGAGCCGCTGCCGTTCGCGGTAATCCACATGATCGAGCGGAAATGGAGGCGTGGGAAGCGCGTTTACTTGGCGACAAACACCGCGACTACCGACGATGCCGGAGTCTTCCACTTTGGCTCGGTTGCCGCTGGACACTACTGGATCTATGCGGCGCGTCCTAACAGCAGCGGGTTGGGTGGTTTGATTGTAGATGCAGCGGGCCAGACGGAAATGCGCATCGCCGGCCGCTACTATCCCAACGCCGCGCACTTGGACGCCGCGGCGCCAATCGAAGTGCGCGCCGGCGAAGAGGTCAGCGGCATCGATTTCAAACTCCCGTTGGCCCCGGTGTTCCATATCACGGGCGCTTATTCCAACCAGGGCGAGAAGATCGGCATCGCCCTCACAAGTCGTTATCGCGACCAGAAGCTGGATTGGGAAACGGAAGGAGCGTCTCTGGGGAAAGACGGCAAATTCAGTTTCGATGCGGTCCCCTCCGGCAGCTATTTTCTCTACTCCAGGGAGTCGAGTTCCCGCGATCTGGTTATCGGTCCGAAACTGCCGGTAACGGTCGGCGCGAAGGATGTGGCTAGCCTTATAGCGCCGCCAGTCTCACGGATTGAACTGAAGGGCCGCATCCGCGCGGAGGGCGATTCCGCGCTTGAAAAGATCCCGGTGCTCATCTTCTGCGAAGGCAGCGAGGCCGACGCCTACACCGCGGCCCAATGCCGCACCGAGCCGCAACCCAACGGGTCGTTCACCATTCGCAATCTGACCGCCGACCGTTACCTCATGCGGATCGCCAACCTCGAAACGGGCAAAGACGGTGGCTATTACTTGAAGACATTGACCGTCAACGGCGTACAGATTACGGGACACGAGATCGATCTCACGGGCGGCCCGCCGGAGAGCGTCGAACTGGTGTTGAGTGCCACCACCGGCGGCCTGGAAGGAACAGTTGTTCGGCCTGAGCCGCCCGAGGCAGGAGACTTGACCGTGGTAATGATTCCCGGCAAACTGCCCTCTGGCGCGAGCGAACCCATGTACGCCTATCTGGACCCCACTAGCCACTTCCAGGCGACCGATCTGGAGCCCGGAACCTATCGGATATTCGCTGTTCCGGCGTACGATTGGGGACTTTGGCAAAACGCCGAGTTTCTGCGCCTGATAGCGGGCCGCGGCGTAAGCGTGGAAGTTACCGCGAACGCCCGCACCGGGGTCGAGGTGCATGCGCTCCGCGCGTCGGACGTGCGGCAGGCGGAGGAGAAGGTCGAACAATGAGGATGCTGGCCGCCCTCGCCGCGATGCTCTGCCTGCGGGCGATGGGTCAGGAAGCCCCACCCTGCGCGATTGGCGGAACCGTGACGGATAACGCCAATGCCACACCCGTAGAACGAGCCCGTGTAATTGCGGAGGGAGTGAGTTACTCTCTTCTGACACTAACGGATGACCATGGCCACTTCTGTTTTTCCAATCTTACTGGCGAATATCATCTCATCGTGCAGAAGACCGGGTTTTCGGAGGTCAGGCATCCGGTCAGTTTGGCGGTGGAGTCCGATACCCCGCTAAAGCCCCTGTCTATCCGACTGGAGCGCTACGGCAGTCTCTCCGGTACGGTGTTAGACGCGGCCGGCGAATTACTGCCGGGCGCCGCCGTGACTGTATATCAACGTACGCGGGCCGGCGCCGGGCAGGTAGACGACACCGCTACCGACGCGAACGGCTTCTTTCATATCTCCCAGCTACCGCCAGGCGCTTACTACCTCAGTGCCAAACTCGAAGAGGAAGGAAATCGATACGCTTTGCCATTTGCCAACGAGGGCGGACACCTGGTGCGCGAAAAAGACATGGAGACGTTCTATTCCGGATCCTCCTCACTTGCGGGCGCTACTCCGGTGGAAATCAAATCTGGGCAGCCGGTGGACAACCTGGTACTGACCTTGCGGAAGGTCCACCTGCGCCGGGTAATGGGGACGGCCGCCGATCTCGCCCATGCGGGCTTCCTCACTTACCGCAGCGTGACGGGGCCAGACGGCTACGGCGCGATTCCGATAGCGAAGGACGGCACGTTTGCGAAAGTCGACTTCTTCCCGTCAAAGTATACGCTCGCATTGACGGACGGCAAGAAGACGGTCGCGCGGAAGGATGTCGACCTGACTTCTGGCGACGCTCTCAATATCACGCTCGATCCGATAGAGACGGTGGACATTCCCGCCGTGGTTCGCACGGAAGGTAAGGGGCCAGCGTTCCGCTCCGGCGCTCATTCCGACACTCTGGTGCTGTTTCCGGACGGCTCGGATGAAGGCTCAACTCTGGAAACCTCTGGCGATGGCACTTACCGCTTTCCCGGCATTGTGCGCGGCATCTATCGCCTG
>Ga0182013_10006924_pt1 | contig 12667 bp, 16 predicted proteins | sample 612S2MmetaG_FD_120487 | JGI IMG/M metagenome (GOLD analysis project Ga0182013, IMG submission 120487) | Permafrost microbial communities from Stordalen Mire, Sweden - 612S2M metaG | ecosystem: Environmental > Terrestrial > Soil > Wetlands > Permafrost | place: Sweden: Stordalen | collected... | reverse complement strand
GTCTAAGATGCATCATGGCGCCCTGACATTGCTCTCTCTCCGCAAGCACCATGATAAGAGGAGATTGCCAACATCGGCCACCATTTTTTGCAAGGCCGGGATAACGAGGGGTGCTGGGACAGGGGGCGCGCAGACAGGTCGCGGGGACAGGATAAGAATTTCACAATTCCCGCCCCGCGATCGCGCCGGGCTTTCTCGGCCGGACTTGCTCCGCGGCCCACCCCCACCCACCCACCGATCTAGCGACCTCGTGGAAGCATGGCCTTCCGAAATTTTGCCGCCGTCAATGGCGCGCACATGGCCCGCCGAGAGATGGGCGTCTCTCGACGCCCACTGCGCGCGCCGCCTCCCGCAGTCTGAGATCGCTGACGCCGGCAAACCTCGCAAAGAAGAGGCCGTCATGAGGTCGACGTCGCTTCCCGCGCCGGCGCCGCTCGAGCCGTCGCGCCGCGCAACCGATCGGCCGTAGGCGCGGACATAGGCCATGACGCGTCATGGCCGTCCCCGGACTTGGTCCGGACTTCTCCCGGCCATCCACGCCTCCCCGCGGCCAGGGCGCCACGGCCAAGAGCCGCGCATTCTCAAAGCTTTTCCTGGGATTCGATGCGGCCCCCGTGCGGGCGCCGGGTCCAGCAGGGGATTGTCGCGCTAGGCGAAGTGACCGGCTCTTTGCGCCATCACGTCTCTTCTCACCATCCCGGCGGTCAGAGAAGGGATGTGCGCAACAACGACCGCATGCAGCAGCAGCCGCTCATATAAATCGTCGACTCTCGAGGCGATATCCATACGATCCGACCCGTCGATCTCCTTCGCGATCGCGTCCGTGATCGAAGCCTTGAACTGCTTTTTCTGTTGAGGGTCTCTCGGATCAACGGCGATCATCTCTTGGCCTCCGTGGCGACGGCGCCTCTGGCCTTGCTGACAAGCGAATCGCGATGGCCCCGCTGGTCGTCAGAATCATCGACGGGACCTTGTCGCGACCGCCGCACCATAGCCAAGGCGAAGTTCGCCGCCAGACTCGGAAATCCCCTAGACCCAGCGAGTCACGACCCCGCTTTGCGGATTCGCCAGGCGTAGGCCTTTGACATCCTGCCGATTGGTTTTGTCCACGGCGCCAGCGGCGATCGACGAAGCGACGCCGCCGGCGCGGGCGGCCATGACAGCCGACGCTCAGCGAAGACGTTGCGAGTCCCGCGACTCGGACCCTCAGTCCTTTACGCCCGCCTCGGGCCGATCGCCGCCGCGGACTTCCTCTTCTCGCCACTCGCCGGCGGAGTCCTCGTACTGAATGGCTTCGCTTTCGCCTGGCGCTTTCTGCTCGCCGGCGGCGCGCGCCGCCGCGGCATGGGCGAGATCGCGGGTGCGATAGGTCTCGGAAATCGTCGAGCCCATCCTATAGGCCCACCCGCCGTCGTGCTGGATCACCTGGTAGGTCACCTGGTTCATCTTGAACTCTCCCCGATCCGGCGCCCGTCGAAGGACTCGCTTCGCCGCCGACGGCGTTTTGTGTGGGCGCGGGTCCAATATGGGGGCTCGACGGCTGGACGGAAGCGACCAGCGATCCCCGGGCGGCCCGTAGGTTTCGCGAAGCCGCGTGTCCATGCACAAGGTTTGCGGCGGGTTCCTTCCCTCAGGCGGGAGGAATCCGCGGCGGGTCAAAGGAACGAGCCGGTCATGGCGATCATGCGCCGCGAACGCCGTCCGGCTTCGGCTTGATGCGCTTGCGGACAACCGCGGCGACGCCGCCGCAAAGCGTCAGCCGGCGTGGTTGCCGTTGCAGCAGGCGGTTGCAGGGGCGGAAACGCTGACCATCGCCAGAGATCCGGCCAACGATGCGCAGAGAACGATGACCACGGCGCGCAGAGCATTGTTGAACATGGCCCGCTCCTGAATGAGTCGCCCGACCGGCCCGGCGGGTTGGGTTGGGCTTACGGTCTGCGTTCAACCACCCTTCTCCACAGGCGCGTCGGTCCGCCCATGACTGAAAGGGCCTCAGGGCTGCGCCGAAGCTCGGCCGCCGCCGCGCGGCGCGGACGATCGGCTATAAGGGCCGCGGCGGCCAATCGCGCGGCCCCTCATCCGGCCGACTTCGTCGGCTGCCTTCTCCCCGCTTGCGGGGGAGAAGGGGCGCGCGCGGCCGGGGGCGGAATGGGGGCGATGGGGCAGGACCAAGCGACGAGCGAGCCGGCCAAGCGCGCGCGGATCGCGGCGATCGACGCGGCGCGCGGGCTCGCGCTCGGCGGCATGGTCGTCTACCACCTGATCTGGGACTTCGCCCATTTCGGCCTGATCGCGCCGACAGCGCCGTTCGCGCCGGCGACGCGGGCGCTGTCGCATGTCGTCGCCAGCGCCTTTCTCGCGCTGGTCGGCGCGTCGCTGGCGCTCGCCCATCCGCAGGGGTTGCGGCGCGACGCTTTCTCGAGGCGCCTGGCGCTGATCGTCGGCGCGGCGGCGCTGGTGACGGCGGCGAGCTACGCGATCGATCCTGAAGAACCGATCCTGTTCGGCATCCTCCATTGCATCGCCGTCGCCAGCCTGATCGGCGCGCTGTTCGTCGCCGCGCCGCCCTGGGCGGCGTTGACGGCCGGGGCGGCGATGGTCGCCGCGCCGTTCCTCGATTCGAGCGCGGCGTTCAATCCGCCGGCGCTGGTCTGGCTTGGGCTCGGAACCGTTTCGCCCTACACGCTCGACTGGCGGCCGCTGCTGCCGTGGGCGGGCGTCGTGCTGATCGGGCTCGCGCTGGCGCGGGCGGCGGCGGCGCGGCTCGCCGGCTGGCGCTGGACGGCGTGGCGGCCGGCGCATTGGCCGGGCCGCGCCTTCGCTTTCGCCGGCCGGCACAGCCTCGCCATCTATCTCGTCCACCAGCCGATCCTGTTCGGCCTGCTGTGGTGCGTCGTGACGGCGACCGGGCTCGAGGCGCGCCAGGCGCGCGCGGCCTATCTCGCCGCCTGCCCCCCCGCCTGCGTCGCGCACGGCGGCGACGTAGGCGTCTGCGCCAAGGCCTGCGCCTGCGTCGCCGACCGCGCCGAGGCCGACGGCCTGTCGCTCGGCGCCGCGCGCGCCGACGCCGGCGGCGCATTGCAGAAACGGCTGCGCGACGTCGTCGAGACCTGCAGCCTCGAAGCGCGGTGAACAGGCTCGTCGACTGTGGGCGCCGCCGACGGCTACGCCTGCCGGGGCAATGAGCGACTCACGCGGCGCTGGCGCGCGCCGGACGCAAAGCGCGCAACGCCGGCGGCAGCGCGGCGTCGAGGCAAGCGCTGATCGCGCGCTGACGGCGCTGCAACCAAACGCCGGCAAAGATGACCGCCAGCCCGATCGCCGACAGCGCGAAGCTGAAGGCGAGCACGTCCTTGAACGCATCGGCGGCGAGATAGCCGAGATAGGTGCAGATTCCGAGCGCGCCGACGACGGCGTAAACGCGGCGGCCGAGAAAGACGGCGAGAGCGACGAGCGCGACGTTGATCGCGCAATAGACCGCCTTGCCGATCGCGTCGCCCGAGCCCGAGGAAAGCGCGCCCCAGAAAGTCAGCGCGCCGAACAGGTGCAGCCAGAAACCGAAATCGCCGAGCCGCGCCCACTTGACGTCGATCGCCCAGGCGACGGCGATCATTGCGACGCCGAAGACCATCGAGACGTTGCGGCGAAAGTCCCAGTCGGCTTCCCAGCTCTGCGCCGGCTGGCGATGAAGAAGGAGCAAGGCGAGGTCCATCGACAGGAACCACAGCGCCACCGAGGCGACCATGACGATGAACGGGAAGGGAAAGAAGCGCAGCGCGAGCGCCGCGGCGGCGATGGTCGCAACCTCCATGTAGACCCAGCTCGCGTTCATCAGCGGAAAGAAGTCGCTGTACTGGCGCGGCTTGTCGGCGAGCGACCAGAGATTGAGCGCGTCCTGCACGCCGTAGACGGCGAGCGGCGCCATCGACACGGCGACGGCGATCGCCAGGCCGCCCGGCGTGCGCGTCTCCGGTTTGCGCCACAACGCCCGCCCGAGCGCCGTAAACCCGGCGGCGTAGACGAAAGCGACGCCCGCCAACGCCCAACCGCCGAGCGCATCGAACGCAGTGTTGGTGAAGAGCCCCATCGCCGCGATGACGATCAGCGCGCCGGCGTAATAGAGGGCGTGGACGGCGTCGAAACGCGGCGGCGCGGCGAGGCGCGCTTGCGGCGGGTCCGTCGCCGCGGCGGCGCGGCCGCGCGCAAAGGCGATCAGCCTCGCTTTGGTTTCGGCGTCGATGACGTTGGCGGCGACGGCCGCGTCGAGATCCGCTTCGTCGATCATGGCGCCCCTCCCGGCGCCGCATCCTGCCACAGAGCGCATAGGCGGGCGAAGGAATCCGCCATCGCCTGCGTCGCCGCGGCGGCGTCGGCGGCAAGATCCTCAACGTCTTCCTCCGAGCGCTACGCGCTGGCCTATCGGCTCGAGCTCGACGTCGCCCGAGGCGGAGCGGACCCGCTCCGCCGCCGCAAAATCCGCCGCCGATGGCGAATGCCGCCGCAGGCTCGGAGGGTTTTTCAACCCCATCGGCCCTTTGCGGTCATTTGACGCGGCCGCTCTCGATTCAGGTCGTATAAATGGGCGCCGTATCGTTCTGCGTTCGGCAAGCAGACGGCCGTGGCGATCGACGCCCATCTCGGTAATGGCAGTCTGCGGTTTCCGCGCCGCTTAGAACAAGCGCCAAGCGTAGTCGATGGGAGGGCTCATTTGAAAGTTGCATTTACAACGGCGGCCGATCCTCGACTCCCGGCGGCAGGTTAGTCGAACGATGCAACTCTACTACGCTACTCACGACGGCCAAGCGCGACGCATCGCCGAGCGAATCGCCGGCCGCCTCGCGGAGAGGGGAATCGCGGTTTCGCCACAGGATTTGGCGGCGGCCTTCCCGGCGCCGGAAAAATTGGCGGAGGCGCGGCTGGTGGCGATCGTGTCAGCCGTGCGTTATGGCCGGCATCTGCCTGAGGGGCGCCGGTTCCTTTCCGTCTACCGATCGCTGCGTGCGCCGCCGCCTTTGGCGTTCGTTTCCGTCTGCCTGGCGGCGCGGAAGCCGGGCCGGGACACCGCCGAGAACAACCCCTATCTTCGCAAGGCGCTCGCCCGAAATCGGCTCGCCCCGGCCCTCGCGGTGGCGGTCGCCGGACGGCTGGATTACCCGCGCTACGGCTGGCTCGACCGGCAGATGATCCGCCTGATCATGACGTTGACGGGAGGGCCGACCGACCCCGCGACCGCGATCGAATATACGGCGTGGGATGTGATCGACGGCGTCGCGCTGCAGATCGCCGAGTTGTTTGATCGCGCGCAACCGTCGCGAAGCTGACGGGAGCGCGGCCGCGGCCGGGATTTTGTCGACTATAGTGCCGCGCGCCAACCCAGGAGTCGGTCTTGTCCTCCCCCTCCCCCGTCTTGATCAGCGTCGACTGGGGGACGAGCGCGTTTCGCGCCCGGCTCGCCGCCGCCGACGGGAGCGCGCTCGAGGCGGTCGAGGCCGCGGTCGGGGCGACCGGCCTGACGAGCGGCGCGCACGAGGCGTTTCTCGAGACGCAGATTGGCGGCTGGATGCGGCGCTTCCCCGGCCTGCCGATCATGCTCAGCGGCATGGTCGGCTCGCGCCAGGGCTGGGTCGAGGCGCCCTATGTCGCCTGCCCGGCCGGCGCGGCGGAGATCGCCGCCGCGGCGACGTCGGTCCCGGCCGCTCGAATCGGCCGCGTCGTCGTCGTTCCCGGCCTAAGCGCGCGCGACGCGCGCGGCGCGCCCGACGTGATGCGCGGCGAGGAGACGCAGATCCTCGGCGCGCTCGGCGCCGGCGGCCGCGCCGATGGGCTGTTCGTCCTGCCCGGCACCCATTCGAAATGGGCGCGGGTCGAAGCCGGCCGTATCGTCGACTTCGCCACGTTCATGACCGGCGAAGTCTTCGCCGCGCTGAAGGACCACAGCCTGCTCGGCCGGCTGATGGCGCCGCCGGACGCGACCGACGCCGCGTCGGCCGCCGACGGCTTCGCGCGCGGCCTTGCCGCCGCCGCCGCGCTCGAACGGCCGGGCGATCTGCTGCACGCGATCTTCATGACCCGCACGCTCGGTCTGTTTCATGAACTGCCGGCGCAGGGGCTCGCCGACTATCTCTCCGGTCTGCTGATCGGCGCGGAGGTTCTCGCCGGGGCGCAAGGCGCGCGCGAGGCCTGCGTCGTCGGCTCGCTCGGGTTGACCGCGCGCTATCGCGCCGCCGGCGAAGCGCTCGGCGTTGCGCTCGCGCCGGCGCCGGAGAATTGCGCGACACTCGGGCAGATCGCTTTGCTCGAACGGATGGGCGCCCCGTAGCCCGCGCGACGAGAACAAAGGCCGGGCGGCATATCGGCTTCTTCCCCTCATTGCGCCGTGGTCGCGCGCGCGAGCAGGTCGCGCAGCGACCACGCGTTGGGCTCGGCGATTCCGCTGACGTCGTCGACGCGCCAGCGTCCGGCCTGGCGCAGCAGCGAGAATGTGACGACGTTCTCGCGCGCCGACTGGCGCACCCAGTCGCCGGGGTCGACGGTCGCGACGACGGTCGCGTGGTTGGCGTCGCGCCGCTCGACCGCCAGCGCGTAGGACTTGACCTCCGCGCCCTGCGAATTGGTGACGACGTCGAAATCGATCGCGACGTCGCCGCCGCGGCGGGCGCGCGCCTCGACCTTGTCCCACAGCGCGGCGAGGCCGCGGGTGAGCGCCGCGTCGCGCTGGGCCGGCGTCGTGAGGGTCGGCCGGCCGCTCTTCTCGGCCGCGTAGAGCGCCGCAACCGGCGCGCGCGGGTCGGCGGGGTCGGTCGCAGCGGCGGCGTGGGCCGGCGCGGCGAGGGCCAGCAGCGCGGTCGCGGACAAGCCGGCAAGACGAAGTTTCAAGATGACGCTTACCCCTTGCATGACGCCGATCACTTACGGTCCGCGGATCGTTCATCGGGGCTCAAGGCGCGGCGCGCCAAGGATTGATGACGGGCGCGCGCGCCATTTCGAATTCCCGAACATCGCGGGTGACAACGGTCAAACCGTAGCACACCCCAGTCGCAGCGATGATGAGGTCGGGCTGAGAGAACGTGTGGCGCATCTTGCGCCCGGCCTCGACCAGTAGCCGCCACCTGAACATCACCTCTTCGCTGACTGGCAGCGTCCGCTGCTCGAACATTGGCCGCAGCGCGACATCTAGCCAATTCTGGAGCTCGGCGCGCTTTCCCGCATCGGCTACGCACTCAACGCCGAACCGGATCTCAGCGAAGGTTACGACGCTGACGAACAGAGATTCCAGCGGTTGCGCGGCGACGAAAGCGATGACTTTCGGCTCCGGTCGCGGCCGCCGAAGTTCACTGAGCACGTTGGTGTCGAGCAGCCAGCCCGTCACAGCTCGACGCCGCGCACCGGTGCGCGGGTCCGCTTCGGCGCGATCTCGAACTCTTTATGCGGAGAGGCCTGCATTGCCTCGACGAGCGCCGCCCCAGTGCGCTCGCCTTTCAGACGGCGGAATTCGTCGGCGGCGACGACCACGACCTCTTCGCGGCCGCGAACGGTGACAAGCTGCGGCCCCTCGCTACGGGCCCTCCGCACCAGCTCGCTGAATCGCGCTTTGGCGTCCTGCAGCAGCCATGCGCCTGGGCGCCGCGGCGCGCGCGGGGAGCTCGTCGATCTAGTCATACTGACTAGATACCACGAACGCACGAGAACCGGCAAGGGCGGCTCGCCCCCTACCCATCGCCGCCCTGCCGACCTATATCCAGCGCTCTAATGTTTCTCCCCCAACCGTCCGGAGCCGCAAGCGCTTGACCGCCATGACCGACGCGAGCCTCGACAAGATCCCCGTCACCGTCCTCACCGGCTACCTCGGCGCCGGCAAGACGACCCTGCTCAACCGCATCCTGTCCGAGCCGCACGGCAAGCGCTATGCGGTGATCGTCAACGAGTTCGGCGAGATCGGCATCGACAACGAACTCGTCGTCGGCGCCGACGAAGAAGTGTTCGAAATGAACAACGGCTGCATCTGCTGCACCGTGCGCGGCGACCTGATCCGCATCATCGAAGGGCTGATGCGGCGCAAGGGCAAGTTCGACGCCATCATCGTCGAGACGACCGGCCTCGCCGATCCGGCGCCGGTCGCTCAGACCTTCTTCGTCGACGAGGACGTGCGCGGCGCGGCGCGGCTCGACGCGGTCGTCACCGTCGCCGACGCCAAGTGGCTGAGCCAGCGCCTGCGCGACGCGCCGGAGGCGAAGAACCAGATCGCCTTCGCCGACGTCATCATCGTCAACAAGACCGACCTCGTTTCGCCGGCCGAGCTGCGCGAAGTCGAGGCGCGCATCCGCGCGATCAACCCCTACGCGCGGCTACACCGCGCCAATCGCTGCGACGTCAACATCGAGGAGGTGCTGGAGCGCCGCGCCTTCGACCTCGACCGCATCCTCGACATCGAGCCGGAATTCCTCACCGTCGAAGACGACGATCACGACCACGATCATGACCACGACGGCGATGGCCATCACCACCACGGCGGGCTGAAGCACTATCACGACGAGGACATGCAATCGATCGCGGCGCGGCTCGAAGGCGATCTCGATCCCGACAAGTTCATGCCGTGGATCAACCGCCTCACCCAGGAGCGCGGCCCGAACATTCTGCGCAGCAAGGGCATCGTCGCCTTCAAGGGCGATCCCAAGCGCTTCGTCTTTCAGGGCGTGCATATGATGCTCGACGGCGAGCCGCAGCGCGAGTGGAAGCCGGGCGAGAAGCGCGAGTCGAAGGTCATCTTCATCGGCCGCGACCTCGACGAGACGGCGATCCGCGAGGGTTTCCTCGCCTGCGCCGCCTGAACGCCCGAACGCCGGGCGCCGCATCATGGTCGAACCGACCTCATCGCTGACCGCCCATCTGCGGCCGCTCGCCGCCGGCGCGCCGGCGGTCGCCGCGACCTTCATCGGCGGCGAGCCGGCCTTGGCGCTCGCCGACGGAACCGTCGTCATCGGCGATCCCGGCGCCGAGCGGCGCGTCGTCGCCCACCCGGACGGCGCGATCCTCGTCGCCGCGCGCGACGGCGACAAGCTGCTGACCGGCGGCGACGACGGCCGCGTCGTCAGGACCTCCGCCGACGGCGGCCTCGAATCGATCGCCGAAGAAAAGGGCCGCTGGATCGACGCGCTGGCCGCGCAGGCGGGTGCGATCGCCTGGGCGGCCGGCAAGCAGGCGCGCGCCCGCGACGCCGCCGGCGCGGTGAAATCCTGGGCGGCGCCGACCACCGTGCGCGGCCTCGCCTTCCTGCCCAAAGGCTATCGGCTGGCGCTCGCCCATTACAATGGCGCGTCGCTGTGGTTCCCCAACGCCGCCGCCGAGCCGGCCAAGCTCGAGTGGAAGGGCTCGCACCTCGACGTCACCGCCTCGCCCGACGGGCGCTTCCTCGTCACTTCGATGCAGGAAAACGCGCTGCACGGCTGGCGGATCGCCGACGCGCGCAACATGCGCATGACCGGCTACCCCGGCAAGACGCGCGCCCTGTCGTGGTCGCACGACGGCCACTGGCTCGCCACCTCCGGCGCCGACGCCTGCGTCGTCTGGCCGTTCAAGGACAAGGACGGGCCGATGGGCAAGGCGCCGCGCGAGTGCGGCGTGCGCGCAGCGCGCGTCGTCAAGGTCGCGTTTCATCCGCGCGCGCTGGTCGTCGCGATCGGCTATGCCGACGGCATGGCGCTGCTGTGCCGGCTGGTCGACGCTGCGGAAATCCTGGTGCGCGCGCCTGGCGGCGGCGCGGTCGGCGCGCTCGGCTGGGACGCGACCGGCGCGCGGCTGCTGATCGGCCTCGACGACGGCGCCGCCGGCCTGCTGACGCTGCCGGCGTGAGCGATGCGGCCGCATGAGTTCCCCTCTCCCCGCCTGCGGGGAGAGGGCGAGGGTGAGGGGCCTGGAGATTGGCCGCGCCGTTCGTGGGCGCTCTCCCAGCCCCTCATCCTAACCTTCTCCCCGCAGGCGGGGAGAAGGGACTTGGCCAGAGAAAGGAACCACGATGGTCGCCAATTCTTCTTCCCTGATGCAGCCGTTCAAGCTCGGCGATCTCGCCTTGCCGAACCGCGTCGTCATGGCGCCGCTGACGCGCAATCGCGCTGCGCACGGCTCCGACGTCCCCAGCGAGCTTGCCGCCACCTATTACCGCCAGCGCGCGAGCGCCGGGTTGATCGTCTCCGAAGGCACGCAGATCAGCCGGCAGGGCCAGGGCTATGTCTGGACGCCCGGCCTCTACACCGATAAACAGGTCGAGGGCTGGAGACGGACGACCGACGCCGTCCATGAAGCCGGCGGCCGCATCTTCGCCCAGCTCTGGCACGTCGGCCGCGTCTCGCATGTTTCGCTGCAGCCGAACGGCGGCGCGCCGGTCGCGCCTTCGGCGATCCGCGCCAACACCCGCACCTTCATCGACAGCGGCTTCGCCGAGGTCTCCGAGCCGCGCGCGCTCGAGACGGCGGAGATCGCCGGCATCGTCGCCGATTTCGCCAACGCCGGCGCCAACGCCAAGCGCGCCGGCTTCGACGGCGTGGAAATTCACGGCGCCAACGGTTATCTCGTCGACCAGTTTCTGCGCGACGGCGCCAACAAGCGCGCCGACGCCTATGGCGGCCCGGTCGAGAACCGCGCCCGCTTCGCGCTCGAGATCGTCGACGCGCTCGCCAAGGTGTGGCCTGCGACGCGCATCGGCATCCGCATCGCGCCGACAAGCCCGGCCAACGACGTCGCCGATTCCAGCCCGGCGGCGATCTTCGGCCATCTCGTCGCCAAACTGTCGGAGCGCAAGATCGGCTACATCCATGTCGTCGAGGGCGCGACCCAGGGCGACCGCAACATCGCGCCGTTCGACTGGGCGGCGCTGCGGCGCGCCTTCTCCGGCGCCTATATCGCCAACAACGGCTACACGCGCGAGATGGCCGACGCTGCGCTTGCCTCCGGCAATGTCGACCTCGTCGCCTTCGGCCGACCGTTCATCGCCAATCCCGATCTGGTCGAGCGCCTGCGCCGCGGCGCCGAGCTCGCGACCCCCGACCGCACGACGTTCTTCGGCGGCGGCGCGAAGGGTTACACGGATTATCCGGCGCTCAGCGAGGCTTGACGAAGCGCGGACGCGCGGGAATTGGGTTCAAGAGCGCTTGCCGACCGTACTAGAATTGTGTACGACCACAAATGATCCGGTCGTTCAAGGACAAGCGGACTGAGGCGCTCGCCGCCGGTCGAGCGCCGCGTTCGGTCCCGGCGGATGTCGCTCGGCGCGCGGTGACGCGGCTGTTCTTGTTGGACACGGTCACGCGTCTCGAAGACTTGCGGGTTCCGCCTGGCAATCGATTGGAGGCGCTGTCGGGAGAACGACGCGGGCAGCATTCGATTCGCGTGAATGACCAATGGCGAATTTGCTTCGTTTGGCGGGACGGCGACGCCTTCGATGTCGAATTCGTCGACTATCATTGAGGACATGACGATGGCTGCGACGATCCCGATGCCCCATCCCGGCGTCGTGTTGCGCGAGGAATTTCTCGAGCCGATGGGCGTGTCGGTCTATGCGCTCGCCAAGGCGATCCACGTCACGCGCAGCCGCGTCAACGAAATTTGCCGCGGGCGGCAGGCGATTACGGCCAACATCGCCCTGCGTCTGGGTCGTTTCTTCGGCGTCGACCCGCAATGGTTCATGAACATGCAGGCCAAGTACGACCTGCATGTGCAGGCCCAAAAACTCAGCGAAGAACTGGCGCGCATCGCGCCGCGATCGGCCGCCTGACGCGCCCGAGCCCTTTCAGCCGCCGGCGCCGCCGCTGGTCCCTTCGGCGGCGAGCGTCTCTTCGTCGGCCGACATGACGTTGCCGCGCCAGACGAAGCGGGCGTTCATCCAGCCGCTCAGCCACAGCGCCGGCAGCGCGAGGTCGCGCGCCATCCAGGCGGCGGGCGACGACCAGGCGAGCGGCCAGCCGGCGGCGAGGGCGAGCGCCGCTTCGGCGCCGTACCAGATCGCCGCCGCGAGCATGACCGCCGCCGGTGCGCTCAAGCCGATCTCCTCGCCGGCGACGCCCGCCGCGGCGAGCGTCAGCAGGCTGGCAGTGACGACCTCGGGGGCGAAATAGAGCGGGAAGGTCGCGCGCCGCAGCCGCGCCCAGCGCACCTGCCGCGCCCAGACGTCGCGCAGGCGCCGGACGCCGAGCGGCTGCTTCGACGGCGGGCTGGCGAGATGGGAACGCAAGCCGGCGCGGTGGACGAGCTTGGTCGAGGCGGCGTCTTCGGCGATCTCGGCCCCGAGCGCCTCGATCCCGCCGCCCGCCTCGAGCACCTCGCGCCGCCACAGCATCGTCTTGCCCTGGGCGAAGCCGAAGCCGAGCGCCTCGGCCGCGTATTGCCAGCGCGCCTGGTAGGTGTTGAGGAAGCCGCATTCGATCTCGGCGGCGAAGCTCGCGGGCCGCGCGCCGAGCGGCGGGGCGCAGACGATGCCGGTGTCGTCGCGCCAGCGCCTCATCAGCCGCTGGATATAGTCGCGCGGCATGAGCACGTTGGAATCGGCGATAATGATCCATGCGCGCCGCGCCGCCTTCCAGCCCTTGACGACATTGTTGAGCTTGGGATTGGCGCTGACGCGGTCGTCGCCGATCAGCAGGCGGGAGGGAACCTCGGGATGCGCGGCCATCGCCCG
>Ga0182013_10006922_pt1 | contig 12668 bp, 10 predicted proteins | sample 612S2MmetaG_FD_120487 | JGI IMG/M metagenome (GOLD analysis project Ga0182013, IMG submission 120487) | Permafrost microbial communities from Stordalen Mire, Sweden - 612S2M metaG | ecosystem: Environmental > Terrestrial > Soil > Wetlands > Permafrost | place: Sweden: Stordalen | collected... | reverse complement strand
GACCGGACGGTCGCCTGCGATGGTGGTCCGCTGGGTCATCCAAGGGTCTTCTTGTACATCGAGGATCATGAGGTGATGTGTCCCTATTGCTCAAGGGTTTATGTGCTGACGGAAGGAGCGGGCCACGGCGGACATTGATTCCTCGGCTGAGGCGGTAACAACTCCCCCGGCGGGTCCGGGAGGGGACGCCTCGATGCACCTGGTGCTGATCGACGGCTCCGGGTTCATTTTCCGCGCGTTCCATGCGTTGCCGCCGATGACGCGGCCGGACGGCACGCCGGTCAACGCGGTGTTCGGCTTCACCAATATGCTGGCACGGCTGCTGAAGGATCATACCGGCACTCACATCGCGGTGATCTTCGACGCTGGGCGGCACACGTTCCGCAACCGGCTTTATGAGGCATACAAGGCGCACCGACCGCCGGCACCCGAAGAACTGATCCCGCAATTCATCCTCACCCGGGAGGCGACCGAGGCATTCGGTGTCCCGGCGATCGAATTGACGGACTGGGAAGCTGACGACCTGATCGCGGCATATGCTCAGGCGGCGGAGGCACAAGGCTGGCGTACCACGATCGTGTCGTCGGATAAGGATCTGATGCAATTGATCCGGCCCGGCGTGATCATGATGGACCCGCTGAAGCAGAAGCCGATCGGGCCCGCCGAGGTGATGGAAAAGTTCGGCGTGACGCCGGACAAGGTGATCGAAGTCCAGGCGCTGATCGGCGACTCGACTGACAACGTGCCGGGCGTGCCGGGCATTGGGCCGAAAGGCGCGGCGCAGTTGATCGCCGAATTTGGCGATTTGGAGTCCGTGTTGGCGGCCGCTCCGTCGATGAAGCCGTCCAAACGCCGCGACATGCTGATCGAGCATGCGGACAAGGCGCGGATTTCGCGCGAGTTGGTGACACTGAGGGCCGACGCGCCGATGCCGTTGCCGCTGGACGCGCTGATCGTGAAGGAGCCGGACGCCGCGCATCTGGTCACGTGGTTGGGCGCGCAAGGATTTCGCAGCACGATCAGCCGGCTGGGATTGGGCGGGACAGCGCCTGAGGCGCCACGACCGGTGGAAGCTCCGCCGGTACCGGCCTCGGATGTGCCGTTCGGGGATTATGTCTCCGTTACGACATTGGATGACCTGCGTGTCTGGGCTGACGCCGCGCGCGTCGCCGGGTCGTTCGCGCTGGACACCGAGACCGACGGGCTGGACCCGATGCGCTGTGCGCTGGTTGGCCTGTCGATGGCGACCGCGGCCGGCCACGCCTGTTACGTGCCTCTGCGTCACGACATCCTGGCCGAGCAGGTTCCTCTGGCAGGCGCGATCGAGATCCTGGCGCCATTGTTCACCGATCCGACGGTGTTGAAGATCCTGCAGAACGCCAAGTTCGACATGAACGTGCTGTTGCGCGCGGGTTTCCCTCCGCTGTCGCCGATCGACGACACGATGCTGATTTCGTTCGCCCAGGATGCCGGGGCGCACGGCCATGGGATGGACGAACTGTCGAGGCTCCATCTGGGCCATTCGCCGATCTCTTATGACGAGGTGACCGGCACGGGCCGCAATCGCATCAGCTTCGCCAACGTGCCGATTCACAACGCGACGGCCTATGCGGCGGAGGACGCGGACGTGACGTTGCGTTTGTGGGCCTGCATGAAACCGCGATTGCGGGGGAATCACGCGCTGGCGTTATACGAGCAGTTGGAACGTCGCCTGATACCGGTCCTGCTGGAAATGGAGCGCGCGGGAATAAAAGTCGACGCCGATGATCTACGCCGCATGTCGGTCGATTTCGAACAGCGCATGGGGGTGATGGAAAAGGACTGTCACCGTCTGGCGGGCTTTGAATTCAACGTCGGCTCGCCCAAGCAATTGGGTGAGGTGCTGTTCGACAACATGAGCCTTCCCGGCGGCAAACGGATGAAGACCGGCGCCTGGGGGACGGATTCGTCGGTGTTGCAGGGGCTGGCGGATCAGGGCCACGATCTGCCCGCGCGCATTCTGGAATGGCGACAGTTGCAGAAGCTGAAATCCACTTACGCCGACGCGCTCGTGGGGCAGATCAATCCCGACACCGGGCGCGTGCACACGTGCTTCGCGATGGCGATCGCGCAGACCGGGCGGTTGTCCTCCACCGATCCGAATTTGCAAAATATTCCGATCCGGACGGAGGAAGGCAGCCGCATCCGGCACGCGTTCATCGCGGAGCCGGGGAACGTGCTGGTCAGCGCGGATTACTCGCAGATCGAGCTGCGGTTGCTGGCGCACGTCGCCGACATTCCGGCATTGAAAGAAAGTTTCGCGCGCGGTGAGGACATTCATGCGCGCACCGCCAGCGAGGTGTTCGGCGTGCCGATGGAAGGCATGGATCCGATGACCCGCCGCCGTGCGAAAGCCATCAATTTCGGCATCATTTACGGTATTTCCGGATTCGGCCTGGCGCGGCAACTTGGGATCGGGCAAGGCGAAGCTCAAGGGTATATCAAGCGCTACTTTGAGCGGTATCCCGGCATTCGCGATTACATGGACCAGGCGAAACGAGTGGCGAAGGACAAGGGATACGTTACCACGCCGTTCGGCCGCCGCTGCTGGATCTCCGGTATCGCGGATAAGATGCCGGCGCGACGCTCCTACGCCGAGCGCCAGGCGATCAATGCGCCGCTGCAAGGGGGCGCGGCGGACATCATCAAGCGCGCGATGGTGCAATTGCCCGCAGTGCTGACGCGCGAATGCCCGACGACCCGGATGTTGTTGCAGGTGCATGACGAACTGTTGTTCGAGGTGCCTGAGGCCGATGCCGCAGGGCTGGCCGGCGTGGCTCGGCGGGTGATGGAATCCGCTGCCACCTTGTCCGTTCCCCTCGTCGTCGAAACCGGCACCGGCCGCTCCTGGGCCGAGGCTCACTGACGGCGATGGCCGCCGCGATCGTCGTCGATTGCGTGACGGCCTGGCTGGTGATTGGCGTTGTCGTTGGGGTCGCGTTCCTGTTCCTGGGGATCGACCGGGTCGATCCCGCGGCGCGCGGATCCTACGCGTTCCGGCCGTTGTTGTTGCCTGGCCTCGCGCTGTTGTGGCCGTTCGTCGCGGTTCGGTGGTTCGTGCTGTCGCGGCACGTGTCTTGAGACGGCGGCATCGCGGCACGCATCGCGTAATCTGGCTGTTGCTGGCGGGTTTGCTGCCGGCCGTCGTGATAGTGTCGCTGGTGCTTCGGCCGGTCGGGCCGATCGAGGCGCCGCAAGTCCGGTTGGCACCGCCGAAATGACCGAACGTTATGTCCCGGTTGGCTGGAATGCCAGCAAGATCGTCTACGATGCTGTTGTACTCGGCGTTGTTGGTCTTTACGTCAGCGTGTTCTTATGGGTCGCGCCCTCGTTCCAGCATGTGACGTTGCCGCTGGACGATGACACGATGCGCATGAACGCGTTCGGCACCTGCGCGTTTCTGCTGCTGTCGCTGATCCTGTCGATCGGACCGGCCGCGCGCCTGGATCCTCGTTTCTTGCCGCTGCTTTATAACCGGCGGCATCTCGGTGTCATCGCCACCGCGGTAGCGGTGACCCATGCTTATCTCGCGTTGGATTGGTATTTCAGCTATGGTCCGTATGACCGGTTCGAGATGCTGTTGCGCGGCAATACCAGTTTCTTTCAGGCGCACGGCTTTCCGTTTGAAGTGTTTGGCATTTTCACGTTGCTTGTCATGTTGCTGCTGGCGGCGACAAGTCACGATTTCTGGTTGCGCTTTCTGACCCCTTCGGTCTGGAAGGGTCTGCATATGGCGTTGTATGCCGCGTATCTTTCCGTGGTCGCGCATATTTCGTTGGGAGCGTTGCAGGCGGCGGATAATCCGCTGTTGGCCGTGATCACTGGGTTTTGCGCGGTTGGAGTCGCGGCGCTGCACGTGGCCGCGTCGCGACGTCCTGTGGTCGAGACGCCGCTGGTCGATGGCTGGCTCGACGCGGGTCCGGTGGCGGCGATCGAGGACGGTCATGGCATCGTCGTTACGCCGCCGGATGCCGAGTCGATCGCCATCTTTCGTCACGCGGGTGGATTGTCCGCCGTCACGAATTTGTGCGCGCACCAGAACGGTCCGTTGGGCGAAGGCCGGGTGATCGATGGCTGCATCACCTGTCCCTGGCACGGATATCAGTATCGGCTGGAGGACGGTTGCGCGCCGCCGCCGTTCACGGAAAAATTGCCGACCTTCCGGTTGCGCATCGTTGACGGTCGCGTTTGGGTCGATCCGGACGCGAATCCACCGGGCACATTCGTGCAGCCGGTGTTGGTGCCATGACGCCATTTTTTGTTGGCTGGTCGGGCCGGACCGCGTTGCCTCAGGCCGGCTTTCTGGCGTTGCTACTGGCGGTGTTGATCGCGGGGTTTGCCGCGCTGGCCTTTGCTCTGGGCGTGACGGTCGATGATCCTGGAGGCGGCGATTTCTCCGGCGATAAAGACATCACTGGCGTTCTGATCGCCGATCCGTATCCGATGATCGTGACGGATAAGGATCAACACACGATTATGCTGTCGGGTGGCGGCAAGCGCGGGGTTCAGGACGAAGCGCGTCCGTTGGATGGCCGGCACGTGCACGCGACCGGCGCGGGCGTGAAACGGGGTGACCGCGATCTTTTGTTGGTCGATAAGTTGGAACTCGCATCGGGAGATGCCCCGGTGCCGGCACGCGAGGCTCTGGGCACGTGGCGGCTGACCGGCGAGATTTGTGACGGCAAATGCTCCCTGGGCGTGATGCGGCCGGGAAACAAGGCTGTGCATAAAGCGTGCGCGAATGTTTGTCTGTTGGGCGGGGTGCCACCGGTGTTCATCACCACGACGCCCGTGTTGGGCACGCGGTATTTGCTGATGGGCGATGCGCGGAACCATGCTCTTCCAGACGAGCTGCGAGACTACGTCGCGATTACCGCCCGCATGGATGGCGATCTGGAACGGATCGGAGACGCATTGATTTTTCGGACTGACGTCACGCGGGCGGTGGTGCCGTGATCTGGCGGTCCACGGTATTGATCCTCGCCGCGTTCGCGGTGGCGGCGCTGGCGTTCTCGTTTGCTCCAGCGTTGTTGGATCTGATTGGGCTTCCCGAATTTGGATTCATCGGCCAGTTGTGTTTCGTGGTTCTGGCGTTGTCGTTGCTGGAAGCGGGGTTTCGCCGGTTGCCTGAGCGGAGAAAGCCATGATCCCCGCTGACGAGACATTCGACGGCACCTGGAATTTTACTCCGCGGTTCTGCTCGGAGGCGGGATTTCGGCAGCATTACGTTGACGAGGGAGATGGACGGCCGCTGATCCTGCTGCATGGGCAGCCGACCTGGGGCTATATTTACCGTCGCTTCATTCCGCCACTGACCGTGACGCATCGGGTGATCGTTCCGGATCACATGGGGTTCGGCAAAAGCGAAACGCCGGCGGATCGCGAATATACCTTGTCCACCCATGTGGCGAATTTGGCCGCGTTGATCGAATCGCTCGATCTTCGGGACATCACGGTGGTGATGCAGGATTGGGGCGGACCGATCGGCATCGGCTACGCGGTACGACATCCGGAACGAATCCACAGTCTTGTGCTGATGAACACAGTCTGTGGTTACGGCACCGCGGGACGCCGCGATCTTCCCAGTCCGATTGAGTCGTCGTGGTTCCGTTGGATTTTGGAAGGGTTGCCCACGGGGCGGACCGAGGCGGTGTTGTCGCAACTTGGCTCGACGATTCTGTCGGTGATGCAGATCGTCGGGCTCGAGCGGCTGGATCGGGTCGATCCGACGTTCATCCGCGCCTATGCCGCGCCATTCGCGACACCGGAGGAGTGCATAGGCGCGATCGCTTTTCCACTCGATCTCGCGCTTGGCCGGATTCGGGATTTTGTGCGGGAAGGTGTCGCGGGCGTGCCGGCGCTGAAAGAAAAACCGGCGATTCTGATTGAAGGAATGCTGGATCGCGCGATCTTGCCGGCTCTGGCGTTGGCCGATTTTCGCGGTCTGTGGCCAGACCGCCCGGTGATCGAGGTCGCGGGCGCGGGACATTACATTCAGGAAGACTCGCCCGAGGTCGCGATCGCGGCGATTCAGGCGTTCCTCGGAACGCTTCAATCCTGACGCGGCAATCGTAACGGCAGCAACAACAGCGTCGCGAGCAAGCCAAGACCTCCCGCGATCAGCAACACCGACAGCGCCGGCAACGCCGCCACCAACGGCGCGGCGAGGGTCGGCGCCACCGCCTGGGCCATCAGCACCGGAACAGCCAGCCAACCGAGAACGGTCGCGTAACCATTCGGACCAAACAGCGCCAGCGGAAGGGTGCCGCGATTGATCGTCATGATTCCGTTGCTCATGCCGTACAAAAGAGCAAAGGCGGTGGCGGTGACAGGTCCGCCCAACGGCAAGATCGCGGCACCGATGGGAAACAAGAGCGCGGCCATGCGAGCCCGGAACAGCAGGCCGAAGCGTCTGCCAATGGTCCACTCCAGCACGCGTCCGGCGACCTGTCCCGGTCCGATCAACGAAGCGACAACGACCGCCGCCGCGGCATCGAGGCCGATGCCCCGCAACAAAGCCAGGATGTGCACGGCGATCGCTGACGTGATGAACCAGCGCACGGTGAAGAACCCGGCGAGACAGATCATCGCCAGACGGCTGACTGGCGTACGTTCGGTCGCCGCGCGCGTCGCTTCTTTCAGGTTTTTATCCAGATGGGGAACGAATGCCAGAACCATCGGCAGGTTCACGCACAGCATGATCCCGACGTAGATGAGCAACAGGCCGCGCCAGCCCGTGACGCCGATAACCGCGGAACCGAAAGACCAGAACACGGAACTCGCGAAGCCGGCCAGGAGCGTGACGCCGGTGATGGTCGGCCCGGCCTCACGTCCGAGTAACGTTCCGACAGTGGCGAAGGCAGCATCGTACAAGCCCATTGCCATGCCGATGCCAAGCACGGCCCATCCTAAGTACCAGACGGCGATATGGGGAGACAGCGCGATGATCGCCTGGCCGAGGGCCAGCACCAGAATGCTCGCCGCGATCGATCCTTTGCCGCCGTGACGATCGATCCATCGACCGACTCTCGGCGCGCAGAAACCGCTGATCAGCAGAGCCACGGAAAACGCGCCGAGCAGCGCGAAGGTGGATCGGCCCAGATCGCGGGCGGCCGGAATGGAGATGACCGCTGGGAGATAGAAGGTCATACCCCAGGAGAGCGTCTGGTTGATGCCAAGCACCAGGCCGAGGCGATGACGATTCACGGGCGGCCTGGCATTGCTTTGTCGTTACGGCGCTTGCCGATGACGCGACCGATAAGGACGGGACGCATATGAATCGAATTCTCCGGAGCGCAGAGCGAGGGCGATAAATTCCCCTTCAGGCATAGCCGACTATCTCACCGACGGAAACCGCGACCGGCGGGCCGGAACGCCCGCGAGAACGTGCGCGCACCGATGGAGCGACGCCCCGTTGGGCGGTTCTGGCTCTTTCGGCGAAACCGCGCTAGCGTGGCTGGTCTGACGCCCGATCCGGACGGCACGTTGCCGGAGAGCAACCTCGCAAGGGAGAGTCCCATGTCATACGCGTTCACGACAGAGACAGTGGAATACGTCCGCCACGGCGACACGCCGTACATGATGAAGCTGTACAAGCCCAGTGGTGATGGGCCGTTTCCGATGGTGATCGATTTGCATGGTGGGGCGTGGTGCAACGGCGACCTCGCCGATTGCGACGCGCGCGATCAGGTGCTGGCGGCGAGCGGGCTGGTCGTCGCGGCGGCCAACTTTCGTCACGCGGGCGAAGGCTATCCGTCATCGTTGCAGGATGTCAACTTTCTCGTTCGCCACATGAAGGCTAACGCCGCGAAGTTCAACGGCAATGCCAAGGCGATCGGATTGTCGGGTACCAGCAGCGGCGGTCATCTGGCGATGCTGTCGGCGATGCGGCCGAGCGATCCGCGCTACACCGCTCTGCCGGGACCGGCGGGTGTCGATGCGACGGTGCAGGCGGTCGTGATGCAGTGGCCGGTGATCAACCCGCTCTCGCGCTATCGCAACGCGCGGCGGCTGAAGGAAAGCGCCAATCCGCCGGCCTGGGTTGGCGATATTCCGTCGCGGCATGAGCTCTACTGGAAGACCGAAGCGGCGATGGACGAGGGCAACCCGATCGGCATGATGGAGCGCGGCGAGAAAGTCGTTACGCCACCGGCATTGTGGATCCAGGGCCAGCCTGATCCGACACATGACTATCGCGATCCGGAATCGCCAGTGGAATTGAATGAGCCGCTGCGTTTCTCGTTGAACTACCGCAAGGCGGGCGGCTTTATCGAGACGCTGTACATTGGTGACGAGATCAAGCGGGGTAATGCGTCGCATGAACCGACGGCGGCGTTCTTTCACCGGTTCTTGAAGTAACGTAACGACGGCGCGCGGGTGATCGTGCCCGCGCGCCAGCCGGTGTTTCAGGTTCCGCCTGGACGAAGTTCCGCGCCGAGGTCGTTGACGAATTTCCATCCACCCATATGGGTCGGTGGCGCGCCTCCCAGATGCGTCAGCCCGTGGATCGTCGCCGGAAGGGACCGGCGATATGGCAGGCGGCCCGTGGCATGGGCCCGTTTGAAAACATTTACCATTCGTTCGCTGATCGATGTGATCACGGCGAGGGTCATGTGAAATGGCCCGGCATCGAACATCCGGACGGCGAAGGCGGTGTGCGAGGGATTCTCTTCGTCCACGTCCAGATCGACAACCCAAAGCCGTCGGTCGTTGTCGAGAATGTCCTCGACCCATGTTCCCAGAGTTTCGTGCTTTTCAGCCAGCCGGAATATGGAAAAGAACCCGCGCCCCATACGGCGGGCGATCTCCTGTTCGTGATCCGGCAATGTCCTGGCCGGACCGGAAAGAAATCGATCGAACGGGCGAATCCCGTGTTCGTTAGGCTCGAAGAACAAGAGATCGGCGAGCATTTCCACGCCGCCTTCACCCAGCGGTGACTCGACCTTCCCGCCTATCAGAGCGCCCATGCTGTGCGCCGCGCGTTTCACGTCGCTGGGCCCGCAACTCTTGCGCGCGGCGTATTTGATGGTGGATATCGATGCGATGATGGCGTTGACGGACGCCGACACTTCCTCCGCGGTCATCGTGGGTCAGGCCCGCCGCCGGGCTCGTTTCGGTGGTGCCGCTCGTTCCAGTAGCGGCGCGAGAAAGTGCCCGGTATGACTGGCGGAGTTGGCGGCGATGGCTTCCGGCGTGCCCTCGGCGACGATCAGGCCGCCGCCGTCGCCGCCCTCAGGTCCGAGATCCAGAATCCAGTCGGCGGTTTTGATCACTTCCAGATTGTGCTCGATCACGATCACGGTGTTGCCCTGATCGACCAGCGCGTGCAGCACTTCCAGCAATTTGCGCACGTCCTCGAAATGCAGGCCGGTCGTGGGTTCGTCGAGGATATACAGCGTGCGGCCGGTCGCCCGCCGCGCCAGTTCCTTGGAGAGTTTGATGCGCTGGGCCTCGCCGCCGGACAATGTCGTCGCTTGCTGGCCAAGCGCGATATAACCAAGACCGACCTGTTGCAGGATTTTCAACCGGTCATGGATGCGGGTTTGCGCGCTGAAGTATGGCACGGCTTCATCGACGGTCATCGCCAGCACCTCGGCGATCGATTTATCGCGGAACTTGATTTCGAGCGTTTCCCGGTTGTAGCGGCGCCCTTTGCAGGTGTCGCAGGTGACATAAACGTCGGGCAGGAAATGCATCTCGATCTTCAGCAGGCCGTCGCCCTGACAGGCCTCGCAGCGTCCGCCCTTCACGTTGAAGGAGAATCGGCCGGGCTTGTAGCCTCGCGCCCGGGATTCCGGCAGTTCCGCGAACCAATCGCGGATCGGCGCGAACAAATCGGTGTAAGTCGCCGGGTTGGAACGCGGCGTGCGGCCGATCGGCGATTGGTCGATGTCGATGATTTTGTCGAGTTGATCGAGCCCTTCGATGCGGTCGTGCGCCGAAGGCGACTCGCCGGCGCCCATCAATCGACGGGCGGCCGCTTTGTAGAGCGTGTCGATAACCAGGGTCGATTTGCCGCCCCCCGACACGCCGGTCACGCAGGTGAACGTGCCGAGCGGAAAGGCGGCGTCGATATGCTTCAGGTTGTTGGCGCGGGCGCCGATAACACGCAGAACGCGGTCTTTCTGCATGGGTCGACGCATCCGCGGCACTTCGATACGGCGGCGCCCTGACAGATAATCGCCTGTCAGAGACGCGGGATTCGCCGCGACCTCGGCCGGTGTGCCTTCCGCGATGATGCGGCCGCCATTCACGCCGGCTTCTGGGCCGATATCGATCAGATGGTCGGCGGCGCGGATGGCGTCCTCATCATGTTCCACGACCAGAACGGTATTGCCGAGATCGCGCAGCCGGCGCAGCGTGGCCAGCAGACGCTCGTTGTCGCGTTGGTGCAGGCCGATCGAGGGTTCATCCAGCACGTACAACACGCCGGTCAGGCCGGAGCCGATCTGGCTCGCCAGCCGGATCCGTTGCGACTCACCGCCGGACAAGGTCGCCGATCCGCGCGCGAGGGTCAGGTAATCCAAACCGACATCGACCAGGAAGCGCAGGCGATCATGGATTTCTCGCAGAATACGCCCAGCGATTTCGGCCCGTTGCGGCGTGAGGGTGGGCAGCACGCTGTCGAACCACGCCAACGCGCCGCGGATGGAAAGCTCCGAGGCTTCGGAGATATTGGAACCGCCCACGCGAACGGACAGCGCCTCGGGTTTCAGGCGGGCGCCGCCACAGGTGACGCAAGGTTTTTCGGATTGGTAGCGCGATAATTCTTCGCGCACCCAGGCGCTGTCGGTTTCACGCAGGCGGCGTTCGAGATTGCGCAAAACGCCTTCGAACGGCTTCGTAACAGTATAAGCGCGGACGCCATCTTTGTAGGTGAAGGAGACGGGATCGGCACCGGTTCCGTTCAGGACGGCGTCGCGAACGTTGACGGGCAGTTCGCTCCATGGCGTTTTCGTGGTGGCGCGCAAATGTCTCGCCAGGCTCTGCAATGTTTGATCGTAGTAAGGACTTTGCGCGCCAGACCAGGGCGCGACGGCGCCGTCGGCGAGGCTGAGGCGCTCATCCGGCACGACGAGGTCCGGGTCGAAGAAGCTTTCAACGCCCAGTCCGTCGCAGGCGGGACAGGCGCCGTGGGGAGAGTTGAAGCTGAACAGCCGCGGCTCGATTTCCTCGAGCGTGAAGCCCGAGACTGGGCAGGCGAATTTCGAGGAGAACACGACGCGCTCGCCCGAGTCGGCGTTTTCCGCGTAGACGATGCCTTCCGATAAGGCCAATGCGGTTTCGAAACTATCGGCGAGCCGGGAACCGACCCCGTCACGAACCACGATGCGGTCCACCACGGCCTCGATCTCGTGCCGGGTTTTGCGGTTCAGCGCCGGAACTTCGCCGATTTCGTAAAGCTTGCCATCGACCTTCACGCGGGTGAAGCCGCGGCGCTGTAGTTCGGCGAGTTCCTTGCGGTATTCGCCCTTGCGGTCACGCACCACGGGCGCCAACAGCAGCAACCGCGTGCCTTCCGGCATCGCCAGCACGCGATCGACCATTTGCGAGACGGTCTGCGCCTCGATCGGCAGGCCGGTGGCGGGCGAATACGGCACGCCGACCCGGGCCCACAACAGCCGCATGTAATCGTGGATCTCTGTCACCGTGCCGACGGTGGAGCGCGGATTGCGGCTGGTGGTCTTCTGCTCGATCGAGATGGCGGGAGACAGGCCCTCGATACTATCGACGTCGGGCTTGCCCATCAGTTCCAGGAACTGGCGGGCATAGGCGGACAGCGACTCGACATAGCGGCGTTGGCCCTCGGCGTAGATGGTGTCGAACGCCAGGGAGGACTTGCCCGAACCGGACAGGCCGGTGATGACCGTCAGCGAGTCGCGGGGGATCGTGACGTCGATATTTTTCAGGTTGTGCTCGCGCGCGCCGCGCACGACGATGTTATTGCCGCGCGCCGGGGGCACGACATTCCCGCGCGCGCTCGCCCCTTGAGGCGTGGCAACGGTCTTCCCATGCTCCTTGGGTGCGATAATGGAGCCGTCCATCGGTCCTGATACCCCTGTTGCGCTGAGTCGATTTGTTCTATGGATGTTCCGCGCGACTATCGCAAATCTCGCGCGGTGATGGAAGGGTTGTTAACCAATGCCCGTTACCCTAAGGCACTAACTGTCATGAAGGGAGCCGAGAGATGGCTGGCAGCGTCAACAAGGTAATCCTGGTGGGTAACCTGGGTCGTGACCCTGAGGTTCGCAATACCCAGGACGGAAGCAAGATCGTCAATCTGGCCCTCGCCACGAGTGAGACATGGAACGACAAAGCCTCCGGGGAACGGAAAGAGAAAACCGAGTGGCATCGTGTCGTGATCTTCAACGATCGCGTCGCCGACGTCGCCGAGCGCTTCCTGAAGAAGGGAGCCAAGATCTATGTCGAGGGCTCCTTGCAGACCCGGAAGTGGACCGATCAGGGCGGCCAGGAGCGCTATTCGACCGAGATTGTGATCGGCCGATTCAACGGCCAGTTGACGATGCTGGACGGACGGGCCGGCGGCGACTCGGGCGGTTATGCGGGGGGCGGAATGTCGGAGCCGGCGATGGGCGGCTCCGCTCCCACGCGGGAACGGGCACCGGCGG
>Ga0182013_10006920_pt1 | contig 12671 bp, 9 predicted proteins | sample 612S2MmetaG_FD_120487 | JGI IMG/M metagenome (GOLD analysis project Ga0182013, IMG submission 120487) | Permafrost microbial communities from Stordalen Mire, Sweden - 612S2M metaG | ecosystem: Environmental > Terrestrial > Soil > Wetlands > Permafrost | place: Sweden: Stordalen | collected... | reverse complement strand
TCGCCGCGCTGGCGCATCTTGTTGGCAGTAAGATAAAGCGTTGCGCCGATAGCGTCTCGTGGACTTTTCGCTCCGCCGATCAGCTTGAATTCGATCCAATGATGCTTGTCGGGCGAGACATTGCGGAGTAGCGCAGGTGAGCCATCCATAACATTGATGACCGCATCGAGCTTGCCATCGTTGAAGAGGCCACCGACTGCCAAGCCGCGGCCCACGTAGGTTTGGGCGAGCGCAGTACCTTCGACCGCGGGGGGCAGATCGAAGCGCTTGCCCCCGTTATTGTGAAACAGAAGCGGTCGCTCGGCGAAGCTGGTTCCCCACGGCTCCTTATCCACGATTGGATAGACATGTCCGTTGGCGACGATCAGATCCTTCCATCCGTCGTTGTCATAGTCGAGGAAGGCTGTACCCCAGCCGAGAAAAGGGACCGTCGGCTCGGCGATTCCCAGTTGAAAGCTGATGTCTGTCAAGTTAGCGTCGCCATCGTTGCGATAGAGCGGATCGTAATCGTCGCTGAAGGTGGTGTTGAACAGATCGACCATGCCGTTGTTTTGGTAGTCGCCAACAGCGATGCCCATAGTTGCGGTTTCGCGGCCGTTTTCGTTGAGCGCGAAGCCGGAGGCATAGCTTATATCTTCGAAGGTACCATCGCCCTTGTTGAGATAAAGGTAATTCGGGGTCGAGTCGTCACCGACCAATAAGTCGGGCTTCCCGTCGTTGTTCACATCGACAAAGACCGCGGTGAGCCCATAGTATCCATTCTTGTCGGCGACGCCCGCCTTTTCGCTTACATCGGTAAACGTGCCATCGCCGTTGTTATGGAAGAGATGATCCGCTTCGCCCTTGAGTCCTCGGGGCCCACAGGAGACGTTCTCTCCACGAAACTGGCAGAAGCTGTAAGCGACGCCCTTGTCGCCCGACACTGGTGCATTCGCCAGATCATAGTGAACGTAGCCGGGAACAAATAGGTCAAGCTTTCCATCCCCGTCATAGTCTCCCCAAGTAGCCCCAGTTGACCAGTTACCCAGGGCAACACCAGCTTTCTCGGCTACGTCGGTGAAAGTTCCGTCATGATTGTTGTGGTAAAGCCTGTTCTTGCCGAAGTTCGTGACGTAGATATCCGGCCAGCCGTCGTTGTCGTAATCTGCAATGGCCACGCCAAAACCCCAACGGCCGTTGGTTACACCAGCTTTTTCAGCGACGTTCGTGAAAGTTCCGTCGTGATTGTTATGGAAGAGCGCGGCCTTCGGGGGCGTAGCCTTGGCGCTCTCGGCGTCATAAGTCGAACCGTTCACAAGATAGATATCCAGCCAGCCGTCGTTGTCATAGTCGATCAAGCCCACGCCCGAGCCATTGGCCTCGATAATGAAGTTCTTCTCCGGCGTGCCCATGAGATGCTTCCACGTGATCAACCCGGCTTGGCGGGCGATGTCTTCAAAGAGGACCGGCCCGTCTTTGACGAAGCCACCGGCGGTGATAGGCCGATGCTCCTTGTCGAGCACTGCCGCGTGCGCCCCTCCGGTGTTGACTCCCCCAACTGCTGGAGCCTGGCCGCCTTCACGCGGTTTGTCGGATTGAGTGTCAGCAGCATGAGAGTTCGGCGTTGTGGACTGTGCAACCGAAAGTGTCGATGCCGAAACCAGCGCGATGCAGACCGCCATTCCGGCAAGTCTGCAAATGGATCTTTGCCTGAAAAGTTGAAATCCTCCATCCCGTGAGCCGAAAGCTCTGAGATTGGCGGATGGAGAAGTCGTCAAACGCTGGGGAATCAGCGAGATCATCGTGCCTCCACGCATGGAACATCCTCACCATACCTGATGCCGCGGTGGGTCCGACTCATCCTATTGGTTGAGGCGTGTCTAGGCGCCGCCGCCCGCCGATTTCTTGACGTCTCCCCCGCCCCTCTGCTTAACTACAAACAAGTTCATGCACATTTCCGGCGCAAACTCGAGTATCTTCCCGGTTCTGTACAGGACCGTGCCGAATTCCTCCATGCGAATTATGCGAATGATTGGTTTCAACGCGCGCGTGGGAGACGAGGCCTGACGAAGAGAGTTTGTAGTAAAGCAGCACACAGGCCACCACCCGCAAGCGCGGTTGGTGGCTTTTTCTTTCTCCCGCAGTTCGAAATTGTGACTTATTAAGCTTTTTGCTCAGCCAAGGAGGCACGCTTTGGAATCCGTCACCCTTACCAGTATCCAGGCAGCGCGCGCGCGCATCTGCGAGGCTATTTACATCTCTCCCTGTCAGCTCTCCAGCGATCTCTCTGAGCTGACTGGGCTTCCTCTGCACTTGAAACTGGAAAACCTGCAACGCACAGGTTCGTTCAAAGAGCGGGGTGCGCTGAACAAGTTGCTCACTCTCAGTCAGGCTGAGCGGGAGCGCGGCGTCATCACTGCCAGCGCCGGCAACCATGCTCAGGGGGTCGCTTTCCACGCCTCGTCGCTCGGCATTCGGGCGGAGATCGTGATGCCGCTGGCCACGCCGCAAATCAAAGTGGCGGCTACGCGCGACTTCGGTGCCGAGGTCATCCTCCACGGCGCCAGCTACGACGAAGCTTGCGAGGAAGCCCTGCGCCTTCGCCTGGAAAAGGGCCGTACCTTCATCCATCCCTTCGACGATGTTGAAGTCATCTCCGGCCAAGGTACTATCGCGCTGGAACTCCTCGAACAGGTTCCCGACCTGGAAGCGGTTGTGGTGCCTATCGGCGGTGGTGGGCTCATCGGCGGCATTGCATGTGCTCTCAAGGAAACCAATCCCAAGATCCGCGTCATTGGTGTGGAACCTGAGAAGCAGCCTTCCATGTTGCGTGCCCGTGAGGCCGGTGCTCCGGTGACGATTGCCACCGAGGCCACCATTGCTGACGGTATCGCCGTGCGCCGTGCCGGTGACCTTACGCTGCCGCTTGTATCCCGCTACGTGGACGAGATCGTCACTGTGGACGACGAGGAGATTGCCAGCGCTATCCTCATTCTTCTGGAGAAGGAAAAGACTCTGGCCGAGGGAGCGGGAGCCGCAGCACTGGCCGCTCTGCTTCAGTCCAAGGCCAACCTGCGCCACCGACGTACTGTAGTCCTGATCTCGGGCGGCAACATCGACGTTACGCTGCTGGCCAAGATCATCGAACGCGGCTTGGTCAAAGATGGCCGCCTTCTGCGCATCCGCGTTCACCTGCAGGACCGACCCGGCGCGCTGCTCGGCCTCACGCAGATTCTGGCCCGCGAGCGCGCCAATATCGTGGAGACCATCCACAATCGTGCATACTACGGCGTCAGCATGGGCGAGACCGTGATCGATGTGACCTTGGAGACGCGCGGCGCCACTCACATTACCGCCATCAGCCACGCCCTACGCGAAGCAGGCTTCCGCGTTGAGCGCATCCAATAGCTGAGCAAACACCCGAGCGTGTCTTAGGCGCATGTTGCTCCTGTATCGGTAAGTGGAACGATTGACTGCTCTTTGGCTGAATTGGTGCACCCCTGCCTCAATTTCTGCATCGATAGTTATAGAGGCTAAAACCAAATGGCAAAGAACGTGGCTGAAGTCTTCATCGAGACACTTGTGAACGCAGGCGTGAAGCGGGTCTATGGAGTAGCAGGCGACTCGCTGAATGCCTTGACCGATACCATCCGCAAAAGCAAAGAGATCGAATGGCTGCACATGCGGCATGAAGAGGTGGCTGCGTTCGCCGCCGGCGCGGAGGCTCACCTTACAGGCGAGCTTACCGTATGCGCTGGGAGTTGTGGACCGGGCAATCTTCACCTCATCAACGGCCTCTTCGATTGCCATCGGAACCGTGTGCCGGTGCTGGCGATTGCAGCGCAGATTCCCAGTTCAGAAATTGGTGGCGCTTACTTTCAGGAGACACACCCGGAACAGCTCTTCAAGGATTGCAGCCATTTCTGCGAATTGGTTTCGCAGCCTGAGCAGATGCCGCGCATTTTGGGCATAGCCATGCGCACGGCGATTGCCAAGCGAGGCGTTGCGGTCGTGGTGATTCCTGGGGATGTGGCGTTGCGACCCTGCTCTTCGCTGGCGATTTCACTCGGCATTCAGGACTCTGACCCGGTCTTTCGCCCATCGGACAATGAACTAGGCAATGCAGCTCAAATCCTTAACAACGCACGCAAAGTCGCGATCCTCGGTGGCGCAGGTTGCGAAGGCGCTCACGAGCAACTGCTTGCGGTGGCCGGGCTGTTGAAGGCGCCGATTGTTCATGCACTGCGCGGTAAGGAATTCATCGAGTACGACAACCCGTATGACGTTGGGATGACCGGATTGCTGGGCTTTTCTTCCGGCTACCACGCCATGATGAATTGCGATGTTCTACTCATGCTTGGAACGGATTTCCCCTATCAGCAGTTCTATCCCAAGAATGCAAAGATCATTCAGTTAGACCGGCTCGGCGAGCAGATTGGACGGCGTACTCCAGTCGAATTGGGCTTGATTGGCAACGTGAACGATACGTTGGATGCTTTGGCGCCTCTGCTCGACGACAAGGCTGACCGCTCTTTCCTCGATACCTGCCTCGGCCACTATAAAGAAGCGCGCAAGGGGCTCGACGATCTTGCTGTCGGTGAGCCGGGCCAATCGCCGATCCATCCTCAATACGTGGCAAAGATTCTGGACGAGGTTGCGTCTGAGAATGCGGTCTTTACCTGCGATGTTGGCACACCGACAGTATGGGCAGCGCGTTACCTCACGATGAATGGCAAGCGCAGATTGCTTGGTTCGTTTACTCACGGATCCATGGCCAATGCTCTGCCTCAGGCCATCGGCGCGCAGGCCACTTACCGCGACAGGCAGGTGATCAGCCTCTCCGGAGACGGCGGGTTGGCGATGCTGCTCGGCGATCTTCTGACGCTGCGCCAGCTCAAGCTGCCTGTGAAGCTGGTTGTCTTCAACAACAGCGCTCTCGGCTTCGTCGAGTTGGAGATGAAAGCGGTTGGGCTTGTCGATCACGGCACGGAGCTAGTGAATCCGAACTTCGCACAACTGGCCGAATCAGCGGGCATTCTAGGCACTCGCGTTGAGAAGCCGGAAGATCTGCGTCCGGCATTGGAAGCGGCGCTGGCCCACGATGGTCCGGCGTTGGTCGAGGTGCTCGTGCATCGGCAAGAACTGGCGATGCCGCCGACAATCAGCGTCGATCAGGCATGGGGTTTCAGCCTGTACATGATTCGAGCCGTGCTGAGTGGGCGTGGTGACGAGGTCATCGATCTCGCCAAGACGAACCTTTTGCGTTGATGTAGGTTGCAAACCGTCATGCCAGCCGCTCCACTAGACCGTCAGACAATCCCGTCTGGATGGTTTGGCTGGAGCGGCTGACGGAAGGTTGCAGATAAGAGAAGGGCGTTTTCAACGCCCTTCAACATTTGCTATACTCATGAAGTTCACCACAGCGCGGAGGTGGCGAAATTGGCAGACGCACCAGCTTGAGGTGCTGGCGCCGAAAGGCTTAGGGGTTCAAGTCCCCTCCTCCGCACCAAATTTCTTTCGTCCGGGTCAGCCGGACTGACCTGGAAAGCAGCTTTCAACATGAATATCCTTCTGTATTTCATCGTCGTCCTGCACGTGATTGTGTGCCTCTTTCTGATCGGAGTCGTCCTGCTGCAGCAGGGACGCTCGGCTGACTTGGCAGGCGCTTTCGGCGGCCAGGGCTCGCAGACCGCTTTCGGCCCCCGCGCCGCGGCCAATGTGCTCACCCGGCTCACCACATGGTCGGCGGTCATCTTCATGTTGACTTCCATCACCCTGACAGTGCTCTATGTGCGCTCCACAGGTGGTTCGCACTCGGTGTTAGAGAACTCCAAGCCCGCACCAGTTTCAGCTCCTGCCAAATCTGGCAAGTAGTTCTCTATAAAGGCTTTTACTCTCATACTTTCTAAAACGGCAGGCCATAAGGTCTGCCGTTTTAGCTTGTGTTCTGATTTTTAGACAATACCGGAAAACTGCTTGACTCTAATATCTGACAGATATATCTTGCAGCTATATGCCACCCAACCGAACTGACTACGTCATCCTGGGAATGCTCTCCATCGAGCCCAACAAGTCTGGATACGACATTCGCAAGGCTGTCGAATCAAGCGTTGGCTACTTTTGGGGTGAGAGTTATGGGCAAATCTACCCCGCACTCAAGCGGCTGGCGGCTGAAGGCCTGATCGTTCCCAGCAAACCCGCCTCCGGTCCCGGACAGCGCCGCCGGGAGTACGCATTGACTGATGCTGGGCGCGACTGCCTCCGCGAGTGGCTTGCCCAGCCTTTCCAGAATGATCCGCCGCGCAACGAATTTCTTCTGAAGCTCTTTTTTGGCCGGGAGGCCGCACCCAAAGTAGCCATCGCGCACGTCCGAGAGCTTCAGGAAAGAAACAAGCATATGCTCGCCACGATGCTGGAGATCGAAAGTTTCGCCCGTACAGCTGCCTCGCAGAATCCGCATCAGCCGTTTTGGATGCTCACGCTGAGTCTGGGAATCACGTTGACCCGCGCCGCACTCGAGTGGGGTGAATCCGCGCTCGCGCAACTGTCTTCCATGGAGGCAGCAGAAGCTGAAAATCAGCGCCGACAGTAGGCAAGGCCAGCAACAACGATTCTGTCGCGAACGAAGTCTGAAGCCTCTTAACGAATCCGCAACTAGCGGCCATGAACACAGAAGACGCAACACAAGGAGAACCGTAAGATGCCAACGAACGTCAAATCCAGCCGCAGCTCGCAAGTCGTAGCTTGGGTTGTCGGCAGTCTATTTATTCTCGGCTTTTTCTTCTCGCAGGTTGGAGCGTGGACCGGCCCAATCCTGGGCGTATGGTTCGTAGGTACACAAAAGCCTTGTCGTGGATTCCTCTGGATGCTTGCGCTTGCCTATATCCCCAGTCTGCTTTTCGGCTGGCGCAACTTTCCGCTGACCGGAGCAGAGCAGGCGTTCAAGTATCTGGCTTGGACGCTGCTCGGCGCAGTGCTCGGCATTCTGCCCTTCACCTTCCACCGGCTTGTCAGCCCGCGTCTGCCTGGATTCCTCTCCACTCTTCCGTTGCCGCTGGCTGCTGTAGCAATCCCATCGCTCGCCCTCGCGCTGCATCTCGGCGTGACTTCAGGAATTGTTCCGCATACATTCATCGTTCTTTGGTTCGCGGCGACCCTCGTTTGGCTGTGGAACCGTGAATCTCGCGCCACCATCTTCGTTTTCGGTGCAGGCTTTGTTCTCGCAGCGGGCCTCGAACTCTCCCGATCCTTCGACATAGCCGCGTGGCATTCGACCCCACTTTTCAGCACTATCTTCGACTGGCTATGCCTTGGCGTAGCGCTGCTTCTGAGCATATGGGCATTCTTCCGCCCGATCAAACAGCAGCTCTGGGCAGATCGCTCACAGGCCGTTGCGCTGTTGCAAAGCCCATTCACGCGCGAGTCTTTGCACGTAGCCAGCGGACAGGGCAGGGAAGCCTTAGTCAGCAATTCCGGAGAGCGGTTCCCGATTCGCAATGGAATTCCTGCGTTTCTCAAGCCGGAAGATCTCACCGGCGACAACGGCAAGTACAACCACCTGTATGAAACTATCGGTGGCTTCTACGACGATACACAGCGCGTCTTCGCCGCCTTTCGGGGATTGGAGATCGACTCGTATTTCGAGAACTATATGAGTCTGCTCGAAGTCAAAGCTGGCGACTCAGTGCTCGAGACCTCTGTCGGCACTGGTCTCAACTTCAAATACCTACCTCACGGGGCAAAACTTTCGGGCCTTGATCTCTCGCCGGAGATGCTCACTAACTGCCAGAGCAATCTGCGCCGCTGGCAGATGGAAGCCGACCTCTATCAGGGCAATGCCGAGAGCCTGCCCTTCGCAGACTCTAGTTTCGATGTGGTTTTCACCTGCGGCGGCTTCAACTTCTTCAGTGACCGCGTAAAGGCGATCCGCGAGATGATTCGCGTAGTCAAGCCCGGCGGCCATCTGATGATCGAAGACGAAACCGAGGAGTACGCGAAGAGTACATATGAACGCATTCCGATTACCAGCAGCTATTACAAGGATCGCAAGCAGCCCGTGACCGTGCCCATCGATCTGGTGCCGCCCGAGATGCAGGACGTTCATCTGGAAATGCTGAAGGACGGCAAGTTCTATGCGATCACCTTCCGCAAACCGATACCCGCCTGAAGCTCTGTCCACACAAGGAGAAGAATCTCTTCCCAAAGCTTCTGGACTGCGCTACGCTCAGTTGGGTCCAGAGGCCGGCTTATCGGACCCGCGCCTTGGTCGTCACTCGAGGGGTCCCCCATGTCCTTTCGTTCAGTTTTCATCGCTGTTACCATTGCTTTTGCGCTGATTCTAGGCGCTTTTCTTGTCAATCGCGCTCGCCCAAAAGTCGACACCGAGCAGCCCACGGCGGACTTTGTACGGGCCAGCGGCAAATGTGCCGAGTGCCACGCGCGCTTGCAATACTCTGTCGTTCATGAATACGAAATGAGCGCTCACGCCAAGAAGGGCGTGAACTGTCTGGACTGCCATCAGCCCACTGAAGGACAGCAGAAGAAGGATCACCATGGTTTTGTCATTAGCACCAAACTGACTGCAGGCAACTGTCGCGGCTGTCACGAGGGTATCTATCAGGAGTTTCTCCATAGCCGCCACGCCGCTCCCAGTTGGGCTGCCATCTACGGTGAAAAGGGTCTTAGCCCCGCGCAAGTCTCCTTCAGTGAGCAATACCAGCCCGGCGGCACCAAGCGTCCTCCGCATCCGTTCGTGAGCGCTGAGGGCGGAGCTGCCATGACCTCGGGCTGCGAGCAGTGCCATGCCGTCGGTAGGCCCAACGACGACGGCACCATCGGTACCTGTACTAATTGCCACTCCCGCCACACCAGTTCTGTTGCACTGGCACGGTTACCTTCCACCTGCGGCCAGTGCCACATGGGGCCCGACCACTCCCAGATCGAGATCTACGACGAATCAAAACATAGTGTGATGTTTGCCGCCCAGCAGCGACTGCTCAATCTCGATGCCAATCCCAAGACGCTGAGCACGCGCGATATGTTTGTGCCCACATGCGCTACCTGTCACATGAGCGGCATCAACGGACTTAAGGTTACCCATGACCCCTCCGACCGCCTCGGCTGGTACTTGGCCAACGCTATTAGCGAAAAGCGCCCCAACTACCTTCGTGCTCAGACCAACATGAAGCAGGTCTGCACGCAATGCCACACACAAGCCCTCATTGATCGCGTTTATTCGCAGGCAGAGCAGGTGGTTGGCAACACCAACACCAAGGTTCTCGCCGCCAAAGACATCGTCGACGGACTGCACAAAGACGGCAGCCTCACTGGGCCTCCCTTCTCTAATCCGATCGACTTTACCTACTTCGACCTCTGGCACTACGATGGGCGCACCAGCAAGCACGCAGCCTTCATGGGCGGAGCTGATTTTGTGCAGTGGCATGGTAACTACGGCTTGCTCCAGAAAACAGTTCAGTTGAAGCACGACGCAGAAGAACTGCGGAGGATGCATGCAGTTCATAAATAGAATGCTGCGCTCTCCGCTGCTTGTCTGGGCCTTTGACTTGCAACTGCTTCTGGAGTTGTTTGTCGCTTCGAACCTCGCGGTTCTGACCGGGGATATTGTGCTGGCCCACTCGGTCAATCAGTTCCGTAAGCCGGCTGAGTTCATTCCGCTCTACTTCTCGGCCAGCGCTCCTGTTCTGTTGCTGGCTGGCGTTCTGGCTCGCTGGCGCTGGCGCTACCTTGCCGCTTGGCGCGATATAGGTATGCTGGTGGGCTGGCTCTCGGTTCTGGTGGGTCTGGCCGGTGTGCTCTTTCACTTGCAGAGCAGTTTCTTTGCCGAGCGCACCTTGCGCTCGCTTACTTACGCTGCGCCGTTTGTTGCCCCGCTGGCCTACGCAGGTCTTGGATTTCTGCTCATTCTCAATCGCATGATTGTTCCAGCCGCCGAAAACAGCCCCAATACGGAGTGGGCCCGTTGGGTGATTCTGCTCGCTACAGGCGGCTTCTTCGGGAACTTCATTCTGTGCCTGACCGATCACGCGAGCAATGGATTTTTCCTCAAAACCGAATGGATTCCCGTGCTTTCGAGCGCTTTGGCCACAGGCTTTCTTATCGTTCCGGTTTTCATGCCCGTCACGCGTCGTTATCTGGACCTCTGTCTGGCAGTGCTTGGTGTGCAGGCGCTCGTAGGCATCGTCGGCTTCTGGTTCCATCTGCGGATGAACTTTTACACTCCCGGTGTAAGCCTCTTCGAGAAGTCCGTCTATGGTGCCCCACCCATGGCCCCACTGCTATTTCCAACCTCGTAGCCCTGGCTCTGATTGGCCTGTGGGAGATGGCTGCGCGCCTCCCCGAGGAACCAGAAGAACGGCCTGGAGTCTTCGATCGTCTTCTCGTCTACGCGGCAGGGATTCAGGAAAAGCCATAGGCTGCCCGAGCGCTTGTAGAATCAAACCATGATCTTGGAGAGCTTTCCCGTCGGTCCGCTGCAAGCCAACTGCACCCTTCTCGGCAACAAAGAGACGGGTGAGGCACTCGTCATTGATCCCGGCGATGAGGCTCCCCGCATTCATCGTCGCCTCACCGAACTCGGCCTTACGCTCAAGCAGATTCTGCTCACTCACGCACATATCGACCACCTCAGCGGCGCTCTTCCACTCAAGCGCCTCACTGGCGCGCCCATTCTGCTGAATGAAAACGATCTTCCCCTGCTGCAAAGCATGGCGATGCAGGCCAGTTGGATCGGCACCGCGCCGCCCGAAACAGCGCCGCCAGATGCCTTTCTAGTTGACGGTGAGTTCGTCGGCATCGAAGGCCTTTCCGCTGAGGTCTTGTACACCCCCGGCCATACGCAAGGTTCGGTCTGCCTACTCTTTGCCCCTCTCAAGTTGCTGATTGCCGGCGATACGCTTTTTGCCGGCAGCATTGGGCGCACAGACTTACCCGGCGGAAACTACGGCCAGATCATCGACTCAATCACGAACCAGCTGCTCCCGCTGCCCGACGAGACCCGCGTCATCACTGGCCACGGCCCCGCCACCACTATCGGCGCCGAACGCCGGAGCAACCCATTTCTGCACGGAGAATGAGCAGGGAAGCTCGCGATGGGGCGTGTTGTTCACTTCATCGCAGCTTTTCCAAATAGGAAATCATCCGTGTGACTCCCATGCTGAACTCCGCTACTGGCGCCAGCAAACTCACCACCAGCCAGCCGGATTCAGGCATACCAAAAAAGTAGCCAGGATGGACCCAGACGCCGCGCTCTAACAGGGCTAGCACTGTTTGCTCATCCGGTTCAAGCGCCGGAATGCGCAATACCGCGTACCAGCCGCCTTCGACCTCAAGACGGCTTACCGCAGGAAGCCGGACCAAGTGCCGGTCAAGCTCTGCCAGGTTGGCCGACACGCGCTCCAGAATCTGCCTCTGAATCGCCTCGCGGCCTGCAATCCACATTGGCAGCGCGCACTGAACCGGAGCATTCATTGAGAGAAAGGTGTCGGCGATGACCTCCAAGCGATCAAGCGCCGAGGTGGTCTCCGACCCGGTGGCCACAATCCATGCGGCTTTCATCTGCGGCAGCCCGGCAATCTTGCTCAGCCCGCTCACGACGAAGACGGGAACGTCCTCCAGCCCGGCGGCAAAGCTCCAATTCTGGCGTGCGTCCTGGCCGGCAAACTCGTAATTTAGAAAAACTTCGTCCACAATCAGTGCGAGATCGAACTCTCGGCAGAGTTGCGCTAGTTCCTTGGCCTCCCATGGCTTGGTGAAATGCCCTGTGGGGTTGTTGGGATGCACCAACACGATGGCGCGCGTCTGTGGGGTGAGAACGCGCCGAAGGCCCTCCGGATCGATCTGCCAGCCGTAGTCATAGACTAGCGGGGCCGCTTTGAGACGCACGTCGTCCAACACCGCCAAAAAATCGAAGAGCGGGTAGCCCGGCTGATTGATGACAATCTCGCTGCCCGGATCGCAGAGCAGCCGGAAGAGGAAGCTGTACGCCTCGCTAGTGCTGGTGGTCAATACAATCTGCTCAGGTTTGAGCGAAACGCCGTGGTCCGCATAGTACGCGCAAACAGCCTCGCGCCCACGAAGCAGTCCGCGCGGCTGTGGGTCGTAGTCGAGAGCTCGCGGATCGGCCAGCGCCGCCAGCAGTTCCGGCGAGTATGTAAAACCACAGCGGGTGGGGTTTGAGGCCGTCAAATCGGCAATCGGCAGCCCAGCCTCAGCGCGTAGCCGGTGTGCGCGCGCCAGCTCGCTCTCTTCCGTGTTCCAGTTCGTTCGTTGCGAAAAGCGCATCTCTCACTTCCAGCCTGTAGGCTGACTCCTCAGTGCCGCTCACGGCAGGGATCAGGCACAATAGAAACAGGCGTCCCTCTCAACATTACACGGGCGCTCTTAGGAGGAAGATTGTCTCTGCGTGCGGTTGTCTTCGATTATGGAATGGTGCTGACAGGACAGCCGGATGTCGCGGCTCACGACACAATGCAGCGCATCACCGGGCTGCCTCTAGACCGCTTCGAGAGCCTCTACTGGGCTGATCGGAATGCTTACGATGAAGGCAAGCTAACTGGTATAGCCTTTTGGCAAAAGTTCATGCGCGACGCCGGGATGCCGTTGGATCAAGCAACGGCGGAGGAACTGAACCGCTGGGATGCCCGAATGTGGACTACACAAGACCCAGCCATGCT
>Ga0182013_10006919_pt1 | contig 12673 bp, 10 predicted proteins | sample 612S2MmetaG_FD_120487 | JGI IMG/M metagenome (GOLD analysis project Ga0182013, IMG submission 120487) | Permafrost microbial communities from Stordalen Mire, Sweden - 612S2M metaG | ecosystem: Environmental > Terrestrial > Soil > Wetlands > Permafrost | place: Sweden: Stordalen | collected... | reverse complement strand
GGTCTGGCGCACCATCAAAACGGCTTTTCGAAAGGGATGGTGGTCGCCGGTTTTCTCAGGGAAGTCGATGTCGGCGGTGAGCGAGAGATCGCCGGAGAGTTTCTTCCAGACAAAATGGAAGCCGTCGTTGGAGGACCAGAGATCCCAGCCTGCGGCGGTGATGGAATATGTGCCTGCGGCTGGCGCGTAGGTCGCCTTGCCGGGCGGAACGACACTGCCCACATCGGACTGGCCCTCAAAGGCGCCGAGTGACCGGGGAGAGAGTTGCGCCGTGGCGGACCGGGAATAAGAGCAAAGGGCAAGCAGAAGAAAAATGCTAAAACTGCGGGAGAGTCGGGATGACATTCGAAGGGCCTCGATTGGATTCGGCGCGAGAAATGGAGACGTTGCGGAGTTCCGTTCGCTCGGCGAGCAAACTATAGGTTTGAAATGCGGGAATGTCAATTGGAGTGTTTCAAAGGGAAGTGGGCTTTGCGGTTCACTAGTGTCTGGTCTCTGAAGACCTTTTGAAAAACAAACGCAGATCCTTCGACTCACCACCCCCAAGCTCTGCCCCAAAGAGCGCTTGGGGCCCCGTTCGCTCAGATGGGATGACAGCTATTTCTTGCGGCGAACTTCAGAGACAGGCTCTAGCCCGGGCGCAGCGTGATCATCGTGATCTCTGGAGGACAATTGAGGCGAAAGGGCACGCCGATGGTGCCGATGCCGCGATTGACGTAGAGCTGGAGACGGTCGAGCTGGAAAAATCCCTCGATGTATTTCCGGCCCAGGGGGGGCAAGCGCATGGCAGGTACAAACGGGAAGCGCACCTGGCCTCCGTGGGTGTGGCCGCTGAGCATGAGGTCAATGGCCTGACCGACGGGATGGCGGAGGAGACGGTCGGCATAGTCCGGAGTGTGACACAACAGAACAAGGGGCTCTTTGGGCACATTACGGATCGACTCGGGTATGGCCTGCTCCGGGTCAGGATGCCCCATCATGGGATCATCCACGCCAGCCAGCCAGATTCTGCTGCCGGTGCGCTCGATGGGGATGGATGCGTTCCTGAGAACGGTGATTCCGCTGCCGCCGAGCGCGGCGGCAACCTCGTCTGCCCCGGCACCGAAGTCATGGTTGCCGAGCACAGCATAGAGCGCTTTGCATTCAAGTTTGGCGAGAATGCCGGCGCATTGCCAGGCTGCTTCCTGGGCAAATCCTTTGGTCCCAAACCCGCTACCAGGTCTAGAACGGAAAGCGGTGGTGACGAAGTCTCCAGTCAGGAACACGGCGTCGGGCTTGATGCTGTTGAGGCGGTCGACCACATAGCGAAGGAAGAACGGCTCAGTCAAATCGTCGAGGTGAATGTCGCTGATTTGAGCAATGCGCATTCCATTGAAGGCTGCCGGGAGCCCACGCAGAAAGAAGTCGCGGTGCGTGACGTCGATCCAGTGACGCGCGATCTCGCCTGAGTAGAGAGCCAGTCCGGCAGCGCCGTACAAGCCCGCCTTGAGGAAGTGGCGTCGGCTGAAAGGCCGGTGGGGAAGGAGGGAAGGCAAACTCATGCTTTATGGTTTCCATTTTACCTTTACCGTGAACGGCGGGAGGGTTTGCGGGTTCGCATCGCGAGGCGGCGGGAGGTTTACTGGGAACTGTCTGCATCTTCTCCGTAGGTAGGGTAGGGCACCGGCTCGGTGCTGGTTGGCATGGTTGCGAGAGTTTCCAAGTCAGACTGAACCTGAGCCCATGCGGATGGATCTTTTTTAGTGGTGATGGGCGCCGCAGGGTCGGCGTAATAAATCTGGATGTCTTCTTTTATGCCAGGAGGAATGGGTTGAGCGGGCATGCGGGTGAGGCGGTGGAGGAGGTCGGCGTAGGTGGAGTCGGTGAGCAAATAACCGCCGGGTTTGACCACGTATCCGGTGTCGAGGTCGCGATTGGGGAGTGGATGGTGGGGGTCTCGCACCGGGTGCGGAATTTGGGCTGCAGGGGAATTGGCGGGCAGAGGCTGCGCAGCGGGGAGCCGGGCTTCAGTCGATTTGGAAATGGAGTCGGCGGTGGCGGAACGCAGGTCGGTAGGTGGAGTGAAGCTGGCGAGTCTTTGGCGAAGAGCTGCAGCGGAAAGCACGACGCTGTGGAGGTAGTCGGCCTCTGTGGACTCTGTGGGGCCTTTGATCGCAACCAATTTCAGAGGGCCAATTTTAGGGGCTATGAAGAGGAGGCCCGCGAGAGTGTAGGTTCCAATTCCTGCCTTTCGGCGGTAGGCCTGCCAGTTGTTTTCTGTTGCTAACGTGGCGAATTCCGCGTCCAACGCAACCCGCTCCGGGCTGTTGGCCTCAGCGGGCTCGTGGTTCCGATGGAGAAGCGTGACCGCATAGGCGATTCGAGGGATGAAGGAGCGAACTGCGAAACGATATCCACTGACGTTGAAGCGGTGCTTGTGCGTACCTGTGAAGTCTTCAGTGATGCCGTAGGTTTGGTAATAAGCGACGGCGAGCTGCCGAACCGGAACCTGAAGCCCGATGTGGCGTAGATATTGGAGAGGGGCAGTACGGTGATGTGCGACCTCATCGATGTCGAAGGCGAACTCGATTTGTACGTGCTGGTGGCGGCCCTGAGCGTAGTTGACAGACGGGCCGTATTTGGCACGGAGTTTTGGAAACTCGATGGGGACGGCGAGGTTGGTGGCGCCTGGGTGACCGACGGTATCGCCGATGTAGTGGGAGAGCGCCCCGATGGCAAAGGCAAGCTCGTTGGCATTTTCGGCATTACGGAAGAGGCTGACAACGAAGTCGCCTGTGCGAACGTAATGGGTCAAGTTGGAATAGGTCATGTCGCCGAAGGGGTAATAGCCAATGTCCTGGATGACACAGCCGCCGTAGGCGTAGGCGCGGGCTTCATCAAGCTGGGCCGGGGTCAGGCCGGGATAGCGCGAGAGGAGGAGGGGGACGATGGAGTTCTGCCAGGTGAGGTCAATGAGATCTTCGTGGGTCAGCAGAGAATAAGCTTCCGCGCGCCTGTGCCAGGGCAGCAGGAGCAGCAGGAGGATCGCGAGAGATGTGCGGAGCCGGGAGAAGCTCATCTTCTACTGATGTTAGATGCCGGAGACGGAGTTGGATGAGCGGAAGCGCACACTTGAGCCGGGCGGTTAATCCTGAATGGTGGCGAAGTACTCAGCGACCTGTTGCCAGTTATCGACGCGGGTGAAGCCGGTAACCGTGAGGTTGTGCGGTGCGGTATAGAGCAGGCCCTTGCCCTCAAAGTGAAGGAGATTGCGCGGCTGGTCGTCGATGAGGAAATCGGCGCGGAGGATGGACTTGTTGCCACAGAAGACGTAGTGCGTGGGTGGGATAAAGGGAAAGTGGCGTTGAAGCCAGCGGTACTTGGGGCCGAGGGAGTTGGGCACAACCATGGCTTGCGTGGCGATGAAGATTTCAAAACGGGCAGAGAGATCTTTGAGGACCTGCTGAGCGCCGGGCATGAGGGCGAGGTCTTCAAAGAAGTCTTCGGCATCGAGGAAGGCGCGGAGCTGTTGCTGGCGGTCAGCCGGCGTGACTTCCCAGAGGCCTTTTCCGACCAGATCGCCGGGGGTGACCTCTTCATCGAAGGTCTGGTTGTAGCGGCGCAGGTGCTCGGCGAGGGTGTCTGCCATGACCTCGTCCATATCGACACAGATGCGCTGCACTGGAGGCTCCGGGGAGAAAGTGACTCCTCTTTATTTTACTTTGCCAGCGGCATTCTCCAGAAGGACGTTGGAAACGACAACAGCATCGGAAGTGACGGGCAAATGGGAACAGAAGCCGATGCCCACATAGAACGGCTCGTCGAAGTGGAGCGTAATGGGCGGCCCGAACTGATGCATGGGCTCACCTTGCAGGCTGACGAAGATGGCAAAGGAATCGCCGTGCTTTTCCAGTCCTATGCGTTTGGCGTGGACGCCGGTGAGCAGTCCGGCGAAACGATATTCTTCATCCTTCATGAGGACGTTTTCGTCGCTGCGGAAGGCGAGATGGATCATGCCCGCGCCGTGTTCGCCGACCATGGCTGCTTTTGAGCCGTCGTCAAGACTCTGGCGAATGACGAGAACGACTTTGCGATCGCCGAAGCCGTTGGGGTTGGGAAAAGCAACGTCGGCGGCGATGGAGATGTCGCCGGACATTTTTTTCCAGAGATAGCGGAACTCGTCACGGGTGTACCAGATGTTGTAGCCGGCGGAGTTGATGGTGTACTGGCCGTTGGCGGCGTCAAAGGTGGCGCTGCCGGGGACGGGCGCGCCGCCGATATCGGACTGGCCATCAAAAATGCCGATGGGCGTGTCGAAGTTGTGGCTGGCGCGGTGAAAGTCCGCCGGAGGTGGCACCTGGACGTGGGTAGGCGAGCCGGGCTGAGCCCAATCCGGCACCTGGATGGCTGAGGCAGCGGGTGTGGTCGGCGCCTGTGCGGACAAAAGATGGGATGAGGCGTAAAAGACGACGATGAGCAACGACGACAGGCGAGCGTATTTGATAGTGCGCGAAACAGTGAGGGATTTCATAGCAAAGAACTGTAGCAGGGATTGCCGAGTATTTTAAAGTGCCGCTTGTTGTGGAAACGGTCCGAAGAAGCTCTAGGCTCCGGCAGTGTGGGACTTGCGGGGAGCGCGGCCTGCGCCGGGGACTGGCTCTGGCTGGGGGGCTTTGGGTGCGGGCGCCATGGCCGGGTCCCAGTAAATGATGCGGCTGCAACTGTCGCAGGTGAGCAGCTGGCCTTCGCGGAGCTGATTCCACACCTGGGGCCGGACACCCATGCGGCAGCCTATGCACTGCTGATTGTCGATGCGGGCCAGACCGGTTCCGCGGGAGGCGCAGAGGCGATCGAAGCGGGTGAGCCATTCGGGCTCGATGAGCGGGCGGAGGGCTTCGCGCTCGGCGTTCAGAGCTTCAAGCTGAGCAGCGAATTCCCGTTGGCGGTGAGCAATGCGGGCGCGGGTTTTCTCGTGAGCGGAAGACTCGATTTCAACCTGGCTGCGGGCCCCGGCGAGGGCGGCCTCCTGGGCTTCAGTACGTTCGAGGCTGGTGAACTCCTCGTTTTCGAGGCGTTCGGCCTCGCTGGACTCGAAGTTAATCTCGTGCTCGATGGCGGCGGCCTGTTCAGGAGTCTTTACGGAGTCGAGTTGGGTGCGGAATCGGGCGGCCTTCTTGCGGTGTTCTGCAATCTCGCGCTCGAGGCGGGTGCGGAGCGTTTCCTCGCGGCTGAGTGCGTCGGAGGCCTCGGATGCCTGGTGCTGGGCGGCAGCGAGGGCGGCACCGGCCTGGACGAGCTCAGCGGGCAGTGCGCGCGTCTCTTGAGCGAGGCGGGTTCGCTCCAACTCGACAGCTTGCAGTTTTACGAGGTTCTGAATCAGCTCTTGCATCCGTGCCAAGAAGGATACGTCATTGGGCTTGTTAAAGAAAATGGACGGGAGCGATGCTGCGACAATTGAAAGCAGATGGAGGACGGGATTGACCGCGAGGCGAGCAGGATTCTGGCGCAGGCACCGGTGGCTGATGTGGATTGGCTGCGGGTTGCTGGCGGCGCTTGCGGTATCGACCGGCGTTGTGCTGGTGCTGGCGCATCGAGCCGAGCCGTTGTTGCGCGCACGCATTGTCGAGGGACTGGAGAATCACTTTCATGCGCGGGTGGAGCTGGACAGCTTTCATCTGACGTTGAAGGATGGATTGTGGGCTGAAGGCAAAGGGCTGCGCATTTGGCCGCCTGCCGAAGTTGGAGGAGTGAGTGTGCCTGGGGCGGCTGCGCCTGGTTCCGGGGGTCCGCTCATCCGGCTGGCGGAGTTCCGGTTTCATGCGCCGCTTCGCTACAGGCCGGGAGAGGCAATTCGTGTTTCTCAAGTGCAACTGAAGGGGCTGGAGGTGGATGTGCCGCCTCGATCGCACTTTGAACACGGCGCGAAGGGAGCCACGGCCGCTGTTGGGAGCAGCACGAATAAGCCGAGCATGAGTGCAGAACTGTTTCACTTCCAGGCGGAGAACGTGGAGTGCAATGGGGCGCACCTGACAATCGAGACCAGCAAGCAGGGGAAGCTGCCGCTGGAGTTTGCGATTGCGCATCTGAGTTTGAAGGGTGTTCGCAGTGGCGGTGCGATGGGCTTCGAGGCTGAGCTGACCAATCCGCGGCCGGTGGGAACGATTCACACGAAGGGCAGCTTTGGACCGTGGCATGTTGAGGATCCGGGAGAAAGCCCGGTTACGGGCGATTATCTCTTTCAGAATGCAGATTTGAGCGGATTCAAAGGAATCGCGGGGATTCTGAATTCGACCGGCCACTTCGAGGGCACGTTGCGCGAGATGGTTGTGGATGGGGAGACGGATACGCCGGACTTTCGGCTGACGCACTTCGGCACGGCGTTGCCGCTGCATACGAAGTTTCACGCGATTGTGGACGGAACCAACGGGGATACGCGGCTGGAGCCGGTGGAGGCAACGCTGGGACAATCGCACTTCAGGACGAGCGGACAGGTTGTGAGGGTGGCTCCTGGATTCGAAGGACGGCGCGCGGGTGGGCACGATATTGCATTGACGGTGAACGTGGACCGGGGCCGGATTGAAGATTTTCTGCGGCTTGCGAGCCACTCAGGAACGCCGCTGCTGACCGGTGCGCTGACGATGAAGGCCAGACTTGAGATTCCGCCGGGGCCAGTTCCAGTGGACAAGCGTCTGAAGCTCAACGGTACGTTTGCACTGGACGATGTGCAGTTTATGAGCGCGAAGATTCAGGATCGAATCGGGGGTTTGAGCGCGCGCGGACTGGGACAGCCGAAAGATGCGAAAGCCGGCGGTGCCGATGTTCGCTCGACAATGCAGGGGAATTTTCAGATGGAGAGCGGCGTGGTGAAGCTGCCTGCGCTGGAATACACGGTCCCGGGGGCGGTGATTGACCTGAAGGGAAGCTATACCATGGATGGCGGCAAGCTGGACTTTGCGGGCACCGCGAAGATGCAGGCCACGGTCTCTGCGATGGTGGGCGGCTGGAAGGGATTGCTGCTGAAACCGGTAGACCGGTACTTTCAGAAAAACGGGGCGGGCACGGAGGTTCCGATTCACATCAATGGGACGCGCGAGAATCCGCAGTTTGGCGTCGATTTTGGCCGGATGAAGGTGACAGGGGCGCAGCGATCAGGTGAGCCGCAGTGAGAAGATGGTGGCCGCATTGGGATTAGGTGGTTGTTCTTAATGACTGCAGCAAGGTAATTTGGCTTGGTTGCACCGTTGCGATGCTGACCAGCGGCGGATCGAGAATGAGGAGGCCGCGATGCATTTGGTGAATCGGAGAACGACGAAGCTTGAGAATTGCGCTCTCGCCCTGATTCTGGGGACCGCGGCGCTGATGGCAGGAGGACAAACCGCAGCAGTGAAACCGGCTCCCAGCATCAAGACCCAATCGGCGGAGATCGACTGGTGGAAGAATGCCGTGATCTACGAGATTTATCCGCGCAGCTTTCAAGATACAAACGGCGATGGCATCGGTGACCTGAACGGGGTCACGGCGCGTTTGGACTACCTGAAAGACCTGGGTGTGGATGCGATCTGGCTGACGCCGGTGTATCCATCGCCGCAGGTGGATTTTGGCTACGACATCTCCGACTATAGAAACATCGATCCGCAATACGGCACGCTGGCTGACTTCGACCGGCTGGTGGCTGAGGCGGGCAAGCGCCACATTCGCTTGATCATGGACATGGTGATGAACCACACATCCGACAAACATGACTGGTTTCTTCAGTCGCGTTCGTCGAAGGAGAACCCTTACCGGGATTGGTATGTGTGGCACGATGGCAAGGTGGATTCGACGACGGGAGAGATGCGACCGCCGAACAACTGGCAGTCGCTGTTTGGGCATTCGGCCTGGCAACGGGACGAAACGACGCGGCAGTACTACTACCACAAGTTCTATATTCAGCAGCCGGACCTGAACTGGTACAACCCGAAGGTGCATCAGGCGTTCGAGGACATTGTGAGCTTCTGGCTGAAGCGGGGGGTGGCTGGCTTCCGGTTCGATGCGATCACGACACTCTTCGAGGATCCGAGCCTGGCCGACGAGGGCGTGGTGAAGGACAAGAACGGGAATGTGGTCATCAACGCCTACGGCGACCCGCAACTGGACGGCTCGAAGACCGACAACCTGCCGGGGTTGCATCCGGTAATGCAGGAGATGCGGGAGACGACGGACCGGTTCAATAATGGAGGGTTTCCGGGTACGCGCGTACTGATCGGCGAAACATATGTGCCCAACATTGAAGAGCTTGCCAAGATGTACGGACCTTCGGGCAAGCCGGAGTTTCATCTGCCGATGGATACGCAGGTGGCGTTCATCAACAAGCTCGACGTGGCCACCTTCCGCGCCAAGTTGATCGATGCGGAGACGCATCTGAGCGCGCACGTTCCGCTGCTGCTGTTTGACAACCACGACAATCCTCGGCTGGACATGCGTTATGGCGACGGGGTTCACGACGAGGATATACAGCGGGTGCTCGCGACGATTCTGTTTGCGAGCCGCGGGGCGGCGTTGTTCTATTACGGCGACGAGATCGGGATGAAGACCACACCGCCGCAGCGCAAAGAGGACGTGAAGGACCCGATCGGCATAACCGGCTGGCCAAAGGAAAAGGGGCGCGACGGCGAGCGGACACCGATGCAGTGGGACGCGAGCGCGCACGCCGGGTTTACCCAAGGAACGCCGTGGCTGCCGGTGCCCCCGAACGCAACGACAATCAACGTCGCGGCGCAGAAGGACGATCCGCACTCGCTTTTTGGCTGGTATCAGAGCCTTATCCGCCTCAAGAAGACGGTTCCGGCTTTTGAAAGCGGCGGCAACGCGATGCTGGATACGGAGAACAACAAAGTGCTGAGTTGGATACGGCAGGCGCCGGGCGCGGCGCAGGTGGTGGTGAGCGTCAACTTTACCGCCGAGCCTCAGACAGTGAATCTGGCTATAGGCGGCGCGGGAATTCGGCCGCAGCACTTGAAGACGTTGCTGAAGACGCCGGGCGCGGCTGATCCAGAGACGCTCGAATTCATCGAACTGGGCCCGTACGGTGTTTACGTTGGAGAGGTGCGGTAGACGCGGCAAAAGAAACCCGGTTGCGCGCACATTGACGCATGCGCGGAAGAGCTTCAGGCCGGCCCGGTCAGGCGTGAGAACGCATAGCGCGCAGGAGACACTAACTCCGTCTTTCACCGAGGAGTAAGCGACACTATTGACAAGGCTTATTGGCCCCTCTAGGAGGCCATTTTGAGCAGTTCCTGCTCGGCACGCAGCCAATCCTGCTCTGCGTATCCATCCTGGTAACCGCGCTGCTCCCAATAGGCCCGGGCGAGCTTTTCGATCTGTTCGCGCGGTGGCATGGCCGACCTTGCGGCTGGAGCGGCCTTTTCTTTCTTTGCGGCGGTCTTGCGTGGCTTCGCGGGGGCTTTTGCTTTCTTGACTGTCTCTGCCATAGAAAATCTCCTCCGTTGGGTTCGCGACCAATTCGCGGGCTGGCTACTCCTTAAGGATACAAAATGTCGGGCCTTCGCGCGACGGTTAAATGGCTGTTCGCGACCCATTTGTTTCAACAGGCGGGATGGGACTTGGGCATTAACCTTGTTTTAACATAGACTTGCGCTCGACTTGATATCCAGGGCGTTCTTCAATCGGTACCTCCTTGCCGAATCGCGTCTCAGCGTGTTTGACTGGTTGCCGAAGGTGAGCGGCGGGTATGGGATACATTCTTGCGTTGGACCAGGGGACGACGAGTTCCCGGGCGATTCTGTTTGACGAGGGTGGCGCGATTGCCGCCACGGCGCAGCACGAGTTCAAGCAGTTCTATCCGCAGGCGGGGTGGGTGGAGCACGATCCGACGGAGATTTTGACCAGCCAGCTTTCCTGCGCTGTGGAGGCGCTGGGCAGGATTGGGGCACGGCCGCGGGATGTGGCGGCGATTGGGATTACCAACCAGCGCGAGACGGTGGTTGTATGGGAGCGGGCGACGGGCAAGGCGATCCACCCGGCGATTGTGTGGCAGGACAGGCGGACTGCTGCGCGGTGCAGTGAGCTGGAAGCGAGCGGGGTTGGGGAGACAGTTTCCGCGAAGACGGGGCTGGTGCTGGATCCGTATTTTTCGGCTACTAAGCTGGCGTGGATTCTAGACAATGTGCCGGGAGCACGGGCGCGCGCTGAAAGGGGCGAGCTGGCTTTTGGGACCGTGGACAGCTGGCTGATCTGGCACCTGACCAGCGGGCACAAGCATGTGACGGATGTGACCAATGCCTCACGGACGCTGCTCTACAACATTGTGAAAGGCGAGTGGGACGCGGAGCTGCTGAAGATCTTTGGGGTTCCGGAGAGCGTTTTGCCTGAAGTGGTGTGGTCGAGCGAGAAGGTGGGCGAGGTGACGACGACGCTCGGGTTGGGCGGCGTAGCGATTGCGGGGATAGCCGGGGATCAGCAGGCGGCTCTGTTTGGGCAGTTGTGCTGGAGCGCGGGCGAGGCCAAGAACACGTATGGGACAGGGTGCTTTCTGCTGCAGAACGTGGGCACGGAGTTTGTCCGGTCCCGGCACAGGTTGATTACGACCCTGGCGGCGAGCGCGGGGCGACGTCGGGAATATGCGCTGGAGGGGAGCATTTTTATCGGCGGGGCTGTGGTGCAGTGGTTAAGGGACAACCTGAAGCTGATTGGGGCTTCAAGTGAAGTGGAAGCGCTGGCGGCCTCCGTGCCGGATGCTGGAGGTGTGGTGTTTGTGCCGGCGTTTGTGGGACTGGGCGCGCCGCACTGGGACGCGCATGCGACGGGAATGGTGATTGGTTTGCGGCGGGATACCAAGCCGGGACACATTGCTCGCGCGGCGCTGGAGGCGATTGCTTTTCAGGTGGCCGATGTACTGGAGGCGGTTCATAGCGAGACGGGAACGCCGCTAGGGGCCCTGAGGGTGGATGGCGGTGCTTCAGTGAACGACCTGCTTATGCAGTTCCAGGCCGATGTTCTGGGCGTGCCGGTGGTGCGGCCGCAGGTGACGGAGACGACAGCACTGGGCGCGGCTTACCTGGCTGGGCTGGCGACGGGATTCTGGGCGGGGCCGGAAGAATTGCGCACAAAGAGGCAGGGCGACAAACGGTTCGAGCCGCGGATGGATGCGGGCGAGCGGGCGGAGCGGCGGGCGCTATGGCAGAAAGCGGTGGAGCGGGCGAAGGCGTGGAGCGCGTGACGGAAGATCGCGGCGGAATGCTGGTTTCAGGGCAGTCGGACGAACCTTATGCGGATGCCGAGCATCAAGGTTGAGTAAGGGTTGAGTGAGAGATGTTTCCCTTTTTTGGAGGTTGGCATGGCGGCAGCGGGTTGTAGTCACGTGGCGGAGCACCTGAAGAAGGTGAAGCCGCAGACGAAGGGGTGCGAAGAGTGCCTGAAGTTGGGCCAGAAGTGGCTGCACTTGCGCATGTGCCTGGAGTGCGGGCATGTGGGCTGCTGCGACTCGTCGCCGGGCCGCCATGCGCGGGCGCATTTCAATGAGACACAGCACCCGCTGATCCAATCCGCCGAGCGCGGAGAGGACTGGAAGTGGTGCTATATCGATCAGGTGTATATCTAGGCTAACTCCACTTCGATCTTTTTTGCGTCGACGTCGAGCTTTGTGATTTTGAAGCGGCGGATCTGGCCTTCGGCTAATGGCTCGGGGTTGGATTCGGCGGCGGGCGCGTTGCCTTGCCAGCGGGCCTTGAGCATGGATGACAGGCTGGATAGATCGGGCTTGCCTGGGGTTTTTGCTTCCGGGGCGGCGGGCGCGGGAGCTGCGGCGGAGCCGGGTTTTGCCTTGCAGGTGGCGCGAATACCTTCGCCCAGTTCGACGAATGTGAGCTTATCGGTCAATTCGACGACGCGGCCGGAGACGATGTCGCCAATTTTCTGCTCGACAATGTACTCATCGATGCTGGTGGGAATGAGCTGCTTCATGGAGAGCTTGATCTGGCGCTTTTCCGGGTCGATGGCGAGGACTTGCGCCTTGACCACTTGACCGGTGCGAAGGGCGTCGCTGGGATGGTTGAGGCGGCGGTCGGCGACGATCTCGCTGATGTGGACCAGGCCCTCAATTCCATCGGCAATCTGAACGAAGGCGCCGAAGTTCATGAGCTTGGTGACGGGGCCTTCGACTTGCGACCCAACGGGGAAGTTGCGCTGCACGTCGAGCCAGGGGTCGGCGAGGGTTTGCTTGAGGCCGAGAGCGATGCGGCGTTCTTCGGGTTTGACGGAGAGGATGACGGCATCGACGCGGTCACCCTGCTTGAGGACGTCGCTGGGGTGTCGGATCTTTTTGCCCCAGGCCATCTCCGAGATATGAATGAGGCCTTCGACACCGGGCTCGATTTCGACAAAGGCGCCAAAATCCATGAGCCGCGTGACGGTGCCGGAGACGCGCTGGCCAGCCACGAGGCGCTGCGGCGCGGTCTCCCAGGGCTCGGCCTGGAGCTGTTTGAGGCCAAGCGAAATCTTTTTGGTGTCCGGATCGATTTTGAGAATGCGAACCTGAAGCTCCTGGCCGACGGTTAGCACGTCTTCAGCCTTGTTAACGCGGCTGTGCGAGATGTCGCTGATGTGGAGCAGGCCGTCGACTCCACCGAGATCGATGAAGGCGCCGTAAGGCATGAGGGTGCGGACGGTTCCGGGAAGCGTATCGCCTACGGACATG
>Ga0182013_10006916_pt1 | contig 12676 bp, 10 predicted proteins | sample 612S2MmetaG_FD_120487 | JGI IMG/M metagenome (GOLD analysis project Ga0182013, IMG submission 120487) | Permafrost microbial communities from Stordalen Mire, Sweden - 612S2M metaG | ecosystem: Environmental > Terrestrial > Soil > Wetlands > Permafrost | place: Sweden: Stordalen | collected... | reverse complement strand
GCGCGCGCACGTACTCGTTGGCAAAGCTGAACGCGTCGCCCGCGGTTTCGGGTGCCGCGAGCGCGGGGTCGGCCGGCGTGAGCTGCGTGCGCGGCAAGATGGACTGCACTCCTGAGCGCAGGCGTTCGACGATCCGTTCGGCCCGGTCGTACTCGGCGTGCACGTCCGTATAGACCGCGGCGATCGACGAACCGGCGAGCACGTCGTGAAATTGGTTGCGCAGCACGATCGTCCAGACGTTCCGCAGATCGTCGATGAGCGGCGCAACCGCCGAGCCCGGTACGCGCACGGCGACGCACCACGCACACGCTTCCTCGACCTCGGCGAGCGCGCGCTCGAGTGCGGCGTTGCGCGCCTTGACGTCGCGATGCGTGGTGTACGTCCCGCGATGCGTTTCCAAATACAGTTCGCCGGTGTAGGCGGGCAGCGTCGCCGCGTCGAGCGACGCGAACCACGTGCCGGCCGCGGTCCAGGCGCGCGGCGCGACCTGCGCGATGGCCGCGTCGGTCGCGCCGCCCCCGCCGTCGCCGAAGCCGACGACCAGCGGCTCCGCACGCCGCGCGGCGGTCCGCACGCGCGGCGGCGTGGGGTCGCCTTCGTAGCTCGCGAGGACCGCGGCCAGCAGTTCGCTGCCGTCATCGGAGCGCCAAACGAATTGCGGAAACGGCCAGCGCGTCGTGTCGTTCCACTCCAGCTTCGTGGTGGCGAACGCCGTCGCCCCGGCGTGCGCGGCCAGCATCGGCAGCGTGTTAGGAAAACCGAACGTGTCGGGCAGCCACACGACGCTGGGTGCGATCCCCAACTTTTCGCGCGTGTAGCGCATCCCGTATGCGAACTGGCGCAGAACCGACTCGCCGCTGGGCGCGTGCAGATCGGGCTCGACCCACATCGTCGCAACGCCGGCATCCCAGCCGCGCCCCACCCGTGCCCGCACGCGCGCGAACAGCTCGGGGTCGGCGGCTTCCACCCAAGCATACAACTGCGGCTGGCTCTGCGCGAACACGTACGGTCCGGTTTCCACCTCGCGCAGCGCGGTCGCGAACGTGCGCATCGCCTTGCGTTTCGTGTCGGCGTACGTCCATAGCCAGGCAACGTCGAGATGCGCGTGGCCAAGAGCCGCGGCGGCTCCGTTCGTCGCGGGAGCATCCGGCGTGCGTTCCTCGACCCCAAGCACGAGCCGCGGTGCTTGCGCGGCGCGCGCCAGCATCAAGCGCCAGCGAAGCCCATCGCCCGACGGCAAGCCCGCGACCGGCAAAGCTCGTCGTTCGACCTCCAGCGTGAGTTCGTGCTCGCCCGGCCGCGCGGCAAGATCGCAAGCGGCGTGCTTTCCGTCGAACGCACCGGCAACGGCGCCGTCGATCCGCAGCAGCGCGCCGGTGCGCGTTCGATAGTGCAGGCGGAGCGGCCGGTCGCCGAAGGTCACGTGCGCGCCGAGCGTGACGATGTCGGCCGTCTCGGCGCGTCGTACAAGCCGAACGGTGCCGCGCACGCGCGCGCTCATCAGAAGGTCTTCGTTATTTCGTCATTGGAGCGGTCGCAAGCGTTGTGCGCCGCATCGCCCGACATCAGCACGTAGCGTACCGTCACGATCAACGGCTGCGCGCGTTCGCCGGCGGGACGGTTCACCGCGAACGCGATTTTGTAGGCGACGCCCGCGCCGAGCGCCGGCACGGTCTGCGGCGCCAACACCGCACCGTTGCGCACCAACTCGACGCGCTGGGTGATATCCGGTGTTTGGCTTCGTGCGCCGAGGTTCGTCAACGTCGCGGTGATGACGTAATGATCGTCGCCGTCGCGCCGCTTGAATCGCTGCGACACCACATTCGTTACGGCGGGGTCGGCGGCGGCGCAGGTTGCCGCCGGCGTTGGAGCGGTATCGGCAGCGGCAATCAGCAAAGCAAACATGGCTGGTCCTTCGGCACGGCGCAACCGCACGCTTTTCCACGCCGATCGAACGGCGCTATGCAGGGCCCCGCTTGCTCGACGCGGTCAAGTCGTCGATCGGTTCGAGCGGCAGCAGGCGGCGCGTCGCGGCCGCAAAGCCGTCGATGCCGAGATAGTCGCAGAGCAGCCACAAGCAGACACCGATGTCGGCCGCCGCACAGATATGCACGAGCCACGGTGCGAACTCATACCGGTTGACCATCTGGCGCGAGCGTCGTCGAGATACATGAACGTGAGAATTTCCGCGGGCGGCGGCGATCAAAACTCTCGGTCGGAGCAGCTTGGCCACCGTTGACCGTGTGGACAAGCGGACGGGCGTCGACGGCTGCGCCCTAACCCTTCGCGCGAACGGCCGCGCGAAATGCGTCGACAACGGCGCCCGGCTGTTCGCGTTGGACGAAGTGGCCGCAAGCGCCGAGAACGTGGAGCCCGTAGCGCGCGGTGAAGAATCGTTCCGCGCCGGCGGCGCTTCGCGGCAACGTCGCGCCGTCGTCTGCGCCCATGACGCGCAGTCGAGCGACGCAGTGCGAACGCTATTCGCCGTCATAGTAATCGAGCTGCGGTTCCGCGCGCACCAGCGTGTCCGTCGCTTCGACGACGAACTTGTTCGAATCCGGATAGAAGCACACGTCGCCGCCGTCGAGGTTCGAGATCATCACGAACGCACACGGCGCGTCCGATTCGTTCGAGAGGCGGTGTGCGCCGCGCGGTTCGGTCACGAAGACGATGCAGTCGCCGGGCTTGAGCCGACGGACCGCGGCCGGGGTCCGGAGGGTCGGCTGACCCTCCCAAACGATGAACAACTCTTCCTCGCGGGTATGCCAGTGAAGCGGGGCGTAGGACTCGCCGGGCGCCAGCCGCCCGAGCGCCGCACCCAGCCGCCGCGCTCCCAGCAGCAATCCGATCTCCGCCATTTGCCCGGTGAACGGCGCGGGATCGCCCGCGAAGGATTCCAACCTTACATCGGCCAGATTGACGATATCGACGGCAGCATCGGCCGCGCGAGCGGCGATCATCGCCGTGAGCGCCCGGCGCGCATCGCCAAAAATCGGCGCGCCGTCGCCGACCAGCAGATGCTCGATCGGCAGCGCGCGGATGCGCCGTGCCGACAAGATTGCCCCGGCCGGATCGGCGAGCTTCTCGTCGGGCATTAAGCGCAGCGCGCCGGCCGGCGTGCCCCAAAACGCATCTCCGCTGATCGCCGCGCGCAGCGCGCGCGAGAAGAGCACCATTTCGCCGGGCGTCTTGTAGCCATCGAGAACGATGACTTGCCAGCCGAAGACGTCGTCGCCGTCAACGACGGTCCGGTCGACGGCCGCCGTCATTTGCGGGGCGTCGGCGGCCGGAGCGACGATCGGGATCCCGAGTTCGCGCGCGAACCGCGCGGCGGCCCGTTCGTGATCGCGGTTGGTGACGACGACGGCGCCCACGCCGGCCGCTCGGCAGCGTTCGAGCACCGCGTCGTCGTCGGGCTCGAGCGGATCGACCACGAAACTCCCGTGTCGTCCGGTGACCAGCCAAGAATTGAAATTCACGCCGCGATCGGGTTGCCAGCGCCACCACATCGCAATTCCGGCGACCGTCGTATCTTGCATAGCCGATCAAGATACGGGCGTCGGCCGGGGCGTTCCCACGTGGGACGCCCCGAACGGATGCGCGGCTGGTTAGGAGCGCGTCGTGCTGCCGGGTTCGGGGGCCGACGTGCTGCCCAGCCAGCGTTCGATCACGCTCGCGAGACTCGCCATCGTGACCGGCTTGGCGAGGTAATCATCCATGCCCGCGGCCAGACACTCGTCGCGGTCTCCGACTCGGGCGTTGGCGGTCATCGCGACAATCGGCAGCCGCGTGCGCGCCGCGCGTTCTTCCGCCCGGATGAGCGCCGTTGCCTCGAAGCCGTCCATCACCGGCATCTGACAGTCCATGAGCACGAGATCCCAGTGCTGCGATTGCACGACGTTGACGGCCGCGCGGCCGTTGGCGACCGAAACCGCCTCGAATCCCAGCTTCGCGAGTTGCCGCAGCGCAAGCCGCGCATTGACCACATTGTCTTCGACGAGCAGAATCCGTTCCGGACGCGGCGGCACGCCGCCGGCGACCGCCGTGGGCAACGCCGGCGCCGGCGCTTCGCTGCGCGCGTCGATCGCTTGCGCGACGCTGGCATGGAGCGCTAGTTGCCGGATCGGCTTGACGAGATAATCGACGAAGCCCGCTTCGCGCGCGCGCCGGCCGCGGTCGACTTCGTCGAACGCGCTCACGAGGATCAGCGCGGTCGGCGCAAGGCGCTCGTCGGCCGCGATCTGGCGACCAAGTTCAATGCCGTCGCATTCGGGCAGCCGGTAGTCGATGATCGCGACGGTGTACGGCTCGCCTTGCGCCGCGGCACGCAGCAACATCTTCTTGACCCGCTGCGGGTCGTCCGCCGTGTCCGCACGCATGCCCCACGACCGGCAGTAACGCGCGAAAACATCGCCGGCCGCGGGGTCGTCGTCGACGATGAGCGCACGTGCTGCGCGCACTTTTTCGTTCAACCCGAGCAGCGGACTGGCCACGCTGCCCGCCGGGAGCGCGATCGTGAACGTGAACGTCGTGCCTGCTCCGAGACTGCTGCTGAAGCTAAGCCGGCCGCCCATCATCTCGACGAGCGAGCGCGAAATCGCCAGACCCAGTCCGGTACCGCCGAAGCGCCGGGCGGTCGAGCCGTCGGCTTGTTGGAACGGCTCGAAAACACCTTCGCCCATCGACGCGTCGATGCCGATCCCGGTGTCGCGCACGGAGAAACGCAACGCGCCCGCAAGCGGTGTCTCGTCGACGCCCGGAACCACGTCGATGATCACGCTGCCCGAATCGGTGAACTTGAGCGCGTTGCCGACGAGATTGAGCAGAACTTGACGCAGCCGGGCATGATCGCCGTTGACGATCTGGTGAACGGACGGATCGATGTACGACATCAGGACGATGCCCTTGCCGCGCGCCTGCGCCGACAACAGCGTCGTGACCGATTCGACTGCTTCGACGAGATTGAAATCGGTGCGGTCGACTTCCATGCGTCCGGCTTCGATCTTGGATAAATCGAGCACGTCGTTGACGATCGTCAGCAGCGCGACGCCGGACCAGTGCACGGCGTCGGCATAGTCGCGCTGTTCGGGGCTCAGCGGCGTTTGCAGCAGCAGTTCGCTCATGCCGATCACGCCGTTCATCGGCGTCCGAATCTCATGACTGAGCGTGGCCACGAATTTCGATTTTTGGTGCGAGGCTTCGTTTGCGCGGTCGAGCGCGGCGCGCAGTTCGGCTTGGCGCTTTTCGAGCGAGACGGCCATCGCGTGGAAGGTCGCATCCAATTCCGCGATTTCGTCGGTACCGGAAATGCTCGTGCTGACCGGGCGGCCGCCGGCAATACTGCGGGCATTGTCGCTCACGCGGTTCAGCCGCTCGCTGATAAACGCGATGAGTCCGAATCCGGCCAAGACCGTGACGACGCCGCCGACGAGCGTACCGACGGCGAGCAGGGTCAACCCGCTGCCGTTCAAAACCGGATTGTTCGCTCGGGCTGCCGCGAACGTCGCCTGCTCGATCTCGCCGAGCGCCGCGATTCGGGTGGTCACCGCGTCGAATTCACGTTGCTCGCGGGCTCGTGCGTTCGCTTGCGTTGCCGCCGCGCCGCCGAACCGGGCGGTAGTCATCGCTTCGTCCAGCAGCCGCAAGAAACGATCGAGGTGCGGACGCAGCGCTTCGACAGCGACCCGGGCTTGCGGCGAGTCCGCTGCGAGTCCGCTCAGCAGCGCCGTCTGCCGGCGCGTTTCCGTCACGCCGCGCGCATAGGCCGCGCGCAAAGCCTCATCGCCGCCCAGCGCATAGCCGCGCGCGCTCGACTCGACCGAAAACAGTGCCGAACGGAGTTCGGCGCCGGCAAGCAGGGCTTGGTCGGCCCGCTGAGCGGTCACGGAGAGCGCCCGGACGTCGTCGATGGCGACGATCCCGGCGACGACCAGGGCCGCGAGCAGCATCAGCGGCAGGGCCACGAGCATTAAGACGCGCTCGCGAATACGAAATTTCACCGTTCGCGGCGCGATCCGGCAAGCTTTACGTCCACGGTACAATCATCGACTTGTTGAGGTGCATACCGGTACGATGTTTACCGAAAGTTTACCCACCTGGAGAAATTGCGGTCGCGCGAAAGCTCGTCAGCCACGCGCAAAATCCGGCGCGCGGCTGATAAGCCCTGCGTTCCGACCCAGACCGAGCATATCTCGCTGCGGCTGCTATTTTTGTCGCAGCCGGGCTGCGTTAGGTGCCGATGAGCTCTCGCAGCGCATGCTGGAAAATCTTCGGGGCCTTCCCGCCGAAGAGGACACCCTCGTTGCCGCCGATCTGCTTGCGGAGTTCGACGAGTTCGTCGCGCAGCGCCGCCGCTTTCTCGAACTCCAAGTTCGCCGCGGCCTCGCGCATCTTGCGCTCGATCTCGCCGGCCATCGCAAGGGCGACTTCACGCGGCATCTTCTCGGCCCGAATCGCTTCGGCGCCGTTGGCCGGCGCGCCGACGAGGGCCAGAATGTCACGCACTTCCTTGCGCACCGAACGCGCCTCGATGCCGTGCTCGATGTTGAAGGCGAGCTGCCGCTCGCGGCGCCGTTTGGTCTCGCCCAGTGCGCGGGCCATCGATTCGGTGACGACGTCGGCGTACATGATCACCCGGCCTTCGACGTTTCGCGCGGCCCGGCCGATGGTTTGGATCAGCGACGTTCCCGAGCGCAGATACCCCTCTTTGTCGGCGTCGAGGATGCCGACGAGCGAGACCTCGGGGAGATCGAGCCCTTCGCGCAGCAGATTGATGCCGACGAGCACGTCGAACTCGCCTTTGCGCAAATCACGCAGGATCGCGATCCGCTCGAGCGTCTCGACCTCGCTGTGCAGATAGCGAACTTTGATCCCGTTTTCGAGCAGGTAGTCGGTGAGGTCTTCGGCCATCTTTTTGGTCAGCGTCGTGACCAGCACGCGTTCGTCGGCGCTCGCGCGCTTGCGGATCTCGTCCATGAGGTCGTCGACTTGATGACGCGTCGGACGCACCTCGACTTCGGGATCGACGAGGCCCGTCGGACGGATGATCATCTCGACGATTTGATTCGACTTGGACATCTCGTACGTCGCGGGAGTCGCCGAGACGTACACGATCTGCTTGATGTGACGCTCGAACTCATCGAACGTCAGCGGCCGGTTGTCGAGTGCCGACGGCAGCCGGAACCCGTGCTCGACGAGCGACTCCTTGCGGGCGCGATCGCCGCCGAACATTCCGTGGACTTGGGGAATCGTAACGTGCGATTCGTCGACGAACATCAGCCAATCGTCGGGCGGGAAAAAGTCGAGCAGGCACCACGGTGTCGAACCCGCCTCACGGCCGGCCAGGTGACGTGAGTAGTTCTCGACGCCGTTGCAGTACCCGACTTCGCGCAGCATGTCCAAATCGTAATTGGTGCGCTGTTCGAGCCGCTGGGCTTCGAGCAGCTTGCCGTGATCCCGGAAGAACTTGAGCCGGTCGTCGAGTTCGATCTCGATCGCCGTGATCGCGCGGCGCAGCTTCTCCTCGGGCGTGATGTAGTGCTTGGCGGGAAAGATCTTGAGTTCGGCTTTGGACTCGACGTATTCGCCGGTCAGCACATTGACGACGTTGATGGCTTCAATCTCGTCGCCGAAGAATTCGATGCGGTGAACGAGATCTTCATCGACCCCGACGAACTCGAGCGTATCGCCGCGCACGCGGAAGGTGCCGCGCACGAGATTGAGGTCGTTGCGGCGGTACTGCATGCCGACGAGCTGGCGCAGGAACTCGTCGCGATCGACACTGTCGCCGACTTTGATATCGGCCGCGAGCTCCATATAGTCGGCGGGCGAACCCAAACCGAAGATGCACGAGACCGATGCCACGATGAGCGTGTCCCGGCGGGTCAGCAGCGACTGCGTGGCCGAGTGCCGCAGCCGTTCGACCTCGTCGTTGATCGAGCTGTCCTTGGCGATGTAGGTGTCGGTATGCGCGATGTACGCTTCGGGCTGGTAATAGTCGAAATACGAGACGAAATACTCGACCGCGTTGGCGGGGAAGAAATCGCGAAACTCCGCGCACAATTGAGCGGCAAGCGTTTTGTTGTGGCACAGCACGAGCGTCGGCTTTTGCACCAACTCGACGACGCGGGCCATCGCCATCGTCTTGCCGCTTCCGGTCACGCCGAGCAGCGTTTGGGCGCGGTCGCCGCGCGCGATTCCCTGCGCGAGCGCTTCCGTGGCTTGCGGCTGATCGCCGGCAAGACCGTAAGGTGAAACTAATTCAAATCTGCTAATCGGTCGGCTCCCGGCATGGCTGGCCGCAAATGGTTAACCTTCGGCTCGGGTAGCGTTGGACGGGCAGCCCGTCTCGACACCCCTGCGGCGACCCGGCTCTGCATGAGACCGGCCCAAACCTCGCAGCGTTGCGCCGGCAACCGCCCCCATACCCCGCACTCTCGCAAACCCGAGCACCGTAAGGCTCGCGCGCGGGGCACTCAAGCGCAGCGGCCGAGGCCGGCGAACATGCCTGGCGTTGCGGCTCGAATCTGGATAGCTTCGCTCGACGAACTCGTGCGTTCGGCCTACGCCCGAGCCTACGTCGGAATCTGTCGGGCAAAGCCGACGGTTTCCTAGGCACGCCAAACTATCAAAGTTACGGGGGACCGCACCACGGAACACCCCCGATCAACAGCGCCGAGGGCACCCATCACCCTGGGTGTACCGAGCGAAGCCGAGGGCACCCATCACCCTGGGTGTACCGAGCGAAGCCGAGGGCACCCATACAGGCTATTCTAACGGGAATCTCGCATACTTCCCCGCTCGCCGTTGTCGCGCCCAGGCGCCCCATCGGAAGCGAGAGGAGTTCGACTCAGGTGATCCAGCCGCCACTCATATTCAGTGGAACTTCGAATCGTGAACTAGCGGAAAAGATCGCGAAGCGCATGCAGACGCGCGTGGGCAACGCGCTCGTCGACCGGTTCAAGAACAATGAGTGCCGTATCGAGATCCGCGAAAACGTCCGCGGCGCGGAAGTTTTCGTCCTCCAGTCCATCTGCAATTCACCCGCCGGTTCGGTCAACGATTCGTTGATGGAGCTGCTGCTGATGATCGACGCGTTGCGCCGTGCGTCAGCCAACCGCATCACCGCGGTCGTCCCGTATTACGGCTACGCCAAACAAGACAAAAAGACCAAAGGCCGCGAGCCCATCTCGGCCAAGCTCGTGGCGAACATGCTGGAAACGGCCGGAGCCGAGCGGCTCGTCACGCTCGACTTGCACGCCGCGCAGATCCAGGGATTCTTCAATATCCCCGTCGACAATCTGACGGCCGCACCGACGCTGTGCAACTACTTGAAAAACCAGGGGCTGCAAGGCAATAGCGTCGTCGTCGTGTCACCCGATGCCGGCGGCGTGCCGCGCGCCGAGACGTTCGCCAAGCGGCTCAAGTCGACGCTCGCGGTCATCATCAAGCGCCGCCCGCAGCCCGACGTTTCGGAGGTCACCGGCATCGTCGGCGACGTCCAAGGCAAAGTCGCCGTCGTCGTGGACGACATGATCTCCACCGGCGGCACGCTCGTCAAAGCGGCCGAAGCGCTCATCAACGAAGGCGCGACCGACGTTTACACCCTCGCGACGCACGGCATCTTCGCCGGCGACGCGGTCAAGCAGTTCGCCAACTCGCCGATCCGGCGGGTGATCGTGACCGACACGATCCCGCGGAACGACTCGCTCGACGCCGACGGCGGAAAGATCGAGCAGCAGTCGATCGCGCAAATCCTCGCCGATGCCATCAAGCGCATCACCTCGAACCGCTCCGTGTCCGAGTTGTTCGGACCCGAGGAGCTGGAAAATTCCGAGCGGGCCTCCGACGCGGCGCGCGCCGTCGCCGCCGCCGCCGAAACCGTTCTCACGCGCGCAACCGTTTAAGGACCCGACATGCCCAAAGCCCACGCTCCTACCGACTCGCTGACGATCGACGTCCGCACGCACCCCGGCACGACATCGGCGCGAGCCGTCCGCCGTGCCGGACAGGTTCCCGCCGTCCTTTACGGTCACGGCGCACCGACCCCGATCGCGATCGGTTCCAAGGCGCTCGAAGAGCTCCTGACGCGCGGCGGAAAAAGCCGCATCCTCGATGCCGTGATCGGCGGGAAACACGATTCGGTGCTGCTGCGCGAGGTGCAGCGCGACCCCGTCACTCATCGGCCGATCCACGTCGACTTTCAGCGCGTAACCCAGACCGAGGCGATTACGGCCAGCGTTGCGATCGCCGTGGTGGGCACGTCCCCGGCCATTCGGGACGGCGCGATCCTCGACATCGTGACCCGCTCGGTCGACGTCAAGGGCGCCGCCGGGAGAATTCCCGAGAGCATCACGATCGACGTTTCCGAACTCGCCATCCACAGCCACGTCAGCGCCGGCGAACTCGTGCTGCCCGCGGGCTTCACGCTCATCACCCCGGCCGACCAGGTCATCGTATCGGTCGAGGCACCGCGGACCGGTGCGGCCGAAGAGACCACCGTCGCGGCCGAAGCTGCGGCCGAGCCCGAAGCCGCCGCCGAAGAACCCGCCGCCGGTTAGGGCTCGGCGGCCATCGCCGGTCTGCGCCTCGTGGTCGGCCTGGGAAATCCAGGCCGACGCTACGCTCGCACGCGCCACAACGCCGGCTTCATCGTCGTCGATGAGCTGGCACGCCGGCTGGGTGTCGAGGCCGGCTGGAAAACCAAGGACGGCGCGCGCCAGATCGTCGACCGGACGCACGGCGTCGTTTTGGTCGAGCCGCAGACGTTCATGAACGACAGCGGCGAGCCCACTGTGCGGATTGCCGCCTGGCACAAGGTGCCCCCGCCGCAGATCCTCGTCGTCGTGGACGACCTGGACCTGCCGTTCGGAAAATTGCGCATGCGTGAACGCGGCAGCTCCGGCGGCCACAACGGCCTCAAGTCGCTCATCGCCCGGTTCGGCGAGGACTTCCCGCGCCTTCGCATCGGGATCGGGCGCGACGAGACCGGCGAGGCGATCGACCGGGTCTTGAGTCCATTTGACCCTCAAGAAACACTGCGCTTGCAAGCCATCACCACGGCGTGCGTGGACGGAATCCTTCTTTGGCTCACCCAAAATAATGTGGCCGCGATCAATTTTGTAAATAGTTACACTGTTTTGGGTTAAGAAGCTGAGCCAAATTACCTATAACCCATAGGACATGAGGTCCTTGTTTATAGGTCTTTTGGCATCATTTCTTCTCGTCGGTGCAGCGCCCGCCGAGCCGCTTTACGAACCCCTCGTGGTGCTCAACCCGCATCCGATGACGGTCCTCGTGAACGCCGAGCGGGAACTCGTGGCCGACGTCAACCGCGTGCGCATCGACCAGGGCCTGCCCGGCGTCATCGTCGATGAAGTTCTCTCGCGCGCCGCCCTGCTTCACGCGCGCGACATGGCCAGCCGCAGGTTCTTCGGCCATTTCGCTCCCGATGGGACCTCCTTGATCGATCGGCTGCAGGCGGTGGGGTTTCACTGGCGGGTCGCCGCCGAGAATATCGCGTTCGACAAGGACGCCGAACACGCGAACGCCGCGCTCCTCCAAAGTCCGCCGCATCGGGCCAACATCCTCGACCCGCGCGTTCGCAAAATCGGCGTGGCCGCGCTCGGCGTCGGCCTAGACGCAGCACTTTTCGTCGAGGACTTCGCGCTATAGAGGGTTCGCCTGCGCCGAGCCGCGGTCGCGTTTGCGGCTTCGCCGCAAGCCGCCGTGGCGTTCGGCGCGACGCGCCGAGCCGAGCCCACACGCTCCTGGCAATATTCCGCCGGGATGGCCGCGTTCGACTTCGCCGAACGTTCATCGCCGTGAGCACTCCTCCGTGAAAGCGGCAGCGTGAGCCCGGGCCGAGCCATCATCGCGCTGGGCATCGTCATCGTGGTCGCCGGCGCGATCCTCGAATTCGCACCCGCTTTGCGGTTGGGACGATTGCCGGGTGATTTTACGTTCGGTAATCAAAACTTCCGGGTCTTCATCCCGCTGGGAACGTCGGTGCTGCTGAGCATCCTGCTGACAGTCATCCTGGCGCTCATGAATCGGCGATGACGCGCCGAAGAGGGTATACAGCAGAGTAACGATGGAGTACCCAGCGATGACGGGTCTTCACAGAACCCTAGTATTGCGACTCGACGAGGCCACATTGGCCGCGGACGGCACGACCCTGTTCTCGGACCTGACGTTTCTGCGCGAGCTTGGCGTGCGGCCCGTGGTTGTCGCGCCGTCGCCCGAGAGCGCGCGCACGATGGTCCGGCTGATGAATCGGACCGGCGATGCCGCCGTCGGACTCTCCGGTGCCGACGCCGGGATGATCCCCGCCGGAGCCGGACCCGAAGTCGGTGCCGTGCAAACCCGCCTGCTGAACACCCTGCTGGGCGCGGGCTACGTGCCGGTGATCGAGCCCTTAGCCCTCGGACTGTTCGGCCGCGATGTCGCCGTCGCGCCGGACATGGTCGCCAGCGCCCTCGCGCAAGCGATTGCGGCAACCCGCGCGATCTTCTTCAACGACGCGGGCGGCGTGATCGACGCTCAGACTCAATTGCTCATCGACGAACTCACGCCGGCCGAGGCACTGGCCCTCGCGGAGGACCAGACGCTGGACGGCGACCTGCGGTCGGCGATCCGCGCCGCGGCGCTCGGCGTCCGCGGCGGCGTCGGGGCCGCT
>Ga0182013_10006913_pt1 | contig 12677 bp, 21 predicted proteins | sample 612S2MmetaG_FD_120487 | JGI IMG/M metagenome (GOLD analysis project Ga0182013, IMG submission 120487) | Permafrost microbial communities from Stordalen Mire, Sweden - 612S2M metaG | ecosystem: Environmental > Terrestrial > Soil > Wetlands > Permafrost | place: Sweden: Stordalen | collected... | reverse complement strand
CCCCGGGGAGGATGACTTTGTGGGAAAAAAAAGTTTATATTTCGCCCCCCCCCCCCCCCCCCCGAGTGTGCGCAGGCGCACATGTACCGCGTTATGCACAGTACCCAATAGCTCACCATCTCGCATCTTGCCGAGCAAGCCGGGATTGTGACGGCTGTCACGCTTGTTGATTCGGAGCAGTTTCCACAGTTGACACATAGGACCTATGTGCTAATGTCGGTGAGTACCAAGTTCCGCCGCCTCGCAGATTCAAGCGTGGGTTCGCAAGGACGAGACGCCCGGCTGTGCGCAGTGCCAATAAGTCGGTCAAGTAACCGGGCAGGGCGGCGGAAAAGAAAGAAGGGGCATGAACGTCACAATCGACATCGGCCAGCCGTACAGCGTGGAAGTGCTGGAGAAATACGCGGGCACCGAGCATGAGAGGGAGGCCGTTGGCATGGTCCTGCGCCGCGCCTCAGACCATCTCTATCACCACATCACGCCTGACGCGCCGGTAGATGACTTCGCGGCGGTTGACCTGCTCGACGATCTGCGCGCCGAACTGGGGGTACTGTGATGCCGAAGAGGATCCAGCGCAAGCGCACGAAGGGCTGGAGGATGCCAGAGGGCGCAATGAGTGTCACGCGACCCGGCAGGTTCGGCAATCCCTTCACCGTCAAACAGTGCCACGAAGCGGGCTACGCGACCAAGGTGAACGCGGCGCGGATATGCGTCGAGGCTTATCGGGCGTGGATGCTGGGTGAAAAGCACTGGGCACACGCAATTCCAATGCCCGCGCCGCCCGACGTGTCCTCGCTTCGCGGCAAAGACTTGGCCTGCTGGTGCAAGCCGGGCGACCCCTGTCATGCAGATGTGCTGTTGGAAATCGCTAACGCGGAGGCCCGCTGATGCCCAGAGGCAAAGCACTCAACCCCTGCGCGGGTTCCTGCCTGACGGTCGAGGTTGACGACTTCGACTCCATCGACGACAGCGACGGCCGGCTGATGGTCACATGCCCGGTTTGCAGCCGCGCCCTGTATCCGCGCAGCCAGAGTTCTACGAACGGCCTGGACGGCGTTCACTTCTTTTCTGTGCTGCCACGCCACAACGTCAACCCGCAAGCCCAGGTGAACGCATGAGCCTTATCGGCAACGATTTCAAACTGGTAGTTGCGCCTTTCGCCTTCAACTGCGGCGAGTGTGGCAACCATATCCCGGCCGGCGGAAGGTGTCTAGAGTCGGTACGGTTCGGCAAGGTCCAAAAGCGCGTCTGCTCGGAAGATTGCCGTGTGTCCTTCGATGATCGCTACTGGCAGGAAAGAGCAGACCAACGGAAAGCAGGGGAGGCGGCATGAATCTTACTCAACTAAACCAACGGCTCGACCAGATTCAGAGCGAGATTATTCGCAGGAATGGCCGCGTGACCCAACTGCTGAATGAAGTGGGGGAAATCCGGCTCCGCGTGGCGGCTTTCATCGGTGCGCCTCCGTCTCCCGAGGCGTCTCCAGTTGAGATCGTTCCCCTTGAGACCTTGGAGCGGGCCGCGATTCTCAACGCTGTGAATCGCTGCCGCAACAAAAACGCCGCTGCGAAGGCGCTGGGCATCGGGAAGACAAGCCTTTATCGCAAGTTGGAGCAGTACGCGAGAGAGGGGGCGCTGTGAGCCTACAGAATGCAGTTCAGCAGCGCCGCCCCGATCCTGAGCCTCTCGACTGGAAGGAATACTGCGAGGGCCACGACGCGCCTTATATGCACATCCTCGGCGAGCGGCCAAACCAGAGCCGCCGCCGTCTCAACTGGTTCAACTGGTTCGCGGCTCTCACTGCGATTCTGGCTCTTGTTGAGCTTCTGTGGGAGGCTTACGGTTGACCACCGCTGATGCCCTCTATCTACCCCTCGCCATTGCCTACCTGTGCCAGGATTGCCGAAACATCGGCAACAACCCGCACGCCTGCCCTGCCTGCGCGTCCGAGGCGCTTCTATCGCTTGCGCGGGTTATCGACCGCGACGATCAACCCGGTAATGGAGGAAAAAACAATGATGGATTCGATTTGGACAATAGCCCGCGTGACCGTGCTTGCACTGGCGCTGCTCGTTGCGCTGATAGTAGTCGCCTAGAAACACGTTCAAGCTATCATGGAGGCAATGTGAAAACCATCATCCTCTGCGCGCTGATGCTCTGCGCCGCGCCCCTGTCCGGTCAGGCCCTGCCGGATGCGCCCAAGCCGCATCTTGACCGCCTGGAATGGTCCCTGCTGGCCACCGACGCCGCGGTGCGTGGCTTGGATGTCTACTCGACGCATTGGGCAATGCAAGCGGGCAACAAAGAGCGGGTGCTCCCCAGCTTCATCGCCAACCATCCGCCAGTCATGGCCCTCTATTCGAGCGGCATGGTGTTCGCGCAATACTGGATCGCCCGGAAGTTGGTCGCCCACCATCACCGCAAGCTGGCTTACCTGGTGACGACGGCAGACGTGGCCATCACCGCCCCGAGCGCGATTCACAACCTCTTTCTGCCCGTCTGTGTGGCGCCGAACGTGTACCTCTCGACCGGCTGCCAGGCTCCCGTCTCCGGCGTCATCTACAAGTGATTGCCGCCCTGCGGTATGCTGAAAAGTCGCAAGGTGCGCACTTGGAGGCAGGACGTGGGAAAGAAGAAAGAGGAGTTCGTGTGGGATTTTAGCGAGGTTCCAGACGCGGCAATCATCGCGGAAGCCGGGCGTCGTCGTCAGAAGCTGGGACACAAGCCGAAGACCCCGACGCCCTGCAAGCACTGCGGGAAGATATTCGGGGCGGCTGAGGTCAGGAAGCATTGGCCGGTGTGCCCGAAGAAACCAATTCGTGGGAAGGCAAAGAAGAATGGTGGGGCCTGAGCCTCACCCTATTTTGCGGCTGTGCGGATTCCGCTCACCGCTTTCCTTCGCGTCAACCTGCCCGCGAATCCTACTCAGCCAGCCGCCAATTCAAGCGGCTTCTGGCAAGATCAACATCCCCGATTCAATCAGCTTTGCCGTCAAGCGGTCCATAGCCGCCGGGAATTTGTATGCGATCGCGCGGACGCTCATCCCGAGCAACTGCGCCGCCTCCGAGTGCGTGTACTCCTGAAGGACGATCCTCTCCAGCATGTCCCGGTCCAGCGAAGGCAGAGCCTTGATGCACTTTTCCATGTCGTAGACGAAGATGATGGCGTCCTCGAAGGTGCGGATCGGCCGGCTGGAAACCCAGCCACGGCCCACCGGGTCACTGAGGCCTGAGCCGACGCGCGCCGTCTGCATGGAGCAGTAGAGGTAACGCCTCAGCAAGCCGTGCGTGTGCTGGCGAAAGAAGTAGGTCTCTGTAGCCGAGAATTCAGGCAGCGGCTTGGGCTTTGGTTTGGCAACCCGAGGGGCTTCCCGCTTGATCGTCTTCCGGTCGCTCCACTTGACGTAGTTTTTGCTCGTCATTGCGCGCCCCCGGTTTCATCGGCAACCGCGTAGACCTGGATGAGTTGCCCGCCCCGGTGCGATGGACGGCGCCCGCGGCGAACTCGGCTCTCCGGTGTAGGGAAGCTGGCCAGCTTGAGTTCGCAGGGTGCGCAGTACGCGCCGGAATTACCTTCTGGACGGCACCAGATACAGCCGCAAGCCTCGCAGATTTTCAGCTTCATCACTTGGTCCATGGTGCGCCCCCGTTCAAAGTCAGTCGCCAATTGCCCCGATGCAGTTCGCACCGTCGTACTGGAAGATTGCAAGATAGCTGCCCATCGCCCAACTGGGGATGGTCAGCGTGGTTCCCGACATGACGATCCGGCCAGGCGCGAACTGCCAGTTGCAGCCGGTGCCGAAGGTGACCATCTGAGCCGTCGATGAGATGGGCGCGGTGGTATGCAGCGGGTTGATGAGCACCGCAAAGTAGGTGCCAGCCGTGAGCCCGATGACATTGATGGTGCGCGCCGTGATGCCGTCGGCCGTCGCGTAGCAAAGAGGCAGGATGCCATCGCTTCCGCAGTTGTTCGAAGGCCCGGCGGGAGTGTAGAGCGGCAAGGTGAACGCGCTCATCGGTGCGCCGGCGGCGTTGAACGTGACCACGGGGGAATCAACAGCCGTCGAAGTCGACACTGGGCCGTTGGTGGCGATGAGCATGTTCCACATGGTCATCAGATCGGGAGGCCCGTAGAGCGCGGTAGGCGCGCTAAAGGTGGGAACGTAGGCGTCGAAGTGGCAACCGTCGGCTTGACACCAGTCCGAGGTTCCTTGGGGCGTTCCGTGTGGCTGCAAGCAGGCATAGCCGCCGGGTGCGAGAAGGCGGTCTCCGGTGCCGGTTTCCTTGGCTACCACGGAAAAGCAGATGTTCGGTGGATTGGTCAGGCTCACATCGGGCAATGCGATGGTGAACGCGCCATTCTTGATTGGCACGGTAATCGGCACGTCCGACGTTTGGCCCGGTACGCCTCCGCAAGCACTCAGGAAGCTGATCGGCACTCCCGCCGCGCTGACAGGGGCAAAGCTGATGGTTCCGCTGGCTTCGAGTACTCCGGATGAATTCTTGATGCCCGCGGCGAAGACTTGAACGCAGCCGGCCGGAACCTGCGCGAACACTGCGACCGGAAACAGGAGCGCCGCGAGGGCAAGGATAATCAGGATTGGCGCTGTGCGTTTCATCGGTCTCCTTAGAGAATGTGCGGGGGTTGGCGGGGCCGGTTAAAGCCCCGCCGTTGGATCAGGCTGCTGCGGGAAGGTTGTTGAGGATCGCCACGATGCCGTTCACGATGGCCTCTTTGCCGGTGGGGTTGATCGTCACACCGCGAGACTTCTCGTAGTCATTGAAGATGCTCTCGGAGGTCTGAATGACCAGCGCGAGCTTCTGTGCGCCCGTTCCGCTCTGCGCGCCGGCAGATGTCGCCAGGGCTTCAACCTTGGCAACCTCGACCATGACTCCGTTGATGAGCGGCGCTGCAGCCGGGAAGAAGGTCTCAGCCAGCGGAACCGCCACTGTCTCGATTTCCTTGACGATTGGGCTTGTGAAGAATGCCTTCAGGCCCTTGCCGATGTTGCTCAATACGCTCGTGAAACTTGCCATGGTGGGTGCCTCCTTTGGCACCGGGTTACTGGGTTGAGTCGGGAAATCGGGCGTCTTTGCTGGAGTGACCGGCGAAGGCACCGAGGGCGCCACTGACGAGGTTGCTGGAGACTGCGAGGACTGCGGTCCCGATAGAAATCGGGTCAGGGTGGAAAAGAACTGCAAGCGCAAGGATCACCCCCAAGATTGCGAGTAGAACGGCCCAAAAGGGCTGTGGCCAGGTCATGCCGATACCCCTTCCTGATAACGCGCTATGCCGTCCACGAAGTGGGCGGTCAGAACCTGTTGACGCATGGCCGGGGCAACGGAGAAATGCACCCAGGCCCCCTCTTGAATCACCTGGTCGAACTGGATCATCGGGTAGGAGACGATCTTCTTGACGATGTCCAGCGGTGAGCCGAATTGCGGGCAAACGAAGTCAGCCGCAAAGCCGGTGACGTGTGCCGAGTCAGGGACGCCGCGCACGATGCGGTTGAGGTCCGGACAGCGATAGCCTGAGTCGATGTGCAGAGGAGAGCCTAGAATCGCTCTCACTTTCTCAAGGCTGGCGGCCAGCGTGGCCAGATGCTCGACGACTTCAGCCGGCGCGGTGTTGTCGATGCCATGGGCAACAGCCGTCGAGCTAAAGGTCAACTCTTCGAGGCTGAGATGTGGCGAAAGCAGATGCATGGTTCTTCCTAACTTGCGTGCTGGCTATGGTTGATCCGGCACGCGGTTTCGATGGTGGCCAGGCGTTCGCCGTGCGCGTTGATCTCGGTCCACAAATCCGAGCGGCTTTTCTGCAGATCAAGGACACCCTTCTCGACAGCGCCGGTTCGCGCCTCGATGGACCCCTTGAAGATGCCCCAGTAGAGCGCCTGCCCGATAAGGCCGGATAAGATGCCAACCACCCCTGTAAGCGCGACGATCCATGCGGTTGATTCTGCGGTCACTTGTCCGGCTCCTTCGGTTATTCTCGGTCAGAAGTTGGTGGTTTTTCGGGCCTCAACGGGCGCGAAATGACAAAATCACGCCATCTAGTAGATTTGCTGGCATGTGACGCGAGACTCCATTTTGACGGTGAACGGGTAGCTGTTATTGCAGTTTGCATAAATCGCTATCGTGTGCGCCCCCGTGCTCAATCCTGCGATGGTGGCCGAAATTGGAAAGACGTACCAAGTGCTGAGGGTCGGGAATCGCGGAACGCAGGGATACGAATTTGCGAAAACCCCATCGACGTAAAAGTAAAAATTTACGGGGCTGTTGGTCGTACCGGAGGTCTGCTCTGCGGTGAGCGCTCCGAAAAAGTTGAACACGTCGTTTGCCGAATGCACGGTTACCGGCCAACTCCATCCGGGAATCACTATCGTTGAAGCGCTTACGGCGGTGTCCGCTGAAGGCTGCTTAAACGCCGTTGTCACGCGATTGGCTGTGCTTAGCTGCGTTCCATCAGGAAAGAGCACCATGGAGGCGCTGAGAGTGCCTGTGGCGATGTTGCTGGCGTTGAGGTTGATCACACTGATCGTGGCGGCATCGAGGGTACCAAATAGGCCTTTGGCCGAGATGAGAATATCGACCCATGCCGTTCCCGCCGCGTTGACCTGCACGGTTCTGAAGTCGCTGGTGATGGCATAATAACCAGCCGGATAGCTGCTCGACGGAAGCGCAGGCTTCGAGGCGTAAGCCCACGAGACGATATGCGGCTGCGCTGACGCAGATGACACTATCGCCTGCGTAGCTGAAATTGCAGCCTGTAGGGTCGTGCGCTGTGTGGCGATAGCTGCCCAATCGCCTGAAAGCGCGGTCTGAATGCCAGCCCAGGGCCCGCTGGTGGTTCCATCAGGCCAGATGGTTGCCCAGTTCGACGGCGCGCCGGCGTTGACAAGCGTGGCGTTGATCGCCGCCACGGAAGAGTCGTAAGCTGCGCTGGACACGGTCCATGTGGCTGCTAGTGAGTCGAGGCTCGTCTTCATGGCGAGCTCTCCCGCGTACTGCTGCATGAGCGCGGCCTTGTAGCTGTTCGTGAGGTAGTTGACGTTGGTGCTGTTGCTGCCGGGGTCAATCGTGCTGGTGACTGGCACCAGGCTTATCGAACTTCCGGTCTCTGTCCATGCTGAATCAGGCATAGATGGCCCTCACTGCCGCGTTCACGGTGCCCATGGTGACGGTTGGCGTCACAGGGATGGTGACCGAGAGAGTCGTCGGCCCAACCGTGACGATGTCGAAGAGGTAGTTTGCCGCTACCGTCGGATCACTGCCGGTGAAGGCTACAACCTGAAAGCCGCCGCTCGGAGTCGGGAAGTTCCCCGGCCAGGTCCAGGCGATGCTGAGCCAGACCTTGGCGGTCGTAGTTGCGCCGCCGCTGGCTGTGACCGTGATTCCATCGCTTGCCGACGCGCTTGCTCCGCTGCCACTGCCGTTGGTTGCGCTCTGGGTCACCGTGACAATCGGCGGGGCTGGGAACATGGTGCCGACGGGCGTGTAGCTGTAGGCTGTGCAGGCGCTGAGGCTCTGCAACCCCGAGCCCATGGCGTTGAAACTCTGTAGCTTGACGTAGATCGTCTGGCCGATCAGCGCAGACTCATACGGAAGCTTGAAGACCGCATCATCCAAGAACATGAAGCTGTTACCGGACGTGTGAGCGGCAATCGTCGAGCCGTAGCCGCCGCGCCGCAAGCTGGTGAGGTTGTAGGCGTTCGCGCCGGTCAGCGTGGCCGTGAGGTACGAGACGATCTCCGAGCCAATCAGGCAAGCCGTTGCGAAGGAATCGCGCCCGTTGGCGCTGGTGCTGTTCAGCGTCCCGAGGCTGGCAGCCAGGTTCACGGCCAGCGTGTCCGTCGTGTCCGGGTCGGCCGTCAGGGGAAGCGTTGCCGTGAGAGCGCCGATGCGCGCCGATGCGTTGATGGTGCCAACCGGTGCCACGCCGTAGCTGTTTCCGCCGTCAAGGCTCACCCAGACGTTGCAGCCGCCCCAGAGCGTCGGGGTTCCGCATGCGCCGATCCAGATTTCAGGCCCTCCCGATTCGGTCATGAGTGTGGGAGGCTCGAAGACGACAGCGCCTGAGACTGTCGGGGCCGGGCTTGTCGCTGGGGAGTTGCCACCATTGTTCTGAGTTGTGTAGAGCGCGGACGTTCCGATGCCTAAAGGCCACTCCTCAGCCGTGATGGTCAAGCCTTCCTCTTCGCTCACCTCGTCTGGCATGTCGATGCTGACAATGCGGACGATCTTTTTCAGCAGCCCGCTAATGTAATCGGTCAGCGTCACGAGGTCCATCGGTTCGAGGAGGATGTACCGCCAGCCGATCTTGACCGTGTAGGTGTTGCGGACGAAGACGTTCCGCTGTGCCTTGATGGCGCTGATTTGCTTCGCGTGAGCGGCCCGCGTGATGAGGTGAAGAGTGAGCGGCGAATCCTGTTTCAGGCCGTTCAGGGACACGTCCGAAGGCTCGGGAGTGTCAACGATGCTCACGTTGTAGCTGTTGGTGCGGTCCCAGAACTCAACCGGAACATCGTTTTTGATGTCCTGAGTGCTTGAGCGGTTGGGGATTATCGGGTCCGTCCCGGTGGGCGTTCCGTCCTTGCCGATCGCTCCAAGGAAATCGTCAAAGGTGAGGTCATAAAGCGGCGTGGTGTTCGGCGTGTACGTGACGCCGTTGGCCGTGATTGGCGTGTCGCCGTACGGCACGACGTTGAGCACCATCCCGGTCCCACCGCCCGAGAGTTGCTGGCAGGTCCAGACCAGTTCACTGTTCGTCGCGTCGAGGATCTGCTGAATGCAGGTTGCCGCATCGCTCTGGTCGGTCCAAGCCGGGCTGATGGCAAAGCCACAAGCGGTGCAGTAGGTTTGGAAGCTGGCCGCGCCGGTGACGAGATTGGCGATGCGAGAGGCGGCGAACCCGGCCCCGTAGTAGGGATTCGAGAGCGCGTCAACGATGACAGCCGACGGCTTGGCGTCATACGATCCCGGCCAGTTCGGATCCTGCTCAGTGCCGAGAAGCGCCTGAACCTCAAAGTTCCAGTTGGGTACTGTTCCGCCCGAACCGAGAGCGGCTTGAAGTACGCCGATATAAGCCGTTCCGCTGTAGCCGAGAGCGCGGCTGGGCCATTTGCTCGACCACGGCCCCCAGGGCGCTTGCGGCCTTGCGCCGGTCATGAGCGAGAGGCCGTAATAGCTGAGGGTGTAGCAGTCCTTGTCGCGCCAGACGCGCTGGACGCCAACGATGCCGGATTGACCGCCCTCACAGAGAGCGAGAATCAAGTCAGACCAGTAGTTGTATCCGGTCACGCCCCCGCCGCCGCCCTTGCCGCCCGAACTTGTCGCCTGAGAGGTAAAACCGGCATAGTCGATCATGTTCGAGGCAAGTAGTGTGCAGCCGTAGACGAGCGCCTTGGGCTTGCCGTACATCGATGTCGAGACCTGGACAGATGCCAGCTTGACCGGAGTTTGCGCGTTCGAGCCGCCGCCGCCGAAGAGACCGCCCAAGCTACACGCCCCTTTCTGCGAGGGGATATTCGCAATCGGGCGCGATGACGGTTTCGCTCGGTCCAACCTCGTCCAGGTTCATCGACCAGAGACAATGAGTCCTGACAGTGCAAGCTGCAACAGCTTTCTCCCGAGAACTGCAAACCGCTATTAGCCCCCAAACGCTTCCGTCTTCGGTTTTCACATCCGCAACGATCCACACTCGCGTCATTCGGCCCCGCCTTTCTTCGCCCAAGGCGACCAGATGCCGACGAACCGCTCGGCGAGGTCTTTGTTGGCTACGGCGTCGTCAAGGATCACCATTCCGGCCGGCTGGTAGCTGTGCAGGATGACCGGCCACTCGATCACGATTGCGCCGTGCGCCGGATTGCGCCCGAACTGGTACATGGCAATGTCGCCGGGCTGGGGTGGCGTGTCAGGCGCGATCTCGACCTTGGCCGCGAACTTCTCAACGATCTCCAGGTAGACCGGCTCGTCACGGTGCAGAAACCAGTCATGGACGTACTCGCCGGGGTCAACATGCGGAAGCACACCCGCGGCCTCATAGACAGCCGCAAGGATCATGCCGCAATCGACGCCAGCGCCCTTGACGCGGGCGTGGTGATGGTAGGGAGTGCCAAGCCATGACCGGGCCTCCTCGACGACATCCTCGCGTTGCAGCATCACTTCGAGCGCGGTCATAGGCTTGTACTCGTTGGGGGCACATAGGGAAAGCCCTGGTAGTTGTTCGAGTTCGAGTAACCGGCGCAAGCCGCTGCGGTGCGACCGCAACCGGGGTAGATGGTGAAGGTGTCGCCCGTTGCCGGGGTCTGAGGGAGTGGCACGGTCAAGACGGCCGTCCCGCCGGTGTAGGTGCTCACCGTGCGCCGTGAGCCGGATGCGGCCCCGGAGGTCATGACCAGCACACCGAGGGCGTAGTAGCCGTTTGCCTTCCCGCTGATGCCGGTGGCGATGGTCGTAGCCGTTGGGGTTCCTTGCGCGCTTCCGGCCGTCGCGAGGCTCGGCAGACTGATTCCGCAACCTGAGTCACCAAAGCAGTTCGCGCAGCCAGGCTGGAAGAGGATTCGGGGCATCTGGTACTGCAAAAGCTCGAGATCGCTCTTGACGTGCAAGACAACCTGAGTCGAGGACGGATCAACGCCCGCGCAGTTGCCTTCGAACAGAACCACCGAACCCATGGAGGTATCGCCGGGGTAGGCAGAGAAGACGCGCTCCACACGCACCCGCGCCGCGTCGAATGCGCCGTTGTGGGCTGCCAGGCTGATGTTCGTGCCCATGAGTTGAGCCGATCCTCCGGCCATCAGCGTCAGGTCCAGAGTGTCGACTTCGGTCCCTCTGGCGTTGCGGATGGCCCCGCGCTTCACGAGAGGCTGACCGCCCTGGTCGATGGATGAGGTAAACAGGAGGCTGTTCAGGGTCAGCGGAATGTCCGCGTTCGTCCAGCGGTAGATGCAGCCCGATTGAAGCGTGATCGTGTAGCAGTCAGCCATCGTAAAGACGGCGTTCGAGTTGAGATAGGCAATCAGGGCTGGGCTGGCGTATTTCATTTGAGCGTGATCACCTTCACCGTTCCGCCGTCCCAGGCCAGTTGCATGAAGCGCTTGAAGGTCATGGTGTCGTCGTCAAACCGGCAGATTCGGGCGAACTGGCCGGTCCAGGTGATCGGGAGGCCGTTGGCTGGCGCTGTCGTGAAGGTCACCGCGCCGGTTGTGGCGTTGTAGCTCACGCCGGAAGTCTGGAGGACGCCGTTGACGTAGATGGCCGCGGACTGGATGATTCCCGCCGAATAGCCCTCGTTATCGACAAGCTGGAAGACGGTCTGCGCGCCGGTGCCGGTGCCGAACGGGCAGGCTGTCGGGCTTCCGTTTACTGGGTCGATGAAATAGAAGCTGTCCCAAGCCCCGCGCATGGTGTTAAAGAAGCTGGCAAGCTGAAGGAGTTCGTCGGAGAGCGTCTTGGCGCTGAAGCCGGCCTGACGGACGAAGTTCAGCGTCCATTCGTAGGTCCAGCGCGGGACGGTCCAGAAGGTAGCCCGTTGCTCTTTACCGCTGGCGCTCGTCTGGATCATCGTCGAGAACTGCGATGTGCGGTCAACCTCGATGTCCAGGCCCTTCAACGTCGATGGGAAAAGCAAGCTGCTCATGCGCCGTCCTCGGGTGTTCCGCGTCGAACAAAAGCTACATACTGTTGCATTTCAGACACAGTATAGAGCCGAATCGGGGCAAAAAGCCGGCCCCGGAGGCTCTGAAATGAGAAATCGAGAAAGTCGCAATTTTGTTTACATTTCCTCTTGACTTTGTAAGCAATAATGATTACATTAGATACATGAAGAGCAGCGAGTTCAAGCGGTGGCTGACAGCACAGGGGGCAACATTCGAGGGCGCGAAAGGCTCCCATCTGAAGGTGAAACTGAACGGCAAAACATCCTTCCTGCCGATGCACTCCAAAGAACTCAAGACCGGCCTGGTCGAAGGCATCAAAAAACAGCTAGGGTTGAAATAGGAGGATTCATGTTGCGCTATCCAGCACATCTCGAACCACAGAAGGAAGGCGGGTACGTCGTCACCTTCCCCGATATTCCCGAGGCAATCACCCAGGGCGAAGACGTTGAAGATGCTCTACACCACGCCGCCGACGTTCTGGAATCGGCCTTGGATTACTACATCGAGGAGGGCCTTACGATCCCCGCGCCCTCCAAACTCAAGCGCGGCCAGCACGTAGTTGAACTGCCAGCCAGCTACGCGGCGAAGATCCTGCTCTTGAACGAAATGGCAACACAGAAGGTCAGACCGGCAGAACTGGCGCGGCGCATGAAGGTCACCCGGCAGGAAGTCAACCGGCTCGTGGACTGGCGCCACGCGTCTAAGATCGACGGGATCGCCGGCGCGCTCAAGGCGCTGGGCAAGACGATGGAGATTCGGGCGGTTTAGTTGGGCTTGCGGTCGGGGTCGGGTGCGGGGATGAGCAGGGTAGTGACGGTCCCCGGTTTGCAAATGCGGTATGGGCTGCAAACTATTGTATGGGTTGGGGTTTTGGGCGCGAAACTGCGGCGAAAGATTGACGCGCTGGCGGGTTGTGCTGTGAAGTAGGGGTGTAAGGAGTACGACCATGAAAGCGTTCGCTGCTGTTGTGTTGCTGATTTTTTCTGCTAGTTTGACGTTTGCCCAGAACAGTGCTTGG
>Ga0182013_10006910_pt1 | contig 12679 bp, 8 predicted proteins | sample 612S2MmetaG_FD_120487 | JGI IMG/M metagenome (GOLD analysis project Ga0182013, IMG submission 120487) | Permafrost microbial communities from Stordalen Mire, Sweden - 612S2M metaG | ecosystem: Environmental > Terrestrial > Soil > Wetlands > Permafrost | place: Sweden: Stordalen | collected... | reverse complement strand
CGATGAAGTGCAGCCCATAGCAGATGCCCAGCACCGGCAGGCCCAGCTCAAGAAATTTCGGGTCGGCGGCCGGGGCGTCGGCGTCGTAGACCGACGACGGCCCGCCGGAGAGGATGAGGCCGAGCGGGTTCAGCGCCTGAATTTCGGCGATGGTCGCCGTGCAGGGCAGCACCACGGAGAAGACATTCTGCTCGCGAATCCGCCGCGCGATCAGTTGCGTATACTGCGAACCGAAATCGAGGATGACGATGGTTTGGGTGGCCACCCTCTAGTGTGGCAGGGCGCATCGCCGGTTTGCAAGCCGAATCCAGATTTCTCAAGATGCGGCTTCCTGGGAGATTTCCACAGCCTCGAATTAATATGCAAGGTTTTGAAAATTAAAAAGGGGGGGGCTATCGCATCACAGTTTCACGGTTTCACGGTATATGGGGGGAGGGGGGGTACCTGAAAAGCGGGGAACAGGGATCAGGGGTCAGGAACAGCCCGCGTTTTCGGTCCCGGTTCATTCTTCCACTGTACGCGCTGGGCGGAAATAATATGCAAACTATCCGCGGTGCGGCGGCGTCTGCGATGCGAAGACCTAATATGTCCTACCATCCTGCCGCGTTTGGGTATGCCGGGGTTGAAACCCCGGCATACCCATCCACCCGCGCCCAGGGATTCGACCAGCGCGACGAAGCCGCGCTCGCTGAGGGCATTGGCCTGTTTGCAATCACTGATTTGGCAAGTCTCCCAGAATTCGAATCTGGAAAACCAAACTCCCGTGTAGGAGAATGGGCCGTCAGAAGGGGGGCTCAAAGATGAAACTTCTTTGTTGAAAATCTCGTATAGCTGCTGAAGGTGAGGCCTTTTCACTTACCACTCAGCGCCGGGGGAGACTCATTACCATGGAAACACGTGTCTTACAGGCTCGGGTGGCCAGTGCGCCGACTGGCCGACTCGTCTGTTGGATTGAGTCTCTCCTCTTAGGTCTCGGAGTGCCCTCGGCGATTTGGGGGGTTTCCAAGCTCATTTCGCTTTTCATTCCCGCAGCGGTTCACGGCTCTCGCGAGCAGCGCTTTTTACTGTGGATTCTGGGAGGCGTGATCGTTGAGTGGCTTTTCGTAATTGTGCTTTGGTTCGTATTACGGACTCGGGGATACTCCTTCAAAGACCTTGGCGTTTGGCGCTTGGGAAGATGGCCAGCCTGGGTCATAGCGCTGCTCCTCGCCGCTCTTTCTATCGCCAGCAATCTCCGGTTCCTATCCGGGATGCATATCCCTATCTCATACGCATTCTTTCCGCCTGGATTCCACCTCGTAGCCGCGCTTGTAATGGGAACCACCGCTGGCTTCTGCGAGGAAGTGCTGTTTCGGGCTTTTCTGATGACCGAATTCGCCAGCGCTGGGTACGGAAAAGCCATGCAGGTCCTCATTCCGGGCCTTGCGTTTGGACTATCGCATGCAGGCTACTTGAATCAAGGCTTTCTTCCCTGGCTAGGCATCGCGCTGCCCGTTGCATTTATAGGGATGGTATGGGGCATTGCGTACCTGCTGGGACGCCGCGGCTTGGTTCCGGTCGTCGTCGCACACTTTTTGAACGATGCGACGGCGCTTCCCTGGATCATGTTCTTTATGATCACCGGTCGTTAGCAACCCATTTGAGTGGTTCGCGGCAGATTCAGATTTTCACGCAATAAGGGAGTTCCGGTATCTGTCCAAGGGAAAGCGATCATGGTCCGGGCCTGAAGGCCGGCGCAAATTGGCTCTCATTCAGAGGGCTTAAGCCCTCTGCTCCCTCCGCCTTCGCCCGCCTGTTCCCTCCGCCTTCAGGCCTCTGCTCCCTCCGACGCGCCCGGCGTGATAGATTCCTAAGAGCAACGCAGCAGGGACGGAGATGGCTGCTGCGGACCCGGTCCTGGCCGCCCTTCATTGGCGCCTTCGGCGCGAATGGGCTGGCCGGTTGACCCTGTTGCCAAGAGGACATTTCATGAATTTCTTTCGTTTCGCACCCATTGTGATTCTGGCGGCAGCATCGGCCCTGGCGCAGACGCCCGCGGCCCAAGACGCCTCAAAACCCACGCCCAAGCCACCCATCAAGAGCTTCGATGCGGCGGCCATCGACAAGAGCGTCGATCCCTGCACGGATTTCTACCGGTACGCCTGCGGCAACTGGATGAAGAATAATCCAGTTCCTGCGGATCAGGCGATGTGGGCGCGTTCCTTCTCACAGTTGGACGAGCGCAACCGCTATCTGCTGTGGGAGGAGCTGGACGCCGCTGCCAAGGATCCCAAGAGCCCGCTTCAGAGGCAGTACGGCGACTACTTTGGGGCCTGCATGAACACAGACCTGATCGAGCAGAAGGGCCTGAGCCCGCTGGAGCCGGCGCTGAAGCGCATCGCCGCTCTCAAGGACGCCGGCCAGGTGGCCGCGCTGGCCAGCGAACTGGGAGCTGAAGGCAGTTCGATGCCGCTCTTCGACTTCGACGTGGAACAGGACACGATGAACTCCTCGAAGCAGATCGCGGTGATCTCCCAGAGCGGCCTTTCGCTGCCGGACCGCGACTACTACCTCGCGGACAACCCGCACCTGAAGGAGATTCGCAGGCTGTACGTGGAGCATGTGACCAAGATGTTCACGCTGGCCGGCGACACGCCTGAGCAGGCGGCGAAGGAAGCCGCGGCGGTGATGGAGATCGAGACGGCCCTGGCCAAGGCCTCAATGGACCGTACCGAGATGCGCGACCCGGAGAAGGTCTACCACATTTACACGGTGGCCGACTTCCAGAAGCTGACCCCGGAGTTCGACTATTCGCTCTATTACAAGGCGGTGAATATCCGGCCCTTCGGGACGCTGAACGTGGCGACTCCGGATTTCTTCAAGGCGTTGAACGAACTGATCGAGAAGGAGCCGATCGATAGCTGGAAGGCGTACTTCCGCTGGCACACGGTGCACAGCGCGGCGCGCAACCTGCCCAAGGCCCTTTTCGACGAGAACTTCGCCTTCTTCGGCCACACGCTGGCTGGGCAGAAGGAACCGACGCCGCGCTGGAAGCAGTGTACGCGGGCGACCGACGTCGCGCTGGGCGAGGCGGTGGGCCAGGACTGGGTGAAGCTGCACTTTCCGCCGGCTGCCAAGGCCAGCATGGACCAGCTTGTCGCCGCTTTGGAGAAGAGCCTGGGCGAGGACATGAAGACCCTGCCGTGGATGACGGAGGCCACTAAGAAGGCGGCGGAAGAGAAGCTGGCCATGCTGCGCAACAAGATCGGCTACCCGGAGAAGTGGCGGGACTACTCGGGGCTGAAGGTGGAGCGGGGCGACCTGATCGGCAACCTCCGGCGCAGCGCGGTCTTTGAGCGGAACTGGAATCTGGACCACCTGGGCAAGCCGGTGGACGAGAAGGAATGGGGCATGACGCCACCCACGGTGAACGCCTACTACGATCAGGCCTTCAACGACATCAACTTCCCGGCCGGAATCCTTCAGCCGCCGTTCTTTGACTTCACGGTCGATCCGGCGTTGAACTTCGGGGGCATCGGGGTGGTGATCGGGCACGAGATCACGCACGGATTCGACGACGAGGGCTCAAAGTACGACGGCAATGGCAACCTGCGCGAGTGGCAAACGCCGGCGGACCGCAAAGCGTTCACGGAGCGGACCGATTGCGTGGCCAACGAATACGGCGGCTTTGAGGCTGCCCCGGCCAGGGGCGAGACGCCGGCGCAGAAGCTGAACGGCAAACTTACCCTGGGCGAGAACACGGCCGACAACGGCGGGTTGCGCATCGCCTACATGGCGCTGCTGGATACGCTGGCGGCGCAGGGAAAGAGCATCGACGAGAAGATCGACGGCTATACCGAGGCGCAGCGCTACTTCCTGGGCTTCGCACAGGTCTGGTGCGAGAACGATACAGAAGAAGTGATACGCCAACTGGCACTCACCGATCCTCATTCGCCGGCTCGCTGGCGGGTAAATGGCACGGTGCAGAACTTCGACCAGTTCGGCAAGGCGTTTGGCTGCTCCAAGGGCCAGCCCATGTACCCGGCGAACTCCTGCCGGGTCTGGTAGGGCGGGGCATCTTCACCAGTCCCGATATTGGGGCGTCCATCCAAACCCACCCTAGCCGCAAGGTGTCAAGAAGCAGATTCTTCGACTCCGCTGCGCTCCGCTCAGAACGCGGCGAGGGTGGGGCGCCCGGACTTCTATCTTTAACCTGCCGGATCAATAACCCGGCCTGGCAGCCGGACCGGCAGGATTCGCGGCGGTTGCGGGTTGACCTTTTTCCCCCTCCGGGCGTCCAAGCCGCAGCAGCACCCAGAATTGACCTGAAAGCGGGAAGGGCGGGGTTCCGCGAGCGCCTGGCAGGCGGGCGCAGAAAAATAGGCGGTTTTGCCCCGTCTTGAGGCAAAACTAGGCACAACCCGCCCTCGGCTTTTACAATGCAACAGGGACCCGTCCCAACCCAGCTCTGCTGTGGAACTAGCAAACCTGTCGGCGCACGCCTGATCAGGATGAAGGAATCGCATGAAGTTCAAGAAATTCGGCAAGGCCCTTCTGATAAGCGCCCTCTCGGCTGGCGTTGTTCTCAGCGTTACATCCTGCGTTCAGAGTTATACGGTGGGCTTTTTGTATGTGACGGGAACGACGACGTCAGAGTCCAATGGCAACGGCTACGTAGCCGGCTTCAAGATTGATCACAATACGGGCAAGCTGACGCCCATCAACGGGCTGAATCCTCCCACGGCCTCGGGCGGGGCCAATCCGGTGCGCGCGCTGCTGCTCCCCGGCGGGCGTTTTCTTTATGTTCTGAATCAGGGCTCGAGCACCAACCCCGCGGGCAGTACCCTGTGCACGACCGCGTACCCTTGCGAGAGTTCGAACATCACGCAGTTTGCGGTCGGCGCCAACGGCGTTCTGACGTTCCAGGAGACCTTTTCCACGCAGGGCGAGAACCCGATCCGCATGATTAGCGACAATTCAGGAAACTACATCTTCGTGCTGGACCACGATTCGCCGGATAATTTCCTTCCGGCGGGGACCGCGGCCACCTCGAACGGCTGCGCGCAGGCGCTGAACGGCGCAACGACCTGCGGGGACATCACCGCCTTCTCGGTCAATGCGAGCACGGGCCGCCTGAGCCTGATCCAGAATGCGCAGGTCAAGGTGACCACCACGAACGGAACGCAGAACCTCACTTATTTCCCGGTTCCGGTCGATCCCATTGATTTTGTGCTGACAGGTGGGAGCATTCTGACGCTGACCGGAACCCCGTCGACCGGGGACACGGTTTATCCTTACGGCTACACCTCCGGCAATGGGCAGTTGACTGTGACGGTGAACAGTTCCGACTCGATAGGCAGCGTCTACCAGGCGACGGCCATCGTGGCCGCGGGCAACTACACCTGGATTCTTGACAATGACCCGATTACGTATACGCCGGTCGGCAGCTCCACCCCTACGACGTCGCCCAGCCAGATTATTCCCTGGAGCGTGGGCGCGAACGGCTCGCTGACGGCGCAGCTCAGCGGACCGATTCCCGATGACCCGAACCAATCCAGTCCCATCTATCTTGTGGTCGAGAACAAAGGCAAGTGGTTTTACGTGGCCAACCAGGGGGACGTGAACAACAAGACCGTGGCATTGAGCGGCATTGCGGGCTACGTGATGAACAGCCCGTTTTTGCCCAGCGAAATGGGCGGAACGCCGATCGGCTTTGGGACCGGGGCGGGCCCGGTGTGCATGGTCGAGGATCCCTCGGATCAGTTCTTTTATACAGCCAACTACGACTCTCAAACTGTAACGGGGCAGGCACTGGACCAGGTCTCCGGTGTGCTGACTCCACTTCTTCAGTCGTCGAAGGCGCCCTCCAGCTATGCGCTGACCGGTCCACCCAGCTGGTGCCTGGTGGATGGGCGCATCAGCAACTAGAGGTGGCTTTATGAATTTGCTTCCGGAGCGGCGCCCGGTTGCCGCTCCGGGAGGCAACGAATCAGCAGTTCAAGAGAATGCAGCCGAATGCCGGGCGCGATGTTTCCCGGGAGCATCCCAGGGGATCGAATCCAAACCAGAATTCTTGCGGGCCTGAAAGACTTCCCCGCGGACGAAAGATGCGCATGAAGTTCAACAAATCGAGGCAGCTGCCGCTGGCGGCCGCGGCCAGCCTTCTGGCGGCCGGACTGATGGTTGCCTGTGGCACAACAGCTACCACGGATTTCGTTTACGTGGCCAGTTCCACGGCCGCGGGGCCCTACAGCTACGGCGAGATCGACGTCTTCGAGATCAATTCGGTCTCCGGCGCGATGCGCCAGATTCCCACTTCGCCGTTCCCCTCGGGCGGACGCAACCCGGTTGCCGAAGCCGTCTCCAGCGACAACGCGAATCTTTATGTGGTCAACCAGGACGACAACACCATCGTCCAGATGGGAATCGGGAGCGACGGCAAGCTCTATCCGCAGAGCACGGTGAACACGCCGGGGATCTTCCCGCTGGCAGTCGCCGTGAACGGGTCGAATCTGTTTATCGTGGACACCTACCAGCCGCTTCCCACCTGCTCGAGCGCGGAGCCGTGCTCGGGGTCAGTGGGCGTTTTTCCCATCCTGCCCGCCTCGGGCAGCGGCTCCAGCGCGACGCGCAGCGGCGGGCTGGGCACGCCGCTCAGCAACGGAAGCCTGAATTACTGGCCGCTGACGCTGCCCTCCAGCCCCAACGACGTGCTTGTGCCGACCGCGATCAACGTGCTTGCCTCGGGCAACTTTGCTTATGTGACCGCTTACGACTCGACCGCCAAGATCGGAATGGTCTTCGGCTTCTCCGTTGCGTCAGGCTCGCTGACTCCGGTGAACGGCGGCGCGCCCCTGGCCGAAGTGGGCCGCCCGTCGGCCATCGCCAGCGACTCGTCGGGCAAGTACATTTACGTGGCGGATTGGATGATCGACCAGGTTTTCACCTACACCGTCAACACCGATGGAACCTTAAGCGCGTGGACCGGCGCTGTGGCTCTGACCGGCAATCAACCTTCCGCGATCATCGCCGATCCCGCTTATCCTTTTGTCTACGTGGCCAACTCGCTGGACGGCACGGTGAGCGCCTACTCGATCGGCAGCAGCGGAGAGCTGATCAGCATCGGCACCTATGACGCGGGCATTCAGCCTGTCGCCATCGGCATCGATCCGTCGACCAACCACTTTCTTTTTACCGTCAACTTTCTTGGGAGCAACGTCTCCGACTTTGTGCTGAGCACAACCGCGGGCACGCTGATCAACACGCAGCGCTCTCCTTACGGGGCGAACGCCCAACCGACAGCCGTGGCCGCGATTCCGCACGGCAGCGCACCGAAGTAGCAGCGGCCCGCTGCCGTCAACCGTAGCGACACCCCGTGCCGGGCTTTTAGAATACCTACGGGGCAACCTAACCATATCTCCGGGCTCGCAACCTGACAGGCCCACGACGAAGGAAGCGCATGAAGTTCAGTAAATCGAGCCAGCTTTTTCTGGTCTCTTCCATCGGCCTTCTAGTGGCCACAGTGTTGACTGCCTGCTCGATCACCACCATCGATTATGTGTATGTGGCCAGCGCCGCCGCCTCGGGAAGCTCGGGCGATGGACAGATCGAGACCTACGCGGTGGACTCCCAGTCCGGCGCGTTGCGCACGGTCGCGGCCGTCGTCTCTTCCGGTGGAGCGAACCCGGTTGCGATGGCCGTCACCTCTGACTACGCAAATTTGTATGTCGCCAATGCGGGAAGCAGCTCGATTGTGCACCTCAGCGTCGGCCTGGACGGGACGCTGACGTCGAAGGACACGCTACCGCTGGGCAGCAGGCCCACCGCGCTCGCGGTGAACACCGCCGGAACTTACCTGTATGTGGTGTCGGGAACGGATTCGGCGACGCTGACTGAGTATGCGCTCTCATCCGGCACGATCGGCTCCCAGACAGCGCAAGAGAAGTTGAGCCTCTCCCCCATCTCCGCCGGTTACGGAGGCGATACGCTGATTGCCACCGGGGTCGCCGTGCTGGCCGACAACACAACGATCCATGGCAATGGTGTTTTCGTCTCGGTCTACGATCAATCCGCTTACAATCCCGCCGCGCCCGCGGGCACGGTGTTCAGCACCGCCAATCCCGGCTGGGTCTTCGGATTCACCATCGGCTCCGACGGCGCGTTGACCGCGGCCACGGCCAGCGGCCTCCCAATGATATGGCAGGCCGGCGTCAAGCCCAGCGCCCTGGCCGCCGATCCGACCGACCGCTTCCTCTACGTGACCGACTACGCCTCAAACGAACTGATCGGCTATACCATTTTGGGTGGCAACAACCTGAGCTTCCTGACCAACGGTCCGTTCAAGACCGGGAACGAGCCGGCCGCGCTGGCTATCGACCCGACCGGCAAGTTCATTTATGTGACCAACGCGCTGGATTCGACAATTTCGGCTTTTGCGATTACCCTGGCCAACGGCACCCCCACAGTGGTGCTCGGCACCGCCGGAACGCAACTCAACGCCACCGACACCGAGCCGGTGGCCATAGCCATAGACCCGGCGCTGGGCCGGTATGTTTACTCGGCCAACTATCTGGGCAACTCTGTCTCGGGCTTCCGCCTGGATCCGACATCGGGCGCGCTGACCGGAACCCAGGCCGCGCCGTATCCCTCCACGGGCTCTGAACCGGCCGCGCTGGTCGTCGTTCCTCACGGCAACCATGCCACGCAAACGGTGGTTCCGTAGCGCCAGGAGTTGCGCGGCTCATCCGGCGCGGCCGATCCGCCGGCGCCGCGCAATTCAAGGAGATCCAACGTTGCGTGTCCGGACCCGCCTGCCGCTTCTCTTCCTTCTTGCCTTGCCCTGCCTCAAGCTCAGCGGAGCGCCGGAGCCAATTCCGGCGCCGGGGCACGACAACTTTCGCGTTGCGGTCTACATTCCCGTTGCCGTGGTCGAGCGGATGAAGGACCCGGCCTGGCTGGAGAGTTCCTGGGAGCAGGTCTCGAGCCAGGTCAAAGTGGACAAGGTCTACATCGAGAGCTACCGCAGCGGGGTTCTGGCCGACGATGCGCTGCTGGAGAGCGTAAAGAGCTTCTTCACGGCGCACGGCGTCGAGGTGGCGGGAGGCATCGCCTTTTCGGTCGGCGGGGATATGGCCGGGGCGGAGTCGGGCGCCGGAGATGGCCAGTTTGTCTCGTTTTCGTACACTGACCCGAAGCAGCGCGCCTATGTGAAAAACGTCATCGAGGTCACCGCGCGGCACTTCGACGAAATCATCCTGGACGACTTTTTCTTCAACAACACCAAGCGCGACTCCGACATCGCCGCCAAAGGGGACGCGAGCTGGAGCGATTTCCGGCTGAAGCTGATGGACGGGGTTTCACGCGAGCTGATAGTGGGAGCGGCGAGGGCCGTCAATCCCAAGGTGAAGATCGTCATCAAGTTTCCCAACTGGTATGAGCACTTTCAGGCCAACGGCTACGACCTGGACCAGGAGCCGAAGATCTTCGACGGTATTTACACCGGAACGGAAACGCGCGACCCGGTGACGACCGACCAGCACCTGCAGCAGTACGAGAGCTACCAGATCATGCGCTACTTCGACAACGTCGCTCCGGGGCGCAACGGCGGCGGCTGGGTGGACACCTACGACAACCGCTATCTGGACCGCTATGCCGAGCAGTTGTGGGAGACGATGCTGGCCAAGGCGCCGCAGATCATGCTCTTCCAGTACAGCGATCTGATGAAGCCGGCCGAGGCGGGAGAGCGCAAGGCGTGGAGCGGTCTGGAGACTAGCTTCACCCTGGCCGGATTGGAAAAATGGCGCGCGGCCACGGGCTCGACGGCGGCCGCGAACTACGCCACTGTGGCCGGCTATTCATTGGCGACCGTAAACGGAGTTGTGGGCAAGCTGGGCAAGCCGATCGGGATTGCGAGTTACAAGCCTTACCAATCCACAGGCGAGGATTTCCTGCACAACTACCTGGGGATGATCGGCGTTCCCATCGATCTGCATCCGGAGTTTCCGGCCGATGCAAAGACCGTGCTGCTTACCGAATCAGCCAGGTTCGATCCGGCGATCGTGAGCAAGATCAAGACGCATCTTGAGCAGGGCGGAACGGTGGTGATTACCTCGGGGCTGCTGCGCGCGCTTCAGGGCAAGGGGATCGAGCAAATCGCCGAGATCCACTCGACCGGCAACATCCTCAAAGTCACGGAGTACTGGGGCGCATACGGGGCGGGCAGCGGGGCCAACCTGGGAGCGACAGCGGAGATTCTTGTTCCCGAGATTGCTTTCGCGACCAACGACGCGTGGCCGGTGGTGCGCGGCACGGCCAACGGACGCGGCGCGCCGCTGGTGATTATGGATCGCTACTCGAAGGGCATTCTCCTCGTACTGACGATTCCGGAGAATCCCAGCGATCTGTATGCGCTGCCGCAGCCGGTGCTGACGGCGATCAAACAATACGTGATGCGCGATTTCGCGGTGCAGATGGATGCGCCCAGCAAGGTGAGCCTGTTTGCCTACGACAACAAGTGCTTCGTGGTGGAGTCGTTCCTGGAGGCGCCGGCGCAGGTGACGGTTTCTGTCACAGGGTCATCGAGCAAGCTGCGCAATCTGGCCACGGGGGCGGTGGTGGAAGGCAACGCTGCGACACCAGGGAGCACCAGGCGCGGGCCGCATGGGCCGCCGCGCACCGAGTTTCACATCGAGGCGCCCCCGCACAGCTTTGTGGCGTTTAGCGAGGAGTAAGACCCGTCTGCCATGAGTTTGCCGCGGAGAGCGAGCTGGCTCCAGACGCGGGCGCGATGCCAGGCATCAGTGCCGAAGATTCCCAGAGTATTCGCGGAATATTTCTTAATTAGACATGTTCTCTCCTATTTGCCTTATGGTAGCCTGATCGAAGTCGTCAAAGTGAATCGAGGAGAGCTGAATGCAATCGAGAAAGTTCCTGGGTGTGCTGGCTGTTCTGGCTTTCATTTGCCTTGTGCCGGTTTCCGCGAAGGCAGGCACCGTCGACTTTACGTACACAGGCGTGGATAGCGGCGAGGACTTTACCGCCGGCGCGACCGGCACCGGTTCCTTTACGGTCGATGGCAGCGACAACCTGGTCGCATTCAACCTCACCATTGACCAGGTTTGCAGTTCCGATGCTTGCGGCCTGCCGCCGCAGACCGATGTCTTCAACTATGGCCTGAGCGATATCGAATCCTTCTCCGCGACTTTCAGCGGCAGCACGCTGACCGGACTCTCGTTCTTGACGGACAACCAACCTGGCTACTGGACCCCGGACTCATTCTTCGATGTCCTCGACCTGAATGCGGGAGATGCCTTTACCTCCGATTTCGATACTGGCCCGCTGACGGTGGGTTCGATCACGATTGAGGGCAATCCTGCCGTGACCCCGGAGCCTCCCTCGTTTGTGCTGCTGGCGCTTGGCCTCAGCGCGGCCTTCGCCATCCGCCAGCGCAGTCTGGCTCGATAGAAGGCTACCTCCGCACGTGCATCCAGTCGCGGAGTTTGCGCTGCGCCGGCTTCTCGACAAAGTGCAGCGCCAGGAGGGCGAGCCCGATCAGGATTACATAACTGATCCAGGGATCGAAGCGGGCCAGACCCAGCCAGTCCAGCACATGCGAGTCGTGGATCAGGTGCCACAGGTTGAAGTGGAGCAGGTAAAGGCAGTAGCTGGCCTCGCCGATAAAGACCAGCGGGCGCACACCGAGAGCGTGGGAGAGCCAGTTCCGCCCAGCCAGCCCGAGGACGATGCAGCCAAAGAGCGGCATCAGCAGGCCATCGTGCATGATGGGATAGGGTACCAGCGGCCCCAGCGCCAGCAGGGCGTAGATACCGGCGAAGCCTCCCAGTCCCAGCCAAAGGCGCAGTTGGCCCGGGCGCGGAATGATCTCATCCAACTCAGCCAGCATCACGCCGAAGATGAAACTGGCCAGGTGCGCATAGGGCGTGTATTTGAGCGCCCACAGCCAGCGGCCATAGCTCCAGCGGTCAGGATGCGCGATGCCGTCGGGATTGAGGGCTATGTAGAGCGCGCCTGGAATCAGGCCCAGCACCCAAATGCCGGCCATCTTCCAGAGATGCGGTCCGGCGCGCTCCGGGCGCTTCCAGCGGGCCACCCAGGGAAAGAGAATGTAGTAGAAGGACTCGGCCGACATGGTCCAGGCAGGCGTGTTCATGAAGGTGGCGATGGAGGGAATAAAGCCTTGCAGCAGGAGCGGCGTGAGCACAACGCCGGTCCAGAACATGGCGTGGGTGTGACTGCCGTACTCCTTTGTGAGCGTGCCCACGCTCAACACAAGGCTGAGCAGATAGATGGGGTAGATGCGCGTAAAGCGCGCCTCCCAGAAGCGGCGCCGGTCCAGTTCCCCGGCCCGCGCCCGCGCGTTGTAGTTGTAGCCGAGCACAAACCCCGAGAGCAGAATGAAGTAGCTCACGGAGACGTAGCCTGCGTTGACGACCGGCGCCAGCCAGCCAAACCACAGTGGATTGGAAAAATGAAAGAGGACGATGTTGATGGCCGCGAAGCAGCGCAAACCCGTCAGTGCGTCCAATCGTGCTGGTTTGCGTTCTTCCACTGCCTGTTAGACGTCTCCGGGGGAAAGACAGATGACAGGTTGCAGATGACAGTGACGAACCAAGTGCCGGCCACAAAGAGCCTCAAGCTGAAAGCTTTTAACTGTAATCTGTCATCTGTAATCTGTCATCTG
>Ga0182013_10006908_pt1 | contig 12682 bp, 7 predicted proteins | sample 612S2MmetaG_FD_120487 | JGI IMG/M metagenome (GOLD analysis project Ga0182013, IMG submission 120487) | Permafrost microbial communities from Stordalen Mire, Sweden - 612S2M metaG | ecosystem: Environmental > Terrestrial > Soil > Wetlands > Permafrost | place: Sweden: Stordalen | collected... | reverse complement strand
TTGGACCTGCTACCGGGTAGGCGTTCATGATTGCATACACCGGCGAAGTGTTCGGAACTGTTAGGCGGTAAGCGGGGCTCGGCACGTAGCCGATCACCGGATACCCCCAGTTCTGCCGGTATGCTTCAGAAGCGAGAAAGAAAAACGTCTTGTCGTGTACGATGGGGCCGCCCAGCGAGCCGCCAAACTGATTCAGACGGAGCGGTTGTTGCTGTTGGCCGCCGGAGGCCCAGTCGGGCACCGTTGCATCAAAGTAGTCGTTGCGCAAGTACTCGAAGAGGCGCCCGTGCCACTGGTTCGTGCCCGAAGGCGAAGTCACGTCTAATTGCGGTCCTCCCGTTGCACCAACCTCGGTGGTCGACATCAGGGAGTCGACGCGAAACTCCGCGATCGCGTCCAGCGGAATGGCGAGCCGCACCCAGGCGCGCTGTGCCTGATTCACGATGTTGGTCGCGTCAACGCCATCATAGGTGAAATTGTCGTCGTCAGTACCGCGCCCGGCGAACCGAACCGCCCGCTGGTTGCTGCCGCCGGTGTCGATGGCGCCGGGGACGAATGCCGTCAGCGAGGCCCAGTTGCGCCCATTCAGCGGCAGTTCGTCGGCTTGCGTTCTCTCGATCAGGCCCGTCACCGCGCTGGAGTTGCGGTCCATCAGCGCCGAAGTGGGCGAAACTTCCACGCGCTCTTCGCTGCCAGCCACCGGCAAGGCGGCATCGAGTGTGCGCGTCCTGCCGATCACCTGCTCCACATTGACGAACTTCAGAGTCTTGAAACCAGGGTGTTCGAAGGTGACTGTGTAAGTGCCCACAGGCAATTCGGGAATGTCGTAGTTCCCGGTCGAGTCCGATATGATTTCGCGCCGCAGCTGGGTAGAGTTCTGCACCGCCGTAATGTGCGTCTCCGCCAGCAGCCGGCCCGACGGATCAGTAACCATTCCAGTCAACCCGCTGCGGTCCACCTGCGCGAAAGAGATCCCGGCAAGGAAAAACACCGCGCTGAATCCGATGAATGCGCGATAGCCTCGGACCTTGGAAGACCTTCCGGCGAACTGGAGCTTCCCCTTCAACTCGCAATGCATAGCCCCCCCAAAGAAAAAACGGATTCCAGACGAATGCGAAGATTGCGCGTCACGCCGCCGCTCGCTGCGTGCATCGGAATCGCACTCCGGATGTTCAAGTTGTGACAGTTGGGAACATATGTCTTCGTTTCCGGCTAGTCAAGTCCTAAATGTTCGGCTCTGCATTTGATAGTACCGAGTTCTTGCCTAGTGTTCTGCCTCCGAATTCGGAATTTTCATGGTTAGTTGTGAGTGCTCAATACTCAGGTCGATCCACAGGTGAATCTTTTTTATATGCAGACCACGCCCAAGTTAAGGTTCCATCAAATATCGATATCCGTGGGACCCACTATTTGTCGAACGCGAGGATTGTCCAGAACCGATGATGTTGCGGGTCACCAGAAAGATATGAAGCTCGCTTCCCACAGCACCGAGGCTAACCAATAACAGAACTTCTACCCGATCGTTTACACAAAAGACTGGACACTACCCTTTTCGCGCTTCTACACTTGGCCCGTTGGCGCAACTCTACCGCTGCTGTCAAAGCTCAACGATGACTCTGCACGGTTAAGGGGGCAGCAACTGGTTGATTTGATGTGCCATCGTCTCGCTTGTCGCACTCGAATTTCCGTTTCCTGAAGCGACCTCAAGTTACATGGCCGATTACGGGTCGCATGATGGAAGAAACCGAAAAAGGAGAATGATTCATGTCCCCGAAAACTTCTCGCAAACATTCTCGGATTAACCCTCTCCATCTGATCGCCGGCCTGCTGGCTACAGGGCTGAGCGTTCCGGCGCTCCTGGGTCAGTCCGCGCAGTTCCCGACGTACACAGTCGGCCCGCAGACGAACGGCACCTACGTCGTCAGTGACGGCACCATCATCACCCCCGTCGGCACCCAGGTCGACCTCGGTATCCGGGTCCGCGCCAAGGCTATCGCGCTCAACCCCACTGGCAATCACACCGCGGCCGTCCTCACCATGGGTACGTCGCCGAGCAATGGCAACGGAGCCGTCGAGGTGTTCAACACCCAAACCGGCAAGGTCCTGCAGAGCTACAACTTCAAAGGAACGGACTCGAGCGGCAGCATCACCGGCATCACTTATACGCCGAACGGCAAGTATCTGGTGTTCAGCCAGGACAGCAGCAACGTTACCATCGCCATTGTCAATCCGACAACAGGCTGGCTCTCAGACGACGTCCAGGTCAGTGTTCCGGTCGACGGCAGCACCATTGCTCTCTTCAGCACCGTCGCGGTCCCCGGAGTGGGTTTTACGAATGTTCTGAACACCGTCACTTGCGCCCCGTCCCAGGCCGTCACCTTTCCGGTGACCGGCCAGGTTCTCCCCGGCCCCGTGGGGAACACAGGCAGCTTTGCACTTCCCTGCGGCTGGACCTACTCGTTCGGCACTTCCTATCCCACCGGCGTCGCGATCTCCCCGGATAACAAGACAGCCTACGCCGTGCTGGACGTCAACAATACGCTGGCCAAAATCGACCTGACCGCGACGACACCGACGCAGGGACCGCAGATTCGCGTCGGTAACGTCCCGCACAGTGTCCTGATCTCCGCCGACGGCAGAACCGCCTACGTCTCCAACGAAGCCGGCCGGATTGCTACCGCGAACGACTTCCAGCTCTACTCCGACGGCACCCCGGTGGTCGCCGAAAACCCGACTGGCACCACGGCCACCGGCACCGTTTCCGTGGTCGATCTGGCTTCGTTTACAGTTACCGGCAGCATCTCGACCGGTCACCACCCCACCGGACTGGCGTTCTACGGAAAGTACCTGCTGGTCGCCAATGCTTATAGCGACAGCCTCTCGGTCATCGACACGACCAGCAACACGGTAGCTTATACCATCAATCTTGGTCTCCCGATCTCGGTTCCCGGCGAAAAAAATTCTGCTTACGGCGCCGGCCCGAATTCGATCGCCGTCGATGAAAAGAATAATGTTGCCTATGTTGCGTTCTACAATGCCAACGCGGTCGCCGTGGTCGACCTCCGCTACGGCGAGTGGAATCCCGTCATGGGCATGATCCCGGTCGGCTATGCGCCGAGCTCGGTTGCGCTGGACGCGGCGGACAACGCGCTGCTCGTTGCCAACGACAAGGGCATCGGCTCCAAGGGCATCCCGCCGCAAAATTCGTTCAAAACCGAGTTTGGCGTGACCAGCTACAACACCTACCAGGACCTTGGAACCGTCAGCATCGTCCCGGTGCCGAAATCCGGCGAGTTGGCGACGATGACGCAGCAGGTCTTCCAGAACAACCACTGGGATCTCAAGGAGAACATTGAATCCGCCGGCGGCGGGAACCCACATGCCGGTCCGATCGTAATCCCAGAGAAGATCGGCGATCCGTCGCTGATCAAGCACGTGTTCCTGATCATCCGTGAAAACCGCACCTACGATCAGATGCTCGGCGACGTGGCCGCCGGCAATGGCGACGCCTCCCTGGCAGTCTTCGGCGACAACGCAACCTTCGGCAGCGTATCGCCCAACGCGCACGCGCTGGTCGAGCGCTTCCCGCTCTTCGACAACTTCTACGACCCCGCCCGCCAGTCGGCCGACGGTCACAACTGGATACTGCAGGCAATGGCGCCCTACGGCGACGACATTCAATCGCCGGACTGGGTCCGCGACTATCCCTACAACGGCGGCGATCCGATTGCTTATCAGAAGAAGGGACACCTGTTCGACGTGGCGGCCAAGGCCCGCATCAAGATGAAGATCTACGGCGAGTACAGCGAGGAAAATACCTTCAAAGTGCCGGGTTGCAACCCGGCAACTCTTACCCCGCCCCTCAACTATATTACGATCGCTTGCGAGCCCGCCTGGAGCCAGTTCTACGCCGACACGCAGAAATACGAGTCTGGCCTGGAGCCGCAGCTCCAGTACTACAACGCGGTCGGCTCGTACTCCCCGCTCCCGAACTTAATGAAGTACGCAATCCAGAACTACCCGCAGTTCGACCTGAATATCCCTGACCAGTACCGCGTCGATATCTGGAAGCAGGACTTCGCCAAGGACGTGGCGGCCGGTTCGGTGCCCCAGTTGAGCATCCTCTCTACCAGCTCCGACCACACCGGCAATACCAACCCCGGACTGACCCCACAGGCCATGCAGGCCGATAACGACCTGGCCGTTGGCCGCTTTGTCGACATCATCAGTCACAGCAACGTCTGGGATTCGTCGGCGATCTTCATCGAGGAAGACGACGCGCAGACCGGCGTCGACCACGTCGACGGTCACCGCAGCCCAGGCTACATTATCAGCCCCTATGTCAGGCAGGATGGATTCGTCGACTCCCACTACTACTCGCAGGTCAACCTGACCCGTACGATCGAACAGATCCTCGGTCTCACGCCCATGAACCAGAACGACCTTGTGGCCTCGCCGATGAAAACGGCCTTCATCGATGAGCCGCCCGCGGAGAACTTCAAGCCGTGGACGCACGTGGAGAACGGGATCCCGCTGGATCAGACGGAGACGAGCGTAGCTTTCACAAGCAACAGCCCCGCGGTCAAGGCCCTGAGGGCAGCTTGGCTCAAGAAGAAGGCGCAGATATTCGCCGGCAGACAGACCAAGCCCGACTCCGAAGATCCGGACACCGTCAAACATCTGATCTGGTATGAGGCCACCGGATTTACGCGACCCTATCCCGGCGAGAAAAAAGTCCGCCCCGCCAGCGACTTCAACCGCAAGGCGCCCGCCGCCAGCGCTGACCTGGACGACTAAAACACGTTCCAACTGCAACCACCCTCTCCCCGGTCACCGGGGAGAGGGTTTCCGTAGACCCTCGGGACATGCGGTGCGATTGCGAAGATGGGTGTTCCGGAAGCGCCTGAAGGCGTGATTGCCAGCCTTGCAGGTGCCGGTGGATGAGTTCCGTTGCTTCAGCGCCGGATGAAGGTGCCGGCGAGTAATGATGGAGAAAGCAACAGGAATTCCGTTCCTGGTGCTGAAGAGGAACCCGGCTTCGCGCCCGCGAACGAACCCCTCCAGTATTGTCGCGATCGTTGGATGAAGGTCACTTTTCGAAAAGCACTCGCTGTCTTGAGCCTTTCTTCGACTTTGCAATAGCTCTCCTTCTGCTCGATACTGATGGTCCTGAAGTCGGAGGAGATGTGCTTATCGATCTCAAGCCCAAGCGCCTCCCCGATCCTCGCCAATGCCGAGAAGATCAACTGGTTCCACTCCAAAGGCGAGTTTTCAAGCGGCGCGGTTGAAGGCCTTGACAACAAAACTCGTGCGGTGACCAGGCGATCCTTCGGCTTTCACGCCTTCAAAGCGATGGAAATGGCGCTCTATCACACACTTGGAAGACTACCGGAACCGGAAACCGCCCACGGATTCCGCTGAAGAGGCATAGAACTAAGTCGATTCAGTGAGCTATATTGAACGGTCCTTTTTACTCGTTCATGCAACCCTTGAACAGGTATCCCTGTAGGTGAGTTCATTAGCTGGCTCAAATATTCCATCTGGACTGGCTCTGCTCTGCCTTGCACCGGCTTGATAACCGCAGATGAGCCTGTCTTGGTAGTGGAATTTCACATTAATGCCGGCAGGCCCGATTGTGCGCCATGTTTTGCCGAGTTGTAAAACCATTCCTGGGAAGGTCATTGATGCTTGAACATGAGAAGCCCGCATTCGATACAGAGGCATTTTTGGCGAGTTCCGGAATCGGACACACAATCGTCGAACTACGCGACAAGCAAACTTTCTTCTTGCAGGGAGAAGCCGCCGACTCCGTCTTCTATCTTCAGAGTGGCCGGGCAAAACTGACCGTTGTCGCCAAAAATGGCAAGGAGGCCACAATTACGCTCCTCTCCGCGGGAGAGTTTGTGGGAGAAGAGTCGCTAGCAAGCATAAGCGCTCTGCATTCGGCCACTGCCACTGCCACAACCGACTGCACCGCACTCAGGATGGAGAGGGGAGAGATGCTCCGCGTGATGCACGATGAGCATCCCCTTACTGAGGTATTCCTCCAATTTCTTCTTGTTCGCGGTATGCGCATCCAGTCCGATCTTGTCGACCAACTCTTCAACTCCAGCGAGAGACGCTTGGCGGGGATACTCCTGTTGATGGCGGAGTTTAGTGAGTCAGGTGAATCGGAAATGTTGAATCCCGAGATATCGGAGAAGACTCTGGCGGAGACCATTGGTACCACACCATCCATTGTCAGCTTCTTCCTGAATCGCTTTCGCGACCTTGGATTCATTGATTACGACGCTCGCATTCGAGTGCACAAGTCTTTGCTCAACGCGATTCTGCACGATCAATTTCCAGATGACAATGCAGCAAGACCGCCAATCATTGACATTCCGCGGAGACACGCAAAGTCTGTTAAACTAACCAATTCAATCAACTGTCTTACTTGCTGACGAGCACGGAGCTTTCTCGGATGGTTGCAACTGGTCCACCTCACCGGACCGCTTTAAGGAATAGTTCTGGCGGCGAGTAATACGCGAAATCCGCTCGGTTCGTCTTTCGGATAGGAATGGTTGGTTAGGATGGAATACTCGAAATTCAAATCGCTGCTCCGTCGAGTGATTGTAGTTCCCATTGTGGTCACTGTAGCTCTTGCTGGACTGCTTTTATGGGAAACCTTCGACTTGAACAAGTCCATGCAGTGGGTTGACCATACCGATCAGATCCTCGACCAATCCGGACATCTGCTCATGCTGTTGGTCGATATGGAATCCGGCACGCGCGGATACATCGCTACTGGCGACCAGAGCTTCCTTCATTCCTATCTACAGGGCACAAAGACATCCAACTCCGAATTTGAGGCTTTGGATCGGATGGTCAATGACAATCTTCCGCAGCAGATGCGGCTGAAGGATATTCATGCCGGCTATGCGGAATGGGAGAGGTACGCAAACGGGATCATCGCTCTTCGCCGTGCCGGGAAAGCCGACCCCACTCTCTATGAGAACCAGCAGGGAAAACGCAAGATGGATTCCCTTCGAGAGCAGATCTCGGAGTTTCAAAGCGTAGAACAAGGCCTGCGTGCCAAGCGCGTTCAAGCCACGCACCTGCGATGGAACCTGATGGTGACAAGCTGCCTTGGCCTGGGCGTGGGATTTGGGGTCTTCCTCGCATTTTTCACTCGATATCACATAGAAAAACTGGGCACCAAGTTGTTGCAGAGCGAGGAGCGATGGACAGCTACCCTGGGCAGCATTGGCGAGGCCGTGATAGCAACGGACAGCGAGGGCCGAATCACCTTTCTCAACCCTATCGCGACCGCTCTAACCGGATGGGGAACCGAGGAGGCTCTCAACCAACCAATCGGGAACGTGCTCAGGCTCATCAATGAAAAGTCCGGGATGACCGCGGACAATGAAGTGCTCCGTGTGCTCGAAGAGAAGCAGGTTTTGGCAGTGGCCAACCATGTGGACCTGGTCACCAGGGATGGCCGTGAAATTGCGGTCGAGCACAGTGCTGCCCCGATTCTCGCCGGCAAAGGAATAGTCATTGGCGTGGTGCTGGTGTTCCGCGACGTTTCGGAAAGACGGCAGGAGCAGATAGAAACTGCTGAGCAGGCTGCTCTCCTCGAACTCACACAGGACTCCGTTTTTGTGATCGATATGGCGGGAACGGTTCTGTTTTGGAGCCGCGGGGCAGAGGCAATGCTGGGATACTCCAAAAGCCAGGCCGCCGGTAAGATTTCACACGACCTGCTCCGCACCGAGTTTCCCCAGCCACTGGCCGAGATACAAGCGGACCTGATGCGCCTGGGGCACTGGGAGGGAGACCTCATAACGAACGCTCAGGACGGCAGGCGCCTTGTGATGGCCAGTCGCTGGGCATTGCAATGGGGCAAGCGCGATCAGGCGCCCCGTGTGTTGGTGATTAACAGCGATATCACTGAACGCAAGCGCGGGGAAGAGTCGCTCATTTTGCAGAAAGAACAGCTGCGGGCTCTGGCTGAACGCCTGCAATGGGTGCGCGAAGCAGATCGGAAGCAGGTTGCCCGCGACCTGCATGATCAGATCGGGCAAATTCTGACCGCAATCAAGATGGATATGACCTGGATGATTCGCCATCTGCCGGAGTCGGAAGTCGAGGTGCTCTCTCGACTGCGGGAATCGACTCAATCGATCAATGATGGAGTCAAGGCGGTGCGTACGATATGCAGCGGACTGCGCCCTGGAGTATTGGATGATCTCGGCTTGGCGGCGGCAATTGAATGGCAGGCCAGCGAGTTTTCTTCCCGCAACAGTATTCACTGCCAAGTCTCAGTTCCGCCTGTTGATCTGCATTTGGATGGTGACCGAGCCACCGCAACCTTCCGAATCTTTCAGGAGTGCCTAACCAACGTGATTCGGCACGCGCAGGCAAAGACGGTGCGGGTTGACTTGTGTCAGGAAGATGAGAACATTGTATTGGTTGTGCAGGACGATGGAATAGGCTTCCATGAGCCCAACCTATCGAATACGCTTGGGTCGTTGGGGCTCCTGGGCATGAAAGAACGAGCGCAGTTCTGTGGAGGCGATGTTCATATCTCCAGTTCCCCGGGCAACGGGACAAAGGTCACTGTTCGCGTCCCCGAGGACATTCCGCGCGCCGAGAGGAGCGAAATATGCACATCCTGATTGCGGATGACCATGCCGTCGTACGCCGTGGCCTTAAAGACATTCTGACGGATGCTCTTCCCGGTGCGAGCTTTTCGGAAGCCGGCGACGGGGATGAGGTACTGAAACAACTGGGGAAGATCCCGGCCGCTCTGCTGGTGCTGGATATCAATATGCCTGGGCGCAGCGGAATCGACGTGTTGCGGGATGTCAAGCATTCGTACCCGCGGTTGCCTGTGATCATACTGAGCTGCCATCCGGAGGACCAGTATGCTGTACGCTGCCTGCGAGCCGGTGCGGCTGCCTATATCAACAAAGATAGCGCCCCTGAAGAGCTGGCGATCGCGACGAAGAAGATTCTGAGCGGCGGTCGTTACCTCAGCGCGAGCCTTGCAGAGAAATTGATCGCCAATTTGGATGAGCCTGCCGATAAGCCCTTGCATGAGTCGCTCTCGGACCGGGAACACGAAGTGATGAGAATGATCGCCGACGGCGTCGCCTTGACCGAGATTGCCGCCAGGCTTCATGTCAGCGTAAAAACGATCAGCAGCTACCGTGCGCGCATTATGGAAAAGATGGAAATGAAAAGCAACGCCGAGCTTACTCGCTATGCGATGGCAAACAGTCTGATCGATTAGGTTGCCTGTCGGCGTAGGAATAATCCTACAAAGTAGACGTGCAAGCCTCACAAAAATCACGGTCATCGCTGATGTTCATTCTTTCTCGTCTCCGGTACTGTAGATTCAGGTCAGAGTTGCGGACCGAGAAAAGAATATAACGATGAACATCCTGATAGCCGATGATCATGCGAATGTCCGGCGCGGCCTGAGAGAGATTCTGGCCGACGCATTTCTGGGCGCTCGCTTTTCCGAGGCCTGCGACGGAGATGAGGTGCTAACGGAGTTACTCAGATCCCAACATGACATATTATTACTCGACATCAATATGCCAGGACGCAATGGGATGGTGGTACTGAAAGATGTAAAGATGATCTACCCTCAGCTTCCTGTGATCATGGTGAGCGTACAGCCTGAGAGCCAGTATGCATCGTGCTGTCTGCGGGCCGGTGCGACCGCATATGTTAACAAGAACAGCGCTTCAGAAGAACTGGCGCCGGCGATCAAAAGGATACTGGATAGCGGCCTAAATCCAGTTAGGAACCCAAACTAGAGCACGCCTGAGAATTAGATAGATTCGCTCATGTCCATCGCATAATAATTTCTAAATATTAAAACACTCCAAGTCGCAACATTGGATGAGTCCGGCACTGGCAGTCAATGTCTGTCGACCGGATTGTCGTGCGAAGACGCCAAGCATTCATCACTTTAGCGCGATGGATAAGGCAACACATCGAATCTATTGAGTGCGGCTTTACTCCATCGCTTGACCAATTCGGAGTTGAAATGTAAGAAAAAACCTACAAGAGCTGCTTAAGAATAGCCACAGATATAACAGTGATCGCCGATGTACACACACTTTCTCGGCCCGTATCTTGGTTCTAGTGACAGTGCAAAGGATGACAGCAATTCATTCTCTCGCGCTTTCTCCGGAAGACTGAAAGGTATCGATCATGGCTACTAGCTTTGCCACAGTAACGAGTGCCGAACCGAGATTTCCGCTGAGCAGTTCGTTTCCGTTACCTTTGATTGCGCGTCATGGATTGAAGGTTGTTCCGGAAAAGATGGACCTTTTGATAGGGCGGAGCTCTGCATTCGACCTTCAGATCTCACTGAATAAGCCTATGCTCGGGAAATCGCGGCGCGAATACCTAACTGGCGAGTCCATCTTTTCGCAAGGCGACACGGCCAACGCAGTCTTCTATGTCCAGAGTGGCAAGGTAAAGCTCACCGTCATTTCGATGACCGGTAAAGAAGCTGTTATTTCTCATCTTCCGGAAGCGAGCTTTTTCGGGGAAGCTTCACTGGCGGGCCAGAAGGAACGTGTCTCCTCTGCGTATGCAATTGAAGCCAGCACCATCGTTCGCATCGAAAAGAAGGCCATGCAGGACCTCTTTCATCGCGAGCCTGAGTTCGCCGAGCAATTCCTCGCACGCCTGCTTTCCCGCAATATTCGCATGGAAGCCGATCTTGTCGATCATTTGTTCAATTCCAGCGAAAAACGGCTTGCCCGGTTGCTGATGTTGATGGCCAACTATGGCCAGGATTCAAAGCCTATTCCCGTCATCGCCAAGATCAGTCAAGAGACTCTCTCGGAGATGATCGGCACCACCAGATCCCGGGTAAGTTTCTTCCTCAATCGGTTCCGTGATCTCGGTTACATCGACTACAACGGCGGTGGAATGCAAATAAATAGTTCACTCGTCAACGTAGTTCTGCATAACTGAGCAGAAATCCGGTACCAAGGCAGTGCATGGCAATCTGTAAGCACGAACAGCACATCATCTGAATCGATTCGCTGTCGGCTGTCAACATTGAAGCGGATGGACACGCATAGATCAGGAAGGATTTGTAAAGACCATGACTCACACCATGCTGCAACAGATTCCACTGGCTACGGCCTATCTTTGTCAGGACTGCAACGTCGTGAGCAATTGCGCAATGAGCTGTCCGGCTTGCTCGTCTAGAGTACTGCTGGGGCTTGCGGGAGTGCTCGATCGCCGAGAGCGCGAAACAAAGCCGAGTTGGCCACTGTTCTCTTCCCTGGCGGCATAAAGGGTGCCGAATCCGGACGAAAAGGTAGAGATGAGCTCTGTGTGCCCTGCTCTCCGATCATGTCCGCCGGCTTCACTCCCCCAAATTGCTTGGCTTTGAGAAGTGCATTATATTCGTACCTCTGCATTGAGATTCTGCGCAGAATCTCAATGCAGAGGTACGAATTCTATTGTCCCGACCGCCCAATGGGGGCTCGAAATTCCTTATTGTACTTTTATTGTACCTTTGAAAGTCACTTGCCAAACACTCCTAAGTCCTTAGGAATGTATGGCGGGGACGACGGGGCTCGAACCCGCGACCTCTGCCGTGACAGTGAATCGACAACTCGTAACTTATTGATAACAGGGGCAATGGATGGCCACTCTTAGCGCCCTGAGGCACACATGGTAACCGTTATTGTGTCCTTAACGTTCCCATGGTTTTGATCGTCATTTCAGGGGCGACCTCTGCCCATACGCGGCATAGGTTCGTCCGTTTTCCAACCTCTTCCGTTGGATTGCAGAGGTCTGGAACAGTTTTTCTCCCTCGACCATTTCGCGACTTCTTCCGCTAAAAAGCAGAGGTTTGGCACTTTTACGTAAATTTCAAAAAGTGTGCCCAGATTGCATCTGGTTTGTGCCCACGTCCGGTTTCCCTGGTTCCGTGATCTCATTGTAAGCACAAATTGTTCCATCCAACGGAACAATTCTCCACCAAAGAATCATGCCTTTGCTTACCGAAGAACCTGGGAATCAGGTGCATCTCAATTATCATTCACGCAAATAGGCCTGCGCGCTATTTTCGTTTATCGTGTATAACGCTAATAGCGGCAGGACGCTATTAGCGTCTGTGAAACCAATGAGCCAACGCAAAGCGATACCGGGCCAGAAGGTCTCCCAAGGCACCTACAGTGCGTTTGTCCCTGCAGCCTTGCCTCCAGTCTTCGATTGGACGCCTCGTCTCGTCCGCTCGCTTTCTGATGCGGATCGCCTCATCGGGAGACTTGCAGGCGAAGGCGGACGGCTGCCCAACCCGCACGTTCTTATTCGCCCCTTCATCCGCCGTGAAGCCGTTCTGTCAAGCCGGATCGAAGGCACACAGGCCACTTTGGGCGAGCTGCTGGCAGCCGAAGCCGGGGCTGTCGTTGAACGCAGCCCGGAAGATTTGCGCGAAGTCGGAAACTATATTGTTGCGCTGGAGCATGGAATTGCTCAGCTTCACGAGCTCCCTCTGTACGTTCGGCTCATCCGTGAACTGCACGGCAAGCTCATGGCGGACGTGAGAGGAGATCAGGCAACTCCGGGCGAATTCCGCAGATCGCATAATTGGATTGGCAAGCCGGGAAGCACGCTGGACACGGCCTCGTTTATCCCGCCGCCGCCCGGTGAGATC
>Ga0182013_10006906_pt1 | contig 12687 bp, 5 predicted proteins | sample 612S2MmetaG_FD_120487 | JGI IMG/M metagenome (GOLD analysis project Ga0182013, IMG submission 120487) | Permafrost microbial communities from Stordalen Mire, Sweden - 612S2M metaG | ecosystem: Environmental > Terrestrial > Soil > Wetlands > Permafrost | place: Sweden: Stordalen | collected... | reverse complement strand
CGTCACCCGGGCCAATCACGTAATCGGGTGGAACCGGGGCCATATCGACGGGGGCGAAGGTGGTGGGTGTGCGCGTGAAGAGACTGGCGCCATAGATGGGAAGACTCTGTCCGGTGGTGGAAGAGACGAAGGTCTGGAACTCCGTGGGAGGTTCAGGGACGGGGGCCTGTAGCTGAAATTCGTTGCGAGGCATGGCAGGCCGTGTCGGCGAATCGGGATTCGAATTTGCTGTGTTCGAGAACGAAGGCAAGATTCTTTGCGGTGAGCTCGCAATCTTTGCTGGGTCCATTTGCCCCTCAAAGGGGCCGGCCTGGCTCGGCGAAGCGCAGGTTGCGGAATTCGCCAACAATGGATCAGCGCATTCCGAGGTCGCCGAATTTTGATTGGGCGATGGGTTCGTCGCCTGAGCTGCGACGCGCCCTGAATGGCACGCAAGCAAGAGAATCGGGAGAAGAAAGCGGCTTAACTTTTTGGTCAAACCACAGGGGCTTGCGGCGGGCACACAGATTGCCTTAATAAGTGCTGCATGCCTGTTGAGAATCATGCGGTGAGTCTAACACCGATGTGCAGAGCGAGTCTTGAGTGTGGGCCACACGCAATAGTTAGAAAGTAGGCTCACAGCGCAACGTTAGTTAGTGCTCAGATGGGCGTTCTAAGGTACAGATGGCAATGCCTTCAACACCAGATCCACTTAATTTGGCAGTCCGAATTGAGGACCTGCGATACTTTTATAGTTCGCGGCATGTTTCCGATATTCAGCCGCTTGCAGGGATGTAAATCGATGAACAGATCATGCGAAACGTAGCGTATCGTGCCTGGACACGCGGAGATTCGAGATTATTCGGCTCTTTTGGATGGCGATGCGATACGAAAACAATTCAGAAAGTAGCGTTTCTCCACTTAGTGTGCCGTACGTCACATATGCTCGTGATTCACGTCACACTTAGCTATCTATGATCGAATAGTTGGGGATTTTTCGAGCTCGATGTGAACCAGTTTTAGTTGAATGTGCGCTCGCAGGTCGTCAAGTTTAGTGGAGTTATCAAATAAGTCTACCAAGTAAGTACATCATTTGCGGTGCGTGGGAATTTTCCGTTTCGATATCTGCTAGACTCTCGTCAAATGAAAACTCAGCCGAACAGCAACGCTCAGTTCGATTCTGACTATTCATGTTCTGTCGGCAACGGCGGGCAGACTCCGTGTTGAATGGAGCTGACCCGGGACGCGTCGAGCGTCGGCCGGAAGTTTTTGTTCTGTCTCTCTTGGCAAGCATTACTCCTAGTCAGGGTTGTTGCATTCGAAAAAAATGGTTCTCTTGCGGAGGGTAACGGTGAGTATCGAGGCCTGGGTTTCAAGTCCTTCTGAGATTAATCGAAACACTCGACCGCGTTCGGGTGTTTCCGGGGGCAGTGAGGTTTTCCGAAAGTCTTCAGGGGGACCGGTGATTCGATCCATTGCGGACTCAAAACTTTTTGGGGTGAGCAACAAACTCAGCCCCTGGTCGGAATCGAAGGGCAAGCGATTTTTCGACTGTGCCTGCGTCCTTGCGCTTTTGCCGGTGCTGATTCCTCTATGCCTAGCAATAGCAGTCACGGTACGACTCACTTCTTCCGGTCCGGTGCTGTTTCTTCAGGAGCGAACCGGGCGTCATGGCAGGAACTTCACCATTCTGAAATTCCGCACGATGCTTCACACGTCCTCGTTTGCACATCGTCCAGTCACGACGACCGCCAATCAGCGATTCACCCCGATTGGCCCTTTTCTGCGCAGGTGGAAGCTGGATGAGTTGCCGCAGCTACTGAATGTGGTTGCAGGCGACATGAGTCTGATTGGACCGCGGCCGAAGATGCCTGAACATGGGCTGGCCCGCTTGTCGTGCCGACCTGGAATCACCGGGGCCGCGACGATCGCGTTCGCGCACGAGGAGGCGGGACTGAGTTCTGTACCGACTTACCATCTGGAGTCGTTTTACCACGCCGTAATTTTGCCAACGAAACTGGAACTCGATGCGCAGTACATGGCGCACGCGACATTTTTCTCCGATCTGCAATTGATCGCGAAGAGCGTTTTGCGCCGATGGGATGACTCAGTGATGGATGGGCTTGTGCAGGAATGGTGTGCCCAGCGAAATGAAGACTCCTCTCACATCTCGTCGAGAGGTACGGATGGCGCCGCGTACGTGGGGAAACATCCACAATTGGACAGGGCGGCATCGCCGGGCGAGGTCAGGGCCTACTGAATGCGGATGAACTGGGGATGGAGTTCGGCAAGCGCCGATCGGTCAGCTCCGACCCAATCCGCCGCCACCGGGCGTTTCGATGCGAATGACGTCTCCGACGGAAAGATGCCGGCTACACTTTCCAGGCAGACAGGTTTCTTCTCCGGTGTTTGCGGCCCGTACCCAGGCCTGACCTGCCGCGCCTTCGCCTCCTTCTTCGAGGCCGTAAGGGCGAAATCGTCTGCGGTCGGCAAGTAGCGTGAGCTGGACGGCGGTGAGCATCTCGATCTCGCGCACCAGGCCGTCGCCGCCGCGGTGCTTCCCTTCTCCGCCCGAGTGATTGCGATAGGCATATCGGCGCAAGCGCAATGGATAGGCATACTCGAGCGCCTCAATGGGCGTGTTGAGCGAGTTCGTCATGTGCGTCTGGACACCTGAGATGCCATCCAGACCGGGGCGCGCGCCCATGCCGCCTGCGCAAGTCTCGTAGTAGGTGAAGGGCTCTCCGGTGCGCGGGTCCACTCCGCCGATGGTCAAGTTGCTCATGGTTCCGGCGCTGGCGGCGGGGATGCGGTGCGGAGCGGCCTTGGCGAGTGCGCGCAGGAGTACGTCGACAATGCGTTGCGAGGTTTCGACGTTGCCTCCAGCGACGGGCGCGGGGGGAAGCGCATTGACCAATGTGCCTTCGGGAGCTTGCAGCGTGAGTGGGCGGAGAATGCCTTCGGTCGCGGGAGCATCGTCGGGGACGAGGCAGCGCAGGATGTAGAAGCAGGCGGAGAGCGTGATGGCGCGAACCGCATTTACGCTGCCTGTTGCTTGCGGGGATGTGCCGGCAAAGTCGATGGCGAGGGAACCTGCCGCGGGGTCCAGCGTCAGGCGAACGGCAATTTTGAGCGGTGTGCCGGTAACGCCATCGTCATCAAGCCAATCTTCTGCGCCGAATTCGCCTGCGGGCATGGAACGCAATTCTGCACGCACCAAGCATTCTGAGTAGTCCAACAGATCTTCAATCAGTACGTGGATGCGACTGGGTCCGTAGGTATTCGCAATTTCGCGGATTCGCCGCTCGCCGACATGGCAGGATCCGATCTGCGATGTGAGGTCGCCTTCGCGCTCGCGCGGCGTGCGCACGTTGGCGAGAATCAGGTCGAGCATCTCGCGATCGATTACGCCGGCGCGCACAATGCGCACTGGAGGGATTCGGATTCCTTCCTGATAGATTTCTTCGGCCGGACCCATCGATCCCGCGTACCGGCCGCCGACATCGGCGTGATGAGCGCGATTGGAGACGTAGAAGTCGGGCCGGGTAGAACCGTCGAGAAAGACGGGCAGGACCATGGTGATGTCGGGCAGGTGGGTCCCGCCCGCATAGGGGTCGTTGAGTATGGCAATGTCGCCGGGCGCGAGGGCGATGGCGGCGACCGCGGCCTGAACAGACATGGGCATTGAGCCAAGATGCACGGGCATGTGATCGCCCATGGCGATCACCCTGGCGTGGCTGTCGAAGATGGCGCAGGAGTAGTCGCGGCGTTCCTTGATGTTGGGCGAGACGGCCGTGCGCCGAAGTGCCGCTCCCATCTCTTCCGCAACGGAGTGAACGGTGTTCTGGAAGACGGCGAGTTCGACGGGATCGGTCGGGTGGGCCTTCAATGTGCGTCCTCCTGATGAATAGAGATCAGGAGATTTCCGAACCCATCGACTGCGGCGCGATCGCTGGGATGAAGGAGAGTCGCGGAGGTGTATTCAGTAATCATGGCGGGGCCTTCGACGACATCGCCGGGAACCAACCCTGTGCGGTGATAGAAGCGCGAAGGAATGGCTTGGCCATCTAAGTAGACATCGCGTTCGGCGTAGCAGGCGGCGCGGCCATTCCCGGGAAGGCACGCTCTTCGCGCCGGCGTGTAGGGTTCGGCGGCAGCAGTGAGGCGCAAGCGGACGTTCACGATTTCTATTGCGCGGGAATTGTCGGAGAAACCGTAACGCTCCCGATGCAGGCTATGAAAGGATTCGAGCGCGGACTGTGGAGATTGGTCATCCCAGGGAACGTTGAGCTCGTAGCCCTGACTTTGATAGCGAAGGTCTACGGTGCGAGTGGGATTTCCAAGCAGCCCGTCGGCAGCAAAGTCCGCATGCGCGCGCGCTTCGAGATCTGCAAAGACACTGCCGAGTTGCCCGATGGCTTCACCTGGCAGCATCACGGTTTGCGAATCGTCTCGCACGGAATCGGCCAGCAGGATTCCCATGGCGGAAAGCGCTCCAGGCGCGGAGGGGATCAGAACCTGGCGGATGCGAAGCTTGCTCGCGAGCGCGCAGGCGTGCAGGGGACCTCCGCCGCCGAATGCGACGAGTGTGTAGTCGCGAGGGTCGCGCCCACGATCGATGGAGATGACGCGAATGGCCTTTTCCATGGACGATTCAACGACGCGCAGGATGCCGGCTGCAAAGTCGTGAATCGTGGCCAGCGAACCCTTTTGCTCGCCGAATAGGCGCTCTGTGGCTTCGCGGTCGAGATTGCCTGCACCATCGAGAAAGGTTTCAGGATCGAGGCGGCCGAGCAGAAAGTTGGCGTCGGTTACGGTGGCGCGCGTACCGCGGCCAAAGCAGATGGGACCGGGGTCTGCACCTGCCGATTCGGGTCCGACGCGCAACAGGCCGCCGGCGTCGAAGCGCGCAATGGAGCCGCCGCCTGCTCCCGCGGTATGAATATCGAGCATGGGCACGCCGATGGGGATACCGGCCACCTGCGACTCGCGCGTGAGTGGAGCGCCGGCAGAGTTGGCGAGGAACACGTCAGTCGAGGTGCCTCCCATGTCGAACCCGATGATGCGCTCAATGCCGGCCCAGCGTGCGACGCGGCAAGCGCCGACGACTCCGCCGGCGGGCCCCGAGAGAACGGTGCGCACGGGCTCGCGCGCGGCCGCGGCGGCCGACAACATTCCGCCGGAGGATTGCATGACCTTGACCTGTCCACCGTCATGCTGCGTGCTAACGTCTTCGGCCAGTCCTTCGAGGTAAGGCGCCATGCGAGGTGCGAGGTAAGCGTTCACAACGGTTGTTGAAGCTCGTTCGTATTCGCGAAACTCGGGCAGGATTCGGTGCGCGGCGGAGACGGGAATGCCAAGCGCAAGCAAGGCTGACTCGACGCGCTTCTCGGTTTCAGTGTTTGCGAAGGCAAACAGAAGCGAAAGGGCTACCGACTCGGCTCCACTGGCGCGTACGTTTTCCGCAAGATCGGCAAGATCTTCGTCGGAAGGGCGCAGCAGGATTTTTCCTTCGGCGGATACGCGCTCGGGGACGCCGAATCGCAACGAAGGAGGCACGAGGCAAACCGGTACGGGAGCAAACCAGTCGTAGAGGCGGCTGCGGGTCTGGCGGCCAATGGCAATCGTGTCTTCGAATCCGGCGGTGGTGACGAAGGCGACGCGAGCCCCGGTGCGTTCGAGCATGGTATTTGTGCCGACGGTGGTGCCGTGACGCAACTCCACAGAGCGGCCAGGAAGGCGATCGGATGCGTAAAGGCGCGCAATGCCTGCGAGAACGGCTTCGGCGGGATTGTGGGGTGTGGATGGAAGTTTGAGCACGCGCAGTTCTCCATGTCGCAATGTGACGCAGTCGGTGAAGGTTCCACCGGTGTCGACGGCGACGCGCAAGGGGGCCTGCTCGGGCATGGATAGAACTTTAAAGCACAGCGTGGCACGGTTGCCTACGAGAAAGCTTTCAACACAACCGGATTGCGGGGGTGCAGGGGCTCGCGAGCCCGACTTCCTTAAGAGAAGAAGAAGCGAACCCGGAGGATCTTCCGCAAAGAGGATAAATTTTCGATATAGTAAAAGGTTAAGCCCAGTTCCGATCGAGACCAGGCTGCCCAGCCAGCTTTTTTCATTGAAACCAAGGAATGATTTCCATCCGTGGAGATCGACAAGTGTCGTTGTATCCGGCGTTTTCCCAACATTCTTTAACGGAAAATTTGAACCCGAAGGTTGCTATGCAGACATCGGATTTTCATTTCGAAATACCTCAGTCCCAGGGGCTCTATCATCCTAGAAATGAGCATGATGCCTGCGGCATGGGCCTGGTGGCCAGCATTCGCGGGGAGAAGAGCCACGAGATTATCCGCAAAGGCCTTGAGGTCCTGATCAACCTGACGCATCGCGGCGCGGCGGGTTGCGATCCGGAGACGGGCGACGGAGCTGGAATCCTGATCCAGATACCGCATACCTTTTTTACACGCGAGTGCGGTGAGCTGGGCATTCAGCTTCCGGATCCCGGCGCCTACGGCGTGGCCATGGTGTTTTTGCCCGTAGACAGGCACAGCCGCCTGCAGTGCGAGGGCGTTTTCGAGCGCATTGCCCAGGAAGAGGGACTTACGGTGCTGGGCTGGCGCGACACGCCGGTGAATGGCGACGCCATTGGCCGCGAAGCGCGTGCCTCGCAGCCGTATATCGAGCAGTTCTTTGTGGGAAGGCCGAAGGGGTTGGACGAGGACGCCTTTGAGCGGCTGCTCTACCGCGTGCGCCGCCGCACGGAGAATGAGGTAGCCGATTCGGAGGTCGACGACAAGGAAGGTTTTTATGTTCCGTCGTTCTCGTGTCGAACCATTATCTACAAAGGTCTGATGCTGGCACCGCAAATTGAGAAGTTCTACTTTGAGCTGGCCAATCCGCTGGTATCGAGCGCGCTCTGCCTGGTTCACCAGCGCTTCTCGACCAATACGTTTCCGAGTTGGAAGCTGGCGCACCCGTATCGCTACGTGGCCCATAACGGGGAAATCAACACGATTCGCGGCAACATCAGCTGGATGAACGCGCGGCAGTCGGTTCTTGAAAGTCCGCTTTACGACGGACAGATCGATAAGCTCTACCCGGTGATCACGCCGGAGGGCAGCGACTCCGCGGCGCTCGACAACGCTGTTGAGTTTCTGTATCAGTCGGGCCGTTCCCTGCCCCACGTGATGGCAATGCTCATTCCCGAGGCGTGGTCGGGCAATCCGGACATGGATGAGGAAAAGCGCGCGTTCTACGAGTACCATGCGTCGCTGATGGAGCCGTGGGATGGGCCGGCGGCGATTGCTTTTACGGATGGCAAGGTGATTGGCGCAACGCTTGACCGCAACGGCCTTCGGCCTGGTCGCTACATCGTGACCAAGGACGACCTGGTGGTGCTGGCTTCGGAGGCCGGCGTGATCGATGTGCCGGCGGAGGATATCCGCAAGAAGGGCCGTTTGCAGCCTGGACGCATGTTCCTTGTGGATACAGTGCAGAAGCGCATCATCTCTGACGCGGAGATCAAAAAGGAGTTGGCAAGCCGGCAGCCTTACGGCGCGTGGCTTAAAGAACAGCAGGTGAGCCTGGACAGCTTGCCCGAGCCATCGCGACTGATCGCCTCGAATCCTGAGACTCTGCTGCGTCGGCAGCGCGCTTACGGCTACAGCGAAGAGGACCTGAAGATTCTGCTTGCGCCCATGGGCGCCAAGGGCGAGGAGCCGATTGGCTCAATGGGAACAGATGTGCCGCTGGCGTGTCTTTCCGATCGCCCGCAGCCTCTGTTCAATTACTTCAAGCAGCTTTTTGCACAGGTGACGAACCCGCCTATCGATCCGATTCGCGAAGAGCTGGTGATGTCACTGATCAGCTATATCGGCACGGAGCGCAACATTCTGGACGAGGCACCGGAGAATTGCCACACGTTGCGGCTGCCGCATCCGATCTTGACCAATCGCGATCTTGAAAAGCTGCGCCGGATATCGTCAGGTGACCTGCTGGCGACGACGCTGCCCGCGTTGTTCCGCGCCGAAGATGGTGAAGCGGGACTGAAGCGGTCTCTCGATGATTTGAGCGCACGCGCTGCACACGCGGTGCATTCGGGCTATACGCTGCTGATTCTGTCCGATCGCGGAGTCGATCCGACGTATGCGCCGATTCCCAGCCTGCTGGCCATGGCCGCGGTGCACAATCGGCTGGTGCGCGAGAAGACACGCACGCAGGTGGCGTTGATTATCGAAAGCGGCGAACCGCGCGAGGTGATGCACTTTGCGCTGCTGATCGGCTATGGCGCCAGCGCGATCAACCCGTACTTGGCGATTGAGACGTTGCACGACCTAAAGCGGCGCGGATTGCTACCGGACAAGGTAAGCGGGGATTACGCCGAGAAGAACTTCATCAAAGCAATCAACAAGGGCTTGCTGAAGACTTTCTCGAAGATGGGGATCAGCACGCTGCAAAGCTATCGCGGCGCACAAGTGTTTGAAGCAGTCGGTCTCAATAGCGATTTGGTGGAAGCCTACTTCGCGAGGACTGCTTCAAGGATTGAGGGCGTCGGCCTGGATGTACTGGCGCGCGAGGCGCAGCTCAAGCATGCGTATGCGTTCCAACCGTTGACGGATTCGGAGACGGACCTGGTGGTAGGCGGGCATTATCAATACCGCGAGGGCGGCGAATACCATCTGCTGAATCCGCAAACGATCAGCAAGCTGCAGCACTCGGTGCGGCAGAATAACCCGGCCACATTCCAGGAGTACACCGACTTGCTGGATGAGCAAAATCGGAATCTGTGTACGCTGCGCGGGTTGTTGAAGCTGAAGTATTCAGAGCATCCGATTCCGGTAGATGAAGTTGAGCCAGCCAAGGAGATTGTGAAGCGGTTCACGACCGGCGCGATGAGCTTTGGGTCGATCAGCAAGGAAGCGCACGAGACGCTGGCGATTGCGATGAACCGGATCGGCGGCATGTCGAATACTGGCGAAGGCGGCGAAGATGAAGATCGCTTCAAGCGCGACGCCAATGGCGATTTACGGCGCAGCGCAGTGAAACAGATTGCCAGCGGACGATTCGGCGTGACCACGAATTACCTGGTCAACGCGGATGAACTGCAGATCAAGATGGCGCAAGGCGCCAAGCCGGGCGAAGGCGGCCAGTTGCCGGGACACAAGGTGGACGACGTGATCGCGAAGACGCGGCACTCGATTCCCGGTGTGGGGCTCATTTCGCCGCCGCCGCACCACGACATCTATTCGATTGAAGACCTTGCACAGCTCATCTATGACCTGAAGAACGTGAATCCCAAGGCGCGGGTTGCGGTGAAACTGGTGTCGGAGGTCGGTGTGGGTACGGTGGCTGCGGGAGTCTCAAAGGCCCACGCCGATGTGGTGCTGATTTCGGGCGACACCGGCGGAACGGGCGCTTCGCCGCTGAGTTCCATCAAGCATGCGGGACTGCCGTGGGAACTTGGCCTTGCGGAGACACAACAAGTGCTGCTGCTGAACGATCTGCGCTCGCGTATCAAGGTGCAGACCGACGGCAAGCTGCAAACGGGACGCGATGTTGTGATTGCGGCGCTGCTGGGTGCGGAGGAGTTTGGCTTCGCAACAACACCTCTGATTGCCATGGGTTGCATCATGATGCGGAAGTGCCACTTAAATACCTGTTCGGTAGGCATTGCGACGCAGGATCCGGTGCTGCGCGCGCGATTCACCGGGCAGCCCGAGCATGTGATCAACTTCTTCTTCTTCCTTGCCGAGCAGGTGCGTGGGCACATGGCCAAGCTCGGCTTCCGCACGGTGGACGAGATGGTGGGGCGCGTGGACAAGATCGACGCTGCGGTCGCCGACGCTCATTGGAAAGCGAAGGGCATCGATCTCTCCAACATTCTCTACGCGCCAACGCTTCCCTCGCGTGTGGCGCGGCGCTGTGTTCAGGCGCAGGACCACGGACTCGACCAGGCGCTGGATCATGCGCTGATTGCCAAAGCCGGTCCGGCGCTGGAATCGAAGAGCCATGTTACGGGCAGCTTCGCCATTCGCAACGTGCATCGCACAGTGGGCGCGATGCTGGGCGGCGAAATTGCACGGCGCTACGGATCGGCGGGGTTGCCGGATGGAACCATTCATTTCAAGTTCCACGGGTCGGCAGGCCAGAGCTTCGGCGCCTTTGTGCCATCGGGCGTGACGCTCGAACTGGAAGGCGACGCGAACGATTATGTAGGCAAGGGGCTTTCGGGAGGCCGCATCATTGCCTATCCGCCGAAGACGTCAAGCTTCCTTCCCGAGGAGAGCATCCTGGTGGGCAACGTTGTGCTGTATGGCGCGACAACGGGCGAGGCGTTCCTGAACGGCATTGCGGGCGAGCGGTTCGCGGTTCGCAATTCGGGCGCAACGGCAGTGGTCGAAGGCGTGGGCGATCATGGCTGCGAGTACATGACCAACGGCACGGTCGTTGTGCTTGGCTCAACCGGGCGCAACTTTGCGGCGGGCATGAGCGGCGGCATTGCGTATGTCTACGACGACCAGGGTGACTTTTCCACGCGGCGCTGCAACAAGGCCAGCGTCGACCTTGAACCGCTGGTAAGCGATGAAGATGTGGAGCGCGTGAAGACGCTGCTCGAACGGCATCGTGACCTGACGGGCAGCCCGCGGGCGGCATGGATTCTGGAGCATTGGGCCGATGCGCAGCCGCGCTTCATCAAGATTTTCCCGCATGAATACAAGCGCGTTCTCGGATTCCCCCGGACCGAATCGGTGTACGGCACGGCACATGTTTCATCAAATTCCGCATCGCCGCGTGTAGCGGCTGCCGAGGTGCAGCATGGGTAAAGATACCGGCTTTCTTGAGATTGAACGCGAACAGCCCACACGGCGCAAGGCCGAGGAGCGGATTCACGACTGGTTTGAGATTTACCAGCCGTTCGCAGAAGAGAAGCAGCGCGAACAGGGCGCGCGCTGCATGGATTGCGGAGTTCCCTTCTGCCATACGGGTTGTCCGGTCAACAACCTGATTCCCGACTGGAACGACCTTGTTTACAACAACCGCTGGGAGGCGGCGATCCGGCGGTTGCATGCTACTAACAACTTTCCGGAGTTTACGGGGCGCATCTGCCCCGCGCCGTGCGAGGCAGCGTGTGTTTTGGGCATCGATCAGCCGCCGGTATCGATCAAACTGATCGAGCGATCGATTGTGGAGCGGGGATGGGAAGAAGGCTGGATTCGCCCGGAGCCACCGGAGTCGAATACAGGCAAACGCGTTGCGGTTGTTGGTAGCGGGCCAGCGGGGCTGGCAGCGGCGCAGCAACTGCGACGGGCGGGCCACTCGGTTACGGTTTACGAGAAGAACGACCGCATTGGCGGCTTGCTGCGCTACGGCATTCCCAATTTCAAGCTGGAAAAGCACGTGGTCGACCGGCGCATAGAGCAGATGAAAGCCGAGGGCATCACTTTTATCACCCATGCACATGTGGGCGAGAATGTGCCGGTTGAAGCGCTCACTGAGCACTACGACGCGATTCTTCTTTCCGGCGGGGCCGAGCATCCGCGGAACCTGAATATTCCGGGGCGCGAACTGAAGGGCATTCACTATGCCATGGAGTTTTTGCCGCAGCAAAATCGACGCTGCGAGGGCGATGCCGAAGACCACTTTCTCACCGATCGGACGAAGGCGATTCATGCCAAGGGCAAGCGGGTGGTCATCATCGGCGGCGGTGATACCGGAGCGGATTGTCTGGGCACGACGCATCGCCAGGGTGCGTTGCGCGTGCATCAATTCGAGATCATGCCCAAGCCTCCGGAGACGCGCGCGGCGTCGACGCCGTGGCCGCTCTGGCCACTTCAGTTGCGGACCGAAGGCGCGCATGAAGAGGGCGGCATTCGCGACTGGAGCATCAACAGCGTGAAGTTCACGGGCGATGAACAGGGCAACGTAAAGCAGTTGCACCTGGTGCGGGTGAGCGCGCCGCCGAAGTTCGAGCCGATTGCGGGATCGGAACATGTTCTGGAGGTTGACCTGGTTCTGCTGGCGATGGGCTTCCTCGGGCCGGTGCGGACGGGCATGATCGAGCAGCTTGGGCTGGCGGTTGATGGCCGCGGCAACGTAGCGGCGAATGCAGACTACATGACTTCGGTTGACGGCATCTTCGCGGCCGGCGACATGCGCCGCGGGCAATCGCTTGTGGTGTGGGCGATCGCGGAAGGACGCAAGGCGGCGGCCTCGATCGACAAATACCTCAAGAGCGGCGATGAGAATGCGCCGCATGGGTTGGGCGCGGCGGCGGCTTCGTCGCGCTAGGTTTCGAACTGCATGAATTCGTCCGACTCCCATGTCTCAAAAGCGAGAGGTGGGCACCCGATCTTTTGTGGGTAGTCAGCCACGCGCCACCCCAAGTACCCTGCCCTTCGATCAGAACGAGATGGAAAACGAACAGAGGCGGGTGAAGGTTCGTGGTCTCTTACGTCTTCAACGCGAGACAGGGCGCACCTGATCTTCTGGGATGGTCAGTCGTGGACCACCGCTGAATCCAGTTCCCAGAAAAAATAAAAAAAGGCGGTTTCTGTAAAGAAATTCCCTGTTTTCATAGAGATAGGAGGAGTCTATCCTTCCAAATTCTAGATAGCAAAGGAGTTATTTGCAGATTCTAGACAACAAAAGAGTTACGGGCACGATTTTCTTGATTTTGAAGCCTCCTTGGGTTCGAAACGCTTTTTT
>Ga0182013_10006905_pt1 | contig 12689 bp, 9 predicted proteins | sample 612S2MmetaG_FD_120487 | JGI IMG/M metagenome (GOLD analysis project Ga0182013, IMG submission 120487) | Permafrost microbial communities from Stordalen Mire, Sweden - 612S2M metaG | ecosystem: Environmental > Terrestrial > Soil > Wetlands > Permafrost | place: Sweden: Stordalen | collected... | reverse complement strand
CGCGCGTGACCCGTTCGATATCGAGCGCTACGAGGCGCTGCGGAAACTCGCCGCCGACGTCGTGTCCGAACACTCCGGCCGCCCGGCGCTCGATATCGATGCATTCTTCGGTCAAGAGGTGGGTTACGCCACGCCCAAGATCGACGTGCGCGGCGTCGTCTTCCGCGACGGCAAAATCTTACTGGTGCGCGAACGTTCGGACGGCGGCTGGACGCTGCCCGGCGGATGGGTCGACGTGCTCGACAGCCCGAGCACCGCGATCGAACGCGAGATTCGCGAGGAGTCGGGGTACCAAGCGCGCTCCGCCAAGATCCTCGCCGTGCTCGATCGCAATCGCCATCCGCATCCGCCGCTGGCCTACCACGTCTGGAAAGTATTCGTCGGCTGCGAGCTCACCGGCGGCGCACCGCGCGACAGCATCGAAACCGACGGCGTCGCCTTCTTCGCCCGCGACGCCCTGCCGGAACTTTCAACGACGCGCGTGACCGCCGGCCAGCTGACCTTGATGTTCACGCACTTGGACGACCCGCTCCGCCCCGCCGACTTCGACTAAGTAGACAACAAATTTGCGAGAACGATCGCAGCCCGCAGCGCGGCGCGCAGCGCCGAACGCCACGGGCGGCTTGCGGCGCAACCGCAAACGCCGCGCGCGGCTTGGCCCGGAGGGCCGAACGCCATGAGTTCTGCGAAGCTGAACCCTCTTAATCGCCGCTGATCGTCATTTCGGTGACGCGGAACGACGGCGAGACGATGCCGCTGTCGAAGCGGACGTCGTTGGCGACCATGTCGATCCCGGCGAGCATCGCCTTGAAGTTCGAGGCGATGGTGAACCCGTCGACCGGATAGGCGATCTCGCCGTTCTCGATCCACACGCCGCGTGCCCCGCGGCTGTAGGTTCCGCTGGCATGTTCGGTTGCGAAACCGATCGTGTCGTATACGAGCACACCGCGAGAGGTCGCGGCGATGAGTTCGTCGAGCGTGTGGTCGCCGGAGTAGAGATAGAAGTTGTTGACCCCGATACCCCCGCCCGACGCGTTGCCGGTCGTCTGAGCGCCCAACCGCCGCGCGTAGTACGTGTCGTAGAGGAACGATTTGAGCACGCCGCGCTCGAACACGGTCGTCATGCGCGTCGGCGTTCCCTCGGCGTCGAAGGGCGAAGTGCCCAATCCACCGGGCAGCCGCCCATCGTCCACGATCGTCACGTGCGCCGAACCGACCGTCTCGCCGATGGCGTCGGTGAGATAGGAATTGCCGACCGCGATGTTCGCGGCGTTGACGGCGTTGAACAGATCGCTCAGGACTGCCGCGGCGACATCGCGCTCGAAAATGACCGGTACGCGCAGCGTTCCGGGCCGGCGGGCGCCGCACAGGTCGAGCGCGCGCTTTGCCGCCTGACGCGCCACGTCCGCGACGCTCTCGAGACCCGCGTAGCCGCGCGCGGCGGAACCGTAGGAGCCGATGCGCAGATCGTCGCCGTCGCGCGCGATCGGACTCGTGCTGCGTGAGGCGCTCGTCATCCGATACGCGCCGCGGAAACCCAGCGAGTTCACCAGGGCCACCGTCGCTTGCGTATCACCGGCATGCGAACCACGCGAGTTGTCGATGCGGGCATCGGCCTGCCGGATGAGCCGTTCGAGTTCGATGACGTCGTCGATCTTCGCCTCCGGCTCGCGCGCGGCGACGTCGGGCGACAGCATCTCGAGCGCGGCGTCTTCCTGCGCGGGCGTGACGGTATCGGGCAGTCCCGCATGCGGATCCTCGCTCACGAACGCGGCCGCGGCGACGATCCGTTTGGCGAGCGCGCGGATCCCGTCATGGGTGAGATCGGTCGTCGATAGCGAAGCGCGGCGCTTGCCGACGAACGTCCGCATCGAGAGCGAACGCCCGCGAGACTGCTCGAGTTTGGTCAATTCGCCGCCGCGCGCTTCGGCGCCGAACCGGTCGTTGATCGCGAGGGTCGCCTCCGCGGCCGTCGCGCCGCCGTCGACGGCGGCGGCGACGGCGAACGCCGCCAAAGCCAGCGCCTCATCGCGCGCATCCGCATTCGCCGTTTCGTTGAGCTGCATCAGCGTTCGTTCCCCGTCCCGACGGAGCTGCCGCCGACCGTGCAGCTCGCGAGCTTGACCGTCGGCATACCGACCCCGACCGGAACCATTTGGCCGCCTTTTCCGCAGGTGTAACTGCGGTTTGCCAGCCGCCCGTCGTTGCCCACGGCGACGACCTTGGTCATCGCGTCGGGACCGTTTCCGATCAACGTTGCGCCGCGCACGGGCGCGGTGATCTTGCCGCCTTCGATCAGGTAGCCTTCGGCGACCATGAACACGAAATCGCCTTTGCTGATCTCGACCTGGCCGCCGGCGAACGACGTGGCGTAGATGCCGCGGTCGACCGAAGCGATGATCTCCTCGAACGTCGACGTGCCGCTGGGCATGTAGGTGTTGCACATGCGCGGCTGCGGCATGACGCGGAACGACTGCCGACGCCCACTGCCCGTCGATTGCACGCCCATGAGTTTGGCGTTGAGCCGGTCCTGCATGTAGCCGCGCAGGATCCCGTTCTCGACGAGCACTTTGTGCGCGCCCGGCGTACCCTCGTCGTCGACGGCGACCGAACCGCGTTCGCCCGCAAGATTTCCGTCGTCGAAGATCGTGACGAGGTCGCTAGCGACCCGTTCCCCGACGCGACCGCTGTAGAGCGACGTTCCTTGGCGGTTGAAGTCGCTCTCCAAACCGTGGCCGACCGCTTCGTGCAGCAGCACGCCGCCGCCGCCGGCGCCGACGACGACGGTCATCTCGCCCGCCGGCGTTTCGCGCGCATCGACGTTGGTAACGGCGATACGCGCGGCTTCGGTCGCGATCGACTCCGGCGTCTTCGCATCGTAAATGGATAGCGCCGTGCGCCCACCGTCGGCGAAGTAGCCGTTGGCGCGCCGGCCGTCGCTGCGCGCGACGGTTTGTACGCCCAGCGTCACCAGCGGCCGCAAATCGGTGACGAGCTCGCCGGTGCTCGTCGCGATCTGGACGAACTGCGTCTCGTCACTGACGTACGCATTGACTGCCGCGATACGCGGGTCGAAAGCCCGGGCCGCCACGTCGGCGCGTGACAGCAGATCGACGAACCGCCCGGCCGGCGCAGCCTCGGCCGCCGGCTGGTACAAGTGCGGCGCGACCCGCGCCGAGAGATCGACGACCGGCTCGCCGCTCGCTGCGGAGTGCGCGATGAGCGAGGCGACGTCGGCGGCGCGCCGCAACGCGGCCGGCGAGAGATCGTCGGAGTGCGCGTATCCGGCGCGCTCGCCGGCGATCACCCGAATCCCCACGCCCCGGACCACCGCTAGCCCGGCCTCATGAATCCGCCCATCCTGCAAGCGAAACGATTGCGCGGTCCGGTGTTCGAAGAAGACGTCGGCATAGTCGCCGCCGCGGCGCAAAGCGCGCGCCAGAAGCTGGCCGAGAAGATCGCGATCGAGGCCCGTGTGCACGCGCGTCGATTCGCGCGCACACCGGTCGCATCCCTTGAAGGCTGCGCCGTGAAGCCGGCGGCAAGCGCCCGTCGCGCACTCGGCTCCGCCGAAGCTCCCGAGCCGCCGATAGGCACACCGTGATCGGGCGGAAAGTATCCGGCATGCAAACACCGTTTCCTGCGCATCGGCCCATCGCATCGGCGCCGGCTCCGGCAGCATCACCGTCACCGTAGTGCCGGCAGCCGCGCGCGGCGGACGAATACGTGCCACCGATGGCGATCGGCCCGGCAGCGCGGTGCTGAGCGCCTCCGAAGCCCGCCGCATCGCGCTGCGCGCGCAAGGGTTCGGAGTGCCGCGCCGCACCGCCGCCGCCGATGCGCGCGCGATCATGAGCACGTTCGAACGCATCGGTTTGGTGCAAATCGACTCGGTGAATGTGATCGTGCGCTCGCACTACTTTCCGTTGTACTCGCGGCTCGGCACGTACGACCTCACGCTGCTCGAGCGTTTGGTCTGGGAGAAACGCGGACGCAAACTCTTCGAGTACTGGGGCCACGAAGCATCGCTCATTCCGCTGGGCCTGCACCCGCTTTTGCGCTGGCGCATGGCGCGCGCGGCGCGCGGCGAGGGCACGTGGGGACGCGTGGCCGCGATCGCTCGGGAGAAGCCCGGCTTCGTCAACGCCATTCTGCGCGAAGTCGAGCAGCGCGGCCCGCTCGCCAGCGGCGACATCGCCGAGCACCGCAGCACGGGCGGCGGCTGGTGGGGTTGGAGCGAGGTCAAGGTCGCACTCGAGTACCTGTTTTGGTCGGGCGCCCTCACCACCGCCCGGCGGCGTAACTTCGAGCGCCTGTACGATCTGCCCGAGCGGGTGTTCGCGCCGGCCATCCTGGCGCTGCCGACCCCCGACGAAGCGTCCGCGAAGCGCGAACTCCTGCGGATCGCCGCGCGGGCGCTGGGCGTGGCGACGCGTTTGGATCTGCGCGACTATTTTCGTTTGGAAATCGATGCGAACGAACGCATCGACGAACTCGTCGAGCAGGGCGATCTCGTTCCCGTTCGCGTCGAGGGCTGGAAGCAATCGGCATATCTCACGCGCGATATCGTCGTCCCGCGGCGCGTCGACGCACGGGCGCTGCTCTCGCCGTTCGACTCGCTGGTGTGGGAACGCAGCCGCGACCGCCGGGTCTTCAATTTCGATTACCGCATCGAGATCTACACGCCGGCGCCCAAGCGCGTCCACGGCTATTACGTGCTGCCCTTTCTGTACGGCGACCGGCTCGCGGCCCGCGTCGACGCCAAGGCGCGCCGCGATACGGGGGTGCTCGACGCGCTCGCGATCCACTACGAGGATGCCAAGCCGGCGCCGGAGCTGCGCGACGACCTGCGGACGGAACTCAGCGCGCTCGCGCGCTGGCTCGGGCTCGAGCGGGTCAAGATCGGCCGGACTTTCGTGCACGTCTCGGCCTGACCGCCGACGGAACGAGGGCCGGACGCTGCCGCGACGCTCCGCCGACGGCGCTGCCATATGCTGGACGGACCGCCGCACCCACAAAGGTCGGTCCGAGCCGGTGGCTGATTTCGCGGTAAGATTGTCCTTCGCCGGCGAGCTTTAGCACCTTAGGCGCGAAACGGCCCGCATTGATCCGCTGTCCGGGCCGCCGGCTGAACGCCGCGTTCGCGTGCGGCCGCAATACCGGGCGGACCCGCTTTGAAACTAGGCGTGCGACGAGCCAAAATGTGACCCGCCACGGCCGTCTTCACGGAAGGTCGCTCTCGGACTTCCCCGCAGTCCTAACACGTAACCTCCGAGCCGCAGACCTCTCGGATGCCACGTTTGAATCGTGTCCGCTGGCTACGCTCGCGGACGTCGTGCGCAACTGCAATAAACTGTTAAACTGCTCTTGCGCAACCTTATAGCACTCACACGCCGTCGCTTCGAGCCCCATTCGATCCGAGATTGTCACCTGCCCATGCGCATAGCGAATGTATCCGGCGCCTTGCAGGGTCGCAGCTGCAACAGTGACGCCGGAGCGGCGACTTCCGAGCATCGCGGCAAGAAATTCGTGGGTCATCGGAAATTCGCTCCCACCGACCCGATCGTGAGTCATCAACAGCCAGCGCGCGCATCGTTCGAGCACGCTATGCAAGCCGTTGCAGGCTGCCATTTGACCCAACATGTTGACGTAAGCCTGTAAGTAGCGGTTCATCGCTACACGAAAGTCTCGACTCTCTTCGAGCAACGCGATAAAGGACCGAGCCGGGAGTTTCCACGCACGGCCATGGACCTGACAGAAGCTCTCGTTCGCCGTTGTATTGGCGCCCATGATGAGCGGAATCGCCGTGGTCCCTTCGCGCCCGATCGTTCCGACCTCGACCATACTTCCGTCTTCCATATGAGTAACCACGGAAAACACGCAGTCGATGGGAAAATAGGCTGCGTCAATCGTCACTTCTGGTTGGTAAACCGATTGCCTGAGCTCGAATTGTGTTAGGTGCCCATCTGCGCACAGAACGTCCCGCTCGTGCTTATTGAGCGACGCGAAAATGGCATTTTGCGACAGAAAATGCTCGTCAGTGGTTTCGTCCTTCCGAGCGCCTTTTGGTAAAACCGTACGGACACGTCCTTCCTTGGCAGCTATGCTTACAGAGACCCCCTTTCTTGGACTACGAATATGACCAGATATGGTTGTTTGCCCAGCTACGGATTTCCCCTGTACCTGTCGCTCGAGGAGGCGGTTGGCGCGGGGTTCGAGCGAGTCGGCGACAATTCAGACGGGGTTCTACTCCGCAAGCGAGCCGCGAAGGACTCGAAGAATGCCTATGCCTTCGTGCTGCATCCGCATCTTCAGGGATCTTACAGGTGAACATCTTAACGACGAACCGGTGGAGTCGGGTCACCAAGAGTCTGATCCGAGAATCTTCTGATCACCGAGCGCTCCGAACAAACAAACGAAAAGAGAAGCACCCACTTGTCGGAAGGGCAGTGATGAGCACAACGCAATTCTTGAGCCCCGCAAAGAAGTCCGAGACGTATCGTCGTGGCCCCGGACTCACGATTGAAGTATCACGCCATGAAGACGTTGGCGAGAATACTTTTCGGATCATGCGCGCGGAAGATCATGAACTGTTCAAGGACTTTATCCGATCGCTCCCCTGCAGAGACAACTACTGTTATCGAGTGCTGGACATACATAACGATCAATCCTTCGACCTCTGGATGAAAAGAGTGGAGTCCAGCCAGACCATTGGCGTGATCGCGTTGCAGAACGAGCGGATGATCGGCTACAGTGGTCTCAACGTAACAGAGCTGCCTTGGATCCGGCATACCGCCGAGATCCACGTGAGCGTTTCACCCGCTCAAAGGGGCCGGGGACTCGGCAGGAGCCTCGCAAACGAAGTCCTCGCCATAGGTCGGGCGCGCAAGCTGGATAAGATCTGGGCTCAGATAGCAGTCAGCCAGGAGGCGGTTCAAAGGGTTCTTCACAGTCTGGGATTCCGTACCGAAGCCCTCTTGGCCGACTTCATCAAGAACGCGGACGGCCTGACGGAGGATATCGTGATCATGTCCTACGATGCCGGGAAGCCTTGGGGGTTGTAACGGCTCGACGAATCACTTAATTTGAGCAGAAGCGCGCTCGCGCCTGTGAAATTACGTGACGCTGTGCTCGAATTAATTGATCGGTGCTCGACATCGAAGAGGAGGAGAGACGAAACGAAATTTTGTGCGCGTTAAGGGCTGCGGCGAGGCTGGCCTTTGGGTGCCGGTGAACAAATGGGCAAGATTTCATGACCCACGACCGGCGATGGGGCAGGCATTTTATTTCGGCAGCCTGCGCCTTCGCGTCATCTGCGATTATCTTCGCCGACGCCGAAACGTTGATGATATCAGAGAGCCGGATGTTTTCGCGTCGTAAGTGCTCCACGAGGACTCGCAGCTCGCTTACCTCTGCTGCATCATAAGTCATCGAATATCTTTTGCAGTTTGCGTGCCACGGTGCTGCGCGGGCGGAGCGTTTTCTTGCGATCGCTGACCGAAGGCTTCGACACCCTCGACGGCCTCGACGGCCTCCGGGCGGCTGTTGTATCACTTCTTGGGCGCCGTCGCGGAGTTCGAGCGCGAGGTCATCAAAGAGCGCACTCGCCGGCCTGAAAGCCGCCAAGAAACGCGGGACACACGACGGTCGGCCCCAGGCGCTCGTGGGTTCACGGCTTGCCGAAGCCGGTCGGATGCTCGCCGCCGGCAAGTCGCAAATCGAGACGGCCCGCATCTTGCGGGTGTCCCGGGCGACGATCCAACGTGCCTATCCGGGTGGTCGCGGCAGTCGCTGAAGCCAGCCCGATTGATCAGAAGCGGCTGGCGGCTTGTTCAGGGCGGCAAGAAAAGAGTCAGCCCAAGCGTAACCGAGCGCGGGCCTGCGGTTCGTCGGCAGCATCAAGCCTGCTCGCCGCGTGTCGCCCCGAGTGCAAACACCGCCTTGGTTCGTATTTTCAGGCCGTCCATCTCCGTAGTGAGTTCCGGCCAAGCATCTTTTGCAAACGATACCCGGATGGGATGCTGACTCTGCGAGCCAAGCGAGCGCCGTGGGAAGCCGCAGGTCACTAGCACTTGCGCAGCACCCAAAATGCCCCGGCTGCCAGAAGGACACCCGCGACGACCGCCGTCGTCGCGAGGTTTTGCGTTCGCGGGAGATGGAAGCGCCGGTAGCGCAGGCGATCGCGCAGCCAATCCGTTCCGTGCGCGCTGAGTTTGGGGTGGCGGTCGCGGCTCAAGCCGACCGTCACTTCGGTGCCGATTTGCAGCAGCCGGTCGACGCGCTCGGGATCGCGCATTTCGGCGCCGAGCTCGACGAGCGGAAGCACGACGCGCGCATCGCGGCTCTCCAAATGCGCCAAACCCAATCCATCGTGTCGCTGGGTGACCGTTCCCCGGTAGCGCGCTCCCGGTTTGAGCGGCACCGAACGGCCGTTCACGATCAGCGTGATCTCCGCGCCGGCCGGTGACGGGTGCTCGGGAAACCTGCGCCGCGTCCGGATCTGCTCGGGCGGTTCGGTCAAATTGGAAGGGAGCCCATGACGGCGGGCCTCGTCCGGATCGAACGTTATGCGGCCGTTGGGATCGAGGTCGATCTCGCTGCCGTCGGGCAGCCGGACGCGCGCACCGGGTTCGCCGCCTACGACGACGTAGCGCACACTGCCGTCCGCGTTGTGATACGCGACGTCGAAGGTGCCGTCGGTGAGCCGGCTGGGCGCGCCGAGATACGCACCGAAGTTCGCGCGGTGGACCGGATCCTCCATGCCCGGATAGCCCGTCCACTCCCAGCGCATCGACTTGACGGGTTTGGGGATGTCGCGCGGATCGATCCCGCAACTGATGAGAACGCCCACCGCATAGGAGTTCGAGTCGCGGCCGACGCGCAAAAACGGAATCTCGACCGCCAGGTAACGCTGATCGCCGTCGTAGTCGCGCTGCGTCGTGCGCACGAGTTCGGCGAAGAACTCTTCGGATAATCCCTTGGGCGGCGCAATCGTGATCGGCTCGAAGTCGATCATGTTGCGTTCGGCGAATTGGTCTTCCGGATAGGCGTACGGAACGAGCGCACCGGTTCCGTTGGGATGGAGCGGCCCCGCCTCGACGATCGTGACGCGCGAAGCATCGGCACCGGCGATCGCGACGAACAGGTGACCGCCGAAGTCCTGCTCCCACACCAGCCGCTTGGAGCCGAGTTTGAGCGGTCCGAACGCGAGCTTCGGCGTCTGCACGTCGAACGAGAACCAGACCGCGGGACGGCCCACGAGCGCGACGGTGTGCGACGGAATGTTCCAGCGATTGCGCACGACGACGTCGCTGCCGTCGAGCACCGGACGCAGCCGGGTCGCGGTCTCAACCGTCGACGTCGCGAATTTTGGGATGCGGAGATGAAAGCGCATTATTCGTTCGCGAGCACGTCCAACGCACGGTTGATCCCGGCGTCGACCGGTCCGTCATCGGCCCGCGGATCGTTGACCATGAAGGCGAACGCGACTCGGCCGTGGCTGCGCGTCTGAACGAAACCGACGAGTGCGTTCACGTTCTCGATATGCCCGCTCTTGGCGCGGGCGCGTCCGAGCGCATCGGTGATTTGGCGGTAGCGCACGGTACCTTCCATCCCGACCCGCGGCAGGGCCGCAAGCAGCGCCGAACCGACCGGCTGCGCGGCGGTGCGCGCCAACAGCGTCGCGATCGAGATCGGAGCGATCCGGTTCGTCGGCGCGAGGCCGCTGCCGTCGACGATGCGCAACCCCGTTTGCGGAACGCCGTCACGCGCGAACAGCGACCGCTCCGCCGCGCCGCCCGAGCGCTCCGTGCCGACGCCGCTTTCCGCTCCGACCGCGCGCAGAAGCTGCTCGGCGAAATGATTGTTCGAGATGAAGAGCATCTCATGAACGATCGCCGAGAGCGGCTGCGAACGGTGCCGCCACAGCACGTGACCGCCGAGCGGCGCGACGCCCACCCGCACGCCGTCGCGCACGCGCACGCCGCGCGCGTTCAGCATCGCGCGCTCGACGCGCCCGGCGTACAGCGGCATCGCCGCGACCGGTCGAAAAAACGACTGCTCGGCGCCGACGGCGACGCGCCCGCTGAAGGTGAACAGGTTTTGCGTCGCCGCGCGTTCGATCGAAAGCTCCGTCGAATATGCGGTCACGACCGACCCCGCGACGTGCACGGCGTCGCCGGGCGGCCGAATCTCGATGTGCGCCGGGCCGCCCGGCGACGTCGGGACCAGATGGAATTCGACCGTACCCTGGTCGACGGATAAGGCGCTGGTTCCCGCCGCATAGTCGTATTGCAGGTCGTCGGACTCCCAAGCCGGATTGACTTCGGGACCGCCGAACGCGCTGGCGTCGGCGACGAGCGCGCCGTCGACGCGGCGCAGCCCGCTGCGATACACGGCGCTCGCCCCGGCGCGCAGGTCGTCGGACGTCAACGTCGGGTCGCCGCTGCCGACTAGCCAGAGATCGCCGCTTACGACGCCGTCGGCCGGATTATCCAGCGAGCGAATGTCGGTCACGAAGCGGTAATTCGGCCCGAACGTTTGCAGCGCGCTCACCGCGGCGAGCACCTTGAACGTCGACGCCGGCGTGTAGGCGCGGCTTTCGCGCCGGACGAAGAGCGGCCGCGCGTTCGCATCGACGATCGCGATGCCGCTGGTTCGCAGCGTCGGGTCGTCGAGCGCCGCGGCAAGCCGATTCTGCATGTCGCGCAGCGACGCGGTGCTCCAGGACGGCGCTTTGGGCGCCGCGCTCAGCCCGGTGAGGTGCGGCATCGGAGCGGCGTTGGCGCTGCCGGCGGCTTGCTGCGAATCGTCCCTGCCGCAGGCAGTCAGCGCGGCGAGCAGCAGTGCGAAGACGAACGATTGCGGGCGCATCAGTTGCGCCCCATTGCATCCAGCCGCTCGCGCAGCGTTCGGGCTTCGACCCGCAGCGCGTCGAGTTCCGCGCGCAGCGCGGCGACCTCGTGCGGCGTCTTTTGCGCTTCGCGAATGCGCAACGCGGCCTCGGCGGCATCCCGCCGCAGCCGGCCGTCACTTTCGCTCACGGCCAGCCGGTCCAGGGCCGGCAGCAGCCGGACATCCGCGAGTGTTTCGCAGGCCGCGTACACGCCGACGCGCACGAGGTACGCCGAGTCGGACAGCATCTGCTCCAGCGCCGCAACCGCCCGCGTTCGCACGCCTTCGACGAGCACGCCCAACCGCGCGATCGCGGCGGCGGCGGCCCGCCGCAGCCCTTCACCCCGGCGTATGTCGACCGCTTCGAGCAAGGCGGGGAAGACGCGTTCGTCGGCCAACTCGGCGAGACCGCGCGCCGCGCCGGCCTCGATCGTCTCGTTCCACGACACGCCGGCGAGCGCCGCGCCCAGCGCATCGAACGCGCGCGGGTCGCGGGTCTTTCCCAGTGCTTCGCAGGCCGCCGCGACCACGAAGTACGATTCGTCGTCGCGCATCGCGAGCAGCGCCGCCGCAACATCGGCATCGTGGTAGTTGCCCAGCGCTTCGGCGATCGCGCGGCGCACCTTGGGATGCGGGTGACGTCGATTCGTCAGCAACGCGTCGCGTCCGGCGGGCGAGCGCAGTTCGCCCAGCACGATCGCGACTTCGGCCGCGACGCCCCAGAACGGATCGGCCCCCAGCGCGCGCACGAGCGCTTCGCGCGCCGCGCGCGCACCGTCCCTGCCCAACGCCTTCGCGGCGCGGATGCGCGCGACCACACACGGCTCGGCGCTCAAGATCGCCGCGTTGAGATCGGCGTCGAAGGCGAACGTGAACGCGCCCAGCACGTAAGCGCCGGGATCGATGCGCACCAGCTTGGGCTCGACTTCAAACGGAATCGCAAACGATTCATACGCCTGCTCGACGCGCAGCCGCACGCGCCGTTCACCCGGCAGCGCACCGTCGCCCGCGTCGCGCGCCGGTGCCGCGGGCAGCGCGGCGCATAAGCCGAGCTCGAGCTCAAAGCGGTACGCCGGATTCGCGGCGTCGATCGTCTGCTGCTGCTCGAAGGTGACGGTCGCGATCTTCTGCGCGCCGTCCCAGCGGAAACTCACCCGAACGTCGGGATGCCCGCCGCGTTCGATCCACTGCGCGAAGAACGCCCGCATGTTGCGCCCGGTGGCCGCTTCGATGGCGCGCACGAGGTCGATCGTTTCGACGCTGCGCTGGGCGTTGTCGCTGACGTAACGCCGCAGCGCGCGCCGCATGCGCGCCCAGCCCAATTCGCCCCGCAGCATGTGCAAGACCGCGCCGGCCTTTTGATACAGGTGGGCATCGAAGAGCTCGATCGGGTCGCGATAGGTGTTGCACACGATCGGCCGCCGGTAGCGATCGCGATCTTCATCGAGGTATCGCTGCACGAGCGTGAAGACGTCGTAGGCGTACTCGTCCCAACCCAAATGCGCTTCGCGCCAAACCGTCTCGAAGTAGGTCGCGAACCCTTCGTTGAGCCATGCCTGCGACCAATCGCGGCAGGTGACCAAATCGCCGAACCACTGGTGCGCGAGCTCGTGCGAAACGAGCGGGTCGCTGGAAAAATCGAGCTGCGCGCGCGCGTCGTGCAGCGTGCGATCGGTTTGCGTCGTCGCAGCGGTATTCTCCATCCCGCCGAAAATGAATTCGGCAACCGCGATCTGACCGTAACGCTCGTACGGATTCGGAACCCCGATGACCGCCTCGAAGCAATCGATCATGCG
>Ga0182013_10006902_pt1 | contig 12691 bp, 14 predicted proteins | sample 612S2MmetaG_FD_120487 | JGI IMG/M metagenome (GOLD analysis project Ga0182013, IMG submission 120487) | Permafrost microbial communities from Stordalen Mire, Sweden - 612S2M metaG | ecosystem: Environmental > Terrestrial > Soil > Wetlands > Permafrost | place: Sweden: Stordalen | collected... | reverse complement strand
GAATAGGATCAGGAATTGAAAAAATATCCCATTGTCATTGCCATTGACGGCACGAGCGCCAGCGGCAAAAGCACCAACGCCAAGCTCGTGGCCAAGGCGCTTGGCTATGTTTATGTGGACACCGGTGCGATGTATCGCACGCTGGCATGGCATTGCCTGAAGAAAAATGTGGATGTGCATGACGCCAAGCTTGTCGCCAACGCCTGCCGCCGCTGGAAAACTGATTTGTGCTGCGTCGAGAAAGACGAACTGCGCGTGGTGCAACTGCTCGTGGACGGCTATTTTCCTGAAAAGGAAATCCGTACGCCGGAAACCGCCGCCGCCGTGGCGCACGTCGCCGCCGTGCCGAAGGTACGCGAGTGGATGAAAAAAACGCAGCGCGATTGCATCCAGTTCGGCGACCTCGTGATGGAAGGCCGCGACATCGGCACGAATGTGTTTCCCGAAACCGACTACAAATTTTATCTCGACGCGACGCTGGCCGAGCGTTCCGCGCGCCGCGCCGCCGACGGTGTGAACGAGAATCTCGCCGCCCGCGACCAGCGCGACAGCCAGCGCGCGGTCGCACCGCTGATGATTGCGCTTGGGGCCAAGGTCATCAACAATTCCGCCATGACGTCGGAGCAGACAAGCAAGCTGCTGCTGGAAGAAATTTACAATCGTTTTCCCGCAAAATGAATTTGTCCTACCGCATCGGCTGGACGGCCTTTCGTGCCATGTTCGCGACATATTTCCATTGGAGCGTGTTCGGCGCGAAGAACGTTCCGCTGCAAGGCGGCGTCATTCTGGCCTCGAACCACGCGAGTTTTCTCGATCCGCCGCTGGTCGGATCAGCTTTAAACCGTGACATCAACTATCTCGCGCGCGAATCACTTTTCCGTTTCCCCGGCATCGGCGCACTGTTGCGTTCGTGGAACGCGGTTCCAGTGGATCGCGATGGCGGAGGCGCGGCGGGATTAAAGGCCATCCTTGAGCGGCTTCTCGCGGGCGGCGCAATCATTTTATTTCCCGAAGGAACGCGCACGAAGGATGGAAAACTCCAACCGGCGCGTTCGGGCATCGGCCTGACTGTTATCAAATCCAACGCAGTTGTGATTCCCGTGAGGACGTTTGGAACTTTCAAGGCATATGGACGGAATCATAAGTTTCCACGTCCGAAAAAAGTCGCCGTAAAATATGGCAAACCGATGCATTTTGAAACATTGCGCGCCGAGGCCAAGGATTGCTCCAAGCCGAGATTGAAAGAAATTTACCAGCAAATCGCCGATGATATCATGGCGGCGGTTGCGAAGCTCGAACCGAACGAGGATTAAATCCCCAGACTCGACAACATGTTGCTGATGCTGTTGACGATCTGGACGAGTTTGGGATGCGATTGCTCGAAGCCTTCGACGGACGAGCGCAGGCCGGTTACGGAAATTTCCCGCAGTTGCGGACTCTGTTTTTCGCGTGTGGCCTCGTGAGTGGAAAGTTTTGCGAACTCGGCGATGCTTTGTGCGCGTTCATCGTCAGTTTTGGACAGCGCGCCGACTTCGGACTTGAGCGTGCCAAGCAGTTGGAGCAGCTCGCGCTTGCGCTCGTCGCTGATGGAATTTGCGCCGTGAATCTTCGCTTCAATCTCGCCTATCGTGTTTTCGATCATGCTGTAAAGTAATTGCTGCTGGAAATTCGGCAAGCGCGTTCACCAGCGCCCGACTTTCGGCAAAGCCGGCTCGACGACTTCCCAGATTTTAGTGCAAACATTTTCCGTCGAGCCTGAACCGTCCAAAACGCGAACGCGTCTTTTTTCCGACGCCGCGATGGCCTCGTAGCCTTTGATGACGCGCTCAAAGAATTTTTTGTCTGCTTCCTCAATCCGGTCACGCATGAATGGCAGAGTGGACTGGCGCATGGCGCGGCGCATTTCGCTGATTTCCGGCGAGACCGTCAAGAACAGCGTCAGGTCCGGCCGCGTTTCGCCGACGGCAACGTCAATCACGGTTTTGATCATCTGCAAATCCAGTTCACGTCCGTAGCCTTGATATGCCGTGGTCGAATCATAAAAGCGGTCGCTCAAGACGATTTCCCCAGCGTCGAGCGCAGGACGGATGACTTCGCGGACGAGCTGTGCGCGGCTGGCGTTCATCAAAAGCAGTTCCGCCTCGGCAGTCATGGCGTGGTTTTGATGGCTGTGTTTGAGCGTGTGGCGGATTTCCTCGCCGATGGGCGTGCCTCCCGGTTCACGCAACGTGCGGACGCGGTGGCCGAGCGAGCGCAATCGCCGCGCGAGGAGTTCGACCTGCGTGGATTTGCCGCAGCCTTCCGAACCTTCAAAGGTAATGAACAAACCTTTCCTCATAATTTTTTCAATTTATATCCCTTAGGCGAATCTTCAATCACCCAGCCTTTGGCTTTCAATTCGTCGCGAATCGCATCCGAGCGTTTGAAATCCTTCGACTTCTTGGCGGCGATGCGGTCTTCGGCCAGTGCGGTAATGTCCGCTGGAATTTCAATGTCGTTCTTTGTGCCAACGCCAAGAACAGAATCAATCATGTGCCACGCAGCCAATGATGCGGCTGCGTCTGCCGCCTGCAAGGAATTTTCCGCGATGCGTTTGTTTGTTTCAGTAACCCATTTGAAAATTTCGCCCCAGGCGGCGGAAATGTTCAGGTCGTCGTCGAGCGCGGCAGAAAATTGTTCCAAAATTTTTGAATTTGGCGCGCCATTTGTTCTATCTGCGATTTCGCTCAGTTTTCCGACACATTCGTCAATGCGCGCCAGCGCAGTCTTCGCGCCTGCCAAACCCTCGAGCGTGAAATTAAATGTCTCGCGGTAATGCGCGGTGATCAGTAGATAACGGACTTCGCGACCGCTCAAACCTTTGGCCATCAGATCGCGCAGTGTGAAATAGTTTCCGAGCGACTTGCTCATCTTTTTTCCTTCAACAAGAAGATGCGCGCCATGCAGCCAGTATTTCACGAACGGCTTGCCGGTCGCTCCTTCGCTTTGGGCGATTTCGTCCTCGTGATGCGGAAATATCAAATCCTCGCCGCCCAGATGGATATCGAAGCTTGCTTCTAGAATTTTCATGCTCATCGCACTACACTCTATGTGCCAGCCGGGCCGGCCTTCCCCGAAAGGACTTGGCCAGAAAATGTCGGCGTCGTCCGGCACGCGCGATTTCCAGAGCGCGAAGTCGGCGACGGATTCCTTGGCATATTCGTCACTCTTCACACGTTCGCCGGCGCGCATCTCGTTGAAGTTCAGTTTGAGCAACTGGCCGTAATTGCAGCCGAAGCCGCGATATTTCTCGATGCTGAAATAAACCGAGCCATCGGCGGCCTTGTAGGCGATGCCGCGAGCGATGAGTTTTTCGATGAGCGAAATGATTTCGGGAATGTGTTCCGTCGCGCGCGGAGTTTGATGCGGCGAAAGACAGTTCAGCGTCTTCAAATCCTCGAAGAACGCCGATTCAAACTTCCCGGTGAATTCCGGCAGCGTGGTTTTGGTTTCGCGGACGCGTTTGATGATTTTGTCCTCGATGTCCGTGATGTTCATGACGTGGGTTACCTGGAAATTCTTGAATTCCAAATAACGCCGCACCAAATCTGCGAAGACGAATGTGCGCCAGTTGCCGATGTGCGCGAAGTCATAAACGGTCGGTCCGCAGCAATACATCCCGACTTTTGGCGGAGTGAGCGGCGCGAAATCCTGGATGGAGCGCGAGAGCGTGTTGAACAGTTTTAATCCCATTTGCGTCTGCGCAAGTTAAGGTGCGGAACGGGAAAGAAAAGCGTAAATTCAGGTTGGACAGATTTTCTCACGATATTTATGCTTTCATTCATCAATCATTTAGCCGTCCGCAGATTCAGAAAGGATATTTATGGAAGTGAAAGTCGCCTGCGATTGCGGTCAGAAATACAAGTTTGACGTCGAACCGGTCAATGGCCAGATGCCGGTGACAGTGAGTTGCCCACATTGTGGCGTGGACGGAACTTCAACGGCTAACAACGTCATAGCTCAAACTTTTTCCAGCCAGCAGACGCCAATTCCCGTGGCAATGGCGATTCCCGTGGCGGCAGCTGCGCCGGTTGGCGGATTGCGTATAAATCAGACAGCGCCTGTGCCTCCCAATTCTCCGCCGCCTTTGGCTGCCCCTACAAGGCCCGTGCCGATGCGGCCGGTTGCGCCTGTTGTTCAAAACGTGAAGCCGGTAAATGAATTTAACCTTGGGCTTGGAATTGTGGGAGCCGTTTTGGGCGCGGCCTTGGGCGCAGGACTGATGTATGGTTTTTTTATATTGGCGGACTTCCGTTTTCCGCTGATGGGCACGGGCATCGGTGCGCTCACCGGCCTGGGCGCGAGAATTCTTTACAAGGGGACCGCCACGTCGCTTGGAATCATTTCAGGGTCGATTGCATTGCTGGCCACGCTCGGAACGCTTTATCTCATGTATGGCGACATGGCGGGGATGTTTATTTTATCCATGATTGTCAGCGTCTATTTCGCCTACAAAATCGCAGGCTGATTTTCCGGGCGGTGAGGGAAAGGAAGCTGGAAATGATTCAAGTTTTTTGTCCGCATCTCCCTGCCAGGAAGCCGCCACGCCCTTGATTCCCGTTTGCCATCGCCGCATTTGTCAGCCACACTGGCAATTCGATAATGAGCAAACGGTTTTACATCACCACGGCGATTGACTACGTGAACGGCCAGCCGCATCTCGGTCACGCCTACGAAAAAATCGTGGCCGACGTGATAGCGCGGTCGCGGCGCAGCCTCGGCCAGGAAGTCTTTTTCCTGACCGGCCTCGACGAGCACGGCCAGAAGGTCCAGCAGGCGGCGCAGGCCGAGAAAAAAAATCCGCAGGAATATTGCGACGCGCTGGCGGCGGACTGGCTGGCGTTCGCCAAAAAACTGGAACTGACCAACGACGATTTTGTCCGCACCACGGATCCGCGCCACAAAGAATTCGTCCAGGCAATCCTCTCGAAGCTCAACGACGCCGGGCATTTTTACAAGGCGACTTACACCGGCTTTTATTCGGCCAAGGAAGAAACGTTTCTGACCGAAAAAGACCGCCGGCCCGACGGCACGTTCGATCCGAGCTATGGCGAAGTGGTCGAACTCAAGGAAGACAATTATTATTTCAAGCTCGGCGCGCAGCAGCAATGGCTGATTGACTACATCGAGGCCAACCCCGATTTCATCGCGCCTTCCTATCGCCGCAACGAAGTCCTCGGCTTCCTCAAAAACAACAAGCTTGAAGATTTGTGTATCTCCCGACCGCTGGCGCGATTGAACTGGGGCATTCCCCTGCCCTTCGACAAGGATTTTGTCACCTACGTCTGGTTCGACGCGCTGGTGAATTACATTTCCATTCCCGCCGCGCATGGAGATAAAACCGTTCGTGACGCGGTGTCCTTGCGCGACAGCGCGGTGACAGGAGGTGCAAGCCTTTGGCCCGCCGACATCCACGTCATCGGCAAGGACATCTTGAAATTTCACGCGGTTTACTGGCCGATCATGCTCAAGGCCATGAGCCTGCCGCTGCCGAAACAAATTCTCGTCCACGGCTGGTGGCAGAAGGACGGCGCAAAGATCAGCAAAAGCACCGGCAACATCGTCGAGCCGATTGCAGTCATTGATGAATGGGGTCTGGACGCATTCCGCTTTTACGTCTTGCGCGAACTCGACATCGGCCCGGATGGAAACTGGACCGACGCCGGCTTCCGCTCGCGTTATCAGGCTGAACTCGCGAACGGCCTCGGCAACCTAGTGAACCGCTCGCTCTCCATGCTCAAGCGTTATCGCAACGGGATTGTTCCAGCGCAGTCGGACGAACTTGCCGCCGACGCCGCGAAAGCTGCCGACGAGACCCGCGCGTTGCTGAAACAGAACCAGCTTCAGGCCGCCCTCCAGAGCATCTGGGGGCTCGTCACGCGCGCCAACCAATACGTTGACCAGACCGCGCCGTTCAAGCTCGCCAAAGACCCGGCGCAATCGCAGCGGCTCGACGAGGTTTTGTATAACCTCACCGAGACTTGCCGCGTCCTCGCCGTTCTGCTCCAGCCGTTCTTGCCGGGAACGGCCCTGAAGATTTACGCACAGCTCGGCCTGAACGAATCGCCCGTCAAATTTTCCGAGGCAGTCTGGGGAAAACTAAAATCCGGCCATAAAATCGGCGAACCCGCGCCGCTGTTCCCGCGCAAGGACGTTTAATTCAACGGCACCAGCCGGTTCCTCCTCGTCCACGTTTAATACACCAGCATCTCCGCGTCCTGCGCGGACGCAGGGTGCCTGCTGTTTGGGCATGAAGTATTGGATTATTGCCATAATATGTTGCATTTTAGTTGTTTAACTGAACGGAAATGGGGTGCCTTTGACGGAAAAGGCGGTTTGGCAGAGTAATTCTGCCAAGTGGTAGAGCAACTCTGCCAAATGGCAGGGTTCCCCGGCGGTCTGGCGGAATAGTTCTGCCATTTGGTGGTAAAACGCGGCGAAGGGGGCTGGGAAAGCCGTCAATGAAGCCCGCGTTGGGCGCTAACCATTCAAATTGTTTCCCCTACTGAACGAATTGCGCTATACTTGGTCGAACTTGTGCCAATGATTATCTTTCGTAATAAAATACACATCTTCGCGATGTTCGCATGCGCCGTGGCAGTCTGCATTTTGATCGCCACCGCCTGCGCCTCCGTGAAAGATGCGCCCTCGCATTCAAACCTGCTGTCCTCCGGCGTCCTGCCGGGGCCAAGCGATGGGCGCATTGCGTATGTGGCGGCCCAACAACTGGCGCTGTATCATTACTCGCAGGCGCCGCTGGACTCGGAGATGTCCAAGAAGTTTTTCGACGGCTATCTGGAGGCACTCGACCCGAACCGCGAGAATTTCCTGCAATCGGACATTGACGGGTTCCTGCATTACCGCACCAACCTGGACCTGTTCACCATCGGCAGCCGGGGGCGTTCGGACCTTACGCCTGCGTATGACATTTTCCAGCGTTATCTGGACCGATTCGAGCAGCACGCGACTTATGCGGAGGATGTGCTGAAAAAGGGTGACTTCAAGTTCACCGGCGACGACCGCATTTTGACCGACCGCCGTCACGCGCCCTATCCGAAGGATCTGGACGATGCGAAAGCGCTCTGGCGCGACGAGGTGCGCTTCCAGTATTTGCAGGAGAAACTGACCCGGGAGATTTCTCCAACCAATCGCGAGGCCATCCTGCCGCTGCCGAAATCCGCCGACACGGATATCCGGGACCATCTCGCGCGGCATTACCGCTGGCTGTGGAGCATGGCTACGAACTGGGACGGCACCGACATTTTGCAGACCTATCTCGACGCCCTCGCTCATGCCTACGATCCGCATTCGGATTATCTCAACACGGCTCATGCGCAGCAGTTTTCAGTCGAGATGAGCCTGGGTCTCTTCGGCATCGGTGCGCAGCTGGGTGAGGAGGACGGATATTGCAAAATCAGCTCTCTCGTCCTCGGCGGCCCTGCGGCAAAAAGCAAACTGCTAAAACCCGGTGATGAAATCGTGGCCGTAGCGCAGACGAACCAGCCGCCGGTGGATGTCGTGGACATGGAACTTGGCAAGGTTGTGCAGCTCATCCGCGGCCCGAAGGGAACGCAGGTGCGTCTGACCATCAGCCCGGTGGAGGACCGAACCGCTCGCCGTGTTGTGAGCCTGGTCCGCGACGAAATCAAAATCGAAGACTCCCAAGCCAGGGCGGAATTGATTGTTTCACCCGACGGCCACGGCGGCACAAACCGCCTGGGGGTGATTGACCTTCCGGAATTTTATTTCCCGACGGATTTGTCCAACGACAAGGATCACTTGACGCCCAAATACGCGTCGGTTGACGTCGCCAAGCTGGTCAGGAAACTTGAGGAGCAAAATGTCGGCGGCATCATCCTCGATTTGCGCAGCAACCCCGGCGGCTCGCTCGAAGAGGCGCTCCGGGTCACCGGTTTGTTCATCAAGTCCGGCCCCGTCGTGCTGGCGCGGTCATGGAATGGTGAAATTGCCGAAGATGATGATCCTAATCCGGGCCAGCTTTACGCCGGCCCGCTCGTCGTCCTTGTGAACCGCCTGAGCGCGTCCGCGTCGGAGATCGTCGCCGCCGCACTGCAGGATTACGGGCGCGCAATTGTCGTAGGCGACACTTCCACGCACGGCAAGGGCACGGTGCAACAGCCGAAACCGCTGGAGTCGCTCGTTTGGCCCGCCACCAACGACCCGGGCGTCATCAAGATCACCATTGCAAAATTCTACCGCATCAACGGCGCCTCGACGCAGTTGAAGGGCGTGGTGCCGGACATCGTGCTGCCGGACATCCTGAATTATTCGGATGAAGTCGGCGAAACATCGCTGGAATATCCGCTGCCCTGGGACACGATTCAAACCCCGGATTACGACAAGCTGGGCCTTGTTTACGACAAGTTCAAACTGGTCAAGCCTTACGTTGACGCTCTGCGCCTGCAATCCGAGGCGCGCATCGCCACGAACCAGGATTTCGTTTACATCGCGCAGGACATCGACCGGTTCAAAAAAATTCTTGCAGACAAAACCACCACCTTGAATGAGCAAGCAGCCATCAAGGAACGTCAGGACAATTACGCCCGCGATATGGCGCGCGAGGCCGAACGCGCCGTGCGTCCCCTATCGGGCGAAAGCATTTACGCCATCTCGGTCACCAACGACGATTCGTCCGCGCTGCCCGCACCTGACGTGCTGATTACAACAAACGATAATGTCGCGCTGATTGCGGCCAATGAAAATGGCAGCGTCACCGGAACGACCACCAACAACGATGTCGTCACCGGCATCGCCCTGAACCCGGCTGATATAGCCGGTTCACATCCCCTCGACGTCATCACGAAGACGCAGCCCGTTGACCCAGTGCTCGGCGAGACGGAAAACATCCTTGAAGATTACATCCAGGCTTTGTCCGCAAACCACCCGCTGATAGCCAATCAATGAGTTATGAAAACAACCGCCATGATTCTCTGCGCAATTACCGCGGCGAACTTCGCGTTTGCTGACGTTTATACCTCCGCCTTAAACCAGGCAAGAAACGTCGCCGCCGGTCAGCCGCCGCAAGGCTCCACGCCGCCGCCCGCCCCGCCACCGCAGCAGAGCACTCCCCCTGCCCCGCCGCCCAATCCCGTGCTCGAGGCCACGCTCAAAAACATCTCCAACCTGCGCATTGATTTCGACGCCATCGGCAAACTGACCGAGGTCAAACCTGATTCCCCGCAAAAGAAACTGCTGCTCACCGACCTGACCGCCGCCCCCATGGGCACCAAGCCTTCTGACAGCACCATCTCCGCCCTTGCCGACAACCTCGCGTCGGCCGTCGTCGGCAAAGACGCCTTGAAGCCGCAGCACGCAAAGCTCGCGCAGGAAATCCACGCCATCTTCAACAGCTCGCACCTTTCCGCCGAACAGCAGCAGAAGATTTTTGACGACGTCCAGAAAATCCTGACGGACGGCGGCGCATCGGCGGACGACACCATCAACGTTGTCAGCAGCATCAAAACGATTGCAACCGAAACCAAATAGAAACAACCCGCAGGCCAGATGCCCGACCTGCAAAAAATCCGGCGACTGGTTTGCCGGCGAATACGGCCCGTTCTGCTCCAAGCGGTGCAAGCTCGTCGACCTCGGCAAATGGTTCAACGCCGAGCACGCCATTTCCGAGCCGCTGCGACCCGAGCATTTTGAGAAATACGCCGACCTGCCGCCCGGCAAACAGCTGGACAACCCCGAAACCGAATTTTGATGGCGAATGAGATTGGAATAAACCCCGCGACAGGACATCCCATCAGTATGAAACAATTGTCCTGGATCCTGCTGGCCGCCGCCGCACTGGGCCTGTCCTGTTCGCGCCGCGCAGATGCCCAGCCGCAACAACAACAAATTATGAGCAAACCCGAATTGACCTCCACCAACAAAACTGAAATCGCCGACCTAGGCGGCGGCTGCTTCTGGTGCATGGAAGCAGTCTTTGAACGGCTGCCCGGCGTCGTCTCCGTCACCAGCGGCTTCGCCGGCGGCACCACGGAAAACCCCACCTACCCGGAAGTCTGCACCGAGACCACCGGACATGCCGAGGTGACGGAAATTGCCTTCGACCCGGCGAAAATTTCCTACGCCAAGCTGCTGGAAGTGTTCTGGCAGGCGCACGACCCCACCACCTTGAACCGGCAGGGCGCCGACGAAGGCACCTCCTACCGCTCCATCATCTTGTATCGCGACGACAAGCAGAAGGCCATTGCCGAGAATTCAAAGATCGTGGCTCAGGCCGGCTTCAAAAACCCCATCGTCACGGAAATCGTGCCGCTCAAGAAATTCTACAAGGCCGAGGACTACCACCAGCAATACTACGACAACAATTCCAACGCCGGCTACTGCCAGGTGGTCATCGCGCCCAAGCTGGAAAAGCTGGAGGAGAAAAAGGTCATCCAGACCGACCCGCAGACCGGCAAGTAAGACGACGTTCTGCCCAATTTTTGGCTCCAAAAAATCCGTCCCGGCGTGTTCGACGGCAGTTTTTGGCTTCCCAAAATGCCTCTCGACAACGTCGAGACCAGTTTTTGGCTCCCGGAAATGCCTCTCGACGACGTCGAGACCGGTTTCCGGCTCCCAGAAATGGCTCTCGACAACGTCGAGACTGGTTTCCGGCTCCCGAAAATGCCTCTCGACAACGTCGAGACCAGTTTCCGGCTCCCAGAAATGGCTCTCGACAACGTCGAGACCGGTTTCCGGCTCCCGGAAATGCCTCTCGACAACGTCGAGACCAGTTTCTGGCTCCCGAAAATGGCTCTCGACAACGTCGATGGCAATTTCCGGCTCCCGGAAATAGGTGTCGAAGCAAGCCAAGGCATTTATTTGCAGCCATTTAGACTCAAAAACCCATAAAATGACGATTTTAAGGAGATGAAGGGTGTTTGGCGTTTTTAATAAGAAGTTCAGTCCATGCGGCTGTTTCCATAAGGTGTAAAACCTGCCCCATTTTTCAGATAGTCTTCATTCCCTCTCACATTAACTCCAAAATCAGTGTGTCGGACAATGTTAAAAATGTCCCGATATGTGATTTTTACAAAAATAGAACGCTTGGAGAATCCTTGACTCAACAAAACGTAGTCGTTTCCAAGAGTATTAGTTTCAGTTATCTCAATTGGATATGTTTGATTTGGCCCCATTGTGAAATTTCCCGTTGTATCGGTTTGGAATACGACGATGTTTGTAGAATCTATGAGAGATTTACCAAAACTTACGTCAATTGTTTCAATCTTTGCGGGGGTCTTTCCCGTATTTACAATTTCGGTAATAACGGAGAGGACATGGTTGGCGTCATAAGGAGGTTTAAGATTCCATTTTGTTTCACTTATCCAAGCCCTTTCATCGAGATTTCGGTCTTCCTGCATTTCACTCCACTGATAATAGAATATAACAGCGACGACGATTCCCAAAAAGAAACCGCCTACTTCCATCCAAAATTTAATCGCCTCTTTATAACGACACCTCTTTTTGCCTTCGGTGCTATCTTCATCTGCGGGGCATGGAAAATAAGTTTCAATCCATCGCCACAGTCCGTCAAAAAAGGATTTTATCTCTGCTTGTTTGGATTGTTCGGATTGGTCATTAGTGCCATTTCCGCGTTCATCGCTATTTCCATCGCCTTTATGTGATGGAGTTTCGTTACTCATATTGCCACCATGAATTTTTATGCAACATTCTAACTAAATTAGGTGCGTAAGTTAATTACGTAAAGAACAAACATTGATGCTCGGCGTTGGCCCTGATTCCAAAGGGCACAACGGCTGGTTCAGAGCTTTACGCCGGGAGATTTGTCGTAGGCGGAACCCATCCGGCACAATTCATCCAGCGTTTCAGAAAACAAATCATACAATTGCTTCAACCGGTCAACGTCCTTGATGATTCCGCCGGTCTGGAAATACAGTTCGTCCACACCCTGCGGAAAGCCGCTGCCGCTCCAGAAGTTGTTCTCGTCGTCCTTCACGCAAAAGCGGATGTTCGGCTGTGCGCTGATCAATGCCCGGATCTTTTCATTGGCAAACAGCCGGCGCAATTTCCCCTCGTCGTTGCCCTTGATGACGAAGTTCTCGTCAAACTCCGGGTAGCCGACCTCCACATCCTGCATGCCCATCCACTTGCCGATGTCGCTGAAGATGCCCTTCCGGTAGATGTTGAAGCTGAACCCGTCCGGGTTGACATACGGCGCGCGCATCCGTGTATAGGTGGAGGAGGATTTGCCGTTGGAAACCGTGTAGGTGTCCAGTGTGACGATCCATTCACCGTGCCGGGCGTCAACCTTGCTTCCCTTCCAGAAGCCGCCCTCGACAAACTCGCCGCCGGTCGCAGCACTGAACTGCTGCCAGATTTCATCTTTGCTGGGGCCGAACAGGGATCCAAAAAAGCTCATGCCGGAATTTGTCTCACATGCGAGGCAAAGGGTCTATTATAATTTGACGGGCAATTTGCAGTTGCCTGAATAAAGACCTGGCCTGGCATGTTATTAATATGCGGAGTGTGGCCGTCCATGGCCCCCGCGATTCCCTTAGGGAGACGCTGAATAAAGCGAGGTTTTCAAATTTCAGTTATTACTGACGTGAAGGTGATCCTCAAGCGGTGGAGATTTGTGTCTAGTGGCTTGGGTTGGTGCGTCGGTTCTGGTTCGGTT
>Ga0182013_10006900_pt1 | contig 12695 bp, 12 predicted proteins | sample 612S2MmetaG_FD_120487 | JGI IMG/M metagenome (GOLD analysis project Ga0182013, IMG submission 120487) | Permafrost microbial communities from Stordalen Mire, Sweden - 612S2M metaG | ecosystem: Environmental > Terrestrial > Soil > Wetlands > Permafrost | place: Sweden: Stordalen | collected... | reverse complement strand
CAGGTCGAACGCGCAGACCTTGGCCAGATCGAGCGCGCGTTGGCCATCGGAGGCCAGCGCCACCTGGTGGCCAAGTTGTTCGAGAACCGAACGCAGCATGGCGGCGTTCAAGGCGTCGCCTTCGGCGACCAGCACCCGCAGACCGCGCCCGGCTTGGGCCTCCTCGGGCTCTGGTTCGGGCGCAAGGTGGCCTTTCGGGTCGAAGGGAAGCTCCAGCCAGAATCGGCTGCCGACCCCTTGCGCGCTGTCGGCGCAGACCTGCCCGCCCATCATGCGGGCCAGGTCGCGCGACAGGGATAGGCCCAGGCCCGCTCCGGAAACGCCCATGCTGGTGCGGTCGACCCGGCGGAACGGCGCAAAGGCTTGGGACAGCTCTTCGGGGTTGAGGCCCGGCCCGGTGTCGGCCACTTCGATCCGAAGCCGATCTTGCCCCTGCATTTGCACGCGCAGCTCGATACGCCCGCGCACCGTGTATTTCACGGCGTTGGAGATCAGGTTTGTCAGGATCTGGCGCACCCGCACGGGATCGGCCGTTGCGGCCCCGGCGGCGGTCTCCAGCTCTTTGTCCACATGGACCGTTAGCTCAAGGCTTTTGGACGCCGCCTCCGGTCGCGCCAGCAGGGCGAGGGAGCGAGCTAGGCGGCAAACGTCGAACGGGCGGGAATTCACGGCCAGCCGGCCGCATTGGGCGTTCTCGGAATCCAGGGTGGCGTTGAGCACGCTCAGCAGGTCGTTGGAGGCGATCAGCGCCGCGGACATCTGCTCGCGCGAGGGCGCCGCGCGGCCCAGCCCCCCAGTGGCGGCCGCCAGCACGTGATTGACGCCGTTCAGGCCGTTGCGGATTTCATGGGACAGGGTGGCCAGAATGTCCGACTTGGAACGCGCCAGTTGTTCGGCTTCCGCCAGCGCCCGCGCGCGTTCTTCAACCAGACGCTCGCGCTCGGCGGCCATCAGGAATTGTCGCCGCAGCATTCTGTTCATGATCAGGCAGAGCGCCATGGCCAGGGCTATGCCGCCCCAGGCCGCGGCGCCTGCGCCACGGGTGGCGGGGTCCATGTAAAGACCGATCAGCGGTGGGGCCGAGGCCACTGGAGCCACGATCAGCAGAGTGGCCAGCGAAGGGCAAGTGAAGAACATGCACACCACCGCTGCGCCCGTGGCCAGTAGCAGCAACGGCTCGCGCGCTTGGCCAGCCCCCAGCGCGAAGGCGGCCAGTTGCGCGATTGCGACGGCCCATAAGAGTCCGCCGACGATGTGCAGGCGGGTGCGCGCGGCCAGATCTACAGCCAGATCGGGGCGTCGGCGCAGCCACGCAAGCGTGAAATAGAAAGCCATCCAATTGACCGAGAATTGCAATAATAAAACCGAAATCCAAATCGCGTTCTTAGTAACTGCCGCTTGCCAAACAAATATAGGCAGGCTGAAACTGAAGAACGCGAGGGTATATGGCAGCAGCGATGACTGGGCATCCAGCGCCATCAGCTCGACCTTCTCGCGATCGGTGATCGATGTATCGTCTGGAAGGGCGGCGGTGGCGATCATGGCAAGCTCCCCATCATGCTCACATTAAACGCGACCTCTTGTCGCAACGTTACTCAACCCGGTTAATGGGGGGGCAGGAATGCCGAGCGGGTCTTAAGCTTAACCCGGCGTTGACGATGTTGGCGGCAAACTCGCGCGCATACGGCGTTTCAGGGGATGTTTCGATGTCGATTGCGCATGCCGCGCTGACCGACGATGACCTGCACACCCTGGTCAAGGGCCAAGCGGCCGACGAACGGGCGATCGCGGCGCACAAGCTGTGCCGCGCTATCGATCGGGAAGCGCTATCGGCCGACGAACTGGCCCACGCCCAGGAAATTCTGCGCGTGATGGCGCGCGACGCCACCGATCTTGTACGCCGCGCCTTAGCCGTCACGTTGAAAAGCTCTCCCTTGCTGCCGCGCGATGTGGCCCTGCGGCTCGCGCGCGACATCGACAGCATCGCCGCTCCGGTCCTCAACTTTTCGCCGGCTTTCACCGACGAGGACCTGGTCGAAATCGCCCGGCGCGGCGGACCGGTCCGCCAGGTGGCCATAGCCCGGCGCCCGGTCCTGAACGAGACGGTGGCCAGCGCGCTCGTAGACGTCGGTTGCGAAGAGGCGGTGCGCCTAGTTTGCTCTAACGACAACGCCGATCTGAACGCCAGATCCCTGCGCCGCGCCATCGACCGGTTCGAAGAGTCCGAGGATGTTCTGGGCGCTATCGCCTTGCGCAAAGCGCTGCCCATGGCGGTGACCGAAAAGCTGATCCATCTGGTGTCCGAGGGCGTCAAGCAGCACCTGATCGATCACCACGAGATCCCGCCCGATATAGCGGTTCAGATCGCCGCCGGCGGCTCAGAGCGGGCCACGCTCGATCTGGTGGATCAGGCCGCCAAGGCCCAGGACCTTGGCCTATTCGTCAGCCATCTGAGCCGTAGTGGGCGCTTGTCGCCGTCTTTGCTTCTGCGCGCCGTGGCCCAGGGCCACATGGCTTTTTTCGAGTGGGGAATCGCGGAGTTGGCGGGGGTGCCCCATAATCGCACATGGTTGATGATCCACGACGCCGGTCCCTTGGGTCTGAAGGCGATATACGAGCGGGCCGGGCTGCCGCCGCGGCTGTTCCCGGCGTTTCGCGCCGGCGTGAACACCTACCATGCGATGACGCTGGATGGCGGGCCGCGCGACCGCGAACGCTTCCAAGAGCGCATGCTGCAGCGGTTTCTCACCCTGCCGCAGACTGCGGCCAAGGATGACATCGACTATCTGTTGGACAAGATGGACCGGATCGCGGTCGCCAGGATAACCCGCGCCAGGGCAAACGAGACACGCGCAGGCTCCTGCTGAGCGCCCGACAAGGCGCGATCAGAGCCGGATGACTTCTCTCGAAGTCTGAATCCGGCTCTACATATTTGAATCTAGAGCACGATGGGTCTAGGCGAAGTGGTCGCGGACCTGCGTTTCGAGCGCTTCGGCCAGGGCGTTTCCGATCGGGTTGGAGTCGTCACGGATGTTGTCGCGCACCGCCGCCTTGATGGCGTTGATGTGGGCGTCCACCAGGTAAAGCGGAGCCTTAAGGCGCTTTTCCTCGCCGTCCAGCAGCTTGCATAGAGAGGCGGAGATGCGTGTGATGATGGGGTATTCATAGGTGCTGCCAAGACCTTTGAGGTCATGGGCGCGAAAATAGAGCTTCTCGCCCGCCGCAGCGGCTATGCCTTTGGCGTCTACCTCGGCGCGGGCGGACTCCAGCTTGGCGATCTCATCGTTCAGCCATTGGTAGAACTGGCCCGCGAGCGATTTGAGGGCGGCTTCGGCCCTGGCCAGAACGCCAGGATCGATACCGCCGGCCCTGGCCTGCAGTGGGTTCGCCTGTGGCGGAGCCTGGGCGCGCATATCCTGGTTCACTAACGCCTCCCATTCTTTGACAATTGCGCAATTCTAGCCGCGCATCTTTTAACAACTCCTTCGCGTAGAATTAGATAGGTCTGGACGATATCGCCTGAACGCTGAATCGCGCCCTAGATTAAAAAATCCGGGGCCAGGCTTCAGTGATGGAGCCGTCATGCTTTAAACGGCGAACTGCTCGGCTATGATCCGCTCTTCCAGGTTCCGGCCGGCGTCAAATAGGATGACGAGCGGCTTTTCCCTGTTTTCGGATACGAGAACCTTGGCCACGTCGCGGACTTCGACGTTGTCCGCCACCGCGCTGACCGGGCGTTTATCGGATTCGAGAACCTCAAAGGTAATTTGGGCGGTGTGGCGCACCAGGGCGCCGCGCCACCGGCGTGGGCGGAAGGCGCTGATGGGGGTCAGGGCAAGCACCCGTCCATCGAGCGGTATGATCGGCCCATGAGCCGATAGGTTGTACGCGGTCGAGCCGGCCGGGGTGGCCAAGAGGGCCCCGTCGCAGACCAACTCCTGCATACGCGGCTTGCCATCGATAAGAATGCGCAGCTTGGCCGTCTGGTGGGTCTGGCGCAACAGGGACACTTCGTTGATCGCCAGGGCCTCGACTGCCCGCCCGTCGCGGCACAGAGCCCGCATGGTCAAGGGATAGATTACCGTTCGTTCCGCCGCGCCGATCCGCGCCGGAAGATCATCCTCGTTGAAATCGTTCATCAGAAAGCCGACCGTACCCAAGTTCATGCCGTAGATCGGCTTGCCCTGGGGCAGATTGCGCCTGAGCACTTCAAGCATGAATCCGTCGCCGCCGAGGGCGACCAGCACGTCGGCGCGGCTTTCCTGGCAAGCGCCGTAACGTTCGGCCAGCCGGACGCACGCCTCCTGGGCGTCGGGCCGGTTGTCGGCAAGGAAGGCAAACTTTGGCGCGGTCAGTGTGCTCATGGCCGTCAACAAGCGCGCACGCCGCCCGATGTCAAATAACGGCGAGGGTCCGACGAAAATTGTCCGCCGCCGATTCAACCGGCAAGTCCGTAAAGATCTGCAGGGCGCGCGCCGTGCCGTTGGCCCCTTCGGCGGGCCGTCCGCCGTTCAGTTCCCGCACCCGTTTCAGGACGGCGGCGAACACGCCCCGGTCCAGATCGGCCGCCATACAGGCCATAGCCAATAGCTCGGGTCGCTCGCTGGAAAGCGCGCGCTGGATGTCGGCCAAGCCCAAGCCGGCCAGGCGCGCCAAGGTCGCCTCGAACAGGCCAAGCTTGCCCTCGGCCAGACACCTCAGGAGGTAGCCAGGTTTCAACTGGCCGGCGCCGTCCAGTTTTTCGACTAGAATCAAGTTTGTCGCCTCGTGACCGGCGAACCGGTCGCTCGGACTGATCCGCGGAAGGAATTGAACCTTCGCTTCGATGACGGCGACGTCGATAGCCGCGGCGAGGGCGGTCTCGTCCAGTTGGAACCGCTGGACCAGGGACGCGCGCAGTGCATCGCCCACCCAAACATAGAGCCTGGCGCCCAGCGCCTCGGTCAACTTCGGATGACGGCTGAGCGGCGCGCGCAGGGCCGGCAGGCGGCGCGCGGAATCCACCAGGCGGCTCATGCCATCGGGCGCGATATGGGCTGTTTGGTTGTGCGCCAGGGCGGCCAGGGCCGGAGGCTCGTTGCGCGAGAGAATGGCCTCGACCACGGATTCGCTGATCGCCGGGCGACGGGCCACCTCGATCTGGTGTTCGAGCGTGGCTTCGACGATCAGGCGGATGAGATCGGCGTCCCCGAGCAAGGGGCTGGCGGCGATCACCGGACGGGCTATCTCGATCTCGTCCAACACGAGAATGTCCACCAAGCTCTTTGGCGCCCAGTCCACTCCGGCGATGCGCTCAGCCAATTGGCGGCGCACGTCGCGCTCCGTCTGGGACACGAGCGTCATGAACACCTGATCGATCAGGCTCTGGGCGCCCGCCCTCTGCGCGGGGTCCTGGCTGCCCCGTTCGCACAGGGCGACCACCCCCATCAGCAGGCGCTCCCTGTCGGCGGGATCGCGACTCCTGGCCAGGGCAATGAGTTTATCCGATTGTTCCAGCAACAAGGCCCGCTCCGAGTCGCGCCATACATGGCAAGGCTCCGCTGGCCCTATGAATAGCTGATTAATCGGCTGTGCGTGGATTTTACGCACGCGGGAGGCAACGATGAGCCAATCCTTACTCCTGGCCCTGGATCAGGGTACCACCAGCACCCGGGCCATCGTGTTCGGGATGGATGGGCGGCAGCTCGCCCAGGCTGTGCGTCCCTTGGCGCAGTCCTATCCCGCAGACGGATGGGTGGAGCACGATGCCGAGGCGATCTGGCGGGCCTCGGTCGAGGTCCTGCGTGAGGCCGTGCAGGCCAGCGGCCATCCCTTAAGCCGCTTCGCAGCCTTGGGCGTGACCAACCAGCGTGAGACGGTGGTGGTGTGGGAGCGCTCCAGCGGTCGGCCGATCCATCCGGCCATCGTTTGGCAAGATCGCCGCACGGCGGTCCAGTGCCAGAGCCTGCGTGACGCGGGCGCCGAGGCCGAGGTGGCGCAAACCACCGGCCTGCTCTTGGACCCTTATTTTTCGGCTACCAAGATCGCCTGGATTCTCGATCACGTGCCAGGCGCGCGGCCGGCGGCGCAAGCGGGAGAACTCTTGGCCGGGACCATCGACGCCTGGCTGGTTTGGAAGCTGACCGATGGCGCGGTCCACGCCACGGACGCCACCAATGCCTCGCGCACCCTGTTGTACGACCTTCGCGCCGGTCGATGGACCGGGGCCATGGCCGAGATGTTCGCCGTCCCCCTCGTCCTGATGCCCGAGGTCCGCGACACGGCGGGCGACTACGGACAGACCGCCGCGACGGTGCTGGGGGCGCCGCTGCCCATCCGTGCGGTGGTGGGCGACCAGCAGGGCGCCCTGATGGGCCAGGGCTGCATCGCCGCCGGCCAGATGAAGGCGACCTACGGCACTGGGTGCTTCATGCTGCTCCATACCGGTGAGCAGGCGCATAGGTCCGCAGCCCGCTTGCTCACGACGGTGGCGGCGCAGTTGAACGGACGCGCGACCTATGCGCTGGAAGGCTCCCAGTTCATCGCCGGCGCCGCCATCCAGTGGGTCGAACAGGCTTTCGGCGTACAAGGCGGGCCCCGGGCGGTGGAGGCCCTGGCGGCCCGAGCCAGGCCCGACCACGGCGTGGTGCTGGTGCCCGCCTTCACCGGGCTGGGAGCGCCCTGGTGGGACGCGGACGCACGCGGGGCCCTGCTGGGCCTGACCCGCGACAGCGGTCTGGCGGACATCAGCGCGGCGGCGTTCGACGGCTGCGCCCTACAGACGCGCGACCTGATCGAGGCCATGGCCAAGGATGCGCCCGAGGCCTTTGGCGCGCAGGCCGTGCTCAAGATCGACGGCGGCATGGCCTCGAGCGCCCTTTTCCGTCGGCGCCTGGCCGACCTGACCGGCATAACGGTGCGAACGAGCCAGACCGTCGAGGCCACGGCCTTGGGCGCGGCCTTGTTCGCGGGCATGGGCGCGGGCCTTTTCGGATCGGCGCAGGCGGCGATCGCGGGTCTGGCGGCGGGCGACGGCGAGACGGCTGCGCCGACGATGGATGCCCGGGGCCGCGAAAGCGCCTATGCGCGGTGGACGGACGCGGTGGCTCGCGTCAGGAACCGGCCGCCGTCTTGAGATAGGCGATCACGTCGATGCGATCCTTGGCGTTGGGCAGGCCGACGAAGGTCATCTTGGTGCCCTCGACCATTTGGCCTGGATTGGCGAGCCAGGTGTCAAGATGTTTGGGGTCCCAGGACCAGTCGGCCTTCTTCATGGCGTCTGAATAGATATACCCGGCAAGGGAGCCAGCCTTACGGCCGATCACGCCGTGCAGATTGGGCCCGACCATGTCGGGCGCGCCCGCGACGATGGCATGGCAGGCCAGACAGAGCGCGAACTTGGCTTGGCCGTTATCCGGATCGCCGGTGTTGTAGGGGGGGGGGAGATCGGCCAAGGCGGCTGTTTGATTGACCGGCGCCGCGGGCGCCGCGGACGCCTCAGCCGTCTCGGACGGAGCCGGCGCGGCCGAGATGGAAGGGGTCTGCGCTGGAGGCGGGGCTGAGGGCGAGCTGGAGGGCCCACAGCCGACTGTTAAGGCGCTGAGCGAGATCAGACCGAGTTGGGGCAAGCGAATACGGATCATGCAAATCTCCCGCCCCGCAGTTTGGCCGGGGCGGGCGCAAGCTAACTCAGCGCCGCGCGGTTTCAACCATGAGAAGGTGAGATTTTCCCCCTAGTTGGAGGTGTGCGGCCTAAGTAGATAGCAGCCGCGGCGGAAGCCCTGGAACATGAGGGGAATCTGCGGGTGCCCTATAGGTTCGCCGCTGTTGTCCGGCTCCAGGTTCTGTTCGGCGACATAGGCCACGTAGGAGCCTTCGTCGTTCTCGGCCAACAGATGATAGAAGGGCTGCTCGCGCCCCGGCCGGGACTCCTCGGGAATGGACAGGTACCAGGCCTCGGAATGGGCGTATTGCGGATCGACGTCGAACACCACGCCCCGGAACGGCAGCAACCGGTGGCGGACGACCTGGCCAAGAGCGAATCGGGCAAGACGAATGGTCATGCTCACAGCATAGGCCGCAGGCCTGACCCTAAGGTGAACGGAATGCTCACCGCCCGGCTATCTCCTTTCGGGAAGCGGCGGGTCTTGTTACAGTCATCGCGAAGCGGCGGCCGCCACGGGCGCCCACGGATTAAAATTGATGTCTCAGGCGTTTGAACCGCCCCGCGACCTGCCGAACGGCGGCGGCGCCGGCGGACGCCAGAGGGGAAGCGAGGGCCAGTTCTACGCCGCGCTCGACCTTGGCACGAACAATTGTCGGCTGCTCATCGCCCGGCCGTCGCCTGACGGCTTCAGGGTCAGCGAGGCCTTTTCCAGCATTGTGCGACTGGGCGAGGGGTTGACCCAGACCGGGCGTCTGCAAGACCGCGCCATGGACAGGGCCATGTCTGCTTTGCAGATATGCGCGGATAAGATCGCGCGAAGGGGCTGCCGACGGGTGCGGGCGGTGGCGACCCAGGCTTGCCGTTCGGCCGAGAATGGGGCGGTTTTCATTGAACGGGTCAGACGACAGACCGGGATTGATCTGCAGGTGATCAGCCCCAGCGAGGAGGCCCGTCTTTCGGTGGCCGGCTGTCTTAACCTGCTGGACCGGACGCAGGATGCGGCCTTGGTGATCGACGTCGGCGGCGGCTCTACGGAGCTGTCGTGGGTGGACCTGAAGGCCGAGGGCCTGGATCAGGCGACTCGCAGCTTCGCGCCCCAGAAATTGCCGGTGCGCGCCTGGATGTCGGCGCCGGTGGGCGTGGTCACCCTAGCCGAACGCTTTCCGGAGGACTGCGACGACCGTCCAGGCTGGTACCGCGCCATGGTGGAGGCGATGAAGGTCCACATCGAGCAAGCCGGCGACGCCGAAGTGCTGCGTTCGGCCTTCGCCGCCGGCCGCGCTCACCTGGTGGGCACATCCGGCGCGATAACCAGCCTGGCAGGCCTGCACCTGGGCCTGAAGCGCTACGACCGTCGCCGCGTGGACGGCCTTTGGATGACCCGCGAGGAATGCGAACGCATCGCCTTACGCCTTCTCGCAGTCGATGTGGAGGCGCGCGCCGCCGAGCCCTGTATCGGTCCTGAGCGGGCCGATCTGGTCCTGGCTGGGGCGGCCATCCTGCAGGCTGTGCAGGAACTCTGGCCATGCGAGCGGGTGCGCGTGGCCGACCGAGGCTTGCGCGAAGGGTTGCTGCTGTCACTGATGGCCGAGCCGTTGCGCCGTCGTCGCCACCGCCGTGGCCGGCCACGCAGCGCAGTCCAGGTGTCCACATGACCGACGAGATCCCGCCGCCGCCGCGCAAACGCATGGTCCGTGCGCCCACGGGCGGCGAGGATTCTGGGCGCGGCGAATCCGTGCGGGTGAAGACCGCCAAGCGACGGACAAGCTCCTCCCAGGCCTGGCTGGCGCGCCAGCTCAATGATCCCTTCGTGGTCGCGGCGAAGGCGCAAGGCTATCGCGCCAGAGCCGCGTTCAAGCTGACGGAGATCGACGACAGGTTTCATGTAATCCGGCCGGGCGGGCGCATCGTCGACCTGGGCTGCGCGCCGGGGGGCTGGCTGCAGGTGGCCGTTGAGCGCAAGACCGGCGCCGTCGCCGGCGTGGACCTTCTGCCGGTCGATCCGGTGGCCGGCGCGCACATCCTGCAAATGGATTTCACCGATCCCACCTGCGGGCCGCAGCTCCTGGCGCTTTTGGACGGGCCGCCGGACCTGGTCCTGTCGGACATGGCGCCCAACACCGTCGGTCATCGCATCACCGACCATTTGCGTATCGCCGGCCTGGTGGAGGCCGCCATCGATTTCGCCATCAACTCTCTAAAGCCCGGCGGGTCCTTCGTGGCCAAGGCGTTTCAAGGCGGGCAGACCGACGAGATTCTCGGGCGCCTACGCCGCCATTTCGTCAAGGTCCGCTTCGTCAAGCCCAAAGCCAGCCGCCAGGACTCCTCGGAACTGTTTCTGGTGGCCACCGGATTCAAGGGACGCTAGAGCCGTTTCCGATCTGATAGATTCGATCAGATCGGATAAAAATGGCTCTACTTCATATAGCTAGAGCATTTTTTGATCCGATAACCGCGTCACACTTATCGGAAAATGCTCTTGAGCCGGATGGCTTCTCTCGAAGTCTGAAATCCGGCTCTACATGTTTGAATCTAGAGCACGACCTTGACGTCCGCCACAGCGGTCCGTTCTCGGATATAGAATACCGCTTTCGCCGGGTCCGATTCGCCCCCGGCGGCGCATCCATGCGGCTGATGCGCCTGTGGAGGGATGCATGCGTTGGTTTCACGCCCTGTTGCCCCGCGAGGACAGTTTCTTCGACTGGTTCGTCGAGCATGCGCAGATTTTGCTCAAGGGCGCCGAGGCTCTGCGGGAATTGCTCGCGGGCGGGGAGGGCGTTCCGGCGGCCTGCGCGGAGATCATGCGCCAGGAGCACGCGGCCGATGACGTGACCCGCGAGGTCATGCTCGCCGTGCGCCGCACCTTCATCACGCCGTTCGATCGCAGCGATATCCGCGAGTTGACCGTCTCGCTCGATGACGCGATCGATCAGATGCAGAAGACCGCCAAGTCGATCATCCTGTTCGAGATGCGCGAGTTCCAGCCGCAGATGCGCGAACTGGGCGATCTGGCGATCCAGGCCGCCTATCTCACGCTGGAGGCCACCGAGCTGCTGCGGGGCATGGGCAAGAACGCCAGCCGGCTAAACGCTATCGCGGAGGCGGTGACCCGGATCGAGGACCGGTCGGACGAAGTCTATGATCAGGGCATGAAGGCCCTGCTCAAGGCCGGGCGTGAACACCCGATGGATTTCATCGCCGGCGCCGATGTCTATGACCACCTGGAGAAGGTGATCGACCGCTTCGAGGATGTGGCCAACCACATCAGCGGCATCCTGCTCGAGCACCTCTAGCGTCGTGGCCGCTCTTTCCGCCTCTTCCCTGACCCTGTTCCTGCTGGTGGCGGTGGCCCTGCTGTTCGATTTCCTGAACGGCCTGCACGACGCGGCCAACTCCATCGCCACTATCGTCTCCACTAGGGTGTTGAAGCCCCGATACGCGGTGATATGGGCGGCCTTCTTCAATTTCGTGGCCTTTCTGTTCTTCGGCGTGCACGTGGCCCGCACCGTGGGTTCAGGAATTGTCGACGTGCACATCGTCACCGACCGAGTGATCTTCGCGGCCCTGGCGGGGGCCATCGCCTGGAACATCATCACCTGGATGGCGGGAATACCCTCGTCTTCGTCTCATGCCCTGGTCGGAGGCTTGGTGGGCGCGGGCCTGGCCAAGGCGGGCTTCTCTGCCATCGTCTGGAAGGGCGTGGGGCAGACCGCCGCCGGGGTCGTGATGTCGCCCGCGTTCGGCTTCCTGCTGGCCCTGGTCCTGGTGCTCGCTGTGTCCTGGCTGTTCGTGCGCGCGTGGCCGGGACAGGTGGACCGCGTGTTCCGGCGGCTGCAGTTCGTGTCGGCGTCGCTCTATTCTCTGGGCCATGGCGGCAACGACGCGCAGAAGACCATGGGCGTGATCGCGGTGTTGCTGTTTGCCCATTCCCGCGCCAAGGGCAGCTTCGATGTTCCGCTGTGGGTCATTCTGGCCTGCCAGAGCGCCATGGCGCTGGGAACCCTATTCGGCGGCTGGCGCATTGTTCACACCATGGGGTCTAAGATCACACGACTCAGCCCCATGCAGGGCTTCTGCGCCGAAACGGGAGGAGCTATCACCTTGTTCGCCGCCACCTATCTGGGCGTGCCGGTTTCGACCACACACACCATCACCGGCGCCATCGTGGGCGTAGGCGCAGCTCGGCGGACCTCGGCGGTGCGCTGGGGCGTGGCGCGCCGCATTGTGATCGCCTGGATCGTCACCATGCCCATGGCCGGTCTGATGAGCGCCGCGGCGTTCTTTCTGGCCGGGCGAGTTCTGGCGTGAGAAAGACCATCGGCATCCAATACGGGGCTCTGCCGTACCGTATCCATGGCCGGCGGGTTGAGATTCTGCTGATCACGTCACGCGCGACCCGCCGCTGGGTGATTCCGAAAGGTTGGCCGATGAAGGGGCTTCGGCCCCAGGACGCGGCGGCGGTGGAAGCCACCGAGGAGGCGGGACTGATCGGCGAGATCGAGGACCGTCCCATCGGTTCGTACCGTTATCTGAAGGCGCTCAAGGACGGCCGCTGCATCGCCGTTCAGGTGATCCTCTTTCCGTTTCTGGTCCAAGGACAGGAGGAGAGTTGGAAGGAAATGGGCCAGCGTGAGGCCAGCTGGTTCCGCTATCAACGCGCCGCCGGCCGGGTGGCCGAACCCAGCCTGCGCCGCTTGATCCGCGAATTCGGCAAGGCCCGGACGCCGGGGGTCTGGGCCAGCGCGCTGAGCCACCGGACGATCCGCTGGGGCCTGGGCCTCCTGCGTACGTCCGAACCGTCGCGGGCCGCCTGAGCTTAGACTTCGGCCAGCCCCTTCCCCTGCACCCCGGGTCACGTTATGCGCGGCCCGCAAAACGGAGACTCCCCTATGGAGAGCCCGTAATACTCCCCGCGACCGTAGTGGATGGGGCGATGAACCGAGAAGTCTTCCTGGTCTATCCAGACTATGTGCTCGGCCCCACGCTCATGTCTGGCGACCTCGTGGCGCTGGACAACCTGCCCCACTACAGATCTAGCGAGGCCTGCTTG
>Ga0182013_10006896_pt1 | contig 12696 bp, 6 predicted proteins | sample 612S2MmetaG_FD_120487 | JGI IMG/M metagenome (GOLD analysis project Ga0182013, IMG submission 120487) | Permafrost microbial communities from Stordalen Mire, Sweden - 612S2M metaG | ecosystem: Environmental > Terrestrial > Soil > Wetlands > Permafrost | place: Sweden: Stordalen | collected... | reverse complement strand
TCGCAATCTGGTCCGCAGGCGCAGAGCGACGCTCAATTTGTGGTCGAAGCGAAGTTCTACGACAAGCTTCAGAACAAGAAGATCAAGTGCAAGCTCTGCCCGCGCGAATGCAATGTGGGCGACAAGGAGCGCGGCTACTGCGGTGTGCGCGAGAATCGCGGTGGCGTTTATTACACGCTGGTCCATTCGCGCGTTTGCGCTGCGCACATTGATCCAATCGAGAAGAAGCCGCTGTTCCACTATCTGCCGGGAACCGTCGCCTTCTCGATCGCTACAGCAGGGTGCAACGTGAACTGCAAGTTCTGCCAGAACTGGGATATCTCGCAGTCGCGCCCCGAGCAAATTCCCGCCGATTACGCGCCGCCGCAGCGCATCGCAGCGCTAGCCCGGCAAAACAACTGCCCCACTATCGCCTACACGTACAGCGAGCCGGTCGTCTTCAGCGAGTTTCTTATGGATACAGCCGATGCCGGGCACGAAGCCGGCGTTCGCAGCATCGTTGTCTCCAACGGCTACATCCAGCAGGACGCGCTCAAGCAGGCCTACGGCAAGATGGACGCTGTGAAGATCGATCTCAAGTCCTTCACTGAGTCCTATTACGAAAAGGTTGTCACCGGCCAGTTGAAGCCGGTGCTCGATACGCTTGTCACGCTGCGCAAGATGGGCAAGTGGACCGAGATCGTCTATCTGGTGGTGCCCACACTCAACGACAGCGATACGGAGCTCCGCGGCCTGGCGCAATGGGTCAAGGCCAACCTGGGCGCGGATGTGCCGCTGCACTTCACACAGTTTCACCCCGAATACCTGTTGAAGAATCTTCCCATTACGCCGGTGCCCACGCTGGAACGCGCCAAGGCCATTGCCGACGCCGAAGGCCTTCACTACGTCTACATTGGCAATGTGCCGGGGCATCCGGCGCAAAACACGTATTGCCCGCAGTGCCGCAAAATGTTGGTGGAGCGCTTGGGCTTTACGGCCAGCAGTTTGCTCATCCGCAAGGATGGCACCTGCCCGTTCTGCCGGCATCAAATCCCCGGTATCTGGCACGTTTGAATTCATCAGAAAAGGGTCTTGGGAGGTCGGTCACATGAACATCAAAAGGAGTTCGAACATGGCTTGGCTGATGGCTCCACTCGTTGCGTTTCTCGTCTCTGCACCTATCAGGCACGTCGATGGGGCCGGGCAGCAGAAAGTACGACCGGCCGCAGTCGCCGGCTCCTTTTATCCCGCCGACCCCAAAGAGCTGTCGGCCATGATCGACGACATGCTCGCCCATGCAGCGCCGCCGCCCGTTGACGGTGCCATCCTTGCCGCGGTTGCGCCGCACGCAGGATATCCCTTCTCCGGCCCGGTGGCCGCCTGGACCTATGCGGCACTGAAAGGGCACAAATATACGCGGGTTGTCGTCATCGCTCCCTCACACTACGTGGGCTTCGACTTCACGTCGGTCTACGATGGCGACGCGTATGAGACGCCGCTCGGAACCATCCCCGTCGACAAGGAGTTCGCGCGCCAGTTGACGAAGATGAGCTCCACCATCCGCCTTTCCGAGCAGGGTCACACGCCCACATCAGCGGGCGGCGAGCACGCCATCGAAGTGGAACTGCCCTGGCTGCAGAAGGTGCTTGGCAGCTTTGAGCTTGTGCCCATCGTGATGGGCGACCAGAGTTACGAGAGCAGCCGTGCCCTGGGTGTGGCGCTGGCAAAGATGATTCAAGACGAGAAAAAGAACGGCCATGCGCTCGGCGATACTCTGATTCTGGCCAGTTCCGATCTCTCACACTATCACCCCTACCTGGATGCCGAGGCCATCGATCACAAGACCCTCCACGCACTCGAGACCTGGGACTACTACAGCATGTCGCGTAACTTCCAGACGCGCACTTGGGAGGCCTGCGGCGGCGCGCCAATCGTGGCCGCCATGATCTATGCCGAACGCATGGGAGCCAATGAGGCCGAGGTGCTTCGCTATATGAACTCCGGTGATACGTCGGGGGACCATTCGCGCGTGGTCGGCTATAGCGCCGATTTATTTGTTAAAGGTCAACATGAAGTGGTTGAGCCGCCATTCTCCCTCACTGACCAGGAGAAAAGCGAGCTGCTCGCCCTGGCACGCAAGTCCGCGGAGTATGCGGTTCAGACGAACAAGCCTTATGACCCGCCTGCGAGCAAGAGCGAGATGCTCAATCAGGAGTACGGCGCATTTGTGACCATCAATGAAGGCGGAATGCTGCGCGGCTGCATCGGCTACACTTCGCCCATCAAGCCGCTTTACCTCACCGTGCGCGATACCGCTGCCTACGCCGCGACGCGCGATCCGCGCTTCCGCCCCGTCTCGACCGCGGAGTTGTCGCAGCTCGAATACGAGATCTCGGTCCTCTCACCTCTGCGCCGTGTCACCGATATTGAACAGATCAAGGTTGGCCGCGACGGCCTGTTTATGAAAAACGGCGACGACGCAGGTTTATTGCTTCCTCAAGTTCCGGTAGAACAGAACTGGGATCTGCAAACATTTCTTGAGCAGACCTGCGCCAAGGCCGGCATGAGACACGATTGCTGGAAAGACGAGAACACTGACATCTTCAAGTTTACGGCTGTGGTCTTCGGCGAACACAAGCCGTAAGCAATCAGGCTGGATGCATTTCCTTTTGAGGGCATGACCGCCAGGCGAGCAGCGCGGCGCCTGTGTTCATAGCTGCAACTAGACCCACAGTTTTCCAGAATCCAAATACCGGAATCAACCAGGTGCTGAGTAGCAGTGCGCCGGCACATCCGCCCAGCAGATCGACGGCGTACAGTTCGCCCAGCGCTCGCCGCGTGTCGACCTCAGGAAGGAATATCTGAGCCGCAACCACAAACTGGTAGCCGCCTAACATTCCTGAAAGCGCGGCAAGAGCCGGGAAGGCCAACTGCGCCGCAGCCCAGGTTGCGGTGGTCCCCGAGAGATCTCCGAGTGCACCGATCGCGAGCAAAAGCGCAGGCCCAGACACAGCAAGGAGCAGTTGAGTTGCAGTGATTGCTCGGCAGGACGAACTACGCCCGAAGGAACTACGCCGCAGGCATAGCCAGCTTCCCAGCGCAATGCCGCCCATTGAAAGCCCGATGAGAATCGAGAGCTGGTGGTAAACGTAACCGTAGACCGACTCGAATCCAAGCAGCAGGAGAATCTGCAAAGTCATCAGAGTAAAGCCCGTGGCGGCCGTGCAGCATGCCGCTGCCGTGCGCGCCCGGTTTTCCGAGCGGGGAACAAACTCAACAACTGCCGCCGCAATCAGAAGCGCGAGCACCAACACAGAAAAAACGCTGCGGTAAGCAAACTGCGACACTGCGCGAAACCACTCGGAGTATGCATGGCCGAACTGCGCACTCCACAGGACAACGTCGAAGGAGTACGCAACCGGCGCAAAGTCATGATTCACCGGCGTGGTTGGCAGGGGCCGCAATAGCTCGTCGACTTGCTGCATTCGGTCGGGCATCATGCGGTAAGGAATAAAGTACTGGCTCACGTATTGCGTGTTGAGCCGGCGCTCCTGCAATCGCGACGTCAGCAAGCGCGGATCGGTGGTAAGAGCACCTGGTTCCATCGAGGCAAAGAAATGAATGGTCTCGCCGGGTATCGCGGCAACATGCGGAAACACCGTTTCCAGCGTGTGCCGGATGCAACGCAGAAAATCCTTTAGATCGGGACTGAGCGTCTCCTCAGACGAGCGCAGCTCGAGCGCCAGCAGCCCACGTGTCGCAAGGTGTTCACGCGCAGAGCGAAAAAACTCCACCGTGTAAAAGCGGTTCAGCTGCGCCGTCTGCGGGTCAGGCACATCCACGATGATTACATCGAACCTGGCGTGCGCGTTCTTCAGATACCGGCGGCCGTCCGCGTAGTGGACATGCACGCGAGCGTCAGAAAGAACGCCGGCCTGGCTGGGAAAGTATTGGTGCGCCATCTCGATGAGCGCCGGGTCCAACTCAACATAATCGAGGCTGGTGACGGACGAATGCTTGAGCGCCTCTGCGATGGAGCCGTTGATTCCACCGCCGATGAGTAAGACCCGCTGCGGCGCCGGATGCTCCAGCAGGGCGTAATCCACGGCTTCTTCGGCCGCGCTCGGGTCCGGCACATTGGCCAGGATGACACCGTTTGAATAAATGCTGCGAATCGTGCCGGTTTCAGTTACCGCAAGGTTTCCGTAGATTGTGTCGCGTGCTCCAACCAGGTTGAAGCCCCTCCACAAAAGCGTTTGCGCAGACTTGTCGAGGCGTGGCGCAACCACCGCAAGAAGTGGAATTGCAGCCACCACTGCCACGCTCGCCAACATAGCAACGCCTCTGCCTCTCATGTTCAACACGAGCACTTGAGCCATGCAGAGACTAAGCAAACCGATGAGGATTGCAATCTGGAATGAATCAAGAAAACGCAGGAGCACAATACTGGCGAGAATGCCACCCAACACTGAACCTGCGGCCTCAAGCAAGTAGGCCGTACCGGCTGCCGCACGCGCGGTCATGCGGCGCTCGCGTTCGACTATCCGGGCCGAAGTCACAAACAGCGCTCCGGAAACTGTACAGAACACGCCGAGACATACCAGCGTAGTGAGCAGCATGGGCACAGGTCCCAGCAACTCGCCAGGAACCGTGGCAAAAACAGATTTCGCCGTGCGTATCGCCCAGATCGTTGCCGGCAAGCTTACGGCCAATAAACACTCGAGCGTTGCCGTCGCTTGCCGCGGCTTGCCTGAGCCCACTCCAAGGGCGCTGCACAAGCTGCTTCCGGCAGCGGTCCACAAAAGCCATGTGGCCAGCATGATTCCAAGAGAAATTTCATTGCCGTTGAAGACAACAATCAACTCGCGCATCAGGACGATCTGCCCGACAACTGCACTGAATCCGGTCAGCGCAAGCGGCGCGTTCTGTGCAGTAGTCGTCACAATTTGAGAATTAGATGCCGGCCGCCGGCGAAATGCAAGGGTACTCCAGCGCAGCGCAAGCGTCCCAGCGTTCTTCATCACTCTGAAGCGGCGCAGAGCGCGAGCATGCTCAAATGTGTTGGTAATTGAACGGCTGGGTGGCCAGAAGAAATGAAGTCTTTCCGCGTTCGTCAGGCGAAACGACCCGCCTAACGGATAAAGCTCCCGTCATCGGGAGCTTTTCTATTCCTCAAACTCAGATTTCCCATCGGTCTCAAGAAGGTGAATCTTCGTAATAGGCCCTAATAGTAGGTTGGTGTCACATGCCAGATTGGACTTAAGTCCTTTTGAATCTGGCGGGGACGACGGGGCTCGAACCCGCGACCTCTGCCGTGACAGAACGATCGCGATCTATAACCCATTGATTCTAAAGCGAACTGATGGCTCAGAAAGCGCACAAAAACACCCAATTTGAGGCTTCAGCACCCTGATCGAACCCTTGCGAGCATCAAAAAGCAGAGGTCAGATCAAGTCGTCGTCTCAGAGTTCGAGGTTATATCTGGCCGTTATTGAAGTAGGCCAGAGCCTGCGAGGAGAGGATGTGGTACGAACGCTGAATAAGATGAAACAGGAAGGCAGAGTGCCGAAGCTGCTGTTCTGTGACAACGGAAGTGAATTCGCAGGTCAGGCGATGGATCTGTGGGCCTACCAAAACAGCGCAAAGATCGATTTCTCACGTCCTGGCAAACCGACAGATAACGCATTCATCGAATCGTTCAATGGAACTTTTCGCGATGAATGCCTCAACGTTCACTGGTTCGAAACCCTGACCGAGGCAAAACAGCTAATCGAAACCTGGCGACAAGAATACAATGGGAGTCGTCCTCACAGGGCTCTCAATGAGAGGACGCCGAACGAATTCGCCAGTCAATTCGCGGCTAGCCACGAATTGACTGCAACCTAAAACAGTCGAAGACTAACATTCAAGTTGGTTCAAAAAACCGGGGCCCCTCAAAACCGCGCTACACTAACACTCACCTTGATACAAATTGCCGGGCAGTCCAACACTTCTCCGAACAGATCGTTGCTGATACACCTTCGTCCACCGCGAATTCGATAACGCGAGTGCTATGTCCAATGTGCTTTGAATCCGTCACAGTGCCAGGCTCTCCAGTATCAGTTCGCGACGGGAGCGGATGAAGCGGGAGCCTACACAGATCAAGATGCCTAACAAAACGAACTAAGTGGAGAGTTTGACATGCGGGAATCGCTCCAATTCGGGCGGCTGCATCTAGAAGATTCGAGGGCAGATCGCTGTTTTGGCTCGCCACATGAACTTCACTTACCGGATAATCAGGCTCACAATATTCGAGATTGTCTCCTCTTGTTGGGGCTGTATTGTGAAAGTCCGAACCGGGGAACCGGCGCCGCATCCTGTTGTTGCAAGAATCGCTGTTTCGATGAAGACGACAACGAGGACAGCCGACCACACCTTATTCCGGATGGCCTTCTTCCTCTGCCAGCACCGGGCCACAAGAAGAAATGGGAGGAGCGTGAAAAAGGCTGATGTCCCGGCGACCGTTTCGGTAAATACCACAGTGACGTTGTAAATGCCCACCGGACTGGTTGGACGCGTTGTGATCGTAAGTGTGTTGGCTGCAGCCGCGTATGAGCAAGAAGCACCCACTGGAAGATTCAAACATGTAGCCGTGACGCCCAAGCTGGCGAATGGCAGGACTACCAAATAGGTAGCCGTGTTGCCGGCGGTCACTGTTGCGGAAGAAGTCGTGAAGGTTGGGGCGCCATCATACGTACTCGCAGAGTCGATTTCGAACTGGAACGCGCCTGACGTGCCGTCTCCTGGAGTTGGCGACTGGACTGTGATTGCCACGATGCCAGCTGTGGAGACACCTGTAGCCTGCACAGAACCAGTGAGTTCCGTCCCGCTCACGAAGGTGGTCGGGAGTGCTGTGTTCCCCCAATAAATGGTGGATCCGGATACGAAGGCGGTTCCCGAAACAGTAATGGGAAAGCTGCTTGCTCCCGCCTTGGCAAATGCAGGGGAGATGTTGGAGATGCTGGATATAGCATCCGCAGCGTCGGCAATTGTCTCGTACACAACCTGAGAGGTGGAACCACGGAAATCGGCAGCGCCCTGGTAGGTGGCAGTAAGGGAATCAGTTCCAACAGGCAGCGAAGTGACCTGGATGCTCGCGACCCCATTGTTTAAGGTGGCAGCACCAATCTCGATAGCACAGTTGAAGAAAGCTACTGTTCCTGTGGGTGCCATTGAACCCAAGGCCGACGTGGCTGTGACTGTGAGCGTGATGGAGTCGCCCACCTGGCCGCTGGCTGGCGACGCAATCAAGGTAATGCCGGTGGGGATTAAATTCGAAGGTATCACGCTGATCGTAATAGACGGAGAGGTGGTCGCAGCAAAATACTCATCGCCTGCGTAGAATGCGGTTATCGAGTCCTGGCCAGCCGACAACGCGGTAGTGCTGATACTGGCGGTCCAGTCTGCCGTCTGATCGGGAACCGGTGTCGGGGCTACCGTACCGAGCGGCGTGTCGCCACTAAAGAAAGTCACTGTGCCGACTTGGTTTGAAAACTCATACACATTTGCCGTCAAAGTGACTGAGCCGCCCTGGTCTATCTGGTTTGGGGAGGATGATAACGTCACCTGCGGTCCCGGTTGGTGCGCGGAAAGAGACTCCGAAAAACTTTCGGTGAACAAGGTTGTGCCAGAATACGCTGCATAAACCTCAAAGACGTTATAGGTGAGACCGGTCGGAAGATTCAGCGTAGCGGTTCCGGTAGCGTCAAGCGGCGCTGTGCCAAGCACTGACAGGCAGGAATTCAACATTCCAAGGGGAATCAGGCCGGCGATCGCGTAGAAAGTAACGTTTCCGTTCGGGATTGCTCCGGAAGCAGTCACCATCGCGGTCAATGTCAACTGGGTACCATTGTTGATGATCGGTGCGGGGGATGAAGAAAGATTGGTATGAGTAGGAGTAACCGTCACGCTGCTCCAGCTATGGACAAGATTGGCGGCATCCGGCGAGCCTATCCCAGTCGCTTGGTCGTAGCCCGGACCCGCACTGAAGCCTAAGTTGCCAGTCGTACAGTCCAAGCTCCCGAGCTTGCAAGGGACATCGTTGTTGCCCAGGGTTATGTCGTGAAAGCTTGCAGCTGCGTTCCAGGCTAACAGGTAAAGCTGAGGATTGACGTTGCCCAGGCCCGGCCTCTGAATGATGTTATTGGAAACAAGATACTCGTTGAGCAAAGTAATGATACCGGCAAAAACTGGGGCAGCCGCTGAAGTCCCGCCCCATTGATCACCAGGATTAATGCCGGAAGCGCACATGTTGTCCGTGCAGGTGAGGTAGCCAAACTGCGTTCCATCCTCTTGCTCATTCAAACTGAACATTGAGACGTCGGGAACATCTCTAGCTCCATCGTTGGGCACGCCTATGCCCTCCTGCCATCCCGGTTTTGTATAGTAGATCGAGGCTCCGCCGCCCGTTGCCAACAGGTTCGTCGAGGTTGTGTCGTTCCAAGCCTTTTCCGGTATATAGGAGATCGCGGAGCCGCCCGTTGCTCCATTGGCGCTAGCGAAGTAACTACCGTTCCCTACCGAGAACGAAGTTCCCCCGACCGAGGTGAAGCCAGGTTGATTTGAGGGACTGTCGATGGCAGCGCCGTTCATCGCTCCCCCCTCTGGGATGCTTTGCAGGTCGCAATCAGCTGCCCCTTGATCGCCCGAGGCGACGAGGAGAGTCATTCCTTCGGCGTTCGCCTGCATCGTGGCAAATTGTATGTCTTGCTGGTCGGAAGGAGTATCTCCGCGCTCACAGTAGCCAAAACTCATGCTGACCACAGGAGCCACGTTTTGCTCTATTGCATAAAAAAGCGCATTCATCACCGAGGGTGAAGTGACGAAAGTGATCTGCGCCTTCGGAGCAACAGCACCCAGTATCTCGACATCAAGTTCCCCTTCCTCTTTGCTGGCCGATACAACGCCTGGGTCACCAAGATAAGTAATGACAGTGGGAGTTGAATCAGGCAATCCATAGCCACTCCTATACTCTGCCACGTCATTGAGATCAATATCCGACTGCCCTACTACGGCCACATTCATTCCCGAGCCATCGATACCAGCAGCGTAGAGGCTATTGATGTCGTAGATCGTTGCGATGTCCCCCGGCGCAAGGCCATGGACCACGCTGCTACCAAGAAGACCGGTGAACGCGGGCTTGACACGATGGGCACGAGACTGCAACCTGAAATCGTCGAGCCCGCTGACATTGCGGACTAACGACGATAGGTTGTCTGGAATCTTGATTTCGCCTACATTGGCGTAATGCTGCTCCCCACCAATAGAGAGCGAATGGATTTCAGTATGAAACGCCGTCCGCACCTGTTCCACCGTTCCGGTGAAGGTAACCGCGGTACGGGACCTCGACAGCACGACGTTCTTGAACCCCTGGGATTTGAGCCATTGGCGCATCAATGTTTCGTTCGCCATTGAGATGCCGAATCGTGTCCCGAATTGCTCCGGCGTGAGCCATTGGTGATAGCTCGGCGATCCCGGATTGCGTTGCTCTGCGATCATCTTATCGAGGGCTAATTCCTGCTCTCCCGCGGGGTTAAACGAGATGCGGAGCGCAGGCAGGACCGTTTCTTCCGACACTGGCCCCAAGTCGGCGGCCCGTTGCACTTGCGGATGCACGGAACCGCGGATTGGAGTCTGCGCGGGGAGCAATCCCGCCGCAATAAGCGGAAGGAGAAGAATACTCAGGACGGTTCCGCTGGTCGGTCGGCTTTCACAATCCCACATTGCGTATCTTCTTCTACTGTTTTTCCGCTACGCTTTGGCGTGCTATCGCCAAGCGCGGACAGACAGTTGCAGAAGACATTATCGGTACATGCGGAAGTTGGAATGAGAAAGATCCGTTGCCAATATCACCCATCAATTCCCAAATTTGAACTGGTTTGATTCTGGGCTCGTCGACAGATCGCCGTTGATTGGATCAATCGCCACGGCGCTCGTTAAGCCACCAAAGCAGAGCGGGGCGATTCGATGACCGGCTCTTGTCAGACTCCATTGCTTGTGTGCACAACAAATCGGAGCTTATGTGGGAGCGATTGACTGCGATTCTGAGGGAAGAGTAACTGAAAGAATGGAGGCAACATGCGATGAAGGGCGCTTTGGAGGAAAAACCGTCCGCTAAGTTAGATAATTCAAAATAGAGAAACAGCTCACGGCCAGGATTCAAGAGCATTTTGCGTTTCTGCCTATGGGCGCTGTCTATCGTGCTGGCTCAAAGAAGAACGGAAAGACACCAATCAGGTGCAACATGATGTGTGTCTTACTCGACCTGTTACAGCATCAGCGCACAGATTTTCCAGCCAATGTCGCAGGTTGGTGTTCTGATCAAACACACCTAGAAGAGACGGTAGCTGATGCCGGCACTGCCGCCATAGGGTTTCAGGCTTGTCCCCCCATACCAGTTCTGGTACTCGAAGTCGAATGCGCGAAGGGTGAACTTTTTGCTGAGCCGATATTCGAGGCCACCTCCGTAGGCGATTCCGGCGACTTTGCCGGATAGAAAATTGCCGCCGCCTATCCCGATGAGGAACTTACCGTAGGGCTTGAATCGCTTGTACTCGATGATCGGCACGCGTGGGCCGATCATGTAGGTACTCTCGCTGTTGCCTTTGTACTGATTAAATGGCAGCCAGCGCCCCTCAGCTTCGATCTGAATCCAGCGGGTAAAGTCGGCATCGACGTACGCACCGACCCCATAGAGAGCCTGGGGACCGGCCTCAGCCACTCGTCGCCCCGCGTAGTCAGGTTGAAACATGGAGCCTTCAGTCCCGGCATAGAGCTTGAGCCTGCTCCCGTAGCCAGCTTCGGTGACTTGTGCGCTTGCAGTTATCGTCGCAAAGAAAAACACAAGGGAAAGGAGAACAACGATCGATTTATTCATATGCATGTTAATCCAGGTAGTGCGATTGCGAATAGCGTCAATTTGCGGCCTGAAGCCGGCATCGTGCTTTGGGGTTTTGTCAGAGTCGGCACACGAAACCGACAAGGTGAAGGCGAAGAGTGGGTTCGAGGGTGCGTTGCTGATGGCCATAGTGGTTCCTGAGAAATTCCTCTTTTGCTTTTGAGGGCTGCTTACGCCTTGAGAGATGAGCGTGCATCGACCCGCGTTGAACGCCCGCAAATGGATCGATGCCCAATCCTCCTTTCTACGCGTTCACCAGGGAAAGGGTGAGGCTGCCAGCGCTCGTCTTCCTTCCACATGAAATGATTTGTGAGCACAGTCAGCCTCTTCCTAACCCTATTGAATTTGGAGCGTTACCGGAGCGGTGTGTTGCATATTTCCGCTCGTAGCTGTGACCGTTATTGAGTAGTTTTGCAAAATTGATTTGAAGGCGGCGCCACCGCAGCCAGTCATCAGTGTTCCCACTACAGCGGAACCAAGGAGCAGCAGCAAGCAGGCGAACTTGCTCAGTCGACGTCCGTGCCGTCTGAGTCGGCGCGCACCGAACAATGGAAGCAGCAGCAAAGCTAAGGCGACGGGACCCAACGTGCGTCCAATCGATGGGGCCGTTTCCTTTGCAACCGCTGCGGTTTGAATAGTCATTGTAACCGTCTGATTGCCCCCGTTTGCCGCAATCGTTGAGGGGCTGAATGCGATCAAAGCGCCAGCCGGCAGGCCGTTTGCTGTCAAGCTCACCGGGCCCGGATAGGTTCCATAAAGTGGATTCACAGCCAGCTTGAATGTAGCAACGCCGCCCTGGCTTACCGTAACACTGGAGGATCCGGAGACGGCCAAGGAGAAGTCAAGCTGCGATACGGTGATCGGGGTTGAGGTTACAGTGGTGCTGGTGAGGAAATTGGTATCCCCGCCATATTGCGCTGTGATCTGGTTGGTCGTCCCTGCAGAGAGAGCCGTCGTGGTGTATGTCGCCGTACCGCCAGCGATCGTAGCGGTGTTGAGCAACGTCGTTCCATCGTAGAAGCTCACTGAGCCGGTCGGCACGCCTGTAGTGGAGGACGTGACCTGGGCCGTCAATGTGACACTCTGCCCGGGTGTGATCGATCCGCTGGTTGTCGTGATCGAGGTCGTTGTTGGTGCTTGCGAGATGGTCAGCGAGCCATTTTGTACTGTGACGGAATAGGCGGCCAGGTTGGTTCCTGTCGCGCTGGGAACGATTGCGTAGATTCCAGCGTTAGAGGAGATGGTGGCCAGGGTTGAATAGCTCTCGGTAAACGTATCTCCGCCTACCGCACCAGTAATTGTGCCTGTGAATGTCGGATTTGCGACACCGTACATCCTCGTCGCGCTGTTGGCTGACACGGTCAACACGGCCGGATTCACGACGATCGATTGCGTGATCTGTGTTGCCGCCGAGTAGTTTGTGTTGCCCGCTTGATTTGCACTGATCGTGACAGTGCCGACACCCAAAATGGTCAGGGTGTTTCCGCTAACGCTGCCCGGACCAGAGAGGACGGCAAAAGTCACCGGATTTCCTGAGGCACCACCCGAAGCGGAGAGCGTAATGGGGGCGACACCATAGTTTACAGGCGACGATACCGAGAAGCTGATCGTCTGCGTCGCTTGGTTGACCGTCAGCGCGACCGTAACGGTTGCCGTGTTGTAGTCGGCCGTATCGGTCGGCGTGAAGGTCACGCTCTCAGTCGGAGTACCAGCACCGGGAGCGGTAGTTGGCGTCGTCCAGCTGAAGGATCCGGCAACGGAAGCAGTGCCGCCATTCAGCG
>Ga0182013_10006895_pt1 | contig 12698 bp, 9 predicted proteins | sample 612S2MmetaG_FD_120487 | JGI IMG/M metagenome (GOLD analysis project Ga0182013, IMG submission 120487) | Permafrost microbial communities from Stordalen Mire, Sweden - 612S2M metaG | ecosystem: Environmental > Terrestrial > Soil > Wetlands > Permafrost | place: Sweden: Stordalen | collected... | reverse complement strand
TTTGATTCCTCCAATTGGATTGCCGTCTCCGGGAGCGGTCGTCAGAATGTTCAGGATCGGCTGACCCGCAACTTCGGTAGCGCGTATGTCGGACGGAGACAATTTTGCCAGCGCCGCTTTTTGCTCGGTAGTCGCGGGAGCGTCGATGCGTTGGTAGATCGGATCTCCCAGCTCGCGAGTGAGCTCGCGATAAATCTCACCCGGATCTTTGCCCATACGCGCTGTAATTTCTGCTGACAGTAAACAAGGAATGATTCCGTCTTTATCGGTGGTCCATACACTGCCATCGCGTCGAAGAAAGGAGGAACCGGCGCTCTCCTCGCCGCCAAAACCCAGGTGATCTCCGAGCAATCCTTCGACAAAATATTTAAAGCCCACCGGAACTTCATAAAGCCGCCGCCCCAGGCGCGCGCTGACACGGTCGATCATGCTGCTGCTCACCACGGTCTTGCCGACGGCGACGTCCGCACTCCAATTTGGCCGGTTCGCGAACAAATAACTCACGCACACGGAAAGGTAGTGATTCGGAGGGAGCAACCCGCTTCCTTTGGTCACAATGCCGTGGCGGTCGTGATCGGTATCGCTGGCGAACGCAATATCGAACTTGTCCTTCAATGCGATAAGTCTCTGCATCGCATAAGGCGAAGAAGGATCCATGCGAATTCTTCCGTCCCAATCAACGCTCATGAAACGAAATGTGGGATCTACAGACTTGTTGACGATCGTCAGATCGAGGCCATACTGCTCGGCAATCCGCGGCCAGTAATCGATGCCCGCTCCCCCGAGGGGATCCACGCCAAGCTTAATCCTGGAGTCGCGAACCGCATCCATGTCGACAACATGATTGAGATCGCTGACGTAGGCGTTCAGAAAGTCGTGTTTGTGCGTTGTGGGTGCACTTAGCGCTTTAGCAAACTGCGTGCGCTTGACGCCATCGAGGCCGTGCTCGATAAAATCATTGGCCTTCGATTCAATCCAAGAGGTCACGCTCGAATCTGCCGGTCCTCCATGCGGAGGGTCGTATTTAAAGCCTCCGTCATCGGGAGGATTGTGGGACGGCGTGATTACGATACCGTCGGCAAGCCCTGACTTTCGTGCGCGGTTGTAGAGCAGAATCGCGTGGGAAACGGCTGGCGTCGGGGTGTATGGTGTGCCTTCGGAAATCATTACTTCCATGTTGTTTGCCGCAAGCACTTCCATCGCGCTCGCAAATGCGGGTTCAGATAGAGCGTGGGTATCTATCCCAAGGAACAGTGGCCCATCGATGTTCTGGAGTTTCCGATAATCGCAAATCGCCTGAGTGATGGCCAGGATGTGCCACTCGTTGAATGCCACGTCAAACGCAGATCCGCGATGGCCGGACGTACCGAAGACAACCCGCTGTCTGGCATCGCTCGGGTCGGGCCGCAACTCGTAATAGTCTGTCACGAGCTTCGGAACGTTCACAAGAATGGATGGATCAGCCGGTTTGCCGGCAGCAGGACTAATTGTCACGAGGCACCTCGTCGTCCGTTAACAGAATTGCGCTCGATCGAGGTACGAGGCGAAAACCGTTTTGGCCCTTTATGAGAGGTTCTTTCCCGGGGTCGAAGAGATCATCAGGGAAGGTTCGGGAAGTATCGACCGCCAAACGCCAGATCTTGCCCGCCGGCAACGCAGGAATGAAAAAATCAATTGCACTCGTGCCAGCGTTAAACATGATGAATAGGTCGGGTTCCGTCTGTCCCAGAATCAGGCACGCAAAGGCTTTTTGCCGCTGGTCCCCCCAGTCAGGAGTGGCGCTGTTTGGCGCGAACCACTTTATCTCTGCATCCGTGTAGAACTCTTCTCTCCGCAAAACTGGATGGGCTCGGCGAAAGGCGATCATTCCCCGGGTGAAGCGATGGATCTCCCCGTGCTTTTCGAGCAGGCTCCAGTCAAACCAGCTCACCTCGTTATCCTGGCAGTAGGCATTGTTATTGCCGCGCTGACTTCGGCGAAACTCATCGCCGCCGAGCAACATGGGAACTCCGCGAGAGATAAACACGGTTAGCAGAAAATCCTTGATCAAGCGGTTGCGGATGCCCTCGACACGGGGATCCTGGCTCGGCCCTTCCACCCCGCAATTGTCGCTATTGTTGGCTTCGGCTCCATCGCGGTTGAACTCGCCATTTTCGTCATTGTGCTTCTGCTTGTAGCTGACCAGGTCGTTCAGTGTGAAGCCGTCATGACAAGTGACGAAGTTGAGGCTCCTTGCAGGTCCCTTGCCCGAGATTTGGTACAAATCGGAGCTTCCACAGATTCGGCGTGCGAATGGTCCCATCATGCCCGCGTCGCCGGCCCAGAAGCGGCGCACATCGTCGCGGAAACGGCCATTCCATTCCGTCCAGCGCGTGGAGGAGAAATCTCCCACCTGGTAGGCGCCGCCTGCGTCCCAGGCTTCCGCGATGATCTTTACGTCACGCAGGATGGGATCCTCGGCAATGGCTTCAAGAAGCGGAGCTTCGCGCAGAATATTCCCATGCACATCTCGGCCCAGAACTGAAGCGAGGTCGAAGCGAAACCCGTCAACGTGCATGTTCATGACCCAGTAACGGAGCACGCTCGTAACGAACTCTCTCACCACAGGGTGGTTGGCATTAAGCGTGTTACCCACGCCGGTAAAATCCTTGTAATACCGGCGTTGGTTCTCCTGCAACATATAGAAGATCGAGTTTTCAATGCCGCGCAGGCAAATCGTGGGCCCCAGTTCATTGTTCTCAGCTGTATGGTTCAAGACGATGTCCAGGATCACTTCAATGCCGGCGCGGTGAAAGGCCTTGACCATCTCCCGGAATTCCGTGGTCTGCCGCCATTGCGATCCATCAAAGCTGTAGGACTGCTTGGGAGCAAAGTAGGCGACAGGATTATAGCCCCAGTAGTTTTTGAGCTTTTCTCCTGTCATCGGATTCAGCAGTTGCGACTCATTTTCGTTGAACTCGAGAACCGGCATCAGTTCAATGGCAGTCACCCCCAGGTCTTGGAGATAAGGGATTTTTTCCCTCAAGCCGGCGAAGGTTCCAGCGCGCTCTACCTTCGAACTCGGATGGATTGTGAAGCCGCGAACGTGTGTCTCGTAGATGACCGTATCAGAGGCGGAATGCTTCGGAGGAGAATCCATCTCCCAGTCGAAATGGTCGCGGGTGTAGATGCATTTCGGTGTGCTTCCCGCGTTATCAACGGTCGAAATGCTCAAATCAGTTAGTCTGCTGGTGGAATCGTACCCCCGGGCGGCTGAAAAATCCCAATCCTTGACGGCGGCAATTGCTCTCGCGTACGGATCTAGAAGCAACTTCTGTGCGTTGAAGCGATGGCCCTCTTCCGGTTGATAAGGTCCTTCGATTCGATAACCATAGAGTTGTCCTCCGTCAATGCCTCGCACCCAAATATGCCAAACGTCACCGGTCCGATGACATATTGGATCCAAATCAATGATCCTCGTCGGAGAAGAATCATCAGGATCCTTGTAGAATTCCAAGCGAACGCGGGTCGCGTGACGGCTGAACAAAACGAAATTGACTCCGTCTCCTTGTTGATGTGTACCCCCGATCGGAAGTGGATAGCCCGCCTGAATATCACTTTCCTCAGGCGACTCTACGAAACCATTCGCCAGTTTCTCCTTGGACGCTGATTCAGCCAGTGACATCGTTTGCCATCCTCATGTATCAGACCCTGAAAGCTTTGCTCCAAGCGTCGTCGCTTGGTGGCTGTGCTATTTCTTCCGTTCAATCGAGGCATCTTCCAAACTGGCCCGCTTGTTCCACCCGTGGAAATACGAGAAGTCACCTTTATTCCAGGCCCCCCGGAGCCCAGGGGCGCTCAGATCCCAGTCAGGTCGAATTTCAGTCGTCACGACGCGCAGATCACGCCAAAGATCGCTGACCGATGGACGCCCCCAGAACCAGTAGCCGTTATAGATGCTGTAAATCACGAGACTCGGCTTGAGCACGAGCGTGTGCGGGATCATCGGATTGTGCTCGGGGTCGGTGTACCCCTGGATGTCGAGATCCTTCTGAACAGTTCGACCGGGGTCGGAAAAGAATGTCCACTGGGCACCGACTGACGCACGGAACTCCTGAAGAGTGTGGTGATCGTCGGTGGCGATTGTGACGATCTGCGTGTACGCCACCGCGATCTTCGGATAAGACGCGGCGAGTTCCAAATGCTGCTGGTGCTCCTTTGGGCAGTAGTGGCCGCGCGCGAGGGTGAGGATTAGCGGATCGTCGCTCTGTAGCTCGCTCAGCTTGCGCAATATGCCCGTGTGATCGGGCAATTCGTAGTCGGGAAAAATGCCTCCGGGCACGATATCAGAACGCATGATTAGGCTCCTCTCGCTTTTTTCAGAGATCTAAAGTGACAGCCGCGTTCGGTTGAGAACAGCATACGAGCACGTTCCCGGTAGCCGGCTTCTCCAGCGGCTCAGGGCTATAGGTAATTAGCCCATCAATCACTCCAGTCATGCAGGTATGACAGACTCCAGTCCGGCACGACCATCTGACCGGAACATCGCATGCTTCAGCCAGTTCAAGTAAGCTCCTGAATTTCGGATCCCAGGCGGCGGTAATCCCGCTACGCGCGAAAGAGACTGGAGGGCCTGATCCGGGCGGCCCTTGTGGCAAGTGAGGAGTTTGAGAAACCTGCGCCATACCAGGGGTAATAGCCTCGAGAGAACCGAAGATTTCCATGTGCACATTCCCGGCAAGCGCACCCCAGTTTCGCAGCCCATCGCGCATATTCTGCAAGAATGAAGCGGGGCCACACAGATAGAAGTCGCTACCTTTTGGCACACCAATTTTCTCCAGCAAAGCTGCATCGATGTGTCCGGGCGCGTCGAAGTCAACACCGACCACGTCGGTTGCAGCAGGCCTGCTATACACGATGCATTCTCGTCCGCGGGCGAGCTGTTTCAGCAATGAACGCGACTCTTCTGCGAACGGATGCTCGACGCTATTGCGCGCTCCATAGATCCACCAGACCTCTCGTTGCGAGTTTTCAGCAGCAAGTGAGTGCAGCATCGACATCACCGGCGTTGCACCCACTCCAGCGCTCAGCAGAGCCACAGGATTCGCGCTGGGACGCAGCGTAAAACTTCCTCGCGGTGCACTCACATCCAATGCACCGCCTTCTTGCGTGCGGCTGCACAGAAACGAACTTCCAATCCCATTCAATTCGTTTTTGACGCTGATGCGGAAATGATCAGCTGCCGGCAGATCAGACAACGAGTAGCTGCGAAGAACCGCCGGCTTGTCCGGATCAACAAGCAGCCGTAAAACCACAAACTGACCTGCCAGGAAGATAGAAAGAGGTTGCCCGTCGATCGGCGTCAGAACGAGGGAAGTTACGCTATCGCTTTCCTTTTGGATACGCGCGACTCGCATCTGTCTAAATCCGGGCCAAGCTGGTGCTTGTTCCTCATAGGCAAGTCCCGCATTCCCCTCCGTAGTTTTGGGGCTCAAGTCTTGTTCGAGCATGGATTGAAACGAACTCTGCCACCCCTTGCTAAGTGCGGGGACCTTAAGCACACGTTTCAGTTGCTCGGTGGAATGTCCCGGCAAATACAGAAGCGCGTCAGTGTCGGCAACACTGATTCGCTCTGGGCCGTCAGTGATCTTTACAATTTCGTCGTCTGCCCCAACTTCTCCTTCCCGCACCACACGAAAGTAGAATCCCGGTCTGTGATGTTCTACGAGGAGGGCAGCCATCCGAGGTTCATTCGTGCGGATGCCGACGCGGTAGCAGGTCACACGTGGCTGCGTCACTTCAAATTCCGCACCACCGATGCGATATCGATTGCCGATGCACACTTCGTTATCTGGAAGTCCCTCGACGGTGAAGTTTTCTCCGAACTGGCCGAAAGTAAAATCGCTGCGGCCCAAAAAGTGCTCCCAGTAATGATAAGAATCCATCTGGTAAACGAATACGGCGCGGTTCTCCCCTCCGTGGCCCGTTAGATCGGCTTGGCCGTCACCATCAACATTAAGTTTGCGCACCATTTGCCGTCCCGTGACTGGATTCTTCCAAATCGCGGTGCGAACAGTCTTACCGTTCCACATCACCTCGCGTGGAAGCCCGACGTTTACTGAAAGCAATCGCGCCATGCATACCTCGTTGAGGAACCAGTGTGTGGCTGGACTTCCTTTATGACCCAGCAACGCCGAGCTAGAGCAGCACTAGCCAGGCGCCCTTTTTCTCGGCTCAGGCGGCCACCAGTTCGGCAGATCGGACCTTGTGCGGCGCGCCAACATAGGGGAACGAGTCGAGCAGGTCCCTGTGGTGGCCGACGTTATCTCGAGTCACCTTGCCGTTGGTAAGAATGGGAAGAAAGACATCAATCGCGTCGTCGGCAAGTGTCCGGCCATTTGCCGGGTAGGACGCCGGTTTGCTCGGATCGTAAGGGAGGATATCCGGCAGAAGAATCTCGGCGGCCCGCTTTGCTGCCTCCGGGGCATATCCCCCCGTGTGCTCCAGCGAGTGTGCAAAGACACTGATGAAACGGGCATCTTCTAAGGGCTGCCCAGTCTGGTAGGCGCCTATCTCGTCGCCGGTAAGGAACACGGATTGCGAGGCCAGCGCACCGCGGTCCACCTGAACCCATTTGCCGCTTGCGCCGTCCACGATGCGATGCCACACGCCCATCTTTCCAGCGCCCAAGGCAGAGTTCGGTACTTCAAGCACGATGCTGCACACGTCTTTGTCAGTGAAGAAGTCTTCACCTGTGAACTGGAGATCGTTCAGCGCGCCCATCGTGTCGAAGAAGAAAGGATCGCTCCGCCACCCGGCGAAAAAGCGGTAGTCTCCGTTCTCCGTCACCAACGCCTCACGTGCAGTGGAGACCGGCGCTCCCTCTATGATCGTCTGTCCGTCGTCGCCGATGAATGCAGCCCGCTCTCCTTCAACACGGCGCAACGTTGCGGTCTGGGCTCCGTTCTTGTCCGCTTTGAAGCGCACTCGGTACGCGACATTGGCAACGAGATCACCGTCGGTGTCAATCTTGAGTTCATACACCGCCTCAGTCGCAAAGGGAACTTCCGTCGTGGGTCCGGGCGGGCTCACACCTACAGATGGATGTACGTTCATAATGAAGATCGACTTGCCTGCGTCCCCGGGCTTGGGGAAGGCGTACAAGTCAGTAAGATCGAGGCGAGCGTCCCCATGGGGAAAGCCGAATTCCGGACCGGAGTAATGGTGCGACATAAACCTTCTTCTCCTCTGTTCTAGATCTCCGTGTGCTTCCTTTATCTCCATCAATTTCACATCCCCAAAAGAACCTGGAACGGCGCTGCCCCTGCCAATGAGAAATCGCCGCATCTCCGCAAGCACTACCGAAGGCACGCAAGCGTGAGGGTGTAGCAACCGCGACGATCTTTCCATGCCCCCCTGGTCTCAAATCCGCTCTCGTTGAGAAGGCTTCGAATGCCCCTGTCTGTGAACTTATAACTATTCTCTGTGTGAATGGTTTCGCGGGGCATGAAGTGAAGATCGAGGTCAGCGCCTTCGATACTTACATCCTGGTCTCGCGTGCTCTCGAGGTGCATCTCGATCCGAGATTCAATGGAATTCCAAAGCACACGGTGACGAAAGGAACACGTGTCAAAGTTCGCCCCGAGTTCCCTGTTAAGGCGATGCAAGATGTTCAGGTTGAACGCGGCGGTAACCCCATCCCGGTCGTCATATGCAGTCAGAAGAGTCCGCTCGTCTTTCACCATGTCTGTACCAAGCAACAGCGAGTCTCCGCTTTGCAATTGAGCACGTAAGTTTCGCAGGATGAGTCGCGATTCATCAGGCGAGAAATTGCCGATACTTGTGCCGATGTAGAGTGCGAGTGTAGTTCCGTCGAATGGCTCCAGTTGGAGCGGGTCCGTTACGAAGTTCCGGACGATCGGCCGTACGCGCACTTCCGGCAAAGCGCGTGCAACGTTTTCGCATGCCAACTCGAGAGCGTTGGAACAGACATCGACTGGCATATAAGTGACGTCGTCCGAAAGGCGCAAGGCAGCTTCGAGCGGAATACAGGTCTTCGAGGCGGTGCCGGCGCCCAACTCAACGAGGCGCAGTGGCCACGATCTATCGTTGTGAGCACGAGCAACGATCGCATCTGCGTTTCCCGCCAGGATCGCTCTTTCTGTGCGCGTGGGGTAGTACTCGGGAAGGGTCGTGATTCGCTCAAAAAGCCGTGAGCCCTCCGCATCGTAGAACATCCACGGCGAGAGCGAGCGTGGTCGTACGATCAAACCGCGCCGAATTTCGCGAATCAGTGCTTCGCGTTCATCCGCGGTTGCGAGGTGCTCCAGTTCAACTGTCTCAAGGTAAGTTGCCATGTGCAAGTGTCCTTTCAGGCGGCCAAACGAAACCCCGCGAACTGCCATCTTGTTGCTGGTGAAAAGAAATTCCGATAAGTCGCCCGAATATGACTCGCAGGAGTGACGCACGATCCACCGCGCAGAACCATTTGGCCAGACATGAACTTGCCGTTGTACTCGCCGAGCACACCGGGCAGGGGCTTGTATCCCGGATAACCGGTGTAGGCGCTCGATGTCCATTCCCAGCAGTCGCCGAATAATTGCTGAATACCCGCACCTCGTGCTGCTGTCGGATGGAGCCTTCCAGACTCGAGCAGGTTTCCCTGGACCGTTGCTTGGCTCGCGACGTGTTCCCATTCCGCCTCAGTCGGAAGCCGGCAACCTCTCCAACGTGCAAACGCATCAGCCTCGAAGCAACTTACGTGGCATACGGGCGTGTCAAGCATTTCCAAGAGCCCGCGCCAACCCGATAGTGTAAACACGCGCCATCCCGTCTCATCGCCAGCATCGCGCCGCCAGTACAGTGGCGCCTGCCAAGCCGCACGCTTTACGGTATCCCAGCCGTCGGAGAGCCACAATTCAGGGCGCGTGTATGCGTCGTCCGATATGAAATCCAGGTATTCGCCGCAGGTAATTTGGCGGTTTGCAATCTGGAAGGCTTCTAAAAAGACGTTATGACGAGGAGCTTCGTTATCGAAACAAAAATCGAGAGGATCCTCAGCTCGAAGGGGATAACCAACCTCCACCAATCCACCGTCAGATTTGTGCCAAGTCAGATTCGAAGCCCGATCGTCGCTCTCATCTGGAGGAGAGCCCGCCCTATACGAGAGGCACAGTGGATTGGAAAAAAATGCGTGCTTGATATCCGTCAGTGCAAGTTCCTGGTGTTGTTGCTCGTGATTTAGCCCCAACACAATGAGTCGTGTCGCTTCCTCATCGACCCCGCTCGCAAGAAGCCTATCCATCTCCTGATCAATGTGTGCGCGGAACGCAAGAACTTCATCAAGCGACGGCCGTGAGAAGACCGAGCGCAGGCCCTTATCCGGAATCTCCTGCCCGAGCGAGTTATAATAGCTGTTGAAAAGCCAATGAAACTCTTCCCGAATGGGTTTGTAGTCCTTGAGGAACGGACGTAATACGAACGTCTCCAAGAACCATGTGGTATGAGCCTGATGCCACTTCATCGGGCTGGCTTCCGGACACGACTGGACCATCTGATCTTCAGCCGAAAAACTCGCGGCCAGAGCAGTGGTCGCGGATCGTACGGCCTTGAACCTGGATCGGATGGTCGTGTCCAACACGTCGCTCCCAACTCCGCATCGGGCCGCTTCCACAGCTCGCACTCGACCTCGCTCTGCAATAGCACCCGTTTGAGTCATAGTTTCCTCCAGAGAAGTTGTTGGTCGCGTGCCGAATTGATTAGGACCTGCTGAATGGATAAAAACAAACGAGTCAAAACTAGGCAATCAGACGATGGTATTGGCGGTACGTTGGTATCAGCTGTTGAAGTGCCGGCCAATTGCTACGCAAACGGCTCGAGTTTGTCGAGGATGATCGGCAGGTATTCCGAGACCGTCGGATGAATATGCATGGCGCGCTGGATGACCGTGTATGGCGCCTTTTCATACATAGCGTCCAATAGAGCGTGAACCACTTCATCGCCTCCGACGCCGAGAATCGCAGCACCCAGAATTTGTTTTGTTTCTGCATCAACGCTGATTTTAATGAAACCTTGTGTCTCGCCTTTCTCGTAGGCGCGGCTCACTTGATTCATTGGATATTTCGCAGCAAGGGCATTGCGGCCGGATTTCCGTATCTCTGCGTCCGTCATTCCGCATCGCCCTAGCGGCGGATCAATATAGAGCGCGTAGGCTTGGATTCGGTCGGAAACCCGGCGATGGTCAGCGTTGAAGAGATTGTCCGCAACGATTTCGTAGTCGTTATAGGAAGTATGCGTAAAAGCGCCTCGGCCGTTGCAGTCCCCCAATGCCCAGATGCCTGGCACGTTCGTCTGCAGTTGATCGTCAACGACTATGTAGCCTCGGTAGTCGGTAGCAACCCCAGCCCGATCCAGTCCCAGATCGCTCGTGTTGGGGGTGCGTCCCACGGCCAGAAGGACGTGAGTCCCGACTACTTCTGGCGAACCTTCTTCACATGTGAGGCCGACGGCGACACCGCCATCGCGTTTCGCGAGCGAGATACATTTGGCGTTAAGTCGAATGTGTATGCCCTCAGCCTCCAGGATTCCGCGCACAGCTTGGGAAACGTCTTCATCCTCCCGTCCAATCAGGCGCGGCCCCATTTCCACAACTGTGACGTCGCTCCCCAAGCGGCGATAGATCTGCGCGAACTCCAGCCCCACATAGCTTCCGCCGACGATGATGAAATGTTCGGGTAAGAAATCGATATCCATGATCGATGAGTTGTTGAGAAATGGGACGTCGTGAATCCCCGGTATTTCTGGAACCGAGGCGCGCGCGCCAACATTGATATAAATCTTGTCGGCTTGTAGATTTTTATCGTTGACCGCGACAGTGTTCGACGACACAAAGCGGGCTTGGCCCTGAATGACGGTGCAATTTGCCGTTCCTCGGAGCCGTTCCTCTACACCCTTGCTGGAACCCGCGGACGCTGCATCTTTGCGGGCCTTCACGCGCTTCATATCGACGCGCAGATCGCCAATTTCGAAACCATATTCCGAACCTCGTCGGGCGACATGGATCGCATAGGCACTTGCTACAAGCGTCTTTGTCGGCGTGCATCCTGTATTCACGCAGGTTCCGCCAAATTTATGGCGCTCAATAATGGCCACGGTTTTCCCGGCACTTGCAAACCGCGCCGCCAGAGGCGCTCCCGCCTGCCCCGTTCCGATAATGATTGCGTCGAAGTGCTTCACCGTGGTGGTCAACGTGCCCCCTCTATGTGAACCTCGCCGTCCTTGGCTGCCTCTTCGGGCGTTTTGCCGTCCTGGCGCGCGATAATGTAGGCGGCGTACCAGTCCGACCAGTGGTGCTTCGGAGCGGTAGGCTCGTAGTCGCTGTGTTGCTTTTCAGCCTCTTGCAAAAACTCGGTCAGCGTCGCGACATCGAGATTACTAAGGCCTCGACCGGGCAGCCGCGTTGTGACTTCCTGAAATAGCCATCCATTGCCGTCGGGATCACGAAACGTTGCGAATGAGCCGTAGGTGGCGTGCCCTGGCGCTGGCCCGCTGATGCGACCGCTGCCGTCGAGCTGGAACTGAGCGCCTGGAGTTCCGGGGTGGAACACCTCACTCACCTCAACACCGCGGGCGGCAAGGTCCGCCTGTGCTGCCTCGACGTCAAAGACGGTCAGGTAGAGGCCCTGGGCCGATCCCGGCGCTGCCGACGTCATTTTCGTGCCAAACTGAACGGAGCACCCGGAGCCGGGCGGCGTGAACTGGACAACGCGCCAGCCGTTATCAAACGGGAAGTCGGCGTCGAGCCGCCAGCCGAGTTTGGTGTAGAACTCCTTCGAGCGGTCCACATCGGCCACCGGAATGACGACGACCTCGAGCTTTGCGTCTAATTTCGCGACCCCTGTGGTGTCATTGCTAGGAACTCTGTCTACACTCATTGCGACCCCCACCCTAATTACGCCAGAATCACGACGACAAATCTATTGGACGAACGTATCGATTACCACTGAATTTCGGATAGAACTTATTAGCTCCGAATGGCGTGTACCCTGCTGCGCGGAGCAATACCAAGGTATTGCCAATACCATCGTCCAATTGATTCGACGAAGTAGCGCGGGTGTAATCGCTCAAGCCCGGTGCACCGGGTCGGAAGGGGACCATTGCGCTGGTCTTTTAGGGCAGTCCTCTCCGAAGAGGATGACAATGATATGCGGGAAGCCACTTGGAAACCTCGTGAGAAACACGGACGGCTGACGATGCAAAGCGACTTACCCGATAGCGTCTACGCGTTTCCGACCCAGCGGAAAGAACCGCTTACGGACGCACAGCATGTGCGCAACGCAGTCGCGCGGTTCGACCGGGTCATCGACGTCTCTGATGCCGATCGCGCGTTGGCGTTCGCGAACATCGAGAAAGCTGCAAGCTACTACGGCGTCAACCTCTCGGAAACGTCATGGCACGAGCTGGGCGCTCATCCTCAAAAAAAGAAAAAAAGGCCTACCAGCAAAAGCGCTGTGTCGCGCGAGCACCAAGCGCACAGCTAAATATCCGGTAGTCCCGGAGTCAGCCCAAAGAAGACCCAGCAAGCGTGAAGCAATATCTCACCTGAATTATGCATAGCCTGAGCACACAGGCACCCCCGGCCTGTTGAGCAGCGGTGTTGTGCCAGTATCTTGAGCCTCTGAATTTCCCCCTTGTTTTCGATTTCCCAAGGCCGTGCGGTA
>Ga0182013_10006894_pt1 | contig 12699 bp, 13 predicted proteins | sample 612S2MmetaG_FD_120487 | JGI IMG/M metagenome (GOLD analysis project Ga0182013, IMG submission 120487) | Permafrost microbial communities from Stordalen Mire, Sweden - 612S2M metaG | ecosystem: Environmental > Terrestrial > Soil > Wetlands > Permafrost | place: Sweden: Stordalen | collected... | reverse complement strand
GGCGAGAAGCGGTGTGAGCGCCGGAACAAACCCGGAAACCAGAAGACAGAGCAGAGCGGCAAAGTGCTGCTTGTTGATCATGGCGGCTACCTCATCAGCTTTCTCAGCGAAATGCCCAGCGTGGAAATTCCCCGCGCGGCGCGTTGGCGATTTCAAAACGCAGTAAGGTTATCACGTGCACCATCTCCTGCTTGCGACGATCAAGCCGGCAATCGAAAAACCGCGAAGACAGCGGAGTTTTCAACCTATGGAAAGCGGTAGAGCTGGACCCGATCGATCGTGCCCGGATGCAGCACCAGGATCTCTCCCTGCGCATCATCGTCGCCTTCGATCCAACGGGTAAGTTCCCACTTTCCATCGACGAACCTTCCTTGCTGCACGACGCCGAGTCCCACATAGTCTTTTCCAATCCAAAGATGAGCCTGAAGGAAGCGAAGGGTAGGCGAAGTGGGTTTTGTCCTTTCGGGATTTGAAATGGGACTGTATCAAAGTTGGGGGCGGTCATACTACGAACTGTGCTGAAGGAGTTGGAAGTCGGAAGTTCGGCAGCCACTCACGGAACAGCGTTTCGAGCCGATTGTCGAGTACGGCGCAACGAACCTGTAGGAGGAGGTGGGCACCCTCCGCAGACCAGCGCATGGGCTGTCGTTTCCCCATCCTCTCATTGACCAGGTGACACATTGTAGATTCGGCCAGAGCGCTGGATATCCTGAGGCCTTTCCGCCGGTCCTGGGCGTAGTTCCTAAACGCGACCTGATTGCGGCACAAATAGTCTCGCAGATCCAACATGTGCTTCCGAAACCTGTGCATTCGGTCTGCATCGGCATTGCACAAGGAACTCAAGAACTTCTTTGTACCCCGGTAGATCGCTCCCAAACGGTCCAGGGCGGCCTGCCAAAGTCCATTCCACATCTGAAATCGAACTCGATGGATCTTCACGCAAAGTAATTCGGTCAGAACAGGATCGGCATCCCCAACGATCGATGCAATCCCTGGCGCCATCTGCTCAATTGGCCGCAGACGCATGCTGATGTGAAACCAGTCGAGAACCCTGTGGGTCGTCTTCTCCGTCGCTGCATTGACGAGATTGCTTAAACCATCCGCTCCATCAGCCAGCACCCTGACGCGGGATGCCTGTGTCCAACCCTTGTCATCCAGCGCGGCTTTCATGAAAATCTCGGCATCGCACATGGGGTGCTGTGCGACCCAAGCGAAATGGTCGCCCAGCCGGCCTTCGCGCTCGATACGGCCTGCTACAACGTGGTATTCCCCAAGGCCCATCATTCCATCGGCGCGCACGTAGGTCCCATCGATCGCAACGCTAAGGTTCTGTGCTGCTGTAACGGGTTCGCGCCTTGGTTCAGGCCAGTCGTACTCGTCCGGTTCTGTGACTCGCTGATCGAGTCGGCCACCGATTGCGAGTGTATGGCGACGAAGTGTAGCGTGTGAGACGCCCGAATCGCAAATGGGAAGCAACTCGCCCAGTACCGCTGCCGCCCGACGATACGGCACTTTGCTGCCCCAGCTGGCGTAGAGGTATTGAAGTTCCGGCGAGGTTCCCGCCAGTTGATGGCGGTGGAGAGGCCAGATGGTCGCCTTCTTTCCGCCTTGTCAATTGCAGCGAAAATAGCGGCGGCAAGAAACCTGAACGGTTCCAAAGACCGTTCAGACCGTGCGGGTGCGCAAATCCTTGACGCGCTGGTTCTGGCCACACCGGAAGCATCCCCTGTGAGCAGCACCCAGCATATCCACCTGGGTTTGAACAATCCGGGCTTACACTTTTCGAAGCACGGTCTTGCCTTCTTCCAGTGTCAGGCCGATCTCTTCAGGCCCGATTCCAGATGCCGGTCGCTCCACCCGGGAAACCAACTCCCGTTCCAGGATGCGGTCGTCGAGGCGCGTTTCGACCCAAATCCGAAACTCCATCGGAACCTCCCGTCCCGACCAAATCCTCGGGAAAACGACTACCTGAGAGTACTACCTCTGTTGTACCGCCCCCAACTTTGATACAGTCCCGGACCTGAAGCTTTTCAACGGCTATAAGGTTCGTCATTGGGCGGCGCAGAAAGTGCTCCCAGCGTAATAGGTCTCATAAACCCCGACACGAAGCAAACAGGAAAGCGCAGTGCGGGAAAACCGCATGCTGCGTTTGACGTGGCGGGAGCTGGAAACGTGACCATGGTCGCCGGACTGCGGTCCATAGCGAAAGCGATGGAATCACCACCGGAACCTACAGTGTGCGCGCCTGCTCCCGACCCTACCTGTGAGAGGCTGGAGGTGAGACCCCTCCGGCCTACTCGACCGAATCCGCAAGCGTTTTGCTGGACAAGCTCGCATAGACTACAATCGGTTCAACTGCGGCTTGCTTCAAGCGCCATCTTCCTTGCAAGAATTGGTGGTCTGCATCATGCTGAGAGGTGAACCGAATTGCTCCGTCAAAGAAACCCTTTTTCCAAAGCCATCCCTGCTGCTTTGTTGGCAACAGCGGCGGTGATTGTCTCATTGCTGGCGCATGATGTGTTTTCGCACCGTCATCCTTTCGACCTGGTAACGGTCCTGGCTGCTTCGCCGGTCCCGGTAAGCCCCTCGATCACCGTCGATTATCCTGAAGAAGGGTCCATCTTCCCGCCTGAGATTACGCCTCCCACCTTCATATGGAGCGATGGCGGCGCCGACGCAAAAAAATGGCTGATCGACATCGTCTTAGACGGCGACTCAAAGCAGATTCATGCCGTCTCTGCCGGTGAACCCATTCAGCTCGGAGAGATTGATCCACGCACGGTTTCTATCAACAATGAACCTCCCGCGCTAACGCCCGAGCAATCTTCCGCGCACACCTGGATTCCCGACGCAAAAACCTGGGCGGCCATCAAGCAACACTCCATGTCGCGCGCCGCCAGAGTTACGATCACCGGCATTGACGCTTCGGATCGCCCGGTTTCTCAAGGACGTGCGGCTTTCTCCACATCGATGGATCCTGTAGGAGCGCCCATCTTCTATCGTGATGTTCCCTTGATGCCGACCGAAGGAGTCAAGGGGCAGATTGAACCGTTGGGTCGCGCCTTGATGTTTCTGATTAACTGGCGGGTTCGGGATATCAGCCAGCCGGCAAGCCGTATTGTGCTGCATGATATGCACACTTGCGCCAACTGCCACTCCTTTTCCGCCGATGGCAAGACGATGGGGATGGACGTGGATGGGCCCAGAAATGACAAAGGCCTGTATGCCCTAGTTCCGGTCCAGCGGAATATCGTCATTCGCAATCAGGATGTCCTTTCGTGGAACAGCAATCTTACACTCGGCAACTCCCGCATTGGATTCATGTCTCAGGTTTCGCCGGATGGAAAGTATGTACTCTCTACTTTTGCCGGGCAGGACCTGAATGTAGGCAGTTCCTACTTTGTGGCAAACTTCAAAGACTACCGCTTTCTCCAGGTTTTTTATCCTACCCGCGGCATTCTGGCCTGGTACGACCGGAGTACCGGGCGCAGAGAACCATTGCCCGGCGCTGACGATCCTCGCTATGTGCAAACCGATGGAGTCTGGAGTCCCGATGGCAAATACATTATCTTTGCCCGCGCCGAGGCGAAGGAGCCTTATCCTGAGGCGGGAAAGCCGGCGCTCTTGGCCAATGACCCCAACGAAATCCAGATTCAGTACAGCCTGTACCGGATTCCCTTCAACGGCGGCAAAGGCGGCGTCGCGGAGCCAATCGAGGGAGCCTCAAACAATGGGATGAGCAACAACTTCCCCAAGGTCTCTCCGGATGGCCGGTGGATCGTCTTCGTCAAGTGCCGCAATGGCCAGTTGATGCGCCCCGACAGTCAGCTGTACATGGTTCCATTCAAGGGCGGCGTGGCCCGGCGCATGAGATGCAATACCTCGCTCATGAATTCCTGGCATAGCTTCTCGCCCAATGGCCGCTGGATGGTTTTTTCCTCCAAGAGCCGTTCGCCTTACACGCAAATGTATCTCACCCACATCGATCAGCTGGGAAACGACAGCCCGCCTATCTATATTGACAACGCCAAAGCTGCCAACCGTGCTGTCAACCTACCGGAATTCATCAATATTGCGCCCGACGGCCTTGAGAATATTGAAGTCCCGGCCTCCGACTTTTACCGCGTCGTCGACGAAGCCACGGATCTGCAGAATCAAGGCGATTGGACAGGCTCGTTCGCCAAGTGGCAGAAAGCCCTCGAACTCGATCCCAATGATGCGCGGGCCAATAATTCCGTGGGAATCTCCCTGGCATCGGTAGGAAAACCGGCGGATGCAATCCCCTATTTTCAAAAAGCAACCCAGATGCACGCGGAGTATTCTGAAGCCTATTACAACCTGGGCTTGGCGCTCAATGATACCGGGCGCGTCGATGAGGCCATCGTTGCCTGGTCGAGTGCCGTTCGCCTCCAACCGGAGATGGCTGAAGCGCAGGAAAGCCTGGGCATGGCCTATTATTCAGAGCGCAAATACTCCGATGCCGCGGCTCATCTGCGCATTGCGGCCGGCCTGAAGCCGGATCGCGTCTTCGTGCTCAATCTGAGCGCCATCGTCCTCGCCACCTGTCCCGATGATTCGGTCCGCAATGACGCCGCCGCGGTCCTTTTAGCAGAACGCGCCAGAACGCTCACCAAAGGACAAAATGCCTTGGTGCTGGATACTTTATCGGCATCCTACGCCGAGGCTGGCCGCTTCCCGGATGCCATCGACACGGAGCAGCAGGCGATCAACATCGCTGTTCAACAGGGCAATACCCGGCTGGCGGATATGCTCAAGGATCACCTGTCGGCCTTCACCAGAAATCTCCCGCTGCGCGTCATCCCCCCGCCGCCTCGCTGATCTTCTCCAGAGCAACTCTCGCCGGGCGGGTGGCCCACATCTCGATTTTGAGCAATAAACCGGCTTTGACCGGCGGAGTTGGGAAGGAACATGAGGTCGGCATGGAGCCGATAATTTATAGGTGTCCATGCTGGCGGCAAGTAGGCTGTCCATTTCACTGGTGCTTCTCCATGGAGCCCGTTTTTAAGCATGGTTCCGAACCCTGTGCCGGAGTTCCTGGTGACGGCGGCGGCCTTCGGGCCGCTAGCCGATCCCGTTTAGGAGAGTGCCTTTTCTGCACGGTTCAGGCCGCTTGGCATGGCGCAGGAGAGTATTCGATGCCAGCAAGACGCAAGAAGCCCCGGGCCGGCGCCCTGTCGCCGGCGCACTCCATTGACCCCAACGCGGCGGGTATCGACATTGGCGCGACAGAGATTTATATCGCCGTGCCCGTCGACCGCGACCCGCATCCGGTGCGCAAGTTTGCCACCTTCACCGAAGACCTGATGTCCGCTGCAGACTGGCTCAAGCAGTGTGGGATCAAGACGGTGGCGATGGAGTCCACCGGAGTCTACTGGATTCCCCTGTTCCAGATTCTGGAAGCGCGCGGGATGAAGGTCTGCCTGGTCAACGCCCGTCATGTGAAGAACGTGCCGGGTCGCAAGAGCGACCTGTGCGATTGCCAGTGGTTGCAGCATCTGCATTCGGCTGGGCTGCTGCGAGCCAGCTTTCGCCCCTCCAGCCAAGTCTGCGCGGTCCGCTCGCTGGTGCGTTATCGCGACAGCCTGGTGCAGCTATCGGCGATGCACTTGCAGCATATGCAAAAAGCCCTCGACCAGATGAACCTGCAGTTGCACCATGTCATCTCCGATTTGAGCGGCAAGACCGGCATAGCCATCGTCGAAGCAATTCTCGCCGGAGAACGCGATCCTCATCAACTGGCCACATTGCGCGATCCGCGCACCAAGGCCAGCCAAGAGACCATTGCCAAGTCGCTGGTGGGCGACTATCGCCGCGAGCACCTGTTTACGCTTCGCCAGTCATTGACCGGGTTTCGTCAGAACAGCCAGTTGATCGCCGACTGCGACGTGGAGATCGAGTCGCTGCTCAAGGAGTTCTCCTCCGGCGACGGCCCTGGGGCTGAAGCGGTGCCGGAGCCACAGGCAGAACTCAAGCGCAAACCCCGGCGCAACGAGATGAGCTTCGATCTGCGCACCCAACTGCACCGCATCTTTGCCGTCGACCTGACCGAGATTCCGGGTATCAACACGCTCACGACGTCGGCGAAAGTTTATCGGTATAGCGGTCTGGACCTCGCCCACATTCGCGCGCTTCCTGCGGTAAAGGTATCGAGTCCAGGCGACAACGTCGAAACGAGCGTGGTGAAGGACCAGTTGTTTCCGGCCATGTCGATTACGATGTACGCGATTCCGGGTAATTGAGTCCCACGAATGAGCCTAGGCCGCGCGACTCCACCGTGCGGTTCAGGCGTTCATCGCCCCCCGGCGGGTTCTGGACAGGGCATTGATCCTGTATCACCGGCAAGCCGTCAGTTGATAAACATCCCCCGCATGCCTTCGGCGTGAATGATGCTGCTTATTCTCTCGGACTGCCCATGGCAGGATTCCTGTGTATTGGGTGGCAGCATAACTGGGCGGAAACGGATGTAATGGGTTTGGGATAGATGAGAGATTCTCAGGTCACCCTTTCTTATGGGTGACTTTTTGGGTGACCTAGCAATACGCGTTCGCTGCAAAGTCGTCTTTAAGTGATTGATATTAAAACATTTATATGGTCGGGGAGAGAGGATTTGAACCTCCGACCCCCTGGTCCCGAACCAGTTTTCGGCATTTGTTGAAGTTTGTTGAAATCGCGAGAAATTAACTGTTTTGTATTGAACGAGTTGCGGTCATATTGTTGAAAGTTGTGGTTCTGAATTGCTCCAGGGTGCTTTGACCGCTACGCTTTCGTCTACATTTGAATCCACACATGGCATTTCCCCGAGGCCCACCGCGAGCGCGCTGTAGAACTCAACCCGCATGAATTACGAATTCTATCTGGATACATATCTCATTCCCAAATTTGGTGACACAAGGCTGAATAGGATTCGGCGGGTTGCTGTTCAGGATTTTCTTAATGCACAAACGAATCTCGCACCGAAGACCATTCGTAATCTTCACGGGACCCTCCGTGTCCTTCTCAACGAAGGAAAGCGCTGGGGATTGCTTAAGGAGAATCCTGCGGTTGGAGTTCGTCTGCCTCGCCTGCTACGGCGGCAGCATAACCTTATGACCCCTGCCGAGATTCGAAATCTACTGGAAGCCCTGCCGTCTCCCACAAATGCAATTGCCACCCTCATGATTAACGGCTCACTACGGTTCGGAGAAGTTGCCGCATTGCGGTGGAAGAGGATTCAGACAGACCGTATTCAAATTCAAGAGCGTTTCTATGAGGGGGAATTCGACAATACCAAAACCGATGCCGGTGACCGGGAAATTCCTTTGAATGCCACCATGAGGAAGTGCTTGGAAGCTGCTTGGAAGGATACCAAGTACCGCGAGCCTAATGATCTTGTATTCTGCGCTCGCAACGGTGCACCTCTTAACAGGCGCAACTTACTCAAACGCCATCTCAAGCCCACGCTAGAAAAGCTAAAGTTGCCACACTGCACGTTCCATGACCTCCGGCACCTGCATTCCAGCCTTTCCATGAGGACCGGTGCAAGCCCCGAAGTCACCCGCGACAACATGGGGCATTCAACCGTGGATGTCACCCAGAACATCTACACGGGCACATGGTGGGAACAGAGGAAGGCGGCGGTTGAAGGAATCAGTTCGTTGATTTGGAGCGAATGACGGTAATCTATGAGCAATGCGATTGGAAAACCCTTGCACAGTGCTGAATACAGCGCTATGCTGCCACCTGGGTCCGTCCCGGCAAGTTGCAAATCTGCCGCCCGGTGCAGTCGCCTCCTTCAGCCTGAATGCTGTTTAATCTGAAGTAACTTTCGGTTTGGCGACGATACACCCATAACCCACCCATAGCCGCAAACCTGTTGCACTATACTCAATGCGATGACTTACAAAGTAGCCAATTGCGCCGTTTTGGCATGTGCAATATTCTTCGTCTACTTGAAACCGCTCGCGGCGCAAAAAGACGGTCAAGCATTTCAATTCGATCAATTCCAGGTCGACGTATACCGCGGACACCTGGAAATCCCGCGGGAATTTCATAAGGACCGAGATGGGCTTTGGGTGGACGAATCCGGCAAACCGGCCCTCGCCCCACGAGTGAACTTCGCGGGTGAATACTATCTGGCAGCTCATTCGTGTGGGACATGCTGTCGCTATTACACCCTAAACAATCTTCAGACTGGCGGCCAGATTAGTCAGGTCAGCATCTTCGATGCGGGTGACCCTACTCCCACTACAAAAGACGGGCGCACGTACGTTCCAATCCTCTTCTTCAAGCCTGACAGTCGGCTGCTGATCGTTCAGTATGAACTTGATTTGTGCACGCCAGTGGAGCACAACCAATGCAGGCAACACTACTTCGTTTTCGAGGACGGTCGCTTTCGGTCAATTTCGAGGACACTGCCGTCATGCACCCACGAGGGTCAGGAGCCCGAATAGGCTGCGCTGATCTCTCTGCCCGCAGGTCGCGGGTGGATCACCGGGCAACCGGACGGAACCCCGCTTCTGCTCCTCACGACAGAGTTGGGGAAGGATCGGCGACCATCCGACCGGAACTGGTAAGAAGCGGCGGAACGGCTCACTGAGCGCATTGGGCTGTTACCGCCAATCCAGACGATCAGTCCGGGTATTACCGTCATCTGTTGACGACCGATAAACGTCTCGCCGGTTGCACTCTTTCGTTTTTTGCGATGCAGTTGAAGAACCCGCCATATTTGGGGATTATGATAACGTAGGCTCGACCATTGTCCTGAATTGAGGCCTGAATCGGTATGACCTCCATCGCTATCGAGGCTGACCTTGCTGTGCCAATGCGAGACGGCGTGCGCCTGTGGGCAAACCTATACAGACCGAAGGCTGGCGGGCCCTATCCCTTGATCATGTCCGTCACACCTTACGGCAAAGACAAGCTCCCGGATCGTCTCACGACCTTCTTCATGCGCCTTTCCGGCGTCAAGTTCGGCAAGCTCAATTGTTCACGGCTGACGGGTTTCGAAGCACCAGATCCAGTCTATTGGGTGCAGCAAGGCTACGCGGTTCTTCAGGCCGACGTTCGGGGCATGCACAAATCCGAGGGACATGCGGGAATCCTCAGACAACAGGACGCGGAAGATTACTACGATCTCATCGAATGGGCGGGATCTCAGCCGTGGTGTACGGGGCGAGTCGGGCTGATGGGCGTTTCGTATTTGGCAATGTCGCAGTGGTACGCTGCAGCTCTCAAGCCACCTCACCTCTGTGCGATGGTCCCATGGGAGGGCGTCACGGATTTATACCGCGAATTTGCCTTCCATGGTGGGATACCCGAGACGAAATTCGTTGCCCTCTGGGCCAAGAGACGAATCAATAATGGGCGCAATCGCAGATTTCCGTTGGCCGAAGATTTCTTGTCTGAGCAAGCCGCGCATCCGTTGGACGACGAGTATTGGGCGTCGAAACGGCCTGTCCTCGAAAACATCGACGTGCCGGCATTGGTGTGCGCCAACTGGTCCGATCATGGATTGCATACGCGCGGATCGATCGAAGGGTTTGAGCGGATATCTTCCAGGCAAAAGTGGCTGTTCACTCATGGGCGAAAGAAGTGGGAGACATTTTATGGCGAGGAGGCCCTCAATTGGCAGAAGCGATTTCTGGACCATTTCCTTCGAGACCTCGACAACGGATTCGACCGAGAACAGAAGATACGCCTGGAAGTCCGGAAAGGCTATTACAGACAGGAGGTTCGCAGCGAGCAGACTTGGCCACTCCCGTCGGTGCAATCAGCCCCGCTGTACCTCTGCGCGAATACGGGCACTCTGCAAAGCGAACCTGTCGCTTCCGAAGGAAAGGTGCAGTATCAGCCTCAAAAGCGGAACAGCAGAGCTGCATTCTCTGTTCGATTCGAGCAAGCCGTTGAACTGGTTGGCGGCATGAGGTTGAAGCTCTGGGTCAGCACCTCAGAAGGCGATGATCTGGACCTGTTCGTCGTGCTGCGAAAGCTTGATTCCTCTGGGCGAGAGGTCTACTTCTCTGGATTTAACGGATACGAGCGCGATGGGCTGGCAAAGGGATGGCTCCGGACTTCACACAGGGAGCTGGACACCACCCGCAGCACGCCTCTGCGTCCGTGGCATAGCCATGCACATATTCAAAAACTGCGTCCCGCTGACGTTGTGCCAGTAGAAATTGAGATTTGGCCGTCTGCCACCCTTTTCGAGGCTGGATCCTCTCTGCAGCTAACGATCCAGGGGCGCGACGCAGCGCGATACCCGGCATTCGGCCATCGCGAACTCGTCAACCGTGGATTGCACACTATTTTTACGGGAGGGACATACGATTCATTTCGACCAATGCCGAAGAGGTCGAAAAGTTCGGTATCGACACGGCCAACATGTTCGTTTTTTGGGATTGGGTGGGTGGACGCTATTCGATGGACTCGGCGATCGGGCTCTCAACCATGATAGCAATCGGCCCGGACAATTTCCGTCACCTGCTTAATGGCTTCCATGAGATGGACATTCATTTTCGCACCGCTCCCTTTGAGCGCAATCTTCCGGTTCTCTTGGGTCTCCTGGCACTTTACAACAACAACTTTCTCGGCGCGCAAAGCGTCGCGGTCCTGCCCTATGAACAATACCTGAAGCGCTTCCCGGCCTATCTGCAGCAGCTGACGATGGAGAGCAATGGCAAGCACGTAACCCTGGATGGGACGGGAGTTGAATATCAGACCGGGCCGATCTATTGGGGAGAGCCAGGCACTAACGGGCAACATTCCTTTTATCAACTGATTCACCAGGGGACCCGGCTCATCCCCTGCGACTTCATTGCGTTCGGTCAGCCGCTGAACCCGATCGGCCGGCATCACGACATCCTCGTGGCCAACGTCTTCGCACAGACTGAGGCATTGGCTTTTGGCAAGACCACGCAGGAAGTCGAGGCGGACGGCACGCCACCTTGGCTTGCGCCTCATCGCACCTTCGACGGCAATCGGCCATCCAACACGATCCTGCTGGAGCGGTTAACTCCGGCGGCGCTGGGGAAGCTCGTTGCATTGTACGAGCACAGCGTTTTTACCCAGGGCGCCATCTGGCAGATTGATTCCTTCGACCAATGGGGAGTCGAACTGGGAAAGGTCCTTGCCCAGCGAATCATCCCTGAACTCGAGTGCGAAACGGAGCCGAAGCTCGCGCACGATAGCTCGACCAACGCTCTGATCAGACGCTACCGCTGCTTTGAGAAAGGTTGTGTAAGGTGAATGCAACTCGCTTGGATCCAGCCATTCGCAAACAAAACCTATACAACTGCACTGCTGGGCATAAGAAAGCGGATCATGTTCTGATGCGCAACACGACGGGATCAGGGAAGAATCTTCAATTCGACTCATAGGCATACGGCGATAGTGACCAAAACTGAACAGATAGACAGGCCAACTCGTGGAATGCTGGGCGTATCTGAGGGTGCAAGAGCGCTCCAGAGGGAGTGCACATTCTCCGCTCAACAGAGCCTTCAGAGGAGCGAAGGCATGTTCAAGTAAAAGGAGTATTCATGACCACGACGAACAAATGCGAACATCCGGCTTGCAACTGTGTGGTACCGAAGGAGAAGAAATACTGCAGCGAAGCCTGTGCCGATAAGAAGAAGACTCCCGAACTGACCTGCCAATGCCAGCATCCAGGATGCCATGGGAAAGCGCTTAAAGTCTAGACTTTAAGCCCCGTTTGCACGCGCGGATTTTGTTTTTTCCGTGCGGAATAGTGTCCCACTTCAACAGTCAAAGGCAAAGAGCACCTCATGTCATCTTCTGCGACACTCTTGGCGAACGTTTGCAAGCAAGCTCATCATGTGCTCGACCGGCTCAAGGAGAAAGCACCGTGCGTGTAGGAATTGCGTCGGACCATGGAGGCTTCATTCTGAAAGAGCAGATCGCGGAGTTGATGCGAGGCGCGGGCCACGAGGTCGTAGACTTTGGCGCTCATCAACTGAGTCCCGGAGACGATTACCCCGATTACGTGATCCCTCTGGCCAACGCCGTGGCCACTGGCAAGGTGGATCGCGGAGTAGTACTCTGCGGCAGTGGAGTGGGCGCATCCATCTGCGCCAATAAGGTTACCGGTGTACGAGCCGGACTTATTCACGACATATTCTCCGCCCATCAGGGAGTTGAAGACGACGACATGAATGTCTGTTCTCTGGGTGGAAAGGTGATCGGGTCCGCACTCGCGTGGGAACTGATCGAGACGTTTCTGAAAGCTCGCTTCAGCGGCGCGGAGCGCCACCAACGCAGAGTCGACAAAGTGAAAGCGCTGGAAATGCATGCGGTTGCGTTTTGAATGCATTCATTGAGCTGACCGCATCCTGGCGCGAATGAGGAGCGGACGGCTGCTGCGGTTTGCGGGGATCGAATTTCCCCAGGCCGCGAAGGCGAGGGTCAGTTGTGTTCGGTATAGGCCGGGAATTGGTACTTACTAAGCGTTATGGAGGACATACTTTGATCGAGATTCTGAAAGACTTTCCCGACAATGTTATAGCGCTTTCCTGCGAGGGACAGGTCACAAAAGAGGATTACGAACGGATTCTTGTTCCGGCAATCCTCAAAGCGCTCAAGCGGCACGACAAGATCCGACTCTTCTACAAGATTTCTGCAAACTTCACCGGCTACGACCCAGGGGCCATCTGGGAAGACATGAAGATTGGCCTCGAACATCCCACG
>Ga0182013_10006892_pt1 | contig 12701 bp, 9 predicted proteins | sample 612S2MmetaG_FD_120487 | JGI IMG/M metagenome (GOLD analysis project Ga0182013, IMG submission 120487) | Permafrost microbial communities from Stordalen Mire, Sweden - 612S2M metaG | ecosystem: Environmental > Terrestrial > Soil > Wetlands > Permafrost | place: Sweden: Stordalen | collected... | reverse complement strand
TTCCCGGATCGCCTTCTTTCGCGCCGTAATCGCAGGGCATTGCGTTGGTGTTGGTGTCGATATCGTTGAACAGGCATCCGTTGCCGGTGGTTGCACTCTCCGCGCTGCAATTGGAATATGTCTGTGCTGCCGCAAGGGTGTAGAGCTGGGTGTTGGGACTTCCCTGGGAGGAACCTGCTTTTTGATTGATGAGCGCCATCACGCCAGCCATAGCCGGGGAGGCAACCGACGTGCCGCCTATCTCCAGTGAAAAAGGCTCCTCGGTGGTGGAGTAGGTGCAAGCCGCGACATCGGAGATGCAAACCAGGTAAGCGCTGCTTGAAACAAAGCCGTCCGAAGCAAAAAACGAGACGTCGGGGATGTCGCGCACACCATCTGTGGGGATGCCTGTGACGCCTGCCTGCCACGAAGGCTTGGGCCAGCCATCGCTGACCAGCGGAATGGACCCCTCACCCGAACCAGTGCTTGTGGTGGACGACACGCAACTGGAAACGTCGTTGCCATTGCTGACCACGCAGGCGCTTGCCCCGCCGCCGCCGCCCACCGTGTCAACGTAATAGGAAAGATTGGCGCCGGAGCTGGTCTGGACCGTCTGCCAGTTGTTGTAGACGAAGTTGCAGGCGCTCTCAGGATTCGTAACGCCGCCGACTTTGTTCGCATAACTGCTGGTTGCCCAGTTTTCAAGAAGTCCGACAAGGAGCGGGTTGGAGCACGTCTCATTCCACGGAACTTCAGGGACGTAGCCTGCGGCGCTGGAACCGTTGGTGGCGTTGCTCGCATTCCAGTAGGGGGAGGGGGTACATTCCGTGGAGGAGCCGGGGGTGCACCAGTTGAAGTCCGTGCCGCCGACTGCCGTGTTGTAGGGTGTGGATGCCAGCCCATTTACAGACTGGCCGAATTGAGCCGAATAAGGGTTTCCGGCCCCGTCGCCGCCGTCGTCGCAGTCCGCCGACCCGGCATCGCCCGCGGAAACAAAGACAGCGATTCCTTCAGACGACGCGGTCTGCCAAAGGTTGTAGTACTGCACGTTTCCGGCCGTCCCGTTGGCGAGCTCGCAGAGTCCGTAGCTGACGTTCATAATGCTCGCCGTCTTGTTCTTCACGATGTAGCTTTCCGAATCGTACAGATTGTCGTCGGACGCCGAAGCCGGATAGGACGAGACCAGCACGATTTGCGCGCCCTTGGCCACGGCGCCGGCCCACTCCACATCCAGCGAATTTTCAATGAGGTCGTTGATACCGCACAAGGCGCCTGCGTCAGTGCTGGTGCAAACCGTTACGGGCTGGGTGTTGCCGGAAACGAAGGTCGGCTGGTTGGACGAGGTGTACGCCGGAAGGCCGAAGGTGCTGCGAAAGGTGGTGACGTCGGAAAGCACAACGCTGCTGGTTCCGGCAATGGCGATGGTTTGGCCGGTGCCATCGATGGGCGTGCTTGCTGTCCATAAAGGAAGCACGTTGTAGATGGTGGCAAAATCGTAGGGCGCCACGTCCTCCAGCTGGTATGCGCTATCGCCGCCGCTGGCCGGCACGCTGATGCCGAACTCAGGGCGAGGAAGGGTAGACTTCCCTTGCGCATCCGGCGCGGCAGAAACGCTGCTCACACGCTTCCATTTTCCAGTGGCGCGGTCTTTAACGACCTTGCTGCCGATGCGGTGCATGGGGTGCGGGAAGAAATTATGCAATGACTTGACGCCGACAACAACCGGCGCCAGTGCCGCAGGGATCTGGGGATCGGTCATGTTGCCGATGTGCGACACGCCCTTCACTTCAAGGTGATGGATTTCGGTATGAAAGGCATTTTCCACCTGCGCGGCAGTGCCGCTGAACCGGATCGACATCCGGTCTTTCGACGTTTCGGCGATGGTGAATCCATGCCCTGCGAGCCACCTGGAAATGGCGGCGATATCGGTCTCAGACGGGCCAAAATCGGCGCCCACCTCGTCGGGCGAAAGCCAGTGATGGAAGTTTGGAGAACTCGAATCGTATTGGCTCTTCACGAAAGCGTCGAAGGCCGCCTGTTGGCGCACATCGCGGCTCAGCACCAGAATGAGGTCGGTCATGGGCATGGTCGGGCTTACCCGGCCGCGGTCGTTCTTTGCGTTGGCCGCGGGGTGCGTGTTGCCGTGAAGGGTCACAAGGTTGTTGTCATCGATGGCCTCGTGGATACGCACGGCGGCCGCAACCGACTGCGCCTTCACTGTTGAGCAGGTGAAAATGGCCGCAAACAAGGCAGTAAAAGCGAGGAGACGCGAAAGAGGCATGAGTTTTTTCCCTGACATGCGTGGAAAGCCCGCAATTTGTTGGACGGAAGCCGCATGGAACCGGAGGAGGAAGCCGGAAAGTGCCATTGCAAGGATGGTCTACCTGCGGAAGCGCGGGCGTCAACTGGGAGGCAGGGATTTCTGGCGCTGAACCGGGGTACTTCAGGAACAGCCAAATGGCTCAGAGTTTTGTTACCAAGACATTGGGAAATCAGGCTTTGCCTATGCCGGAACCTTCATCCACTCGCGGGTGCCGTTGTAACGGCACGACTCGGCTGCAATGCTCGTAGCTTCAGCCAGTGCGGCGACAAGTCCTTGTCCGCTCGCGGCATAGTAGCAAAATGCGCCATGGAAGATGTCTCCGGCGCCCATCGTGTCCACGCGCTCGACGGCAGGGACTTTAACCGTTCCCGAAGAGGTGGCGGAGACGAAGCGAACCGGTTCGCCGCCATGGGTAACGGCAATGTTTTGAATGCCGTGGCCTTGCAGGTAGCGCAAGACCTCCTCTTCAGTGGCGCACTGAGGAGGCTTGAAGTCGGACGAGCAGATGGCGATGTCGACGCTCTCGAGCAGCTCCGCAGTACCTTCTTTCCAACTTCCTCCGTCGAGCACAACACGGATGCCGCGCGCGCGGGCCGCTTTGGCCCATGCCCGGCAGGCGTCCATGAAATGCCCATCCACCATCACGATTGAACAGCCTTCCAGCCTTGACTCATCCACCTGCGCGGGCGGCGGGCTATTGCGGCTGGAATTCGCCGAGATCACGTTCCGCTCCCCGGACCGATTCACGGCGACCGCTGAAATCGGAGGAGGTTGATCGAAATTGGGGTTGAGATCGACAAGCCCGACCGAAAACTCCTGGAGTTCGTGCTTGATAACGCCGCCGAGCGCGTGACTTCCTACCCCCGAGACGAGCGACGAGGCCCCTCCCAGATGTGCGAAGGCAATGGACGCATTGGTGGCAGGGCCACCGACATATACGTCCTGACTGCCGGCCACGACCTTGGAATTCGTTGCCGGGAACTGGTCCACTCGATAAACGACGTCGATTGTTGCTAGTCCGACAAATACCCCTTTTGGCATTCATCCTCACTTTCAAGGGTCGTGCCAATCTTAGACTCGTCTGTGCGCAAAGTAGGTTGTATGGGAGGTGAGAAGTGGGGCAATGTGTATCTGCTTCGTCACGAACCTGCCCGGTTACGCATTCCCGCGCGTGCGATCCGGGTTAAAACCGCCATTGGTTCCGCTTGATGCGCCCAGCAACTTGAGCACGTTGGCGGTCGTGTCAATTTCTCCCAGTCGCGGAAAAATTTTCTCAACGCAGTGCTGGTGCGTGGCCGCATCGCGATCGGTCATTGCATCCGCAATGAATACAACGTTGTAACCGAAATCGTAAGCATTGCGCGCGGTTGATTCCACACCGAAGCTCGTGGAAATTCCTGCGAGAAATATCTGTGTCACACGTCGCTTTTGCAAGATTTCGTGCAAACCTGTGCCCGCGAATGCGCCGGGGCACTGCTTGGTAACGAGAATGTCGCCCGGCTGCTGATCGAGTTCCAGAGCCAGGTCCGCAAAGTCTGGCGCGCGCTGGACAAGGGGCCGCACAAAATCGGTCCTTCCCTTCGGTCCGCCGGCAACGTTGACAAGCACCACGGGTAAGCGCCGATCTCGGAATGCCCGAGCCAATGTAGCCGAACGGTTGACGATTTCGATTGCAGGATGGACCGTGCCCATTGCGACAATTCCCTTTTGGAGATCGATCACAACGAAAGCGGCATGTGCATCGAGCTGTGTAACAGGCATGGTTTCTCCTCAAGATTTGAAATCTGTAGATGGCGCCGAGCCGGGTTCCCGCCGACTATTCCCGATGTTTTTTCGCAAAATTCAAGCTGCACGGAATGCTGATGGCGATGACTCCTGCGAAAAAAACCAACAGCGCCGCGAGATCCCCACTGCCTGCTTTTCCGACGCGGAAGAGAACGAACCCGATTGCCAGATTCAAAAGTCCCCAAAGGGTGTTCACCAGCGAAGACGAGAGGCCTTTTCCGGGTGGATGCGCGAAGGGCGTGGGAAAACGATTGCCGCTTATGCCTTGCACGTAGTGAGGGACAGCGTTGGCGAGGAACATCCCCGCGAAAAAACATGCGACAAATTCATACCACTGCATTTTGTTCGTTCCTTTCGGCTTCGAGATTCTAGAATTCGCTGTACCCTCCACTGAAAACGACCTTGTTCACCGCACAAATCGATGCGCAAGCCTGCCCCCTTTACTGGCACGGATGAATCCGTGCCAGTAAAGATGCCGGTACTCCGGGCAAAGTTCGTTGAAGGAGCAACTCTAAAACTCCACGACCAGACCGCTGGAGAGCCGCCCGAAGTTGGTGGGCAGGCCGGGGAGGTGAACCGGATTGATTTCCTGTAAATTGTTGATCAGGATGAAATAGGAGTACTGATAGCCACCTTCCATGCGGAACGCCAGATGCCGCGTCAGGCGCGTATCCAGCCCTCCGCCGGCGAAGGCCGCAAATGATGCGGTCTCGCCTGGCGAGGCCATGGGGCCCCAATACCGGTTGATGCCGCCGTCGCCGATCAGTCCCTCGCCGAACACCGTCTCGCGTCCGAGACGCCAGTTGTACTGGCCCCCGCCCATGATGAAGTAGGGATGTTGCGTCGCGCCAAGGTTTGTTCCCGTATATCCGGTGACGTCGATTTTGAAGCGCAGGTTGCGCCACGATGGGAAAGCGATGCCGGCGTCGAACCCGTTCAAGGCCTGATGGGAACCGGGAAGCCCGTTGATTGAATTGGAAAGATAGCTGTATTCGCCATACACCTGGTAATGCGCCGGGGGCTCCTGGTTCTGAGCACAGAGAAGAGGCGCCAAGCCGAGAAATGCGATTAAGCAGAAGAAACGAAAAGTCATCAGGCCCTCGCGCCAGGTGCCTCTTCATCTTATCCCGCAGGACAGCGTTCTTCAGAGCGGGCAGGCGAATCGAGCATTGCTTTCGGAAAGGGCTCCCGATTCGATTGAGTCACGACCGGAGCCCATGAGGCGCTCACGACTTCACCGGGCCAAAAATCTTCGGCCGGTCTGAAACGGATTTGGATCTCCATGCACCATTCCTCGAAAGGCGTGTCGCGCCCTGGTTGAGGAGAATGCTTTGAAGCGAGTCGATTTACAGCAGCGCACCAACGCCTTGCGCTTATTTCTCGGTTCGGGCCTGCGTGCGCACGGTCTGCGGTGGTTTCGGTCGGTGAGCCTGATTGTGGCGCTTCCTTTGGCCATCTGGCTCACAAGCGGCTGGTTTGGACTGATCGTTCATTGGAATCCAGGCCCGTCCGTGATCCGCCACCTCGACAGTGTGACCAGCGCACTGGGTCCTTTATTGAGGGTGCGAGGAGTTGGAGTTGAAGCCACCGCACAATCGTCCCGTACGCGCCAACTGCTCGGAGCGTCTCTGTGAGCGCCGCCGTACTGGATACACGTGCATTCCGCGAAACTGGTGCGCGCCGGCCGATGCCCTCCTGTGCTCGATCGCGCGGACCTCGAACCGCGGCGCTAGCGCCGATGCTATACTCGGTTCCTCCCGGGTCCGCGGAGACTGCGTTGCAATTTCACAGCTTTGACGCCATTTACGTTGGGAACCTTTGCGCAGGGGATCGGCAGACTGAAGAGCATTTCGTACGCTATTTTTCTGAATTGCTTCAAATGAAGCTCCGCTCAAAGCTGCAGGCTCCGCACGCGATTGACGACGTGCGCCAGGAAACCTTTGCGCGGGTTTTCAAAACACTGCGCAGAGACGGTGGCTTGCGCCAGCCGGAGTGCCTTGGAGCTTTCGTCAATACGGTTTGCAACAACGTGCTTTTGGAGCAATATCGCGGTGCGAGCCGGGTTGAGTCTCTCGATGAGGAAGGCCGTCCGGAGCCCTGGGCCAAGGGCGCGGATGCCCTCGACCTGGTGGCGGGGAAGCAGATAAAAGCAAAGGTGCGTGAGATTCTGCTCGACCTGCCGGTGCGCGATCGCGGGCTGCTTAAGGCTGTCTTTCTGGATGAACGCGACCGCGACGAAGTCTGCACGGAATTTGGCGTGGACCGGGAATACCTGCGCGTATTGCTGCATCGGGCCAAGCAGGAATTCAAGGCCGAATTCGTGAAGCGCATGGGCCCGCAAATGCCCTGGAGCATTAATCCTGCAGGAGCTTGAAACGACGGCGCGGCGAGCAACACTATGAATTCGAGTCAGACCGCAGTGGGGATGGATGCAATGGATCATGCGCAAGCAGTGGAACAAATGGCCGCCGAGCAATACCTTTTGAACGAGCTCACGCCCGCGGCACGCGAGGCGTTTGAGGAACACCTTTTCGATTGCCAGGAATGCGCTCTGGATATTCGAGCCGGCTCCGCATTTGTGGACGAGGCCAAAATCCAGTTGCCCGAGCTTGCCGCAGAGCCGGTTCGACGGGCGGCATCGGGAGCAAGCCGGCCGGTTGACAGCGCGGCTGAGAAGAGTGGCTGGCTCAACTGGTGGCGTCCCGCATTCGCATTGCCGGCTTTCGCCGCCCTGCTTGCCGTGGTTGGCTACCAGAATCTGGTCACCTATCCTGCGTTGCGTGAATCGGCGGAAGCGCCGCGGTTGACGCCGCTGGTTGCCGCGCATGGAGCCACGCGAGGGGGCGAGAGTATTGCGGTGAATGCGGATCGCAAGGCGGGCATTGCTCTGCCGATCGACATAGAGCAGGAGCCGGGCATGCCTGCATTCGCTTCCTATTCATTCCAGCTTTCCGACCCCGCGCACAAGGTGGTGTGGACAAGCACCGCATCGCTGCCCGAAGGGGGCGCGAGCGCGGATCGTAGACTCTCGCTTGAGATTTCAGGAGGAATGCTGCGCGACGGGACGTTCACGCTCGCGATCACGGGCGTGGGATCGAATGGCGAGCGGACCCCTCTGCAGCGGCTCGTTTTCGAGGTCCACCTGACGAACTAACGTAACCCCTTGAGCGCGCTTGAAATGAAAATCCGGCGCGAAATCGATATACCCTTCAGACGACTTCAAAAATCGTAGGAGATCGAACGCGGGATGCCGTAGAATCCCGCTATCTTCTGATAGGGGTATCTCTGGCCATGACGGAAATCAACGGCAGAACTCATATTTTCAACGCGGATGCAACGATACTTGACGGCTTCCTCAACCTTCCGATTGAGAAAGAGATCAAACCGCTGGGCGCAGTAGCGCTGTCGGAAAAGGGCGGCTATCGCAGTGAGCGCGTTGAGGACTTTCATCTCGAGGAAGTGATCTCGTACCGCTCGGCCTACACGCAGGTGGCGGGAAATAACGACGTGAAAGCGGACCACGGCTGGGCTACGCTGGCCACGGTTGTGATTGAGGGCCTGAACATTCTTGAGGTGCTGACGGCCGATCGCATCGTGGGTCAGATCATTGCGGATCATCCGCCGGTGGGATACGTTCCATCCATTTCGTTTCTCGGCACGCGCTTTGAAAACCTGCGCATCGCAGGGCATCCCGTTCACCTGGAACTTGATCCGCATATCCTCGGCGTGAGGCCAATCGACGACACTTCTTATGGACTGGATAGCGGTGTTCGCGGGCGTGTCTCCGCGCAGCACGGGCGCATCTGCCAGCATGCCGAACTGCCTGCCGATCTGCGGGGACGGTACAATTCCCTATCGTCGAATGTGGGCGCCCGGGAGACCGTCGAATGCTCTTTGGTGAATCAAGCGTCTGGCGGCTACCCTGGGCTCACGTTTGGCAACGTCCTGCGAATACCCAACTTCGGGACCATCAACCTGGCCAAGGTGACCGTGACCCACGACGACTTCAAGGAGGGGACCAACATCCCCGAGAAGACAACAATTCGGCTAACCATGCTAGATCTGGAGTTGGGCTGCGCCATTTCAGGGGGCGTTGGAGTCGGAACCGGGTCGACGAACGGCCACTCACACCCGTAGCGAATGGAACACTCGCTAGCGAGCGAGTAGAACTCCGGATGCCGAAAAACTCGGCACCAAGGAGCCTTGCGTATTTTCGATATCCAGGAGCCTATGCGGTTTCAATCGCAATTTTGCTCCTTCTGTTGATCCCGTTCGAGGACACACGTCCGGGCCGAATCCAGTCTGAATACAACTATGCCTTGCAACTCTTCCAACGCGGTTATTTGGAAAAGAGTCAAGGCGAGGCTGAGGCTGGATTCAGGCGGTTTCAAGTCGCAAGTCCAAAGTGGGCCGCAAAGTTTCGGCTTCTCGAAGCCGAATCAATGCTCTTTCGCGGGATGTATCCGGAGAGTCTTCGTCTGCTTGCCGATTACCGGCCGAGCCCGGATGAACCGGAATTGGCACTTCGCAAACTGATCATCGAGTCCGCCGCACTCGCGCATCTAGGCCAGATCGCCGAGGCTCAACAAGAGCTCGCCGCAGCCGACGACATGTGCCGAGAGACCGATCATGCCGCTTGCGGGGAACTGCTACGGGCCCACGGCATCTTCGCCGTCCAGAAGAACGAACTGGCACAGGCAAGGGATTTTTTCCTGGCGACGCGGGCTTTTGCGCTTGCACACGGTGATCGCTTTCTCGAAGGAAGTGCAGCGGCCAATCTCGGTTGGGCTGCAATGCAGGTGGACCATTACGATGAGGCGGTTGATTGGCTCAAGGCAGCGGCACGCACTGCATCGGAGCTAGGCGCGGAAGATCTCAAACAGAATGCCGCTGGGAATCTCGGGTGGGCCTATTATCAGTTGGGCGACGACGAACGGGCGCTGGCACAATTTCTTGAAGCAGAAAAGAGCGCGGCCCTGCTCGGCGACATCGGCACGGAGCTCACCTGGATGAGCACCGCCGGATACGTTTATCGTGACGACGGCGATCTACCGCGCGCCACTGAGTCATACCGCCAGGCGCTCACGCTGGCTAGGCAGATCGACAGTAAAGAAGACGTCGTCAATGCCCTTGAAGATCTGGCGCGGGCCTCGGTGGAGGCAGGGAAGCTGGACGAAGCAGACGCCTACGTAGCACAACTTGCGCCGATGGAGCAGGCGATCGGGGGCCACCTGAACCCCAACGTGCTGCTGACACGGGGCATGCTCGCCGCCGCGCACCGGCAGAATACGCAAGCCGAGCTGCTGTTCCAGAAGGTTCAAAACGACCAGGCAAGCGCAACCACAACCCGCCTCGACGCTGGGTACGAGCTGGCGCTTCTGGATGAGGCGCGCGGGGACCTGGCGGGTGCTGAAGGCATGTACAAAGGGACGCTGGCAATCTTCGATTCGGCCGAAGCCGAGCTGAAAAGCGAGGAGTCGAAGCTGCCTTATGTGGCCAACGCTGCACGCATCTACGACGACTACATCCAGTTGCTCGTCCGCGAGGGCAAAGGCGACGAGGCCTTGCAGGTTGCCGACCAGAGCCGCGCGCGTACGCTGGCACAGGAGTTGGGAGCCGGTTCGGCCAACTCCACGTTTCGCAAAGCGCACACGGATCCAAAGCAGATCGCGCGCAAGACCGGCGCCACGCTGCTCTTCTATTGGCTCGGCCGAAAACAATCGTATCTGTGGGCGATCACGGCGGCGAAGAGCACGCTGTTCCCGCTTCCCGCGCAGCAGGAGATTCGCGAACGCGTCGATCGCTACAGCAAGACGCTGAACGATGCCCGCGACCCACTTGAATCCCGCAACAAGGATGCGCAAGCGCTCTACCAGACGCTCGTAGCGCCTGCGTCGTCGCTGTTCGACGCTAATCCCCCTGTGATTCTGCTTGCCGACGGCGCCTTGAGCCAGCTCAACTTCGAAACCCTGCTTGTTCCTGGCCATGGAGTAAGCCATTCGTCAGGCCAGACTCCCGAACCGGCCTCATCCGGCGGTGACCTTCATTACTGGATCGACGATGCAACCGTGCTTTCCGCGCCGTCATTGGCCATGCTTGCAGCGGCAAAGCCTGCGGCCAAATCCGAGCGCAGCCTGCTTCTTCTCGGCAATCCTGCTTCGCCTAGCGACGATTTTCCCAGCTTGCCCTTGTTTGGCTTCGAAATGACGCGCATAGAAAAGCACTTTACTCCGCAACACGTCTCGGCATTTGCCGGCTCGCAGGCCACGCCGGCTGCCTATCTTTCCAGCAATCCATCGCACTACGCTTACATTCACTTTGTTACGCATGCGGTGGCGAGCCGCACCGATCCATTGGATTCCGCCATTATTCTTTCTGACTCTAGCCCTGGCGCAGGCTCTTTCAAGCTGCACGCGCGCGACGTGATGCAGCATCCCATCGATGCCGAGCTCGTCACCATCTCCGCATGCGACAGCATCGGCAAACGCGCCTATGCGGGCGAAGGATTGGTGGGTCTTTCGTGGGCGTTTCTTCGCGCCGGGGCGCATAGCGTGATCGGCGCTCTTTGGGAAGCCAGCGATGACTCGACTCCGCGCCTCATGGATTCGCTGTACGGCAGCATTCAAGATGGTGAATCTCCCGCGGTCGCATTGCGCCATGCCAAATTGAAACTCCTCCATGGGGATGGAAAATTTGCAGCACCCTTCTACTGGGCACCCTTTCAGATTTACACCGCGCGCTAACTTTCGCGGTCTTCGCACGGCCGTTTATGAAGTTTCTAACGTTTTTCAGAAACGCTTGAAGAGTCCTCTTCACTATCCCTTTGAATTCGAGAAAAAGCTTCCCAGAGCAGTCGCTCGACATTCATGGAGGAAAAATCGATGAACCTGCGTCACTTGAGTTTCATGCCCACCAGCGTCGGGGCGAGCGTTGCCCTGGCGTGCCTCTGCACCGTTTCAGCCTTTGGGTCGAACGGACCCAAGGCCACGGCCATCAACACATCCGCCGCGGCTAACCTCACTGAAGACGCGCACGCAGCCGTCGTTCAAGCGTATTGGACCGACGACCGCCTGTCTTCAGCAAAGCCGATGCCCGTGCCCAGGGTCGACCCCTCTACGGTGAGTTCGAGCAACGCGAAGGCGCCCTCAGGACCCGCCGTTTTTGGAAAAGGCGCGGCCCCGGAGATTGTGTCAACCGACACGACCGATGAGAGCACCGAAGCGTTCCCGTTGAATCAGAGCGCCGACGCGCAATCGGACACCACCGCGCTACCCGCGGATGGTGGTTTCAGCTACGAGATGCCCTTCAACAACTACCGCACCGGCATCAACTCGCAGTATCCGTACTCCACGATGGGTAAGCTGTTCTTCACCATCCCGGCGGGCGCTTCTGAACCGGCAGGCGAGTACGTTTGCTCGGCCACGGCTGTGGGCAACAACCGCATCGTGGTGACCGCGCGGCACTGCATGTTCGACTACGCAACCGGCACCTGGTACAGCAACTGGGTCTTCTATCCGGAATGGAAGAACGGCAAGAGCAGCAAGGTCGGCGGCAAGAAAGGCGCCTGGTATCCGGAGTGGGCGGCTACCTGGACATCGTCGAGCACGCTGAGCCTGACAACTGGCTGGGACATCGGCATCTTCGTGATGCACGACAGCCCCGGAACCGGTTGCGGCGGCGACAAGGGCAAGCAGCTCGGGCAGTACACCGGCTACCTGGGATGGGTTTACGGCTACGACTACGGGAATGCCCAGTTCAACGCATTCGGCTATCCGCAGGCTTCTCCGTTTGAAGGCAACTACCTGTATCAGGACAACGGCGCGACGGGTATTGTCGATCCGCTGGGCACAACCAACGTGGTCGAAATCGGCGATCCGCAAACCGGCGGAACGAGCGGCGGCCCGTGGGTGATTGGCTTTGACCCGGGTTCAGCAAAAACCGGGGCCGTGAGTAACAACCTGATCAACGGCACCAATTTTGACAGCGCCGTGAACAGCTTTGTGTGGACCAATCCGAACCAGCCACTGGCGATCAACGGAACGGTCTTCGAACAGAACAACTTTTATAACCTTTATACCTACGCATTATCCCTGACGTGCTCTTAAGATTCCGCCGCGAAGCGGAATGGAATTCCTCGGCCGGTGGACACTCTCTGGTACGCCTACCGAATTCAGTCGTTGAGACACTCCCGTGTCTCAACGACTCTTCTTTTTGGAATACTGCGGCACCTCGTGCCATCTACCGCGAAACCGGAGTTGAGGGAGGCACGTTCTGTTCTCCCCAATGCGCAGGCTTGTTGCTCATGGTGAGCACGAGCCGGCCGCCGGTCATGATTTCGGCATGGCGGATCCAGGCGCGATCAAGAGGCTCGCCGTTTAATGTTGCAGCGGTTACATAGATGTTTTCGGGTGAAAGATTCTGCGCCTCAATCGTGAAATCGTTGCCGCCTGCAAGATGCAGCGTGGATTGGGGGAAGGCAGGACTACCGATGAGATAGAAATCCTGCCCGGCATTGGGAAAAATGCCGATCTGCCCGAAGGCAAACCACGACGACATCGCGCCCGAGTCATCATTTCCCGGCAGTCCTTCGGGACCCGCATGGTAGCTTTTGGCG
>Ga0182013_10006890_pt1 | contig 12701 bp, 13 predicted proteins | sample 612S2MmetaG_FD_120487 | JGI IMG/M metagenome (GOLD analysis project Ga0182013, IMG submission 120487) | Permafrost microbial communities from Stordalen Mire, Sweden - 612S2M metaG | ecosystem: Environmental > Terrestrial > Soil > Wetlands > Permafrost | place: Sweden: Stordalen | collected... | reverse complement strand
TGTTTCCGAGCAGACGCAGACCATCACCATCAACGGTGCGGACTTCGGCACGCAGTCGCCCTATACCGGCAGCTCGAACTACATCGAACTGGTCGACACCACTGCAGGCGGGTGGGCCGCGGGCCACAGCGGTTCCTCAGTAACCCTGGCCGTCTCCTCGTGGACCAATACGCAGATCGTGCTCGCCGGCTTCTCCGGTTCGTACGGAACGAACGGCTGGTGCATCAGCCCCGGCGATCAGCTCAAGGTCATGGTCTGGAATGCCCAAACCGGGGATGGCCCCGCGGTTTACCCGATCACCGCCAGCAGCGGAACCAATACCTGCACTCTGTCCATCGCGTCCGTCAGCCCAATTCTTCCGCAGCAGACGCAAACAATTACCATCAACGGTTGGGACTTCGGCACGCAGGCCCCCTACACCGGCGACTCGAACTACATCGAACTGATCGACACCACTGCAGGCGGGTGGGCCGCCGGTCACAGCGGGGCTGGGGTAACCCTCGGCGTCTCCTCGTGGACCAATGCGCAGATCGTGCTGTCAGGCTTATCCGGCGCCTACGGAACGCACGGCTGGTGCATCAAGCCGGGGGATCAGCTTTCGGTCCAAGTTTGGAACGCCCAAACCGGGCATGGGCCGGCGGTTTACCCGATTACCGCCAGCAGCGGAACTAATACATGCCCCTGAGAGGGATTAGAACAACGGACGGGAAAACGCTCACAAGAAGAAGCGAATGAAACTGTCCGTGGTAGACGACGCCAATAGAGCTCATGTCATGCGGCCTGTCCCTCGCCAAAACTCTTTCGCGGGCTGGCGTCCACCGTCCTGCACGAGCAGGGTTACGCGCATGACCATATCGAATTGCAACTTGCACATGGGACCCGGAATGCGGTGAGCGCGGCCTGCAATCATGCCCTCTATTTGGAGCCGCGCGCCAGGATGATGCAGGATTGGGCGGGCTTTCTGGAGCGCACTCAGCGCGGAGGCAGGGTGCTGCCCTTCCGTCCCACAGCGGCATAGCCGTTCGTTCCATTCGGTTAGTAGCAAACCTGGCCATGCCGAGCAGAGCAATTTCAGATGAGTGACTAGCCGGAAATTTGCTCCGGAGATCATCTTGACGACAAAGAATTCATGCCGATGTCCGGCCTCGAATTTCACGGCTGACTTCTTTCTTCCGGGCAATCCACTCCTCTACTTCTGTTTCGATCCAGCCGACAGCTCTGCCCCCGAGCGACACTGGCCGATTGGCGCTGAATAATCTAATTTGACGCTTTCCGTAACCGATTCGCCATTCCGTGACTTTATTCCTATGAAAGTACCACCCAAGGATATCTGACCCAATGAGTTCACGCCTTTATCGATCTCTGGGCCTTCTTCTCCTGTTCTCGATGGGGAGATTGGCCGGCAGTGCGCAGGAACCTCTGACGTTGCGGCAAGCTATCAATGAGGCCCTGGGGCAGAGCCCCGAGGCAGCGATTGCGCGCGCCGGCAATCTGGACGCGAATTCGGCGGCCGGCATGGCCCGTACCCAACTTCTGCCGCAGCTGAATTTCACCGAGGACATCTCCCGCGGCAACGACCCGGTGTATGCGTTTGGAACGCGGCTACGGCAGAGGCAATTCACGCAGGCCGATTTTGCGCTAAACGCTCTGAACTTGCCTCAACCCATTGGCAATTTCTCCACCCGCTTCTCCGGGCAGTGGATGGCGTTCAACTCCTTCAAGACGCAGAAGGAGATTCACCGCGCGGATCTGTTCAAAGAAAGCGCCTCCTCTTCCGCGAAGGCTGTTGACCAGCAGATCGTCTTTCATGTTGTCGCTGCGTACCAGCAAGTGCTGTATGCGCAGCGGGAGATCGACGTCGCCCAGCATGAGCAGGAGACTGCTGCCGCACTGCTGAATTCCGTAGACGAGCACGTGAAGGCCGGACTTGCGGTGGAGTCGGACCGGATGTCGGCCGAAGTGAATGCGGCCGCACGCAAAGAGGAGTTGATTGCGGCGCAGGGTGACCTGGAGTTGGCGTGGGCGGCATTGCGCGAAGCGATCGGCGCGCCCGACCTGAAGTCAACCGAGCTGAAGCCGATTGAGCCGCACGCGTTTCCGCAGGGCGGCCTGGATGAGGAGATGGCGAAGGCCGCAAAGAACAGGCCCGACCTGACAGCGTTGGAACTGGCGCAATCGGCGCAAGCGTCCGCTGTGGGAGCGGCAAAGTCTGACTTCGGTCCGCGGGTGAGTGCCTACGGGAATTGGGGAGAAGACCGGACATCGTTTGGCGGCTCGGGAGGCAACAACTGGGTGGGCGGCGTCCAGGTCAGCATCGATATTTTGCCAATTGGCAAGCGCGCGGGATTGGCGCGGGAGAACGCGGCGAAACAGAAGATCGACGCGCAAGTAGTTGCCACGCAGCAGCATCTGCGGTTCGAGGTGAGCCAAGCTCACATTCACCGGCAGACAGCGGCACTGCAACTGGAAACAGCGCGGGCCGCTATGGATCAATCGGCTGAGAGTCTGCGCATTCTGAAGAACCGCTATGGCGCTGGACTTGCGACCATCACCGATCTGCTGCGGGCTGAGGACGCCGAACGGCAGAGCCAATCCAATTACTGGCATGCCATTTACGGCAATGCCATGGCCTATAGCGAACTTTTGTACGCTACCGGGACTCTGACCCCCGATGCCGCGGAGGAACTGCAATGAAAAATGTCGTATGGGCAAGTTTGCTTGCCGTTTCAGGGGTGATGATCGCTGGCTGCCATGGCGGTGAATCTGGCGCAACGCCAGGGACCGTACGAACCATGCAGGCGCGGGTTGTTGAAAGCCAGGTGCAACGGGTGCCTGTGAGTTTGCGATCGACCGGCACTGTTCATGCCAGGGAAACCGCGGTGGTATCGGCTCAGGTGATGGGCCGCATCCAGCAGGTGCTGGTGCATGAAGGAGACAGCGTCCGAGCTGGGCAGACCCTGGTGGTTCTCGACGATGCGGCGCTGCGCTCCAAAGTGGAACAGGCGCAGGCAGGCGTGAAGGCGGCGCAGAACGTGCAAGCCGCCGCACAAACGAATGCCGCTCTGGCGGCGAGCACGTTGAACCGGTACAAGCAGCTTGAGTCCGAAAAGAGCGTAAGCCCGCAGGAGATGGACGAAGTGTCCCGGCGGGCCGAGGGCGCAGCGGCGAGTGTGGATGCAATGCGCGCGCAAACCGACGCGGCGCGGGCGCAGGAGGACGGGGCGCGCACCATGATGAGTTATACGCGGCTGGTTGCGCCCTTCGCAGGCGTGGTGACGGCGCGGCTGGCCGATCCGGGGACGATGGCTGCACCGGGCGTGCCGCTGCTCCAGGTGGATCGGGCGGGGGTATTGCAACTTGACGCCAACGTGGATGAGTCGGCAATTGGCGCGATACATAAGGGGATGAGGGTGCCGGTGGCTGTCGATGGCGGGGCATCCACGACTGGGGTGAGGACGAACCTGGCAGGGGCAGTGGCCGAGATTGTTCCCGTCGCCGATCCATCGAGTCACAGCTTTCTCGTCAAGATCGACTTGCCTTCCTCAAGCCAGATCCGCGCAGGTATGTATGGAACAGCTGAGTTTGCTAACGGCGCCCGCCAGGCGATTCTGATTCCGAGCTCCGCCGTTGTCGCGCGCGGTTCCCTCAACTGTGTTTACGTTCTGGATGACCAGGGGATTGCTCAACTCCGCTATATCACGCTCGGCGCGGCGCAAGGCAATCTCGTCGAAGTATTGTCGGGTGTCACCTCTGGCGAAAAACTTGTTGACTCGCCTTCTGACCGCAACCTCGCCGGCAAGCGGATTGAGGTCCAGCAATGACGCAAGACCTTGGAATTGCCGGGCGACTGGCACATACATTCATCAACTCCAAGCTGACAGTGCTCTTCATTGCCGCGTCAATGGCCATCGGAATTTTTGCGGTTGCTATCATTCCCCGCGAAGAAGAGCCGCAGATTCTTGTTCCAATGCTGGACATCGCCACCACCATGCCGGGCGCATCCCCGGCCGAGGTGGAAGAGCGTGTGACACTGCCCATCGAGAACCTCGTGCATCAGATCTCCGGCGTCGAATATGTGTACTCGACGTCGGCGCCTGGGCAAAGCCTGGTGATCGTGCGCTTTCTTGTCGGCACGCCGCAGGAAGACGCTCTGATCAAGGTCTATAGCAAGCTTTACTCAAACTTCGATCGCATGCCGCCCGGAGTTTCGCAGCCTCTGATCAAAGCCCGCTCCATCGACGATGTTCCGATCCTGGCCATGACGCTGTGGGGCGAGCACAATAACGGCTATCAACTTCGCGCCATCGCGGACGAGATGCAACACAACATTGCGCAGATTTCCGATGTGTCGGAGACGACGATCATCGGCGGCCTTCCACGCACAATGCGCGTTGTGCTAAGTACAGAAAAGCTGAGCGCCTACGGCCTATCGCCTATGGCAATCGTTGGACATTTACAAGCCGCAAATGCGAGCGTGCGAGCAGGACACTTCTCCGATAACAATCAGGAGATCTGCGTCGACGCCGGCAACCTCTTCACCCGGCGCGAGGATCTCGAAGCCGTGGTAGTGGGCGTGATTCGCGGGCATCCGGTGTATCTGCGCGACGTGGCTGACAAGATTGTCGATGGCGCCGCGGATCCTTCGGACTACGTGGTCTACGGAACGACGAATGCAGGTTCCACAGCATCGCAGGGCGCGCGCCAGTACCCGGCCGTGACCATCACCGTGGCCAAGCGCAAGGGGACAAACGCCACCGATATCTCGAATGCGGTGCTGAAACGCGTGAATGAGATGCAGGGCGTGACCATACCCAACGACGTGACGGTGACCACCACACGGAATTACGGTGAAACCGCGAAGGACAAGTCAGATGAACTGCTGGAACATCTGTTGCTGGCCACGTTGTCTGTAACATTGCTTGTTGCACTTTTCCTGGGTTGGCGCGAGTCAGGAGTTGTGCTTTTGGCAATCCCAGTCACGCTTGCGCTCACCATGTCGGTGTTTTACTTCCTGGGCTACACCATCAATCGCGTCACGTTGTTTGCGTTGATCTTCTCGATCGGCATTCTTGTGGACGACGCCATCGTCGTGGTCGAGAACATGGCGCGGCACTTCCGGCTGCCTGAGAATCACGGCCGGTCGATGAGTGCCGTCGCTGTCGAAGCAGTGGCCGAAGTCGGCAATCCCACGATTCTGGCTACGTTTGCAGTGATCGCCGCGGTGCTACCCATGGCCTTTGTGCGCGGATTGATGGGTCCCTACATGCGGCCCATCCCCGTCGGCGCTTCGGCGGCAATGCTCTTCTCGCTGATGGTTGCATTTGTGGTTTCTCCATGGGCTGCCCTTCGCCTGCTAGGCAAGCATTTTAATGGAGCCAAACCGCTGGAACCGGAAAATGAGAATTGGCGGAGCAGGCTCTATCGCCGCATCATGACGCCGCTGATTCAGTCTCCGCGCAATCGCATTCTGTTCTTCATTGGAGTGGTGGTGCTCCTTCTAGCCTCCGTGGCGCTTGTGCCGCTGGGATTAGTAAAGGTAAAAATGCTGCCGTTCGACAACAAGAGCGAATTGCAGGTAATCATCAACATGCCCGATGGCACACCGCTGGAACAGACAGCGCGTGTCGTACAGGCGCTTGGTGATGAGCTTGCGCGGCAACCGGATGTGCTGAACTACCAGACTTACACGGGAACGTCGGGACCCTATAACTTCAACGGGCTGGTACGCCACTACTACATGCGCCGTCAGCCGAATCAGGCCGACATTCAAGTCAATCTGTTGCCTGCCAGGCAACGCAGCGTACAGAGCCATGCGATTGCCAAGCGGCTTCGACCGCTGCTCGACTCGATCGGAAACGCATATGGAGCGCGAATCCAGGTGAGCGAAGTTCCACCGGGTCCTCCGGTGGTGCAGACTTTGGTGGCGGAGGTTTATGGTCCAGACCTGGCTGGTCAGACCCAGGTTGCACAGCAGATCAAGACCATCTTCCAGCAGACCCCCGGCGTGGTGGATACGGACTGGTATGTTGAAGACCCCCAACCACGCCTCGTCATGCGTGTTGATGAAGTAAAGGCGGCGCAGCATGGCATAGCAGTCTCCGACGTCGCGCATGCCTTGGCGCTTGCCATCTCGGGAACCGAAGTCGGCCTGTTGCACGACCAGATTGCAAGAGAGCCAGTGCCTGCAATTGTCGAGCTTGATCGCGCGGATCGCTCTTCAGAGCAAGGACTGGACAACATCCGCTTGCCCGGCGCCGACGGTGGCATGGTGTCGTTGCGCGAATTGGTCGTCGTCGAACACACGACCATTGAGCCAAGCATTTATCACAAGAATCTGCGCCGCGTGGTGTATGTCACCGGGGACGTGGCTGGGGCGGTGGAAAGCCCGGTCTACGCGATCCTGAAGATGAATAAGGATCTCGACCACCTAACGCTCCCGGCCGGATACACGCTTGCCCGCTATAACGCGTCGATGCCGGAATCTACAGATCACTACTCGATGAAGTGGGACGGAGAATGGCACATCACCATCGAGGTCTTCCGCGATATGGGCCTTGCATTTGCCGCGGTGCTGGTGCTGATTTACGTACATGTGGTGGGCTGGTTCCGCTCCTTTATCGTGCCGTTGATCATCATGGCGCCCATTCCGCTCACCCTTGTCGGCATCATGCCTGCTCATGCGATGATGGGCGCCTTCTTCACGGCGACCTCAATGATCGGGTTCATCGCCGGCGCCGGCATTATCGTGCGCAACTCGATCATCCTCGTCGACTTCATCGAGCTTCGCATTCGCCAGGGAATGCCTTTGGCCGAGGCAGTGATCGATGCCGGCGCGACGCGCTTTCGCCCGATGCTGTTGACGGCGGCAGCGGTTGTGGTCGGCGCAAGCGTGATTCTCACCGACCCTATCTTTCAAGGGCTTGCAATTTCGCTGATTGCGGGAGCGGTGGCTTCGACATTTCTCTCGTGGCCAACGATTCCGGTGCTTTACTACATGGTTCATTCGCGGCGCAAAGCCGGGTCTGGACATCAGCCCGAAACTGAACAAGGAGATTCCCTATGACGGTCGAATGCGGTGTGCGCCTGATGGCAGGCGTCATGGTGCTGTTGTCGCTCGCTCTTGCACATTTCCTTTCCCTCTATTGGCTCTGGCTGACAGTTTTCGTAGGGCTCAACCTGCTGCAGTCGGCATTCACAAATTGGTGTCCGGCCATGAACATCCTGCGCGCCCTGGGCTTGAAAAATGCCAATTGTGGCGCGGGCAAGTAGGGCTACATGCACGACCGTCGATTTCCTGCATCCGAGGCCTATCGGCTAGAAGATCCTGCACGCAGAGTGTGGCTCCCTCCTGCGCAGGTGCTCGGTGCGTTGCCCCTGCGCTCCGGGGATACGGTTGCGGACGTGGGCGCAGGCACGGGATACTTCTCGCTGCCATTGGCCCAGGTTGTCGGCGCGGAAGGTAAAGTCTACGCCGTTGATGCGCAGGCCGAAATGCTCGCGCATCTGCGACGAAAGCTACAGGAAGGATCCGTGTCCAATGTCGAACTGATTCACGCGGAGGCGGAATCGACGGCATTGCCGGATGCCTGCTGCAGCCTCGTTTTCCTGGCAAATGTCTGGCACGAATTCGCAGATCGCTCTACTGTTCTTGAGGAGTCGCGTCGCATTCTCAAGCATCGAGGGCGCATTGCGATCATTGACTGGCGATCGGATGTTGAACGCGAGAACGGGCCGCCGCTGGATCATCGCTTGGACGCGTCGAATGCCGTGACTCTGTTGCGTTCAACCGGATTCCATCAGGTGACAAACGTGAATGTGGGCCGGTACTCCTGGCTCGTTCAAGGGGAGAAACTGCAATGACGGCTCGAAACGGTATGACATGGCCAGTTAGTCCTAGGCATATTCGCGGCGAGCGGGTCAAGGATGAGGTCTACCGCCAAATGTTCCTGCTGGAGGAGAACCGTCCTGGCGCTGAGATGGGCCTCGCCCTGGCTTTGCTGCGCGCATGGCTGGCCGCTGACTCGAAGACGACGAGCGACGAGGAGCGAGATTGGCTGAAGAAAGTGTCCCCGATCTGTCTGGTGATGATCGAGGCTGCATTGCAAACTGCCGGCCCTGAGCATCCGTCTCGGCAGTGAGTTCATTTCGGAACGCCTTACGCAGTGAACAGGGGGGCCGTCCGAGGATCAGCCGCCACTATCTTGCGAGGGGATATACTTGTGTTGTTCTCGATGACCCCTTGCCATGCGACCTGAACTGATCCGAGCCACCGACCTCTTGCGCCGCAACACTCCGGAAGCTGTCGAAGAGGCGATCGGTTTACTGCAGAATACTGTCTATTCCTTCAGCATGAAAGTCTGTGGGCATCCTGAAGATGCGGAGGACACCATGCAGGAAGTGCTCTCCCGTTCTTTGGAGCACTTGGCCAGGATTCAGGATCCGCAAGCTCTTGCCGTCTGGCTTTATACCGTCACTAGGAACCGCTGCTGGCGCATGCGCCGCAAGCCCGCCCACGCCCCGGCGAACCTCCTTTCGCTCGACGAGTTGATGCCCGACAATGAAGAATTGGGGAGATTGCTTGAGGATGCCGCCGTGGGACCGGAAGGCAATATCATCGCGGCCGAGCAGCACCATCTGCTGCACCGGGCGATTCTGCGCGTCCCGCCGGCCCTGCGCATTGTTCTCGTGCTCCACGATATGGAGGAGTTGACCACCGAGCAGGTTGCACAGGTTCTCTCGCTTCAGAAGGGAACGGTTCGGATCCGGCTTCATCGGGCACGTCTAAGCGTGCGCAGTGAGATGAACCAACTTCTGCGGGGAGTTCCTGGAGATCGGAATGGCGCAAAACCCGCCGCGAAGAAGCGACAAGTTGCCAAGGCCAGGAACGGGCAACGTCCTGCGGAATGTCGTGATCTGTTTGCCAACCTCTCCGAATACCTGGATGGCAGAGTGGAATCGCTTACCTGCGAGCAGATGCGCGAACATATCGAGGCATGCCCATCCTGTGTGGTGTTTCTGCGCGACTTGCGCGCTGCCATCGATCGCTGCCGCTCCCTGGAGATTCCCTGCGACCCGGCCGTCGCGCCTCGATTGCGCGCCATTCTCACACGGGAATACCTGCGGATGCTGGTGCTGCCTGCCGCGAAATGAATATGCGCGGCTTTGTAACGAAACGCTCCAGTTGGGTCTTTCTTCTAATGACGAGGAGAAACACTATGGAAGTGAAGATCACGCATCTCGACCATGCTAAATTCGCCATACAGGCCCGATCGCATTCAATTATTTGTGACCAGCCGACAGAGAATGGCGGGGACGACTCCGGTATGACGCCTCCGGAATTGCTTCTCGCCTCGTTGGGGTCTTGCGCGGCCTTCTACGCAGCCCAATATCTGAAGACACGCAATCTCGCGGAAACAGGCGTGAATGTCTGCGTCGAGGCCGAAAAACTCAAGAGCCCCTCGCGACTCGGCAACTTCCAAATCCGCGTCGACAGTCCTGTCTACCTCACGACCGAGCAACGTGAAGGCTTGATGCGCTCCGTCGAACACTGTCTAGTGAGGAACACGCTCCTCAACCCTCCGCAGATCGAGGTCGAGCTCAAAGTTCCCGATCTGCTGGGCAGCGGCATCTGAAACCAATGGACGGATACGATAAGGATCAAGGTCCAAGGCCGCGATTTACTCGATATACTGGTTTCGGAGCCCCACATGAGAATTAGATCGATCGCCACGATGGGAAGCGTTGCCGTTATTACATTCGTGTTGGTCCAATCTCCGGCACGTGCGCAGTCCGCACTCCCGCTCGCTGCGACAACCGTTCCCTCGACCCAACTGATACAGCCGGAAGAACTGAAAACGATGCTGAATTCTACCCGTGTGGTCCAGCCGTTGATCCTGCAGGTCGGTTCGCGCGTCATGTTCGACCAGGCGCATATCCCAACTTCGGAGTACGTAGGACCAGGCTCGCGCGAGGACGGCCTCTACCTGCTTCGCGATCGCGTGAAGACGTTGGCGAAGAACAGGTTCATAGTGCTCTATTGCGGTTGCTGCCCATGGAACCGCTGCCCGAATTTGGGAGGCGCATACAAGACTCTAAGCGGCCTTGGCTTTACGAATGTGAAAGTTCTCTACATCGCGGATAACTTCGGGAGCGACTGGGTGAGCAAAGGGTATCCGGTTGCGCATTAAGCGTTTTAGCGGAACGAGCATCCTTGCGCTCCGATGGGGATTTACGTTTCTGCTCCTCACCCTCGTGCCGCAAGCGGGTGCGCAGACCAGTGGGACACAATCGCTGGTGGGTCGCAGGGCTCCGGAGTTTGTAAGACGCGACCTCACCGGCCATAACCTCGATCTGGCTCGACTACACGGCAAGGTTGTGCTGCTGAACTTCTGGGCCACCTGGTGTGCACCATGCCAAATCGAAATGCCTATGTTTGCCCGCTGGCAAGAGCAATATGGGCCGCAGCAGTTGGCGGTAATCGGGATTTCGATGGACGACGATTCAGAACCGGTCCGTAGGATGATACACGCACAACGCATCGATTACCCCGTTGCCATGGGCGATGCGACGCTGGGTCAGCGCTATGGCGGCGTACTTGGCCTGCCGTTGACCTTCCTCATCGATCGGAATGGGATAGTGCGTGCGAAGTTCCAAGGCGAAACCGATCTCGGTAAAATCGAAGCCTCGCTGCGGAGTCTTCTCGCTACTCACTGACCTTAAGACATCTGGGCCGCTCGGTGTCGCGAATCAGGTCTGGACCGCTCCTGATATTTCAGGCCCAAAATCGACCGGTCATGGAGCCGCACCATCGCAGCACGCAGTAAACTGGGGTTCTAATCATCGAATGGCGAGTCTTGAAAACTTCCGTCTCGTGGTCTTCCGGGCAGTTGCGGAACAGTTCAGCTTCCGCAAGGCCGCCGAAGAACTGTACCTTACGCAGCCCGCTGTGAGTCTCCAGATCAAGGCGCTGGAAGAGGATATTGGTGTTCAACTCTTTGATCGTGCGGGTGCGCACATCACGCTAACGAGTGCGGGACAGGTTCTTCTTAACTATTGTGAACAGGTCAGGACGCTTCTCGCCCAGACCAGGCATGAGATTGCGGCGTTAAGCGGAGAACATGCCGGGCAACTGGCGCTGGGCGCCTCCACAACCATTGCCCAGTATGTGTTGCCTCGGCTCCTCGGAAAGTTTTGCCGGGAACATCCTCGTGTTCATCCGACTCTGATCAGCGGCAATACTGAGCACATTGTTGAAGCCGTAGCGAAGCAGAAGATTTCGCTGGGGTTCATCGAGGGCCCGGCTCGTAGCCGCGAGGTCAATACCAAGCCATTTCTTGAAGACGAACTGGTCCTTATCGCGTCCACCTCGCACGAGTGGGCCGATCAGAATCTGATCTCCTGTGCCGAATTAGCTTCCACTCCCTTGCTCATGCGGGAGCGCGGTTCTGGTACACGGCATGTGATTGAGTTGGCGCTGGAGCGGAAAGGCCTCAAACGCAAGTCGTTGCAGATTGTTATGGAGCTTGATTCAACTGAAGCCATCAAATCCGCTGTGGAAGCGGGGCTCGGAATTGGGTTCGTCTCGCGTTGGGCGATCGCCAAGGACCAGAGGCTCGATAGCAGCTTCAAGATTGTGGAAGTCGAGGGATTGCGGATCAGACGCGAATTTCTAATTGCGCTACAATCCGGTCCCGAGCCGCAGGGCCTGGCCCTTGAATTTCGCAGATTCCTCCTTGCGGGCGCAGGGATCGAAAGAATCCTGCGCACCTCCAAAGGATCACCATCTGCCACGACCGATAAGAAACGCAAATGAGGCATGATTACTTCTGCTTGGACACGGTCATATTCTTTGGAAATACTTGATGTGTGTCCAAAAACATCTTTTTTGCAGGATTAATCCTCGCCGCAAGCGGCTATCTGTCACCACCAGTCGCGCTCGCGGCAGGGCTCATTTACGGATTTACCTTTGTTCACCCCTATCATCTCGATGCCAGGCGGCTGTCGAAGCTTCTGCTCCAGGTTTCCGTTGTCGGTCTCGGATTCGGTATGGATTTGCAGCAGGTTCTGCATGCAGGCCGGTCCGGGTTCATCTACACTGCGGCAAGCATCACCTTTGCCATGCTGCTCGGCTGGGGGCTTGGAAAGATTCTGAATGTGAAGAGAGGGATTTCGTTTCTCATCTCTGCGGGCACGGCAATCTGTGGAGGTAGTGCCATCGCCGCAGTCGCGCCCATTTCAGGTGCGAGTGAAGAGGAGATTGCAGTCTCCCTGGGAACAGTTTTTGTGCTGAACTCAGTTGCCTTGCTCGCATTCCCGCCAATCGGGTCCGCGTTGCACATGACGCAAACGCAGTTTGGTCTTTGGGCGGCACTTGCCATTCATGACACCAGTTCCGTCGTTGGTGCGTCGGCGAAGTTCGGAGTCGTCGCCCTTGCCGTCGGAACAACCGTCAAGCTGGCTCGCGCACTTTGGATCGTACCGATGTCCGTTGGTACGGCATTTGTCTACAAGAGCAAGGCACGCATTCACTGGCCGTGGTTCATTCTTTTTTTCTGTCTGGCAGCTGTTGCCAATACCTACTTTCACATCCTTCAGCCGGTATATCCTTCGCTCAAACACCTTGGCGTCATCGGCTTGACTGTAACGCTATTCCTCATCGGAACCGGGCTATCGAAGGAGACTTTGCGTGAAGTCGGGGTTCG